>CEPK01051666.1_pt1 | contig 207397 bp, 226 predicted proteins | sample 356231 | NCBI WGS metagenome assembly CEPK01 (sample SAMEA2620259, study PRJEB7988) | marine metagenome | biome: marine biome (ENVO:00000447); feature: deep chlorophyll maximum layer (ENVO:xxxxxxxx); material: "saline water (ENVO:00002010), including plankton (ENVO:xxxxxxxx)" | depth 80 m
AAAAAATAAACTTCCTGATAAACAAAAATTTAAGTATTAAATTTTTATATTTCCTAAAATCCCTTAATCATGTAATATTCATAAATATTTTTAGTTGGCCCGGGTGGCGAAATAGGTAGACGCAAGGGACTTAAAATCCCTCGATGGCAACATCGTGCCGGTTCGAGTCCGGCTCCGGGCAGACTAATCAATCTTCCTCTTCAAAGTCGCCATCATCTGAATCTTCATCAAATTCATCTATATCATCTAAATCATCAAGTTCTTCAAAATCATCAATTTCTTCTAAATCGTCAAATTCACCTTCATCTTCATCATCATCATCTTCACTAAAATCATCTTCTATCCCATCATCTGATTCCTCATTTTCTCCCCAAATATCATCGTCATAATCAATTTCTTCCTCTAAATCATCTAAAATTTCTTCTTCGAATTCTCTAAATTCTTCTCCACCACCGAGAATAAGAAGTGTTGAATTATTTTGTGATATTTTTGAAAGAACTGTTTGCAACTTAATACCTCCAGATAATAGCTACAATTTAAAATATATATAGTTCCAAAAAAGTCAAATAGTTTTAAAATCTTTTGGTTATTATTTAAAACCGTATATATTTAATACTAATAAATTAATTGCATATAGGAGTAATAATGCCAATTTCAAAAATTGAAGATGCTATCAAAGACTTTAAGAAAGGTAAGATGGTAATTCTTGTAGATGATGCTGATAGAGAAAATGAAGGTGATTTAATAGTTGCTGGAGAATATGCGTCTCCAGATGTAATTAATTTTATGGCAACTCACGGCAGAGGGCTTATTTGTGTCACTATGGATACCAAGGTATCGGATAGATTGGACCTTACCCCCGTGAAGAATAGCCCTAAAGAGAATCTTGATACAACAGCTTTTACTGTTTCTATTGATGCCAACAAAGGTACTACAACTGGAATATCTGCACAAGATAGATCCACTACAGCTAAGCTAGTAGCTGACCCAAACTCAAAGCCTGAAGATTTTGACAGACCGGGGCATATGTTTCCGCTGGTAGCGAGAGATGGAGGAATTCTGGTTAGAGCTGGTCATACAGAAGCATCTGTTGACATGGCTAAGATTTGTGGGCTTCAGCCATCAGCAGTAATCTGTGAGATTATGAATGATGATGGTACAATGGCAAGATTAAAAGATTGTGAAAAATTTGCTAAAAAACATAAAATTAAAATTGCTACAATTGCAGATTTAATAAGTTATAGATTAAAAAAAGATTCATTAGTTGAAAAGATTGCAACCTGTCAGCTTCCAACCCATATGTCAACATTTCAATGTTATGCGTATGATAGTTTAATAGATGGAAAAACCCATATAGCTTTAGTTAATGGAAAAATAAGTAAAAATAAACCAACTCTAGTTAGAGTTCACTCAGAATGCTTAACTGGAGATTTGTTTGGCTCAAGAAGATGTGATTGTGGATCTCAGCTTGATACGGCGCTAGAAATGATTACTGAAGCAGGCTCAGGAGTACTATTGTATTTGGCACAGGAAGGTCGAGGCATCGGCATAGGCCATAAAATTAAAGCTTACTCATTAATAGAAAAAGGACTGGATACTGTTGAAGCTAATGAAGCTTTGGGTTTTAAAGAAGATTTAAGAGAATATGGAACAGGAGCTCAGATTTTACGAGATTTAGGCTTGCGCAAAATAAAGTTATTGACTAACAACCCAAGAAAAGTCGCGGGTATTGAGGGTTATGGGATTGAAATAACTGAAACCGTTCCTATTGAGATTGCTCCAGGTGAACATAATAGAAAATATTTAAGAACTAAGAAGAAGAAGCTTGGGCATGTTTTAAGCCTAGTAGAATGAAAAAAAATAAATATTATATATATGTTATAGCTAGCTCTTACTACCAAGAAATAGCCAAAAGGCAAATCACCTTTGCCTCAGAACGTTTGAGAGAATTATTTGGAAATAAAATAGTATTGAAAGTTATTGATATTGAAGGCTCATTAGAGGTCCCATATATGGTTAATTTTGTCTTATCTAAAGTTAAAAAAATTGATGGAATAGTAGCTCTAGGTTGTTTACTTAAAGGCGAAACAAATCATTTTGAGACAATTTCAAAAATTGTTTCGGAACAATTAACTATTTTGAGTATTAAGTACAATAAACCTATAACTTCCGGTATTGTAAGTGCAAACAGTAAAAAACAAGTTTTACCAAGAACAAACGGCGGCAAAAAGGATAGGGCTATAGAAGCTTCTATTGCTTTACATAAATTAATAATTTCAAGAGAGAATGTATGAGATATTGGATAAACAGAAGAGCGAGAGAGTTATCCCTAAGATTTATGTACAGTATTGATATTGATGACCAAGAATCATTAAACAGTATCAAAAATATTAATTCTGATATTGATAATTTCTGGGATTCTAATCCTGTAGTTAATTATTACATGTTAAAAAAAATGATCATATCAGGTAATGAGATGGTTGTGGTAGGATGCTCATTATTAAAATCAGGAAAAGTTTTTTTAAGAGTGATAAATTCAGATACTTTTAATGAGATAATTTCTAAATCTTCAGATCAAAGAAGTTTTAAAAATTTTTTAAAAATTTATAATGCAAATGAAAGAATTAAATCTGATGATACTAGTTATTATGAACTTTTAAGAGATATTTTTGATAATTCAAAAAAAATAATTACGAAGAATATCATTAAAGATAAGGCTACCGAAATCATCAATGGATGCTTAAAAAATATTAAGCCAATTGATGACCAAATAGATCAAACTACAAAGAATTGGAAATTATCAAGAATAAATTCTATAGATTTGAATATACTAAGAATAGCTGTTTATGAGATTTTATTTTCTAAAGGCATACCAGCACCAGTTAGTATTAAAGAAGCTATAGTTTTAGCATTAAAATATAGCTCAGATGAATCTTGTAGCTTTATTAATGGAATACTTGATACAATATCTAAAAGAGCACTACAATAATGAAACAAATTCTTGAAAAGTTATGTGATAAGCAAGATTTGAACCAATCAGAAATCAATGACTTTTTTTCTAAGTTGATGACTGCCGAAATTGATCCAATTATGGCTTCTTCAATTTTAATAGCTTTAAAAATAAAGAAGCCTACACCGGACGAGATTTTTTACGCCTCTGAGTATCTCTTGAGTTCAATAGAGTTGAGAAAAGATGAAATTAAACTTTTAGATCTTTGTGGAACTGGTGGGGATTCTAAATCAATTATTAATGTTTCTACAATTTCATCTTTAATTTTGTCATGTATGAATGTTAGTATTGCAAAACATGGAAATAGATCCGTTTCTAGTAAAGTTGGTAGTGCTGATTTGTTTGAATCAATTGGATTTGAATTTGATACTGATATCTTCAGCGCTCTAGAGAGTATAAAAAATAAAAATATATCTTTTTTATTTGCTCCTAATTTTCATAAATCTATGAAAAATGTTGCTCAAATTAGAAAATCACTTTCGACTAGAACAATTTTTAATATCTTAGGCCCTTTGATAAATCCACTCAGACCACAACATCAACTTTTAGGTGTATATGATTATGATTTATTACAAATAATCGGTGATGTATTGAAAAAACAAGGATTAAAGTCAGCAATGGTGGTTCATAGTTTTGATGGAATGGATGAAATATCAATTTGTAATAAAACACATATTTTTGAAATAGGTGAATTTGGTGAGAAGAGTTATGTTTTAGATCCAGAAGAATATGGATTTGCTTTAGGTAATTTAGAAAATTTAGTTATAGATAGCGTTGAGGATTCAAAAAATATTTTATATGGAATTGCTGATGGAAGTATAAGAGACGAAAAAAGAGATATATGTATTTTGAATGCAGGAGCTGCCTATTATTTATACAACGGAGAAATTACATTAGAAGAAAGTTTTGATAAGATTAGAAATATACTTGAGTCGGGTAAAGTGTTTGAAAAATTAAAAAATATGTGATTTAAATATGAATATTTTGCAAAAGATTTTAGAACACAAGAAGGTTGAGATTGAAAGTTTAAAGGTGTCATACCCTGTAGATCAATTAATAACTGGTATTTCTGAGAAAAATTATGATAATAGAAGTTTATATAATTCTTTGAGTGAAAATAATATAAATATTATTGCTGAGATAAAAAAAGCTTCTCCATCCAAGGGTGTTATTCAAGAAAATTTTCAACCACTTAAAATTGCAATGGAGTACTTTGAGGGGGGTGCATCAGCAATATCAATATTAACAGATGAAAAATTTTTTCAGGGTAAAATTGATTATCTTACAGCTATAAGAACCGTCGTTAAAATACCTTTATTGAGGAAAGATTTTATAGTTGATGAGTACCAAGTCTACCAATCTAAATTTTATGGAGCTGATGCAATATTGCTTATTGGTAAAGCTCTAAGTATTTCAAATCTAAAATCGCTTTTAAAGTTATCAGAAAAATTAGGACTTGATGTATTATATGAAATTCATGATCATGAGGATTTAGTTAAGGGTATCGAAGCAGGTGTAAAAATCTTTGGAGTTAATAACAGGGATTTGGAGACTTTTGATGTAGATAATACAAATGTTTTGAATTTTTTAAATCTGATACCTGAAGATTCAATCTTAGTAAGTGAAAGCGGTATTGGTTCAAAAAAAGATCTAGATACATTAAATAATAAAGGTATTAATAATTTTCTGATTGGTGAATTCCTTATGACAAGTAATGATAGAATATCAAAAATCAAGGAATTGTTAGAATAAAAGATTTTTCTTTAATTTTTCTATATCATGTTTATTTGAATCAATACAACTAAATATTACTTGTTTTATATTTTTATCTAATACTAAGTTACATAGCTGATCTTTAAATTTACATAAATCATACTTATTAATAATTATCATTTTTATTCTACTGGGTAAAGATTTTGAATATGATTTAATTTCTTTTATTAATTTTTTATATTGGTTATTCAACTCTTCAATTTTTTCACAAGATGCATCAAGAACAATAATAATATTTTCAGATCTCTCAATATGTTTTAAGAACTTTATACCTAAACCTTTACCTTTAGATGCATCCTCTACTATCCCAGGAATATCTGCTATCAGATAATCTTTATCTAAAGTTTTTATAACTCCTAAATTTGGAGTTAAAGTTGTAAATGGATAATTTGCAACTTCTGCTTTTGAATTTGTAATAAGACTTATTAGTGATGATTTACCAACGTTTGGAAAACCAACTATGCCAATATTGGATAAAGTTTTAAGATTTAGAACGACTTTGATTTTATTTCCCTTTTCCCCCTGGGTTGATTTTTTAGGACTTTGATTTCTTGAAGTCTTGAAGTTTGAATTTCCCAAACCACCTTTTCCACCTTTGATTGCTAAATATGATTTATCATTTTCAATCACGTCTATTAGAACTTTTTGAGATTTTGAATCTATTATTTCTGTTCCTAAAGGAACTTGAATTATCATATCTTTACCATTTTTTCCATTTTTATTTGAGCCTCTACCATTTTCACCCTTATTTGCTTTGTAAAATCTATTTTGAATCAAGTCTCTAAAAGAATTTAAATTTGAGTTACCCTTAAAATAAACACTACCACCTTCGCCACCATTTCCTCCATCAGGCCCACCGAAAGGCACGAACTTCTCTCTTCTGAATGAAGATATACCATTTCCTCCCGCTCCAGATTCAACTGTTATTTCAATTTCATCAATATAATCAATCATATTCTCTTGACATTAACCTCAGCGCAAATATTATAGCATCTATGATAAAAAGAATTTTATTGCTTCTAATATTTATTTCTTTTCTTAGCTCTTGTTCGAATCAAACAGCTAAGCTTTTAGGCGGTTCAGACAAAGAACTATATGACTCTATTCAGTCTGAATTATCTAAAAAGAAAACCTTAGGGGTTTTTGGTGGTCCTCGATATACTAGAATTGAAGATTTAATATTAACCCTTCAGGTTCGGTATCCTTACTCTGAGCTAACAAGAGAAGTAAGCCTAATAAATGGCGATGTCTCATATAAAACAAAGAAGTTTTATGAGGCGATTGAGGATTACAAATCCTTTATTGAGGAGCAACCCAACCATCCTAAAATAAATTACGCCACTTATATGATAGCTAGATCATATGAAAAGTTAATGACTGCTACAGATAAGGATATGGCTCCCTCTGTTGAATTGATTAAATTATATGAAAATATTGATGAATCATTAAAAAATTCAGATTATATAACTGAGATGAAGAAAATTTATTTTAAAGCTAAACTTTTCTTACTAGATAGGACAATTTATATTGCTAATTTTTATATAAAAAAAGAATCATACGATTCGTCACTAAGTAGAATAATTGAATCTGAAAAAGTTATTGAGTCTTTGATTAGTATTAATCCAGAGGCACAATATATAAAAACTTTTTCTACTATTAAACTGTCATCTGATATCGATAAGAATAATCTCATAGAAGACTATAAAAACAGATTTCCTAAAGAAAAAGAATTCATAGAAAATTTAGAAGAGATTGATAATTAAATTTGTATACTAGAGAATTTATATTAAAAAAAAGAATTTCTGAGGAATCGCTTGAATTACTTCATCAAGTCTGCAACCTGCCTTTTTCAGAATTTGAATTGAAAAACCATTTCTTAATAACTTTTTATGCAAAGAATCCAAGTGAATTTGATGTAATTTCACAATTATTAAATCAGCTAAAACTCATCAATAGTGATTTAAAAGATTTAGAGCAAGGAATAAATAATTCTAAATCAATTAATTTATCAAATGTAAATATGGATAATTGGAAATCATTTTTATCAGATATTCAGATTTCAAAATCAATCTCAATCCAGATGCCTTGGTCAGACAAAATAGATGCCAACTCCATATTAATTAATCCCTCATTGGCATTTGGTACAGGTCATCACCAAACTACACAATCATGTATAAAAATATTATGTAGACTTAAAGATGAAAATTTTAATCCTAAAACTGCTCTTGATATAGGAACAGGAACAGGAATTTTATCATTTGTTTGCGGAAAATTATTTGGCTGTAAAATTTTTGCTATTGATAATGATAGGAATGCTATTGACCAATTTAATAATAATTTAGAATTAAACAAAGAGATCGAAGGTAATTATTTTGTTTCATTTACTTCTGATATTGATTTTAACAAGCAATATGATTTGATTATAATGAATATTTCATCAAATTATATTATGAAAAATTTGGAACAAATACTTAATTTAAAGAATTATAAATATATAATTATTTCTGGTTTCATTTTTAATGATTTGCAATCAATAAACATGTGCATAAATGATTATAAAGTTAAAATTGTAAAGCTATATTCCCAAGATGACTGGGTAACTTTGGGGTTAATAAATGAGTAATACAATATCAATAAACAAAAAAAATAAAATCAAAATATTAGATCAAAGGCAATTACCTTTTAAGGAGAAATACATAATTACTGATAATTATAAAGTTGTCATAGCTGCAATTAAAAATTTATCGGTAAGAGGAGCCCCAGCTATTGGTGTTGCTGGAGCTTTTGCGTCTTTTCTAGCATTAAACGAATTAAAAGATAAGCAAAATTTTATATTAGAAATTAGAAGAAGATTAAAACAAATTGAGAGATCAAGGCCCACAGCAGTTAATTTATCCTGGGCCATTAAAAGGTTCTATTATATTTTATCGGGTCAAAATAAAACTTTGGATTATTTAAAAAAGAAATTTTTACAGGAAGCGTTAACTATTGAAAAAGAGGAAAAAAATGTTTCAAATAAAATCTCAAAGTTTGGTAAAAACTTAATAAAAAATAATTATAAAATACTGACTCACTGTAATACAGGTACATTGGCTACTACAGGCCCTGGCACTGCTTTTGGTATCATTTCATATGCTAATAAAATTAGAAAAAATATTAAACTTTTTGCAACTGAAACCAGACCCTTGAACCAAGGATCACGACTAACTATATGGGAGGCTGAAAGAGAGGGTATAGATAATTACTTGATAACAGATTCCATGGCAGGATACGTTATGTCTAATAAAAAAATTGATTTAATAATTGTCGGTGCGGATAGAATAGCTTTAAATGGTGATACCGCTAATAAAATCGGAACCTATCAATTAGCAATAATGGCTAAACATCATAAAATTCCTTTTTATATTGCTGCTCCTATTTCAACTTTCGATAAACAATCTAGCTCAGGTATGGATATTAAGATCGAATTAAGAAATCCGGATGAAGTTAAAAAAATTAATAAAATTAAAGTAACTAATGCTAAAAAGGTGTTTAATCCCGCTTTTGATATTACACCCGGAAAATTTATAACTGGAATTATCACTGAGAAAGGAATTATTACAAATCCATATAAAACTAAAATAAAAGAATTATTATCAGTTTGAATTACTTAACTCTTCTTCCTCAAGACACGCTACACAATAAACAGTAAAAGGCATTATCTTAAGCCTCTCTTCACTTATAAGGTCTTTACACATTAAACATTGACCATAGGTTTTTGCTTCTATCCTCTTCAGAGCATCCTCTATTTGATTTAACTTTTGCCTGTCTCTTTGGCTTAATGACAATGAGAGCTCTCTTTCTCTGTCACTGCTAGCATTATCATAAAAATCACCAACATCAAATTTCAAATGATCTGATTCAGCTTTCATAGTATTATTAATGTCTTCTAAGAGATCTTTTCTCATATCATTCAATATTTTTTTCATTTCTCTTTTAAATTTGGCACTAATTTTCTTAGATGTGACAGCTTTCTTTTTAGGGGTAGCTGTCTTTTTTGATGATATTTTAGTGCTTTTTGTTGTTTTTTTATTAATCGCCATATCAGAAATCCAAGTCTTATAAGATAATCTTATAAAAATATTTGTCAAGATAAAGAATTAAAGGGTAATTTATACTAAATGATAAGAGATAATTGGGCTACAAAATACGGGCTAATTCTTGCAATGGCTGGAAATGCTATTGGTCTTGGAAACTTCCTTCGATTCCCAGTTCAAGCTGCAAGTAATGGCGGCGGAACCTTTATGATTCCATACTTAGTTTGCTTCTTTTTGATAGGGATACCATTAATGTGGATTGAGTGGGGCATTGGAAGAAGGGGAGGAAGACTAGGTAAAGGAACGACGTATGGTATTTCTTCAAAACTAAATGCACCTAGCTTTATAAGAATATCGTGCCTTTTAGGCGTTTGGGTTCCATTAATTGTCTCTATATATTATGTCTATATTGAATCTTGGACGCTAGGATATTCAATCAAATCTTTAATGAATGAATTGCAATCAACATTTATTTCCTCTGATGAGAAAATGTTTTATTTTAAAAGTTTTCTAAATGAATATACAGGATTTACTAATATTACTTCTCTCGGGATTCAGCTTCCATCTTTATTTTCATATACTTGTTTAGTTCTAACAGTTTTAATAAATTACTCAATTTTAAAAAAAGGAATTTCTTCTGGAATTGAAAAATTTGTAAAAATAGCAATGCCAATGTTGCTAATAATGAGTATTTTCTTACTCATTTATGTTTTAACAATTAAAACTGAAAACTCGTCTTCAATAGCAGGACTAAATTTTTTATGGAATCCGGATACAAGCTATCTTTTAATGCCTAAGGTTTGGATAGCAGCGGCTGGACAGGTATTTTTTACCCTTAGCCTTGGATTTGGTGCTATCGTAACTTACGCATCATTTATTAAGGATTCAGAAGACATTGCATTGAGTGGATTAACATCCGCGTCCTTAAACGAAATAATAGAAGTTATTTTTGGAGGATCTATTGTTATCCCCGCAGCAGTCGCGTTTTTAGGAGTCACTGGAGCTGTTTTAATTGCTAATTCAGGAGCTTTTAGCATAGGCTTTATTGCAATGCCAGCAATATTTGACGGATTACCTTATGGAAACCTCCTTTGTTTCGTATGGTTTTTTCTATTATTTATAGCTGGAATAACATCCTCAATCGGTATCATTCAACCCGCAATAACTTTTTTCTGTGAAGAGCTTAATTTCTCTAGACTTAAATCAGTGAATATTGTAATTCTTATTGTTTTCTTTTTTTCAAATTTCATTGTATTTTTTCCTGGATTTTTATCTGAATTTGATTTTTGGGCCGGTACAATTATGTTGGTTGTATTAGCATTATTAGAGGTTTATCTTTACAACTCCTTTATTTCAAAAGATTCACCAATTAATGAAATCAATAGAAATAGCATAATACAAATTCCTAAATTCTTTAATTATGTCTTTAAATATTTCTTACCTTCTGCATTAATTTTATTATTATTTTCTTGGATATTTTCTGATATTTCTTCATCATCATCATTAATATTGAAGAATGATTTTTGGACTATATTTTCTAGAGCTATTTTAATAGCAGTTTTTATTTTATTATTTAGAATGGTTAGGAGTGCAAAATAATGGAAACTGCTTCATTGTTAATGTTATCTTTCACATGGCTTTGCTTCTTGTCTTTAATTGTTTTCTGTATTAATAAATTCAATAAGTGATGTCGCTTTTTTCTCTCAGTGCAATATAGTCTGAAACTTGATGATATAATCCAAAAGTAAATAATACTAATGCTGTTGTTGCCAAAAATTTATAACCCAGAATACTTCCAAATATCATAGCAGGAGAAAAGAATTCTCTTTTAAGAACAAATCTATATTTTGATATAGTTCTATATAATAAAGATCTCTCATGTAAAGGTACTCTTTTGTCTACTTCACCTGGATAATATGCAAGACTCCCATTACTTGTCCTTCTAATCATGAAAAATAATACAGTTGTGATAAAAATTATATATAAAAGTATGTTAATTATTGAAAATTGTTTAATTATTATGTTTATATTTGAAAGTGAAAAAAAATTTGGATTATTTAGACAAATCGCAATACCTATAAACATTGAAAAATAAGAAAGTTGATCTAAGGCTGTATCGAACCACTGGCCAAACTTTGATTCTTTTAACTTAATCCTTGCAACTTCTCCATCACATCTATCAAGTATTGTAGATAACTGAAGAATAATTGCTCCAATTAGTGCCTGATTTATTGCATAAAAATAACCGCAAGATATACCCAAGCATCCAACAAAGAAAGTTATTGTATTAGGGTGTAGATTCGTTTTAATTAATAATTTACTTACAGGAATTGAAATTTTACTATTTATATTTTTTGATACCCAACCACTCACATTTTTACTAATATGAGAAAATAAAAAATCTCTTCCATCGTAAGTGCCTATTTGAGATTTGGCAAGTAGGAGTGGAGGATCTAGAGAATCAATAATGTCTGCTTTTTTTATTAAGACATCATTAATCTTATTATCAAGAAATAACTCATTTAGGAAATCTTTTCTTATTAAACTTACACCAGTAAATTCATTTTTTCCTTTAAAAACAATGTTTGTTTCTGATTCCTTTGATAGATCAAGAATTTCAAACAATTGCTTTTTATTTAAAACCACATTATTTTGAAATACTAACAAATCCTCATTAAGTTTTTCGATTTCCTCAAATGATACCGTCTTAATTTCTATCGGCCTTGATATATTTGTTAATTGGAAATTATTTTTATTGTTTGATATGAGATATATCTTAGTAAATCCCTCATTTTGAAGATTTAATATTAATCTTTCAACTAAAGTTATATCAGCAATTTTTTCAGCTATAAAATCGCTTAAAAATTCGCCATTAATTCCTATTCCATCTAAAATGATAGCTGGTGACATACTATATTACTCTTAAATTATTTTTCTTTATTGAAGTTATGATATCAGAATTTTCTCTAGCATCTTCAAGATCTTTCGGATAGTCAACATCATGCCAGTATGAATCACCAATATCAACAGATGAAACCTTATGACCTCTGTTTAGAATTCTACTAATAGCTGATGCATACCATTTTTTATTAAATTTTTCAGTACGTATTTCTTTTTCTAATGCTCTTTTAAGTATGAGAAGTCCTTCGCCTCTAAAAACTCTAACCCCAACAGATTCTCCTGATATATCTTTTAGATCTTTTCCAATAGATGACACATATCCATTCTCAATTTTTACTTTCATATCTTCTGCAGCATAACTTTCCTTAATTTTATATGGAACACATATTTCATCCTTATTGGAAATAATCTTTCTTAAAACATCAATTTCAAAAACATCATCACCGTTCAAAAGGATTGTATCATCATTCAAAACATTTCTAGCACACCAAAGTGAAAATAAACTATTTGTTTTATCCCAAAAAGGATTATAGATAGTATTGATCTTGATATTAAGAATATTTAAATTTTTTAAAAATTCTTCAACTCTTTCATATGCAAATCCTACAACGACATTTATTTCTTCTATTTCACATTTTTTTAAATGATTAATTTGATTTTCTAAGATTGTACCATTATCAATTTTTAAAAGTGATTTTGGTATTTCTTTGGTATGAGGCTGCAACCTTTCACCTTTACCAGCTGCAAGAATAATAGCTTTCATAATGATTATGAATTTTATTTATAAACTTCAATTTATTTTAAGTCAAATAAAATAAATATAATTTATTAAAATATAGCAATAAATTTTAAATTATAGCAAGAAATTAAGTAAATTAATTAAAAATTACCCTAGAACTTTAACAAGTTTTCCATCTAAAAGATCAGCCTCAACTTGTGAATTTTCATTATTAACATAAACAAGTTTAGGCTTATAAGCTTTTGCATCTGCAGGCGTCATATTAGCAAAAGATACAATTATTAAGCAATCACCTTTTCTCGCACAATGAGCTGCAGCTCCATTCGTACATATAACTCCTGAATTTCTTTCACCCTCGATCACATAAGTAATAAATCTCTCTCCATTAGTTAAATTGAATATGTGAACTTGTTCATATGGTAATATGCACGCGGCATCCATGAGATCTTTATCTATTGTAATACTTCCTTCATAATATAGATTTGCTTCTGTAACAGTGGCTCTATGGATTTTGGATTTAAGAATAGTTAAATTCATTTCAGTATTCTAAATTAAAATTTTAAATTGTCTATTAATCTTATTTTCCCTAATTTTATTGCAACTGCGATAATATTTCCAGTTCTCACGGTTTTTGAGTCTATTAAAGAATTCCTATCTACAATATTAATATATTCAATATTTCTAATCCCCTTAGATTGATAAAAAGTTACTAGTAACCTTTTTAATTGTACAGAACTTTTTTTACCTTTTTTAAACTCGCTTCTAATAAACATGAGACCTTGATAAATATTTTGTGCAATTTCATAATTTTTTTTGGTTAATAATTTATTCCTTGAGCTGAGCGCTAAGCCACTTTCTTCTCTGATAATTTCGCCTTCCAATATTTTTATATCTAAATTCAAATCTATGACCATTCTTTTTATTATTGCAAGTTGCTGAAAATCTTTTCTTCCAAACACAGCAATGTCAGGATTAATAATATTGAATAGTTTTAAAACAATAGTGCTAACTCCATTGAAGTGTCCAGGTCTATGTTTACCACATAAGAACTTTTGAAGTTCGTTTACACTAACTGTTGTTTGAAATGACGAATTAAAAATATCTTTTACCGTGGGTAAGAATAAGTAGTCAACACCAAGTTCTTTTAATTTTTCTATATCAGCTCTCAAAGTATTTGGATAATTTTTTAAATCATTCTTATCATTAAATTGAATTGGATTTACAAAAATACTGACAATAATGATTCCATTATATTTTTCTGCCTTTTTTATTAAAGAAAGATGTCCTTGATGTAAAGCACCCATTGTAGGTACAAGAATTATCGGAATATTTTTGTTTTCTTTTTTTAATTTTTTTATAATAATCTTTGCTTTTGACGTCTTGTCTAAGATCTTAAGGGAATTTTTTCTTTTTAACATCCTTTCTATACTCCGAAGCTGACTTTTTAATGTTGTCTCTTAAATTTGAATAAGATTTTACAAAAGATGGTCGAGGTAAAGGGGTAATACCGAGCATGTCTTCAGCAACAAGAATTTGTCCATCAGTATCACCTCCAGCTCCAATGCCAATTGTTGGGATAGTGATGTCTTTTGTTATTTGCCTAGCAAGATTCTCTGGTACACCTTCAATAACTATTATTGATGCACCATTTTGATAAGATTGAACTGCAAGTTCATAAATATAATCTCTATCGCTCTTATTCTTCCCTTGCTTCTTATAGCCACCATAAATATTATATGATTGTGGACACAGCCCTACATGCGCAACTACAGGTATTCCAATCATATTTATTTTACCAATTAGGTTTAACAGGCTAGGGTTCATTTCAATCTTAATTGACTGGGCATTTGTTTCCTTAATTACTCTACCAATATTTTCTAATGCTACATGGTCAGAGCTCTGATATGACATAAAAGGCATATCAACACAGAAATGTGCATTTGAAATTGCTCTATCAACAATTTTTGCATGGTAGATTATCTCTTCTAAAGTTACAGGCAAAGTTGTATCCTGACCCTGAAAAACATTTCCAAGTGAGTCACCAACTAAAATAAAATCACAAAATTCGTCTAATATACTAGCAGTCTGAAAATCATATGAAGTGAGAGCTACTATTTTCTCTCCTTTTGACTTCATACTACTTAAATCTAGAATACTTTTTCTCAAAATATTTTAATCCTTATTTTACAATTTCCCTATAGCTTTTATTATATTTAAAAATATGTCTATTGATAGTAATTATTTCTCACTCTTATCAAAGCTACCTCCTTACGTTTTTTCGGTAGTTAATGAATTAAAATATTCTGCTAGAAGAAGAGGGGATGATATTATCGATTTTGGAATGGGGAATCCTGATCAAGCTACGCCTAAGCATATTGTGGAAAAACTTATGGAGTCAACAGTGCAAGGTAAAAATCATAGATATTCTGTGTCAGCTGGCTTACCCAAACTTAGACTCGCAATTTCAGACTGGTATAAAAAAAATTATGATGTTCAGATAGATCCTGATTCTGAAACTATAGTAACAATTGGTTCAAAAGAAGGACTATCTCACTTAATGATTGCTATGTTATCACCAGGAGAGGTTGTTATGGTTCCAGACCCTTGTTACCCAATTCATAGCTTTTCTGTCTTGATTGCTAGAGGCGACATTAGACCCTATGATTCATTTGAAGAGAATGAAATGTTAAATAGTATTTTAAAAGGATTGAAAAAAAATCCTAAGCCCAAAGCGTTAATTATTTCTTTTCCAAGTAATCCAACTACTCAGACTGTTAACTTAGAATTTTTTGATAAAATAGTTGAAATAGCAAAGGAAAATAATATTGTTGTAATTCATGATTTTGCCTATGCAGATATTTGTTTTGATGGATATAAAGCTCCAAGCTTCTTACAAGCTAAAGGTGCAAAAGATGTGGGAGTTGAATCATTTTCAATGTCAAAAAGTTACAATATGGCTGGCTGGAGAGTTGGCTTCATGTCAGGTAATAAAGAAATAATATCTGCATTGAGAAGAGTAAAAAGTTATTTAGATTATGGAATTTTTCAACCTATACAAATTTCTGCAATAACAGCTTTAAACGAAACACATGATTGTGTTGATCAGATTACACAAACATACTGTTCAAGAAGAAATCGTTTAATAGATAGTTTTGCAAATTCTGGTTGGAAAATTAAAAAACCAGATGCAACAATGTTTGTTTGGGCAGAAATTCCAGATAAGTTTAAATCTCTTGGATCTTTAGAGTTTTCAAAAAAATTAATAACAGATTGCAATGTAGCGGTATCCCCAGGTATTGGTTTTGGGAAGAATGGTGATAATTTCGTAAGGTTTGCATTGATTGAGAATGAGCAGAGAATATTACAGGCTTCAAGATCTATCAGGAAGTTATCACTTTAGGAATATAGTTTTGAATTCAAAGTTTAAATTTTTTTTAGTTTTATCGTGTATTTTTTTTTCAATTCCATGCTTCTCACAGGATATAGATAATTTTAAGAGCTTTAATAATCAATCCAATTTCAAAAAACAGAAAGTATTAAAATATATTGAATACTTTAGCAAAACAAAACGTGGAAGAGATTTTTTTAATCAAGCTTATAAAAAAAAAGGCTTATATCAAGATTCAATATATGAAATTTTTAATGAAAACAACATACCAAAAGAAATTATATTCGTTTCAATGCTTGAAAGTGGATTTTCACCATCTATTGAATCAAGTGCAGGTGCTGTAGGTTTATGGCAATTTATGCCATCTACTGCTAAGATTTTTGGTTTAAGAATTGATGAATGGGTTGATGAAAGAAGAGATGTTTATCATTCCACTAATGCTGCAGTATCGTATTTTAAAAGTCTCCTCAAGAAATTTGGAACATGGGAATTAGCCTTAGCGGGATATAATTGTGGTGATCTAAATGTTAAGAAAGCTATTGAGAAATATAAAACCAAAGATTTTTGGTATTTATCTAAATATACTTTTCCAAAGCAAACCAAAGAATACGTTCCTCAAATAATAGCACTGATTCATATTTCTGAAAATTTAAGAAAATATAATTTTACTAATTTAATAGAAGAGCAATATATTAAAACAAAAAAAGTTAAAGTCCCTAAAAACATGAAAATCTCAAAAATTGCAATGATGATTGGAATGGATGAAGATGAATTGTTAGAGTTGAATTTATCTTTATTAAAAAGAAAAGTACCTCCTAATGAATCCTATGCAGTTAATATACCTATTAAAAAAATAGATAAATTGTATTCAACGCTCAACATATACAATGATGAAAGAGTAATAAGTAAATATAAGATTAAAAAAGGTGATACGTTATCAAAAATTGCCATTGAGTTCAATAATACTCTCAATGATCTTTATGAGTTGAATAATTTAGATTCTTCGAAAATCATAAGAGGTGAATACCTATTAGTTTATTTGAGCAATGAATCTTTTATTAAGGATGGCAAATTCTATTTGCATATAGTGAAGAGAGGTGATTCCTTATATAAAATTTCTAAAATTTATGATGTACCAATAAAAGATTTATTCGAGTGGAACAATCTGTCTGGAAGCAAGATTGTTGTAGGTCAAGAAATTAGATTAGTTTTGAAAAATGATTGATAATAAAAAGTTTGAAAAAATAATATCAGTATTTAATGAACAGAAAGAAATTATTAATAATAAATGTAAAAATTTTAAAAATATTTTAAAATCAGGTAAATCTGAGGATATTTTTTATGAAATTACTTATTGCATACTAGCAGCTGGTACAAGTGCGGAGCTTGCTCTTAAAACTAATGAAAATATAATCAAAGAGGGCTTTGTTCTTAATGCAAATTTATCTGAGTTAGTTAAAGAACTTAAAAAATGTTACAGATTTTATAATGTACGTGGAGAATATATCTTCAATACTAGAGAGTATTTAAAACTGAAATATTCTTTTGATATAAAAAAAATGTTAGATTCAAATAATGATCCAATAGCATTGAGAAACCAGATTGCGAATGATAAAAACATACGAGGATTGGGTATGAAAGCAGCAAGTCATTTCTTAAGGAATATAGGTTATGATAACTTGGCAATTCTTGATATACATGTCATTAGCTTGATGAAAGATTTATCCCTAATTCCCAAGAACGTAAAATTAACTAATAAAAATTATGAAAGAATAGAAAGTATTTTAAGAAAATTTTCTGTTCATGTAAAAATTGAATTACCAAAACTAGATTTAGTTTTATGGTATATGAAGACAGGTAAAATAATTAAATAGTTTTTTCTATAAAAACTTCAATAAACTCAAGATTATTTTTTCCAAAATCATTAAATTTTGCATGAAAGGTATTTAAACCAATAATTCCTTTGACATAATTTTTATAGGACATTTGGGATTTATGAAATTTTATTAATTTAATTTTTTCTTTTATTACATCACCAATATCTACATAGTAATGATATTTATTAAAAGGCCCCCAAACCTCATAAAAAAAAACTCTAATATTTGAACTATTTATTATCTTTAGTATTGATTTAGATATTTTTCTATGTGTAGCATGTCGATCTAAAGTTGGGTGTGGACAAAATAATATATCAGGCTTAATTTTGGCGATATCACATTTAATATTTCTTTCAAATTCGGCTATATTTTTTCTTGATTTGACGTTATCGATATCATAGAAAAAATTCCCTCTTATATTTAAGAATTTATTACTTTCTAAGGCTTCTTTCCTCCTTTTTTTTACTAAAATTTCTTTATTCTTATAATTATTGTAAGAGCCTGAACCATTAGTACATGTAATATGAGATAATTTATTCTTTTTAGAAAGTAGAACTGCTGTACCACCCATCCCAATTTCAATATCATCTGGGTGAGGTGATATTAAAAGTATTTTTTTATTCTTAAAATCCGATATCATATTTGTAATACTATACTATTTATTATATTAATTAATTGGTATTTTTTTATGAATTTTGAAACTGTTATAGGACTTGAAGTCCATGCACAATTAAAAACAAAGACAAAGCTTTTTTCAACTTCAAATAATGAATTTGGAGATGATCCAAATTCAAATGTCTCAATAGTTGATTTGGGTTTGCCGGGTGTACTACCAGTTTTAAATAATGAGGCTGTGAGATTAGCAATTATTGCTGGTATAAGTACAAATTGTTCAATTAATGAAAAATCCACTTTTGCACGTAAGCACTATTTTTACCCTGATTTACCAAAAGGTTATCAAATTAGCCAATATGATGAACCTATAGCATCTAATGGAACTTTAGAGATAAAATTTAACGATGGAAGCAAAATTATAAGAATAAATAGAATTCATATGGAAGAAGATGCGGGAAAACTGATACATGATATTTCTGAGAATTCTTCATTGGTTGATCTCAATAGAGCAGGTGTGCCACTAATCGAAATCGTTACAGAACCTGATATTTCACACCCTGAGGAAGCGATTGAATATCTCAAGCGCCTTAGAAAAATTTTAATCTTTGCCGGTGTATCCGATTGTGATATGGAAAAAGGAAATTTTAGATGTGATGCTAATATCTCTCTAAGACCTATTGGTGAAAAAGAGCTTGGAGTAAAAACAGAGATTAAAAACGTTAACTCCTTTAAGTTTGTTCAAAAAGCTTTGGAGTATGAGATTGTTAGACAAAGTAAAATATTAGAAAAAGGTGAAGAAATAATTCAAGAAACTAGATTGTTTAATTCATCAAATAATAAAACTTATTCCATGAGAACCAAAGAAGATGCGCATGACTATAGATATTTCCCAGATCCTGATTTGCAACCTTTAATTTTAGAAAAATCTTACATACAATCCTTGAGAGAAGATATTGGTCAATCATATGATGATAAGACTAAATATTTAATAAGTATTGGACTAACAGAAGATGATGCTGATATTTTATTGTCAAATTCTAAACTAATAGACTATTTTGATAAAACCATAGAGATTCTAAATCAACCAAAGTTGGTCTGTAATTGGATTATTTCTGAATTGATTAAATATGTTGAAAATTTAAGTTTAGAGCCTAAAAATTTCGCTAAATTATTGGAATTAGTTAAAGACGGAACAATTAATAATAATTCTGCTAAAGATATACTGTTAAAGATATCTAAAACAAATCAGAGTCCCGAAGATACTGTAGAAGATATGGGTTTAAAACAAGAGAATTCTGAAGAACTACTTAATGAAATAATAGATCAGGTAATAAATAGTTTCCCAGATGAGTCCAAAAGGATCAATGATGGTGAAGAAAAGTTGCTGAGCTTTTTTATGGGTCAAGCTATGAAGCTTTCTAAAGGAAAAGGTAATCCTAAAATTATTAATAGATTATTAAAAAAGAAGTTTAATATTAATTAATCTGGTCATATAATTTTTTTATCTCATTCATTATCTCATTTTTAACATCTTCTATTCTTTCTTTAGAAGGTTTTTTCTCTATTTTATATTTTAGCGGGTTACCAAATTTCAGTTTTACTTTGACTGGCTTAATTATTTTTGTTTTCCTAGGAAAAGCTTCAAAAGTTCCCGAAATAGCTAATGGAATTATAGGTCTCCCCGTTTTAAGTGCCATTATGGCAACACCCATTTTGGCTTCTGCAATCCTACCATCTCGTGACCTTTGTCCTTCTGGAAAAAGACCTACTAGCCTATCAGATTTTAATAGCTTTATGACTTTTAATAGTGCAACTCTATCGCTTGTTGATCTTTGAACTGGAATTGTATTTCCTAGATCACAAAGGAATCTAAATAAAAAATTTTTATTATACACATCCTCAGCTGCTAAAAAATTTATTTTTCTTCTTGTATGATATGCCGTAATAGCATTAATAATGATTCCATCCAAATGTGACATATGATTTGAAGCAATTACACCCGCACCACATTTTGGAATTACATTAGAATTATAAACTTCAACTCGATGATAAAATTTAAGATATAGATTAACAATAAAAGTAAGCCAATATTTCAAATGGTAGGACTTTAAATCACTGGATGGGTAATAATTTAGCTTGAATATGTCCGTTTCAATGTTTCTTAAAAATTTACTTAATTGTTTTAAAGCCATAGTCTATTTTAATCTGTTATAATTGTTTCACAAATTGTTAATAAATTAATTTAAAATGAGTAATAAATCTATACTATATCTTGAAAATGGAGCCTTATTTGAAGGAAAACCCTTTGGTTTTGAAGGCGAAACAACAGGCGAGATAGTTTTCAATACTTCAATGACTGGGTATCAAGAAATAATTACTGATCCATCTTATAATTCTCAAATAGTTTTAATGACTTATCCACATATAGGAAACTATGGCACCAATATAAATGATATTGAGTCAAAAAGAAGTTATGCAAATGGACTTATAGCCAGAGAATTTTGTAATTATCCATCTAATTTTGAATCTGATTTATCCCTAGATGCTTACCTGAAAAAAAATAAGATTGTTGGTATTCATAATATTGATACCAGAAAGCTCACAAAATTAATTAGAAATCATGGGTCTCAAAGATGTATAATTACTAATAAAATTGTTGATAAATCTTATCTAGATGAAAAAATTAATAATACTCCTAGCATGAAGGGTAGTGATCTCACACATAATGTAACTTGCAAAGAGACATATGAAATAGCTGGTAAGGATAAATTAGTTTTTGTTTATGATTATGGATGCAAGGAGAATATACTTAAAATTCTAAATAAAAAGTTTGGACTCAATTTGGTTGTTGGTCCATGTGATACGTCATCAGATTTTATAAAAAATCTTAATCCAGATGGAATACTTTTATCTAATGGTCCAGGAGACCCCGCTGCTTCAAAGTATGCTATAGAGAATGTAAAAAAAATATTAGGATTTAAACCTATATTTGGGATATGCTTAGGGCACCAAATTTTATCTTTGGCTCTTGGATTTGATACTTTTAAATTAAAATTTGGCCATAGAGGCGCCAATCATCCAGTCATGGATATGATTGATGGTAAAGTTGAAATAACTAGTCAAAATCATGGATTTGCAGTTAAAGATAACAATATAGAGGATGTTACAATAACTCATATCAATTTGAACGATAAAACAGTTGAAGGTATAGAGTCCAAAAAATTAAAGTGCTTCTCAGTTCAATATCACCCAGAAGCTTCACCAGGGCCACATGATTCATATAAATACTTCTATAAATTTTATGAGATGTTGTGATGGATAAAGAAAATGTTCAACCTCAATCTATGTCGACTATAAAATTTTTGTTCATAATGGATCCTATTGAAAATATCATTCCTTTAAAAGATACAACATATATTCTTATGCTCGAGGCTGAATCAAGAGGCCATGAAATTTATTATGCATTGCAAAATGATTTAACAATAAAAGATAATAAGGCAAACATTAAAAAACTTTCGAAAGTTGAAATGATTATTCCAGAAAGAGTAGGTACAAATAATAATGTATGTAAAATTCTTGAAAATATTAATAACGTGGATCTTGATTATTTTGATGTAATTTTTATGAGAAAGGACCCCCCTGTTGATGATGACTATATAAAATCAACTTACTTGCTTGATATGGTTAAGGATCAGGTCTTGGTTGTAAATGATCCTACTGCACTTAGATCATACAATGAAAAGTTATCAACATTGAGATTTGAAAACATTATTCCAAACTCGATAGTATGTAAAGGGGACGATTTGGATACAATCGAGGATTGGGCTAGTTCATTCAAGAGTGGAATTGTTATAAAGCCTTTAAATTTATGTGGAGGACAGGGAGTGATAAAATTTAACGGTCAAAATATTAGCACTCTTAAACTTAATCCAGATGAAAATTATATCTTGCAAGAATTTATAGATAAAGTTATTGAAGGGGATAAAAGAATAATAATTTTAAATGGAGCACCTATAGGAGCCATTTTGCGAATGCCAAAAGATGGTGACTTTATATGTAATTTTCATTCTGGCGGTACACCACATAAAACAAACATAAATTCTCAAGACTTATTAATATGTTCAGAAATTAAGAATTTTCTAATTGATAATAATATATATCTCGCAGGAATAGATGTTGTAGGAGGTTTACTTACGGAAATAAATATTACAAGTCCAACATGTATTCAGGAAATAAATCGTGCAAATGGAACAAAATTAGAAAAAAATGTGTTAGATTTTATTATTCATAAAGTTGATAAAGGTTGAATTATGTCCTCTGATAGAGAACTAGTTAATAAAATTTCAAAACTTTCAAGACTTAAAATTGATGAGTCTGATATTGATATTTTTGTAAAAAATTTTAAAGACATACTAGAATATATTGATTTATTAAGCTCTGTAGATACGAATTCAGAAAAAACACAAGATACAATTCAAAAAGATTATGCTGTCAGAGACGATACCACAATTGATAAATTATCAAATGATGAAGTTTTATTAAATGCTCCAAATAAAGAAGGAAAGTTTTTTGCAGTTAAGAAAGTGATTGAGAGCGAGTAGGAAATTGATGAAGAGAACCATTGAAGATATTCATAAAGGATACTCAAAAAAAGATTTTTCACCTAGTGAATTAATTCAAGAATATTTATCGAAAATTAAAAATCTTGATACTAAGATTAATTCATATACAGAAGTTTTTGATGACAAAGTTGTGAAACATGCCAAAGAGCTTGATAAAATTTTACATAAAAATGAAAACAATTTTCTTTTTGGTGTGCCTATTTCACTTAAAGATATTTTTTTGGTAAAAGATGAAAAATGTACATGTAGTTCTAAAATGTTAAAAAATTATGTTTCGAATTATGATTCATGTGTTTATGAAAAATTAAGCAAAAGAAATATTCTTTTGTTAGGAAAAAATAATATGGATGAGTTTGCTATGGGGTCATCAACAGAAACATCTTTTTTTGGCCCAACAATGAATCCTTGGGATATTTCAAGGGTTCCAGGTGGATCAAGTGGCGGCTCTGCTGCTTCTGTTTCTGCTGGATTCAGCTGTGCTTCTCTGGGTACTGATACCGGTGGTTCAATAAGACAGCCTGCTTCTTTTTGTGGAATTGTAGGTCTAAAACCAACATATGGAAGAGTTAGTAGGTTTGGCATGATTGCTTTTTCATCATCATTAGACCAGGCTGGACCTCTAGCTAATAGTGTCAATGATGCTGCTATTATTCTTGATTCGGTTACAGGTTTTGACTCTCGAGATTCAACCTCTCTAAATTTAAAGCCAACAAATTCATACAATTCATTGATTAATGATACATACTCTTTTAGCGATTTTACTTTTGGAGTACCTAGTAAACTATTAGAGATTGGTTTAGATGATGAAATTAAATATAAATTTGATGAATTAATTAAAAATTTAAAAAAACTTGGAGCTAAGGTAATAGATATAGATTTACCATATGCTAAATATGCAGTTGCAACATATTATATCATTGCGCCAAGTGAGGCTAGCTCTAATCTTTCCAGATTTGATGGGATAAGGTATGGATTCTCTGAGGAATCGGAAAATGGCGATTTGATTGAATCATATATTAACAATAGATCAAAAGGATTTGGCGAGGAAGTAAAAAGAAGAATTATGTTAGGGACATATTCTTTATCTTCGGGATATTATGATGCTTATTATTTAAAAGCTATAAAAGTAAAACAACTAATCTCAAATGATTTTAAAAATGCTTTTTCAAACGTGAATTCTATTCTAACACCAACTTGTCCTGAATTACCTTTTAAATTAGGAGAAAAGAAGAATGACCCATTAAAAATGTATTTATCTGATATTCTTACCATACCTGCTAATCTTGCTCAACTTCCTTCAATTTCAATTCCATTAGGTTTAAGTAATCAAAACTTACCAATAGGTATTCAATTAACAGGTAATAGATTAGATGAAGTTAATTTGCTTAAAATGGCATCTTTACTAGAAAAAGAAATAAATTTTACCAAAGAATTACCAAAATTTTAAAGTAAGTTTATAAGAAAGATTCTTTTTTATTTTAAACTCATTTTGGATAATTTCTGCAACACTTTTCTTAGAATCTAACTTTGCTTTTAGATTTTTGACTCTCTTTTTTATTTCAAGCTCAGAAAATGATGATGAATTTTCAGCTTTATGTAATATAAGTACAAATTCACCTTTATTATAAAAAGAATTTAATATTTTTGAATTATCATTATTCAAAGTTCCTCTTATGGTTTTCTCATACTTTTTTGTTAATTCTTTTGATAAAGAAAATAAAATCTTTTCATATGTATCTTTATATAATTCAAAAATCTTTTTTAAATCTGTTTTGCTAGTATAAAAGATTACAGGATGACTATGAGAAATAATTTTATCAATCTCTTTTTTTATTTTATCGGAAGATTTTGGTAAGAAGCCATAAAATATAAATTTGCTTGTATTGAAGCCACTAAGGATTAAAGCACTTATTGATGATGAAGGCCCTGGTATGGGGACAGGTTCAATTCCTTCATTAATCAATCTTTTTATTAATAATGAGCCTGGATCTGATATCAAAGGTGTTCCTGCATCACATATTAGTGAAATATTTTTTGAATTATTAATATGCTCTATAACTATTGGCAGTATTCTTTCAACTTTTGAGTCATGATATGGTATTAATTTCACTCCTTTGATACCTAGATGACTAACTAGCTTGAGCGCTTTAGATTTTTTTTCACATATTATTAAATCACAATTTTGAAGGGTTTGTGCAGCTCTGTAAGTTAAATCCTTCAGATTTCCAATAGGAGTTGAAACAATATAAAAGCTCATAATAAATCGGAGGGCCAGGGACTCGAACCCTGAAGTCCGTGAGGACGCCGGTTTTCAAGACCGGTGCATTGCCAATTCTGCCAGCCCTCCAAAAATAACATTAAGTTAAATATTCTAAATCATTTATTTTACATTACTATAACTTATTAATAGTATGATTTGATTTTAGGGTTTTTTGTGTTAACTTTTCAGCTTATATTATGAGTGAAAACTTAGAAAGTAAAGATAGCGACATTAAAGGAGATGCCATAGAAGAGGGCGTCATTACAATGAAGCAGTTGTTAGAAGCTGGAGTTCATTTTGGACATCAATCAAGCCAATGGAACCCTGCAATGAAGGAATATATTTACGGTTCTAGAAATGGAATACATATTATTGACTTGCAAAAAACATTAAAATCTTTTTTAAAAGCATATGATTTCGTAAAGGATCTTGTATCATCAGGAGGAGAGATTCTTTTTGTCGGAACAAAAAAACAAGCACAAGAGATTATTGGACAAGAGGCATTAAAATGTGATATGCCTTTTGTAAATTCTAGATGGTTAGGTGGAACTTTAACAAATTTTAATACGATCAGATCCAGAGTTGATTATCTTATTCAGCTTAAAAAGTTAAAAGATGATGGGGAAATGGAAAACTTGCCTAAAAAAGAGCAAATTACTCTTAACAGAGAGATGGAGAAGCTAGAGTATCTTTTAAATGGAATTTTAAACATGAAAAAGATGCCATCTGCTTTATTTGTTGTGGATACTAGAAAGGAAGATATTGCAATAAAAGAGGCAAAAAAAATAGGTATACCAATTGTTGGAATAGTTGATACCAATTCAGATCCTGCTGATGCGGACTATGTTATTCCAAGTAATGATGATGCTATAAGAGCCGTTAAATTATGTGTTGAGAAAATTGCAAATGCTTGTGAAGAAGGTCGACACATTTATATGCAAAGAGTTCAATCTGGAGAACTAACAGCTGATAAAGTTGAAGATTCTGATTATACAGTTGAAAGAAAAGCCTTTGTATTTAAATCTAATACTCAAGATTCCGAGCAGGATTCAGTAGTATATGGTGAAGAAACAACTCAGGAAAGCCAAGATTCATAAAAATGTCACAAAATATTTCAGCAGAATTAGTAAAAGAAATTAGAGATAAGACTTCTGCTCCATTGTTAGATTGTAAAAAAGCACTCGAAGAGACAAATGGTGATATTGAAAAGGCTATAGAAATTTTAAAGATTAAGGGTTTATCCAAAGTAGATAAAAAAAGCAGCAGAGATACTTCAGAAGGTCTGATTTTTTCCTATATACACGCGGGTGGTAAAATTGGTGTAATACTAGAAGTTAATTGCGAGACTGATTTTGTAGCAAGAAATAATGAATTTCAAGACTTTTCCAAAGAAGTTTGCATGCAAATTGCTGCATCTGCCCCAAAGTTTGTTTCCTCAGAAAATATTCCTGGATCCTTTGTTGAAGATGAAAAGAGAATTATCAAAGCCCAAGTTGATGAGTTAGGAAAAAAACCAGAAGTTGCTGATAAAATGGTTGAAGGTAAGCTTAATAAAATTCTAGAGGAAGTTTGTTTAATGGATCAAGTTTATATAAGAGATTCCAAAATGAAAGTTCGTGACCTCTTAAATGCCCTAATAGCAAAGCTTGGAGAGAATATAAATATTGCAAGATTTACAAGATACCAAATAGGCGAAATTGATCAAAATGGCGAGTAATAAACCATATTACTCAAGTATTCTTTTAAAATTGAGCGGCGAAGCTCTTCAAGGCGAACAAGGCTATGGAATTGATAATGATATCCTTAATCAAATTGCGAAAGAGATTTCAGAAGTTTCAAAGCTTGGTGTCAGGATATCAATAGTTATAGGTGGTGGAAATATATATAGAGGGGTTTCTGCAGCTGCAGAGGGTATGGACAGGACAACTGCCGATTATATGGGAATGCTCGCAACCGCAATTAATTCAATTGCACTCCAGCATTTCTTGGAAAAACACGGCCTTGTAACCAGAGTCCAATCTGCGTTAGAGCTTAATAGAGTTGCAGAACCTTATATTCAAAGACGAGCATTAAGACATTTAGAAAAGGGCAGAGTAGTAATATTTGCGGCTGGAACAGGTAATCCATACTTTACAACTGATACTGCTGCTTCTTTAAGAGCGCTTGAAATTAATGCAGACATTATCTTAAAAGCAACCAAAGTAAATGGAGTTTATGATAAAGATCCTAATAAGTTTGATAATGCTAAAATGTTTAAATCTCTAAAATATATGCAAGTTCTCGAAAAAGAGCTTGAAATAATGGATTCCACTGCTATATCCTTATGTAAAGACAATAAAATACCTATTTGTGTATTCAATTTATTTGAAAAAAATAATATTAAAAAAATTGTTATGGGAAAAAAGGTTGGAACAACGGTAAGTTAGTAATATGGATATAATTATTAAAGAATGTAATGAAAAAATGCAAAAAGCACTTGATTCTTTTGTTAAAGAGATATCTAAGATAAGAGGTGGCGCAGTCAATAAATCAATATTTGATGATATTAAAGTTGATTATTATGGAGCTCAAACTCCTCTTAATCAGCTTTGTAACATAAATACCAATGAGGCATCAACTATCATGCTAACACCCTATGATGCATCTATAGCTGATGAAATTGTTAAATCTATTCAAAAATCAGACTTAGGTTTCAATCCCAACAATGATGAAGGAACAATTATAATTAATGTTCCACCACTTACTCAAGAAAGAAGAGCAGAGTTGGTTAAGTTTTTAAATAAGCAATCCGAGTCTTTTAAAGTGTCAGTTAGAAATATAAGGAAAGATCTGAACGATAAGGTTAAAAAAATGTTAAAAAATAAAGAAATTAATGAAGATGAAGAGAAGTCTGGTCTTAAGAAAATTCAAGACCAGACTGATAAATTTATTGCTTCAATTTCAGAGCAAACGCAAGTTAAAGAAAAAGAAATAATAAATATCTAATTAACTAACATGCCATCTGGACTGTATTCCTTTTAGTCCAATAATTTGATAAACCGCTGATAATCCAACCAATACGTAAACAGCATTTTGGACTGCTGGCATACTTCCAAAAAGTGTTGCTACTAGGTCAAAATCAAATAGACCTACCAAGCCCCAGTTTAATCCACCTACTACAAGTAATACTGCTACTATCACATCTAAAGTTCTCATAAATACCTCCCTAAGATGATTTATTACAGTAATCTAACTAAAAAAATGATTAAAACAATGAAAAAACTATTAAAATTTAGAATTTTTAATAGATTCAATATTATTCATATATGGCCTTAGTACTTCAGGAATCAGTACGCTTCCATCTTTCTGCTGGTAGTTCTCTAATATTGCTACTAGGGTTCGTCCTATGGCTAGTCCAGAACCATTAAGTGTATGTGTATAATCAATTTTATTATTTGACTTAAATCTTATATTAGATCTACGAGCCTGGAAATCACCAAAATTAGAACAAGATGAAATCTCTCTATACGAGTTTTCTGATGGTAGCCAAACTTCTAAATCATAAGTTTTATATGATGAAAAACTCATATCGCCTGAGCAAAGTAGAACTACTCTATATGGGAGTCCAAGTTTATTTAAAATTCTTTCAGCATCATTAGTTAGTGCTTCGTGTTCATTTTTGGAATTAATAGGACTTGAAATTTTTACTAATTCAACTTTATTAAATTGATGTTGTCTAATCAGCCCTTTGACATCTTTTCCATATGAACCAGCCTCAGACCTGAAACATGCGCTATATGCTACTAGACTTATTGGCAAAGAGGACTCTTCTATAACGTCATTTCGAAAAATATTAGTTAAAGGAACCTCGGCAGTGGGGATTAAATAATTATTTGTCCCTTCAATCTTAAATAAATCTTCTTTGAATTTTGGTAAATTGCCTGTCCCAATAAAGCTATCTTCATTACAAATAAAGGGTGGAAAAATTTCTTTATAACCATTCGATGAGTGTTCATCTAGCATGAAATTAATTAAAGCTCTTTCCAGTTTAGCACCTAACCCCGTATAAAGATTGAACCTTGATCCGGTTATTTTTGCTGCAACATCTAAGCTAAAAAGATTAAGATCATTACCAATATCTACATGATTTCTGGGTGAGAAATCAAAATTAGTTTTTTCTCTGACTTCACGAATAACTTTATTATGTGATTCGTTTTCTCCAATTGGAACATCTGAATCAAAAAGATTTGGTATATCTAGTAAAAGAGATTTTAAATTTTCTTCGATAGCTTTTTTATCATTATCAAGCACTTTTATTTGTTCGATTAATTTTTTTACTTCTAATAGTTCATTCTCATCAGGTTTTCTTTTTTCCTTAGATATTTTTTTTGTAAAACTATTTTGCTCATTCTTTAATTTTTCTACATTTTGAATAATATTCTTTCTGTTTTCATATAAACTTATAAACCGTTTATCATCTAAAGCATAACCTTTGCTTTTTAGCTTAAAAGAGATTTCATCTAAATTATTGTAAATTAAGTTTGAGTCTAGCAACGTAATTTGAACTCGCTTTTTTTTTGGTATATCATAACATAGATTTTCATTCTATTTTAGGAGGCTTCAATGTCTTTAGATATAAATGTTAAAGTTAAATATATCGGCCACTCTACTTTTTTGATCTTAACTGATTCAAATAAGAAAATAATTATAGACCCATGGCTAGAGGATAACCCATCAACTCAGGAGACAATTGAATCAATTGGAAGTGTCGATTATATATTGATAACTCATGGGCATTTTGATCATGTTGGCGATACCTTAAATCTTATGAAAAAGAATCCTGAAGCTATAGTAATATCAAATTTTGAAATAGGTATGTGGATTGAGAAGAAAGGTGGAAAAAATATTTCACCAATGTCTCATGGCGGTACTCAGAAATTCGAAGAATTTGATGTCTCTATGGTAAATGCTGTACATGGCTCTGGTATAAGTGATCCAGATTCAGAGCATCTTGTATATGGTGGCTTAGCATCAGGATTAGTTATTAATTTTAAAAATAAATACGTTATTTATCATGCGGGAGATACTTCAATTTTTGGTGATATGTCTCTTATCTCTGATATTCATAAGCCTGATTTATGCATGATTCCAATTGGTGACCATTTTACTATGGGTGTTAAGGAAGCAGCCTATGCTACAAAGCTAATCAAGGCAAAAAGCTATATTCCAATTCATTATGGAACTTTCCCTGTTCTTACTGGCGACCCAGCTGAATTTAAAGAAATTGTAGAGAATGAAAGTGACTCAAGCGTAACAATTCTTAATCCTGGTGATGAATTATAGTATGAGTAGGGAGCCTAGTGGACGCCAATATATTAATTACGCTTTTTACAAGTTAACCAATGATTGGTATCAATTGAGCTCTCTGAAAAGAAAAAATATAGCTCAAAAATTAACTACTATTTTGACAAAATATGATAAAAAACTAACTCTTAATTTATATTCTACTTTAGGAGTAAGAGCCGAATGTGATTTAATGCTTTGGAGGGTTTCAGATTCTCTTGAAATTTTTGAGGACATGACAATAGAAATGTTAAATTCTGGAATTGGACCCTATTTAAATACTATCTATTCTTTTTTGTCTATGACTAAGCATTCTCAGTATGTTAGTAAGAATAAAAATATAGATCAAGAAGGTACAAGAATTAAAATAAATCCCAAAAAGAAAAAATATCTAATCGTATATCCCTTTGTTAAGAAAGTTGATTGGTATTTGCTTTCAAAAAAACAAAGGCAAATAATGATGACCGAGCATATTGGTACTGGCCATAAGTATCCATCAGTCAGTATTAATACCTCATATTCATTTGGTATTGATGATCAAGAGCAAATGGTATCATTTGAAACTGATTATCCTGAGGATTTTCTTGATCTTGTCGAAGAGATGAGATCACAAAAGGCTAGGGCTTATACTGAGCGGGATATTCCAATAATAACCTGCATTCATAAAAGCATTAAAGATTTAAAAAAAATTATTTCCTAAAAGTTTATAATGTCATTATAGACTGCAAAAATCATAAGAGATATTAATAGTGCAAAGCCAACTTTATTTAAAAATCCTATAATTTTAGGATTGATTCTTCTTCTCAATATTCCTTCTATAGTATTAATTGTTATATGACCCCCATCTAATAATGGTATTGGAAGAAGATTTATTATTCCAAGATTTACACTAATTATTATTATAAATTGAATAACAGAGTTAAAACCTTTCTGCGCTGCCTCGCCTGAATATTTTGCGATGGCTATCGGACCAGCAAGATTTTTCTTTAATTCAGAAACATCTGAATCCGATGAAAATAATTTTGCAAATATGCCAGTTATACCATTAAATATTAACTTAATACTCATTATAGATTTATCAAAAGAGTTACTGATTACTTCCTCTAATGAAAATTCTTTTTTAACCGTTATGATATTTGGTGATATACCTATAATTTTATCTTTATCAGCTTTGAAAACTAACTCCTTATTAATTATTTGATCATTCCTTTGAATCATAAAATCAAATTTTTCAGATTTAGAACTTAGCAGAGTTTGCTTAATGTCACTCCATTTATTGATTTCGACATTATTGATTTTAATTATTCTGTCACCTTTTCTAAAATCATTTATTTCCGCTAAAGAGTTTTTCATTATTCCTCCAAGCTCATTAGATAGGGCGGGAGAGAATGCAGCTTTTAAATTTATTGAATTTTTAGCATTATCAAATTCATAAGTTTTTATTTTATTGTTATGAATATATTCTATTAGAATTATACTATTTAATTTTTCATCTTTGATATCCAGAAAGTTTTCCCAAGTTTTTATTTCTATATCATTAATGGATACAAGCTCAGAATTAAGCTCTATTTGTTTTAGTCTTTCGTCTTGTGTATTAATAGAACCAATGACCATCTTATCATCAAGATATTTTGGAGAATCGATTCCATTGATAAAAATTAAAGGAAAAAGAAAAAAAGGTACAATTAAATTCATTAATGGACCTGCAAATAGAATAATTTGTTTTTTATAGATAGGTAAATTGTCAAAGCTTCTACTAGGATCAGTATTTAAATCCTTATCTTTTTCTAATATGTTTTCCCCCTGCATTTTTACATATCCACCAAGAGGCAATAGAGATAAGGAGTACTCGGTTTCACCTAAGTTGAATCTAAATATTTTGGGACCAAAACCTATTGAAAAATTTTCAACTTTTACATTTGCCCATTTTGCTGCTAAAAGATGGCCAAGTTCATGGATAAAAATCAAAAAACTAATTATTAATAAAAAAACAATTATAGTCATCGAAATAATAATATATATTCAATTACAAAGATTTAAAGTTAATTCCTCAGTTTCTTTATAAATTTTGATTATTTGACTCAAAGTATATTTTTTCTTTGGTTTATGTTTAATTACAACTTTTTCAACAATATTTAATATATCAAGAAAAGAAATTTTTTGTTCTAAGTAAGCATTCACTGCAACATTGTTTGCGGCATTTAAAACAGCAAGGGTTGAGCCACCTTTTCTTATTGCTAATCTGCAAATTCTAAATGCTTTATGATTTTTCTCGTTAATTTTCTCAATTTTTATTTTTTTATAAATATCCATGTTTTTATTAATATTTATTTTATTCCTATTTGGAAAATTAATTGCAAAATTTATAGGTATTTTCATACTGTTTGAACTTGCTGAAAATATATAATTACCGTCATCAAACTCGATGATAGAGTGAATTTTACTACTTCGATCAAGTACCGGTTGAATGTCTTTACTTGGTATTCCAAAAATTATTGATGCTTCAACTATCTCTATAGCCTTATTCATGAGAGTGGCCGAATCTATTGTAATTTTTTTACCCATTTTCCACGTAGGATGTTTTAAAGCTTTTTTAACTGAAACTTTTTTTAGCTGATCTCGAGACATCCCATAAAAAGGACCACCAGAAGCAGTTATATATATTTTTTTAACATTTTTTATATCTTTATTATTAAGACTTTGGAATATTCCCGAGTGCTCACTATCAACTGGTATGATAGGATTTTGATATTTCTTTGAAATTTTCATGAGCTCTTTGCCAAATAACATAAAAATTTCCTTACTGGCAATACAAACTTTTTTACCATTCTTTAAGCCAGCTATTACGCTGTTGATTGAATTTATGCCAGATGTACATGCTAGTACTATATTATTTTTTTTTGAAGAACAAAAATTAGCAAGATCCTTAGAATCTTCTAATATTATAAACTTCTTCTTAAATTTTATTTTTTTAAATTTATCTCTGCAAATTTCAGAATTTATATAGACTGCATCTGGATTGAATTTGATGACCTGACTCTTAAGGACTTTTATATTTTTATCACAAGCCAGTAATGAGATTCTATATTTCTTGTTATTTAATAGTTCCAGAGTTTGTTTACCTATTTCCCCCGTCGAACCCAAAATTGATATTTTATTATTTACCATGATTTCTTTCAATTGATTGATATTCATTAAGTATAGAAATGAAATCGTCTTTAGTAAAATCTGGCCATAATTTATTTGAAATAATAATTTCTGAATACGAGTTATGAAGGTTTAAAAAATTTGAAATTCTGTTATACCCCCCTGTTCTTATAATAAGTTCTGGACTTGGCGAAATAGGAAGATAAGAGTATTGTCTTAATGTATCTTCATTCAGGTCTTCTAAATTGATATTGGCATTTACTAGATTTTTAAATGTATCTATTATCTCTTCAATACCACCATAATTAATTGCAACATTTATTTTTAGTTTTTTATTATTCTGTGTAACATTTTTTAAATTGATCAATTTCTTCTTAATTACATTATTAAGCAGGTCAATCCTACCTATTGGGTTAAAAATAAAACTATTAAGTGAAAAAAATTTCGATTTATCTTCAAATAGTTCATAGAATAGATTAAACAAAGATTCAATTTCAACTTTAGGACGGTTCCAGTTTTGAAATGAAAAAGCATAGAGAGTTATTTCTTTAATACCAAGATTATTTGACTCTATAGAAATTTCTTTTGCTGTTTCAATTCCCATTTTATGGCCATCAATTTTTTTAAGATTTTTCTTCTCGGCCCATCTTCTATTTCCATCCATTATGATAGCGACATGTTTAGGTATATTGTTCATTTTAATGTCCTTGATATTATAAGACTTAAAAAACCAAATACTTTAAGTAGATATAAGACTATAATACTTAGGGGATATATAATAATAGTAAAAATAATTAAGGGTATACCTCTAAATAATGGTATTTTTAAAAAATTATTAATCAAAAAATTAAATCCTATAAAAATCATTCATTCATTCCTAATTGCCATTATTGGATCTAGTTTAGATGCTTTAAATGCTGGATATATCCCAAAAAATATTCCAATACCTCCAGAAAAGAAAAAAGCTACAAAAACTGAGGACAATGATACAATTGCCGGCCAGCCTATAATTGTAGATGCTATTTTACTAATAATGAAGCCTAATAAAACTCCAACTATACCACCTATTAAAGATAATAGTGCAGACTCACATAAAAATTGAAAAACAATATCTCTACTTTTTGCACCAATAGTAATTCTAATTCCAATTTCTTTAGTCCTCTCAGATACAGAGACTAGCATTATATTCATTATACCAATTCCACCCACTATTAACGATATTGAGGCAATTGAGGTCAGTAAAATTCGTAAAATTTTTGTTGTACCTAGAATTTTTTTTGTTACTCCTTCATATGAAGAAATATCAAAATTATCTTCTCCAGGATTTATGTTTCTAGTTTCTCTTAGAATCTTAATAATAGAAAATTTTGCATATTCCAATTCCTCAGAACTTCTAGCAGACATCAAGACCGTTACTATATTGCTCATATCAGGTCTAAATAAAAGCCTGTTTAAAGATGTATAAGGTAGTAGTATAAAATCATCTTGATCTCTACCGCCTGGCGTTAAGCCTTTTGGCTCTAATACACCTATGACTAGATGAGGTATTCCATTAATTCTAATTTTTTTCCCAATCGGATCTTCAGCACCAAAAAATCTTCTTGAATTGGTTAATCCTAAAACACATACCTTGGTCGCATCTTTTACATCATTTTCAGTGATAAAAGAACCACTTATATTTTTCCAATCATTTATACCAGCAAAATCAGGGTTTGTACCAACTAGTGCTATTATATTTGAAGTAGATCTATAATTAACTTCTTCAGAAGCTTTGACAATTGGTGCTAAATAGTCAACTGAGTCAAGATTCTTAATTAAATTCAATTCATTCTCATTAAAATTTTGCCCCCGACCAGTACTAAAACCACTAGCAGTCCTTACAAAAGGTTTTAACATGATTGTTTTAGCTCCTAAACTAGTAAGTTGTGTTTCTATAACTGATCGAGCACCATTGGTAATTGCAATTAATATAATTACTGAAGTTATTCCGATTATTATCCCAAGAGAGGTTAGTAAAGTTCTGGTTTTATTTCTAAATAAATTAATTCTCGCTTCATTAATATTGGATAATATATAATTAGGTATCAATTAAATCACTCTTCCATCTTTTATTTTGATGATTTCACTTGCTTGTTCTGCTACTTCATTATCATGTGTAATTGTAATAATAGTTTTTCCAGATTTATTTAAATTTTTTAAAAGTTCCATTATATCGTCACTGGTTTTTGAGTCTAAGTTACCCGTTGGCTCATCAGCTAATATTATTTCAGGATTAGTAACCAAAGCACGTGCAATAGCGACTCTTTGCTGTTGACCACCTGATAATTCATTAGGATAATGGCCAACACGCTCAGATAATCCAACTTTCTCAAGACACTCAAGTCCAAGATCTTTAAAACTGGAATTTTTAAACCTTGAAGAATAGTGGAGGGGCATTATGACATTTTCCAAAGCCGTATGCCTAGGTATTAAATTAAAGCTTTGAAATATAAATCCAATTCTTAAATTTCTAATTTCAGACATTTCATCATTGGATTTAAGGCCTACATCTTCACCAAAAAAATTATACGTACCACTTGTCGGCCTATCCAAACATGCAATTATGTTAAGGAGTGTTGTTTTTCCAGATCCTGAGGGTCCAACTATTGATACAAAATCACCATTATAAATATGAAGGCTTACATCATATAAAACTTGTAAATCAATTTGACCCATTTTGTAAATTTTATTAATACCTGAAAGTTCAAGCAAAGGGGTATTTGACATATTAATATCTCTTTGGCTGCGGTAAGGAAAAGCCATTTGATGATTTATTCTTATTTACAATTTCAACACTTGTTATTATTTTTGAATCTTTTGGTAAGTTCTTCCTATCAATAATCTCCACATATTCGCTATCTTTTATACCTGTAATTACAGAGTATGCAGATAAAGAATTATCGTTATTTAATGTCCAAATAACATCTGATCCTTGGGTATTATTAGGAGCTTTTTTAATTAAAATTCCTTCTGGTGGAACAAACCTTAGACAAGATCTTTTAATTTTATTGATATTATTCTTTACTTGTATATTGATAGTTGCATCAACACTGAGACCAGTTTTTAAAGATGAATTTGTATCAAGTATTTTTACAATCACCTCATAAAATACTGGGCTTTTATCAATATTAGGTTTTAATCCAATTGGCTCCACTATTTTTTTGACTACACCTAGGAATTTTATTTTATCACTATTCTCAACAGAAAATTCAACATTTTGACCAACATCTACTTTAGTAATCTCTCTTCCATCAATGCTAAGGCTTATATTAAGATCTCGATGACCTGAAGATATTGTATAAGCCCAGCTATTAACAAACATTTTTCCTTCAGTAATTAAATCTTCATTAAGATAATCAACTCTTCCATCAATCGGAGATGTAAGTTTAGTATCGCTTATTTGTTGATTTAGTAAGTCAATTGAAGTTTGCAATTCATCGATTTCAATAGATTTAATTCTGTAATCATTTTCACTTTCTTCAAGCTCAATCTTTGCAATATAACCACCTTCTAAAAGTTTAATGTCAGTATCAACCTTTTTTTTCATTTGGGTTAGTTCAATATTAAGAATTTCTAAATTTTTTAACTTAGTGGATAATTCATTTTCATAAGTTGAAGAATCTAATTCAATAAGTATTTGTCCTTTTTTTACAATATCGCCATATTCGACATATGTTTTATAGATATCGCCATTAACTCTTGAATAAACTTTTATTTCTTCTCCGGGTATTATTTTGCCAGAACTCATTACCGACTCGATTATGTCGCCAGTTACAACCTCTGTTGTAGAAAATCTAAAATCAGGAGTCGATTCCTTAGTTGATATTCTAAAAACTAAGAAAATTGATAGTAATATTGCAAGAATAATATTTAATTTAATTTTTTTCATTAATTTTTACTCCTACAACTTTTTCAAACCTTGCTATTTTTATCAAATAACTATAAATTGCATTTTCATAATTAGAATTTTGTTCTTCCAAGAGCCTTTCTGCCTCTTTTAAGTCTACACGGGATGACTCCCCACTTTCAAATTTTGTTTTTACAAAGTCATAATTGAGTTTTGCAGAATTTAATGACTTTTTATAAACATCGATTTTATAATAAGCAGTATCTAAATCAATCAATCCATATTTTATGGTAGATTTTATTTGTCTTTTTTGAAATGCTAATTTGGCATCCAAAGCCTGAATTCTTGCCTTAGCCTCTCTTATCTGCCCCATTGTCTTACCCCCTGCAAATAATTGCCATCTTAAGCCAAGACCAACTATAAAATCGTTATCTTTATCTTCCTCGGCAACCCCTTTACCTTCAAATCGATAAGCTCCACCTGCTATTAATGTCGGTAAGAAATCTCTTTTATAAGCACTGATCAAAGCTTTTTGTGAAAGTATCGCCATTTCAATTGATTTCACCTCATTATCATTAAAAGATCTAGCTTCAAGAACTTGATCTTCATTTAGATTAAGCCTTGTGTATTTAAGTGAAGATTCATATTTAACTTTTTTTGGCTTTTCAATCCCAATTAAGTTGAATAGATCTTCCTCATATTTTAGAAGTTCGCCTTGGAGTTCAATATACTCAAGTTCGGATTCACTCAAATCTATGTTTGCATCTGTGACATCAATAGTAGAAACTCTACCAGCCTCCATAAAAGCTTCATTCTTTTTTAAAATATCTTTATTTGTTTCAATATCTTTTAATGTTTTATTTATTGAATTTTCTAATTTTAAAATTTCATAAAAATTTTCTGAAATTCTATTTATAATCTCATCTCTTTTCGAGGCAATTGTATATTCAAAAGCTTTAATTGCGTATCCACCAGATTCAACTCTTTTGTTTAGCTTTCCAAAATCATAAAGTATTTGTGTAAAAGATATTTGAGATGATCTACCTACAAATGGATAGATAAGGGTCATATCAACTTGAGGCAAATATGCTGAAGCATATTGTGTTTTTAAAAAATCTTTTGATTCCAATTCTTTTTTATAATATTTCAACTCAAAATTATTTGCATCTGCTATTTCTATTGCTGTATCCAAATTTAAATCAAGCTCACTAGCAGATGAGATTTGGTAACTAGTTGCAAATATTGATAAAAAAACTAGAATCTGTATTAGTCTTATGTATACCATTTTGCTGAAATTATATCATGAAGGGAGTGTTTGGCCTATATATCTCCCAGTATTTTTATATTTATATATAGCCCATTTTCTTAAAATTATGGATATCTAAAGTCTATAGACTTATCAAAAAGAAAAAAATTACCATTATTCTCTTTGATTTCCCTCGAAAGTTGATATAAAGCAGGCCTAGAAAATTTTGCTTCAAATTCTTTATTTTTTACTAAACAGTAAGGTATGTTCTCCATAAAATATAGAGACTCTAAATCTAAAACTTCCTCGGTGAAATCATTTAATGTAATAAGAATTTTGCTTTGCATATAGGTTACACTTTTTATAATGAATGGTTTATCTTCAAAATATATGTAAGCCCTTGATTTACCTTCTTGAATAAAGAAAAGACCATCTTTGTATTTTAGATTTTCATAATTGTATTTATATATTCTTTGATGTGTAATTGGCTTACCGTCTTGAAACCAATTACATTCTTTGTCAACATAGAATCTTGGCTTGATTTTTAGGGTGCCAGTAAATTCTTTTTCCATTTCTTACCTACTTTAATAAATTCTACTCTCTGATGCAATCTAAATTCACCACCTTGCCAGAATTCAAATTTAAGAGGATTTATTTCAAAACCTACCCAATTGCTAGGGAAGGGTACTTCTTTGTTCTTATATTCTTTAATAAAATTTTTATATCTTTTAATTAAAATGTCATATGATTTAATAACACGGCTTTGATTAGAAATAAGTGCAGCTATTTGACTTTCCTTAGGCCTACTATAAAAATAATCCATTGTTAATTTATTCTGCAATTTAGAAATATTTCCAGAAATTCTTACTTGTTGATGTATTTCTTTCCACCAAAAATTCATAGAACACTTTTTAGTTTTCAGAATCTGACTTCCCTTTCTACTTTTAATATTAGTAAAAAAAGTAAATTTATTTCCATAATCTTTTAAAAGCATCATCCTTGATTCAGCATTATTGCCACTAATAGTCGAAAGACAAAAAGCATTTGGTTCAGATACGGTTTTTGATGCCTTTTTATACCAATAATCAAAAGTTAGAATTGGGTTGTTGTCCTTTATTATTATTTTCTTCTTAATTTTATAGTCCTTTCTTGTTGATCCAATTTTCATATTATTAATCCTGACCAAATTCATTTTTTAATGACTTAATAAATAGATTGTTTAAAAAAATAAAATTATTATTCAGTAACTTTTTTGGTATGATGTTTTGATTTGATAAAGCAAGACTCTTTCCAATCTCACCTATAAATTTTCCAACCAACCTTTCAGAAATTTTAAAATTAATTAATGGTTTTAATACATTATTTAAATCATTGAAGATATCAGACATTTTGATAGGATTAGGTGAAACTGCATTAATAACACCTGATAATTTATCATTTTTCATTATAAAACATATTGCCCTCACTAAATCTTCGATTGATATGTGACTAACATAATTGTTTGAATCTATTCCAATTCCTAATCCAAACATATATGGTCTATATATATTTTTCAAAAAACCACCTTTTATAGATAATACTGCACCAATTCTTAAATTAATAACTCTATTTGATAAGCTACTAAAATGATTTTGATAATACTCCCATTCTTCCGTGGTATCAGACAAAAACCCTGAACCCTTAGGAGTGGACTCATCAAGATTAGTGTTCATATTATTTCCATAATAACCTGTCGCTGAAGCATGAATCATAGATTCTAAAGAGATATTGTTCTTTTCCAAAAAAATCTTAAGAGAGTTCGTAGATATTATTCTACTTTCTCTGATTTTATTTTTTTTATTTTCAGTATATAGCCCTAAAATATTTTCTCCTGACAGATTTATACCAAATTTAATTTTTTCTGATATTTCTTTTGGTAAAATAGGTAAGTGATCTTTATAAGGATTCCAGCTTATTTTATAAAAATCATGATGCTTGGTTTCACATAAATTATCTGAAAATTTTAATTGAACTATCCCATATCCCATTGAATTCAACATAGGTATGAGATGTGAACCTATCATACCATCACCCCCAGTTATGAGAACTAGCTTTTCATGAAATTGATTTCTATTTTCATCCTCGATATCTCTCTTTAAAATTTTGTGTCTATAATGAAAAGATTTATGAAGCTTATATTTAATCTTTTCTGCAATCATTTTATTTGATGTAAAGAAATCAAACTTGATATCATCTATCAAGGAGCAACTATCACCAGAATCTTCAAAAATATGTTGATGTTCCCAATATTTAAAAGGGCCTTTTATCATATAATCAGTAAAATGATTACCTTCACTATAATTTTTATGGATTAAATTCCAGTTTAATTTTATCAAAGGAATTAATTCATGCTGAAGCCTGATTCTTCCACCATCTATAAAATTATTTCCCTCGTAAATTCTTTCTTTTACTTTTATGGATTCCCAAGGGGGAGTTAATCTTTCAAGAGCAAAAGTTTTTTTATGCCAATCAAATAATTTAGCTTTGGTAGTTTTAAATTGAGACTGAAAGCTAAAAGAATGCATAAAATATATTAATACATTAACAAAATTCTTGTAGATGTATTAATTTTTTTTCTATTAGTCAAAACAGATGTCTTCCTTTTAATAGGCTTTTTTAGCTTGTTTAAAATACCTAAATTTATTTTTTTAATATCAGAATTATATAATAATGTCATATCAATATCCTTAGTTTAGAAAACTTTTTAATTTTTCTCCTTCGATTCTTTGAATTTTTTTAAGGGCATTTTTCTCAATTTGTCTAATTCTTTCCCTAGTTAAATTATATTTATTACCGATCTGATCTAATGTATATGTATTAGAACCATTGAAGCCGAAACGCATTTCAATAATTTCTTTCTCTCTTTGATCAAGTTGGGTAAGAGCAGATGAAATAGATTGTGAAAGAGCAATTTTAGCACTTAGATCATCTGGCTTGTCTGCTTCATCCTCTAAGAAATCGGCAAAGGTTGCATTTTCTTCATTAGATATAGGTGAATCCAACGAGAAAGTATCATTACCAGATTCAAGTATTTGTTTTACTGCTTCTTCTGGAAGATCTACAATCTCAGCAATTTCATAAAATTCTGGTTTTCTATTTAATTTCTCTTCAAGTGATTTAAAAGCTTTAAAAACTTTTGCTGATTTTTCAAGAATATAAACAGGAACTTTTATAGTTCTAGATTGATCCATTATACTTCGTGTTATTGATTGATGAATCCACCATGCAGCATAGGTCGAAAATTTAAAACCTTTAGTATGATCAAATTTCTCAACTGCTCTGATAAGCCCTACATTTCCATCTTGAATGAGATCAAGAAGTGGTAAACCTCTTCCACTATATTTTTTCGCAATACTAACCACTAATCTCAAATTGGCTTTTGTGAATGCCTGAATAAGTTGAGATTTCTTTTGTTCAAAAACCTTAATAAAAGAATTTATTTTTCCTTCCTGACCTTTTTTTATACTTTGCTTCTTTAGAGTAGTTAATTTTTCCTTGCAGTTTTTAATTTTGGAAGCTAATTCTTTTTCCTCTACAGCACTAAGTAAAGGAGTAACTAGTGCCCTAGAGAAATATTCTTTTACTGACTCAAATTCTTGACCTGAGTTATCATTAAACATGTATCCGTTTTTGGCATTAAGAAAATTATTCTTTTTATTCACATTCATATTTTTCATAAATCACCTCACATTCTTTAGATTAACAAATGTCTATAAACTTGTCCAGCTTTTTTTTAAAAAATATATATATTAGTTAGACAAATAATGCTTGACATTCGACATATATATGACATGATTAGTGTATATAATAAATAGGTAGAGAGATTATGAAAGAATATCCAATAAGAATAGTTAGTAAAATTACTGGTTTGACCTCAGACCAAATCAGAAAATGGGAAGAAAGATATCAAATTTTAAAAATTTCAAGATCGGAAAGAGGCAGCAGAAGATTTACAGATAAGGACTTAGAAATTTTGCAACTCATGCTTGAAGCAAAAAGAATTGGTTTTACCCTCCAAGAAATTGGTTCTTACAAAGTCGAAGAGCTAAGAAATCTTGTAAATGAGTTAGAATCCACAAATAATTCAGTTGTTTATCCAGAGCTAGAACAGTTGACTTCATCTGCCAGACCTTATTTCGATATATCTATTGAAGCTTTAAATGAATATAATCTTAGAAAAATGGAAAAAGCTATTTATGATGTTGCTTTAGAATTAGGTGCAGTATACGTTATTCATAAGTTCATGGTCCCATTCATTAAACATGTTGGGAGGCTTTGGAAGAATAATAAAATTTCTAAATCACAAGAAAGATTTGCAAATGCTGTAATAAGAAATTATTTAGAAAATTACCGTTCATCCTTCAAGAATTATAATCCTAATAATCCCTTCGTTTTAGTAGCCACACCCAAAGGTCAAAAAGCTGAACTAGGCTGCTTGGTTAATGCCTGCCTTGCAGTTTCAACTGGTTGGAATCCAGTTTATTTAGGCACTGATTTATCCTCTAAAGATATTTGTGAGGCTGCAATCAGCTCAAAATGCTCTGCAGTTATGATGAGCATATTATTTCCTCTAAATGATCCAACAATCCCTTTAGAGCTTGAAAGAATTAGAAATGGGTTAGGTTCAAGTTTTGAAATAATTGTTAATGGAAAAAGATCAAGCCTGTATTCAAAAACATGTACTAAAATTTCTTCTCATCAGGTCTATGATTTATTCAGCCTTCCTAATGCTTTAGAAGATATCAGAAACACTGTTCTTAATAAAATTTAGTATTAGTGTCTTTTATTAGCTTTTTTGTTCTTTTTAGATGCTTTTCTTTCTAAAAACATTATGGCGGTATCAAGCTTTTTAGACGAAATATACTTAGTTATTTTTTTATATTTTTTGTTCTTGAGAATTCTATACATTCATCAAATTTAGTAATTAAATTTATATTGTCAAGGTTGAACTCAAGACCTTGTTTACAACAAGGTCTTGAGTCAATGAAAATTCTGTGAAAAATACTTATTTTTATAAAGTTTTTAAGTCACTAGCTTTTTCTTTTCCTCTCTCGCTAACTATTTCGAATGATACTGAATCACCTTCGTTAAGGTTGTCAATTCCAGCAGCTTCGAGAGCGGTGATGTGAACAAATACGTCCTTGCTCCCATCTTCAGGTTCAATGAAGCCATAGCCTTTTTTTGCATTAAACCATTTTATTTTTCCGTTTGGCATATTTTGCCCTCCTTTATAAAAGCGTCCCCAAGGGGATTCGAACCCCTGTTACCGGGATGAAAACCCGGCGTCCTAGGCCAGACTAGACGATGGGGACCTAAGAATGAGCCGTGCAGGATTCGAACCTGCGACCCACTCCTTAAAAGGGAGTTGCTCTACCAACTGAGCTAACGGCCCTAACTTTTAATGGGTTGAATATATCATGATGACCCTTTTTGTCAAAAGTTAGTTTAAACTTAATTAATATCTAATATGTTTAATCTAAATAGAAATTTTTTATTTTCAACAACTGCCAATTGTCTTTTTTTTATAAATTTTTCATCCTTTTTTTTACTTCCTTTATTTTTAGATGATCTAGGTTTTGATAAATCTGAAATAGGTATATTGATGGGTTCATTTGGAATCTCATCAATTCTATTGACTCCTATTACTTCAACTTTAATTGATAAGTATGGTAAGAAGATATTAGGTACAATTGCTTTGGCTATAATGATTGTTTCATCATTATTGTTCATTTATATTGATAATTTTTATGCTTTATTTCTTTTAAGAATATTCCAGGGTTTATCTTTCTCAATTTTTTTTAATTCATCTTCAGCATTAGCATCAGATAATCTTGATGACAATAATCGAAAAAAAGGACTATCTATTTTCTATTCATCAACCATATTCCCTTACTTCATAGGTCCTTATTTTGGTGAAATTATATTAATTAACCTGGGGTATTTCTACTTTTTTATATTTTCTTCATTATTTTCTTTAATAGCAATTTTAATTTTATTTAATGTAGATTCCAAAAATATTAATACCAATAATGAAATTGAGGTAAGGCTAAAAGATTTTTTTCATATTATTAATAATCCAGATTCGAAAAAATTTCTAATAACAAATTTTCTTTCATCAACAGGCTTTGGAATAATTATGAATTTCATAGCCATATTTTTAAAAGATAAATCTTTGAAAGCAGGACTTTTTTTTGCAACCTACAGTGTTATTGTAACTATAGTTAGATTATTTCTATCTGATCTTATATCAACCAACAAATTATTTATAAAAGTTTTAATCATGTTAGCTTTTTTTTCGATATCAATATTCTTTTTACCCTTTACTGAAAATATCACTCATGTAATTATCTTCGCTGTAATTTTTTCATCAACATATGCACTTATATATCCTTTTATTTCCTCTCTTCTTGTTCAACCCGGTAATGAGAATAGCTCTGGTCGATTATTTGGAGCATTAAATGCAACTTTTGGAATAGGTGTTCACTTAATGACTTTTGTTTTTGGCTATGTTATTCAATATTTTGGATATGCTAGAGGATTTCAAACATGCTCTCTTTTTATTCTAATATTCACAATGATTATCCTTATTAAAGAGGTAAGATCTGATGCATGAAGATACCTTCTATGAACAATTAGATACAAATTTTAAATTTAATAATTTAAAATTTGATTCGGATAAAAGTTTAATTTTTTATAAATTTTATAATTCTTTAATAAATGAAAATAAAAAATATAATTTAACTTCTTTAACAACTTCAGAGGATATAATACAAAAGCATTTTATTGACTCAATCCTTCCATTGTGCCAGATATCTTCAAAAATTGATTCATTTAATTTTAAAGATTTTAATACGATTATTGATTTTGGATGTGGAGCAGGTTTTCCTCTTTTACCTTTCTTGATATTCTCTGACGATAAAAATTTTATTGAATCAGAATTCTTTTTTATTGATTCTAACAATAAAAAAATACTTTTTCTTAAAAATTTTTTAGAGCAGATAAAAGCAGAATTTGGTATAAATATAAATTGTAGACACGATAGGATAGAGGACTTGCTTATTAAGGACTCCAGTAATAAAAAAATACTCCTACTAGGAAGGGCAATCACAAAGTATGAAAATTTACTGAATTATATAAAAAGATTTATTAAATTAAATCAAATTGAAGAAATCTCATTTATTTATTTAGCAGGTCCAAAATTTAATGCAATATCAGATAACCAATTAAAGAAAATATTTAATAATGATTTTAAAATATCACAGTTTTTCTATAAATATAATCACTCAAAGCCAAAGTTTAAAAGGGTTTTATATTTAATTAATTTAAAAAAGCTAAGCCAAATTTGCAGATAGTTCTCTAATTTGATTAACTAACGATTTTATCTTGATTGAATCCTCTGATAATTTTGGATCCTTGCTCTTTGAAGATAGAGTATTTGCTTCTCTATTAATTTCTTGCATATAGAAATCTAATGTTAATCCTATATTTCCTTTATTTTTTTTTATAATTTTCTTAATTGCATTTAAATGCGATTCTAATCTAACTATCTCCTCCTCTATATCGATTTTTTCAATCATTGGACTAATATCTTTTTTTTGATTACTAAATTCTCCTATTTGAGATATTTCTTTAATATATTTCTTTTCAAGTTTCTTTGAATATAATCTAAATTTCCTACGAAAATTATTTTTTATAGATTCAATTTTTGTTATTTTAGAATTTACTGATCTAATAATTACTTTTCCTTCATCTGTTTGCTTCTGAATTAAATCAACAATGCACTCATTTAGCAGACCAATAATTTTTCCTCTTATATCTTTTCTTTTAAGAATTTTTATCTTTTCTATATTTAATAATTCGTTAATTTCAGAGTATGAGATATTCATATTTATTTTATCAGAGTCTATAATTTTTAAATATTTATTAATCTGATTTTTAATTTTTTCTATATGTTTATAAGAATCTATAAATTCAATTTCTAATATAACTTTAATTTTTCCACGATTTAGAGCAGCTTCAATTTTTCTTCTTATGTCTTCACCAAGTGATAAGTTATTAGATTCATCTATTAAATAAATATCTATATTTTTACTATTCTCAGATTTTATTTGAATTAAGATTGAAATATTCTGAAAATTTAAGGTTTTATTTGAATACCCAGTCATGCTTTTGATCATTTAATATATCCTAAATTTTGAAATAATATTTATTACGAGTATTATCCTTTATTTATGAGCAAAAACAAAAAAACAATACTTTTAAATGGTGCTTTAGGTAGAATGGGATTAGCAATTATTGATGAGTTGGATAGAAATTTTACCAACTTACAGGTTTTACATGCTATTGAAAATCCGAATCATCCAAAAATTAATAGTTTAATTGGAAAAAAAATTACTATACAAAAATTACCAAGGAAATTCAGTGTAGATTTGATTATTGACTTTTCAACTCCAAAGTCATCTATTAACCTTGCCAAGATAGCATCTCAATTCAGAACCCCAATAGTCATTGGCACTACTGGTTTCTCAAAAAATCAAATAAATCAATTAATTTCAATTTCAAAAAAAATTCCAATTCTTCAATCTTATAATATGAGCATAGGTATAAATATCATGCTAAAAATAATTAAGGATAATTTTGAGTTTTTTAATTCAACTGATCTAGAAATAATTGAAAAACACCATAAACAAAAAGTTGACTCTCCAAGCGGAACAGCTCTGCTTATAGCTGAGAATATTGCAAATCTTAAAAATAAAAAATTAACATCAATTGAGAAGTATAGAAACAAATCTGCAAATGCCAAGCGCTCAAAGCATGAGGTTGGTATAAGTTCTATTCGTGGAGGAAATACAGTAGGTGAACATACATTGATATCCTATGGTGATACCGAAAATATTACAATAAAACATGAGGCTTTAAGCAGATCCGTTTTTGCTAAAGGCGCAATAGAATTAGGATTAAAACTTATAAATAAGAAGAAAGGATTCTATTCGGTTATTGACCTTCTAAATTGATATGAATTTTAAAATTTTTAATAGCGACTCAAAGTCCGGTGCGAGGACGGGTGAGTTAAAATTAAATAATATAAAAGTTAAAACACCTTTTTTTATGCCTGTATGTACTAATGGTACCCCAAAAGCAATAGATATAAAAACCTTAGATCTCATTGGATATGAGGTTATTGTTTGCAACGCCTATCATCTTTTTCTCCGCCCTGGAAGTGATTACATAAAAAATTCTTTTGGTAGCCTACATAGATTTAGTGGATGGAGTAAAGGAATTTTGACTGATAGTGGAGGTTTTCAAATATGGAGCCTCGGGTCTTTAGTTAAAATTGAACCTGAAGGTGTTCTAATCAAATCACATATTGATGGATCTTTAAATAGGATAACCCCTGAAAAATCAATTAAAATTCAAGAGGATTTAGGGTCTGACATTAGTATGATTTTCGATGATTGTCCCAAGCCTGACTCAGAGTATTCTATCTTGCTAGAGTCAATTAACAGGACAAGAGAATGGGCAGAAAAATGTAAAAAAAGTAAAAAATCGAATAACTTAATGTTTGGGATCGTTCAAGGTGGTATACATAATGATTTAAGAAAAATGTCTGCAAATCATATGATTGATTTAGATTTCGATGGATATGCAATTGGTGGTTTAGGGCTCGGAGAAGGCCCAGATAAGACTTATGAAATTTGTGAAAACCTTAACTCAATCTTACCTAAGGATAAGCCAAGATATTCTATGGGTATAGGGAAACCAGAGGATATTCTTGAATCAGTTGCTAGAGGTGTTGATATTTTTGATTGTGTCGTCCCGACTCGTAATGCTAGAAATGGAACAGTATTCACATTTAATGGAAAAATTAATATTAAAAATGCTGAAAATTCTAGTAAGGACGAACCCCTAGATGTTCAATGTGAATGTAAAACATGTAAAAACTATAGTATAGGCTATATAAAGCACTTGTATTCATGTCGTGAAATTAGTGCAATACAACTAATGACTGAGTGTAATTTGAACTTTTATCATAAATTAATTGATAATATAAGATTTTCAATTGATAATGGTACTTTTATGGAATATAAAAAATTTTTTTTAGAGAGGTATTTAAATGAATAATTTATCTAAACTTTTAACACTGTTTTCTTTGATTTTTTTTGTGTCATGTGCACCCCCTCCAGGAGGAGATAGTTCTTTTTTATCATCTGTAGGACCTTTCTTACCTTTTGGTTTTATTATAATTTTATTTTATTTTTTAATTATAAGGCCTCAAAATAAGCAGCAAAAACAACGTAATATTATGTTAAATAATCTTAAGAGATCAGATAATGTTTTAACCAATGGTGGTATCATTGGTAAAATAATTGATATTCAAGATGGCGATATACTAAGCCTAGAAATAGCCAAAGGAGTTCAGATAAAAATAAAAAGAGAGTTTGTAAACTCTTTATTAATTGATGAAAATAAATCAAAATGAAAAAAATAAAACTTTTTAAAACACTTTCATTATTAGTATTTTTATTATCAATAATATTTATTTATCCGAATTTTAATAATAATCTACCCTCATGGTGGAAATATGCTTTCCCAGACAATAGGCTAAATCTTGGACTCGACCTAAAAGGAGGAATTTTTATTGTTCTTGGAGTTGACGAAGAAAAAGTTTTACCAATAATAATGGCTGAAGAAGAAAGAAGGATAAAGGATAATCTTATTTCACAAGATATTTTAATTAGAAATACAGCAGTATCTTCAAATAATATAAAAATATTTTTCTATGATTTAAAAAGTTTGAAAGACGCAAAAAAAGAACTAGATAAAAATTTGATTACCGAAAATATTGAAAATTTATCTCTGCAAATTAATTTAACAAATGAGCATTTGGCTGATAAAAAAGAAATCCTCCTCAAACAAGTGAAAGATATTTTAAATAATAGAATCGATCAATTTGGCGTTATTGAATCTAGTATCCAGATTGCCTCGGGAGATAGAGTTATAGTTCAAATCCCTGGTGTTGGTGAATCACAAAGATCAAGAATAATAAATATTATTTCGAAAACAGCCTTATTAGAATTTAAGCCCGTAATTCAAGAATCATCAACTAAACAATTACTTTTATCAAAGTTTGGAAAGGATAAGATAGGTTCAGAATTCCTAATATATAAACTTAATGATAATACTAATGAGAAATTTATTATAACAAAGATGTCCTCCCCACTTTTTGGCACATCTATTAATGATGCATACGTTGCATATGATCAATTAAATAGACCTTACATTGCTTTCTCGCTTGACTCTAAAGGCACAGAAATTTTTTCAAATTTAACAAAAAATAATATAGGTAATAAGATTGCAATTATATTAGACGGAAAAGTAAAATCTTCACCTACAGTACAAGAACAAATTTTTGGAAGAGGTTCAATAACAGGAAATTATTCTTTTGAAGAGGCTAATGACTTAGCAATTATTTTAAAATCGGGATCACTTCCTGTTCCAATTAAGATAATGCAGGAAAAAACAATAGGTCCTTCATTAGGAAGCGAATCTATAGACAGAGGTAAAATTTCTATGGCCGCTGCATCAGTTTTAATTTTTATTTTCATGTTTATTTACTATAAAAAATTAGGAGTAGTATGTGATTTAGCATTAGTTTTTAATATATTTACAATATTTGGGTTATTATCGCTATTTGGAGTAACTTTAACTTTTCCTGGTATTGCAGGTTTAGTTTTAACTCTTGGAATGGCAGTTGATGGAAATATAATAATTTATGAAAGAATAAAAGAGGAGATAGCTAAACAGAAAGAGAAAGTGGCTGCAATTGATGTTGGTTTTGAAAAATCTCTATCCACAATATTAGATGCAAATATTACAACTTTAATTGCTGCTTTTTGTTTGTTTTTATTGGGCGATGGTCCAATTAAAGGTTTCGCATTGACTCTATCAATTGGAATTTTTTCAACAATTTTTTCTAATGTTATTTTTACAAGAGTTATTACAAAATCCCTAATAAAAGCAGAAGGTATAAAGGTTTGAAATGAGTATCTTTAAAATATCAAAGTATGCATGCATTTTTTCAATAATATTTATTGGATTAACAATATATTATTTAAATTCTAAGGATTTAAAGTACGGACTAGAGTTTTCTGGTGGTACAGAGTTAATTATCGAATTTAACCAAAAAGTTGATATCGACTTGCTGCGCGAGCATGTCAGTACAATTAATAATTCAAAAATTTCAGTTCAGCTATATGATAATAAAAGTTATTTAATTAAATTTCCTTATAACGAAAATGCTAATACTGATATAAAAAAAAGTATGGATGAAATTTTTTCTCAATTTTATATAAACAATGGACCAAGAATAAATCAAATAGATTTTATAGGTCCTAAGGTTGGTAAAGAATTAGTTAATAATGGATTAATGTCTATAATATATGGTTCATTGGCAATTCTTATTTATGTTTTTATCAGATTTAACTTTAGTTTTGCTATGGCTGCAATAAGTGCTTTATTTCATGATTTCCTTATAGCTATATTTTTTATTTTATTTCTTGAAATTGAGATTACGCTAACTACTATTGCTGCCTTGCTAACAGTTATTGGCTATTCAGTAAATGATACAATTGTAATCTTTGATCGCGTTCGGGAGAACTTAAAAATTTCTAAGGATACTTTTACCAAAACTATAAATACTAGTATTATTCAAACTCTTTCTAGAACTATTCTTACAGTAATTACAGTATTAATAGTCTTGTTTCCACTCTATTTCTTTGGCGGACCAATAATTAAAGATTTTGCATTAATAATGATTATTGGTGTCATGGTTGGAACATATTCATCAATTTTCTTCGCGCCTTTTTTAATGTATATATTCTCTGGTAGGAGAATATCTAATGATTAGTGAAAATTTAATTCAAGATCTAAACATTGAACTGACCGAGGTAAAGAATAAAAATGATCTTATGAATGTAAAGTCTAAATTTTTAGGTAAAAAAGGTCCTATAGTGAAGCTAACAAGTGAGTTGAAAAGTTTAACTATTGAAGAAAAGAAAATAAGAGGAACAGAGATAAACAGAATTAAAAGCCAGATTGAATTACTTATAAATAAAAAATTGAATGAAATTGAAAATGAAGAAATAAATAAAAAATTGAATAGCGATAGAATAGATATAACTTTACCAGGTAAAGCATCTTCGTTTGGCTCAGTACATCCACTGACTCAGATTTTGGATGAAATAATAGATATATTTGAAGGATATGGCTTTCAAACAGTTGAAGGACCAGAGATTGAGACAAATTTCTATAATTTTGAAGCACTAAATATTCCTAAAGATCATCCAGCAAGAGATATGCAGGATACTTTTTATTTAGAAGATGATGTATTGCTCAGAACCCATACTTCACCAATGCAAATCAGAATTATGGAGAATAATCAGCCACCAATAAAAATTATTTCCCCTGGTAAGGTTTATAGGTGTGATAGTGATGTTACTCATACTCCTATGTTTCATCAGGTGGAAGGACTACTGGTTGATAAGGATATCAGTTTTGCAAACCTGAAAAGTATTCTTAATAATTTTTGCCATGATTTTTTTCAAAAGGATATAAATATAAGATTCAGGCCAAGCTATTTCCCATTTACTGAACCTAGCGCTGAGCTTGATATAGAATGGGAGAACAAAAATGGTGAAAAAAAATGGATGGAAGTTTTAGGATGTGGATTAGTAAATCCCAAGGTTTTTGATTTTGTTAACTATGATGCAAAAAATTATTCAGGATTTGCTTTTGGAATGGGTATTGAGCGACTAGCAATGATTAAGTTAGGTATTACGGATATTAGATATTTTTACCAAAATGATATAAAGTTTTTAAAACAATTCTAAGGAGTTAATATGGGAATTAAATCAGACAAATGGATTAAGAAAATGGCAAATGATTTTAAAATGATTGAGCCTTTTACTGACGAACAGACAACCAAAGGTGCAATTTCGTATGGAGTATCATCATATGGTTATGATATTCGTGTTACTGATGAATTCAAAGTTTTTACAGATGTATTTAATACAGTTGTAGATCCTAAGGATTTTAACGAGAAATCTTTTGTTACTATTGTGGCTGATGAATGTATCATACCTCCCAATTCATTTGCTTTAGCAAGAACAGTAGAATATTTTAGAATACCAAAAAATGTAATCACTGTTTGTCTTGGTAAGTCAACATATGCTAGATGTGGAATAATAGTAAATGTCACTCCTTTTGAACCTGAATGGGAGGGTCATGTTACACTCGAAATTTCCAATACCACACCTTTGCCAGCAAAAATTTATGCTAATGAAGGCATAGCCCAAGTGCTTTTTTTTGAGGGAGATGAGCAGTGCGAGGTTACTTACGCTGACAAAAAAGGAAAGTATCAAAAACAGACTGGTATCACTCTTCCAAGAATGAAAGATTAGCCTTTATTTAATGTATTAGCATGTTAGAATTGACTTAATCTAATGCCAAAGTCCGCAGATAATCAATATAGCGCTAAATCGATTCAGGCCCTTGAAGGGCTTCAAGCTGTTAGGAAAAGGCCTGGAATGTATATTGGTGATGTCGTTAAAAGAGGATTTCACCATTTAGTTTATGAAGTACTAGATAACTGTGTAGATGAAGCTCTTGCAGGATTCTGCGATACTATTAAGATTAAAATTCAAAAGGATGAAAGTATATCTATTGAGGATAATGGAAGAGGTATTCCAGTTGATAAGCATCCCGTAAAGAAAAAACCCGCTGTAGAAGTTATATTAACGACACTTCATGCTGGCGGTAAGTTCGATTCAAAAACATATGCTGTTTCTGGTGGACTCCATGGAGTTGGTGTCACAGTAGTTAATTTTCTATCAGAGTTCTTAGAGGTCGAAATATGTAGAGATGGTTCCAAATGGTACCAAAGATATGAGTCTGGAAAAGTTTCAACTAAGTTAAAGGCTACTGGCAAATCTAAAAGTACGGGAACCAAAATCATATTTAAACCTGATCAAGATATATTCAAACCAGTTATAAATACAAATGGAAAATATGATTTCGAACCAAAATTTGATTATCAATATTTATGTAATAGATTGAGAGAATTAGCTTTTCTTAACAGCGGCCTTAAGATAATAATTGAAGATGAAAGAACTGATAATAATGAAACTTTTTATTATAAAGGTGGAATTGTTTCATATGTTGAACATCTTAATTCAGGAAAGAAAACTATCAATAAACCAATTTTGATAAAAGGCCAGAAAGAAAATACAATTGTTGAAATTTCTGTTCAATATAATGAAGGATACTCCGAGAATATTTTTTCATATGTTAACAATATAAATACAATTGAAGGAGGAACACATTTAAGCGGATTTAGAAGTGCATTAACTAGATCTATTAATAAATATGCAAAAGACCAAAATTTAATGAAAAATCAAAACATACAAATAACGGGTGATGATACTCGTGAAGGATTAACCGCGATTGTTAGTATTAAAGTTCCAGAACCGAAGTTTGAGGGTCAAACTAAAACTAAGCTAGGAAATTCCGAGACAGCTGGAATAGTTGAGTCACTACTTAATGATTCACTAGGCGATTATTTTGAAAAAAATCCATCTCATGCTAAGAAAATAGTAAATAAATCAATAGATGCAGCTAAAGCAAGAGAGGCTGCCAAGAAAGCGAGAGATTTAACAAGAAGGAAAAGCGCATTAGATTTAGGCTCATTGCCTGGAAAACTTGCTGATTGTCAAGAAAAAGATCCTGATAAATGTGAACTATTCATTGTAGAAGGTGAGTCTGCTGGAGGCTCCGCGAAACAGGGCAGGGACAGAAAGACTCAAGCTGTCTTACCTTTGAAAGGTAAGGTTATAAATGTACAAAAGGCTAGATTAGACAAGGTGTTGAGTAATGATGAAATAGGAACACTGATTACAGCAATGGGATTAGGTGCCCCAAAAGTAAGCGATGATGAAGATAATAGCATTGACCTATCAAAATTGAGGTATGGGAAAATAATATTAATGACTGATGCTGATGTTGATGGTTCTCATATAAGAACGCTACTATTAACTTTTTATTATAATCATTATAAGGAGTTGCTAAGATCTAAGAAACTTTACATTGCACAACCACCTTTATTTAAAGTTAAGAGGGGCAGCAAAGAATCTTATCTACAAGACGAGTTATCCTTAGATAATTTTCTTTTAGAAAACTCAATTAATGAAATAGTCTCGGATGACTCATTTAAGAAGTTAAAGCTATCACCTGAAGAGTTGATTGAAAAAATTTCTCATTATGTGAGATACAAAAATATTTTAGATAATTTAAGCAGGTCAAGCATAGATATTAGAATACTTAATATTATTGTTCCTATTATTTCTGAAGGAATTAATTTTGAATCAGATAAATTTAATAAAAGGATTACAAAAGAAATTAACCTTTTTAATGACCAAGGAATGGAAGAAATTTCATTTTCAAATAAAGATGTGGATAAATATAGATTTCTTATTAAAGACAAAGGAAGAGAATCCGAATCAATTGTAGATTCAAACTTTATTTCCTCTAGCTTATTTAAGTCATGCACTAATGAATATGCAGAAAGTACATCAGGATTAAAATTTCCATTAGAATTAAAAGTTAAAAATGATGATGTTTTTAGTATTCATAATCTAGATAATCTTTATAATTTTTTAATTGATATTGGGAAGAAAGGATTTTCGATTCAAAGATACAAAGGTTTAGGAGAAATGAATCCCGAACAGCTTTGGGAGACAACTCTTAATCCTGAGACCAGAATTTTAAGAGAAGTTAATATTGCTGATATTGAAGACATAGAAAAAGACTCCACAGAGAATACGCTTTTTGAAGAGTTGATGGGTGACCAGGTTGAGCCAAGAAAAAAAATTATTGAAGAAAATGCATTGTATGTAACTAACTTGGATATTTAGTCTTTCTTTTCTATATCTTTTTTTATTTCTTTTAAATCGTTAATCTCATTATTGACCGAATCATTAAGATCATCCTTAACCCTGATTATATCTCTATAAAATTTTGCCATTTTCTTGGAAATTTCAGGTATTTCAGTAGGTCCAAATAGTATAATGAAAATTACTAGTACTAAAGCTATTTCTGAAAATCCTAACCCAAACATGGTTAAAATTATATACTAATTATTTTTGATTGGTTTATTAATTATTAAAGATAAAAATGCAGCAATTAAGCAGACAATTATGCAAAAGTATAAGCCATAATCATATGTTCCAAATTTATCAATAAGATATCCTCCTAATGGAGGTCCAAAAATTGCAGATATTGAAAAACCAGTTCCAAAAATGCCGTAAATAACACCTGAATTTGCTTTACCAAAGAAATCTTTTAATTTGCTTGGAAATATTGGAATCCAACCTGCATAGCAAAAACCAAAACATATACCAAACAGAATGAACCCTGTTATGGAATTAGTATTAAGTATTATAAAAATAGATAAGGCTTGGCCCATAAAAACAGAAAACAATATTTTATTTCTACTAATATAATCACTTAAATATCCCGTTACTATTCTCCCAAAGAAGCTACCCGCCGCTATTGATGCGGGTGCTAGGGACGAGGTTAGAATATCAAAGCCACGATCTAGGGCTAAATCGTATTGGAATGTAACAACTATTAGGAAAGACAGCATACCAAGAACTAGTTGAATATATAGAAGATTGAAAGAAAGTGTTTTAATTGCTGCTGAGCTTGTCCAACTATTCTCTACATCATTCTCTTCTTGTGAAAATGGACCACCATAAGGCTCTAGCCCTAGTTCTTCAGGAGATTCTTTCATTAAAAAAGCTCCGAAAAGAAATATAAAGGTTATTGCAGATAATATTATTAGTGTAGTCTCAAGATTGCTATTTTCTAAAATAAATGCAGAAAGCGGATTTACTGTCAAACCACTTATAGGAACTCCTGTAGTAGCCAATCCCACAGCAAAATCTCTTTTTTTATTAAACCACCTTTGCGCAATAACAATCGCAGGAACATAAAAAGCTCCATCACCCAAACCCGTCAAGACTCCATAATTTAAGAATAATGCCAAAGTGCTGTCAGAATATGCGGTAAAAAACATTCCTAATGCAGAAATCATACCACCAAAAAAAATAACTTTTTCAGGTTTATATTTATCTGTTAATTTTCCAAATATTATCATGGAAAAAGCAAAAACCAGACATCTCACGCTGAATATAGATGCAACGAAAGTATTAGATAAATTATATTTTATTTCTATCGAAGGCAGAAGGACTCCAAATGAGTACAAAAGTAAACCGTCCAAATATATTAATAAAAAGGCTCCGAGTATTATGAACCAACCATAAAAAATTTTTTTATTTTTCATTGTTTGAAATATTTTTAATATCCTTTTCAATATTTTTATTTTTTATAATATCTTCTTTACCTGATGACATATCCTTAATCTTGATACTCTTAGCATTCATTTCTTCTTCACCTATAGTAATTAACATTTTTGAATTCATTTTATCTGCTGATTTAATTTGTTTAACAAAATTTTTAAATTCATACTCAATAAGAACATTAAAACCAATTTTTCTTAATCGCGAACATACTTCATTTGCAAACTCTTTAAAATCAGGCTTTTGATATGCAACATAAAAATCTATTCTTTCGTATGCCTTTTTTCTGACATCAGAACTAGAAAGCAATATTAACCTTTCAATCCCTGCAGCAAAACCAACACAAAATGTTTCGGGGCCACCAAATTTGGATACTAGCTTATCATACCTTCCGCCAGCAAGAATTGTATCTTGCGCACCTAAAGAATCTGATTTAATCTCAAAGACTAGATCATTGTAATAGTCTAAACCTCTAACAAGTTGATGATTTATATTAAACTTGATATTGTTTTTGTCTAGCAAGTTGATGATTTCATCAAACCTTAATTTTGAATCACTAGATATAAAGTCTGATGATTTAGGTATATCCTCAAAATTGTATTTATGAATTGCCTTATCTAAAAATCTTAGGGGATTTTTATTGATTATCTCAAAATCAGAATCTTGAATCTTCTCCTTGTTTTTATTAGTAAAATTTCTTACCTCTTCAGATAATTTATTAAGAGAATTTATGTCTCCGATGGAATTTATTTCAACTACGAAATCGTCTATTCCTGTTTCTTTAATAAGATCAACACCAAGTGAGATTAATTCAAATTCGTAAAATATATCTTTACTGCCTAATATTTCTGCACCAACTTGATAAAATTGCCTATAACGACCCTTTTGTGATCTCTCGTACCTAAACATTGGACCCATGTAATAAAGTTTATTAATCTTTCGCCTTTTAAAAAGAGAATTTTCCAAATAACTTCTGACGGTTGAGGCAGTACCCTCTGGTCTAAGGCAATATATTATATCATTGGTTACTTGACTGTCTTTATATAATAGAAATTCATACATTTCCTTTGATATAATATCCGTATCATTACCAATACCTGTATTAAATGTTGTTTTATTTTCTATTATAGGAGTAATTATTTTTTCAAAATTATAATTTTCTAATTTTGATGATATAGATTTCTCTATGAAATTCCATAGAACAGAATCTTCAATGACATTATCTGAGTATGGGAAGATATCTCTGAAACCTTTTATTAACTTCATTGTCTTATTTCAATCTTAATTAAATATTGTTTATTAATCAATTAATCAATAATATATTAATGTGAAGATTATTTATGTAGGTAGCCCAGAATTGTTTGGAACAGGAGCAAGCAGCATACATGTTGCTAAAATGGTTGAAGCTTTTGCTGACAATGGGCATGATGTTGATTTAATTCTTCCTATAAAAAAAGAAGAGATTAATAAATTTTATGATTATTACTCTGTAAAGAGAAATTTTAATATAAAAAGAAAGTTCGGATTTAGGGCCGGATCCCTAAGACATTTTTTACATGGTATTTTATCTATATTCAGTATTTATCCAAATTATGATTTTATAGTAACAAGGAATATAACTTTCGCTTATATTGCATCGTTTTTCTTTAAAAATATTATCATTGATATCCACCATCCACCCATAAATCTCTTTTCAAAGATAGCAATAAGAAGATTTATTAACTCTAAAAATATCTTGAAAATAACTTTTAATTCACAAGGTACTTTAGAAGAGGTTGTAAAAAACTCAGATAGAAATGAAAAATATCTTGTGTGCCATAATGGCGTCGATTTAAGACAATTCAAAATTAAACATGATACTTTATCAATTAAAAAGAAATATAATATTAATAATGATAAAAAAATAATTACTTATATTGGAAATATATATAGAGGAAGGGGAATTGAAAAAATAATAGATTTAGCAAAAGATATGCCTGAGTTTATGTTTATGATAGTAGGTGGAAGCAATAATGAGGTCGATGAATATAAAAGATTAATGCCAGATAATATAGAAAATATATTTTTTCTAGGTTTTATTAATCATAAATATATTCCCGAAATATATTCTATTTCAGATATAATGCTGATTCCCTATGATGATGATTTTACAATTAAGGGTAATACAGATGCATCTAAATTTTCATCTCCAATTAAAATTTTTGAACATCTTGCATCTGGGAAGCCTATAGTCGCATCAAAGATAAAATCTATAGAAGAAATATTAGAAAATAATATAGATTCAATTTTGGTTAATGCTGAATCATTATTATCTTATAAGCAAGCTATAAAAAAAATACTCTATGATAATAAGATGTATGATGAGATTTCTAAAAAGGCTTTGCTAAAATCCAAAAAGCATAGCTGGAAAAAAAGAGCTGAAAAAATTATTAGTATATAGAGCTTGAGGTAAGAAGAGTTTCGGCTAATTCTTCAATACTTATAGCAGCAAGGGTAACCAACTGAATTGTTCCTCTCGCACCGAGTTCAATCGATACTCTCGATATTGTTTCATTATCTGGGGCTTCAAGAATATTTACAAAATCATATTCGCCAAGTACGGCATATTGTTCAAGAACTTTTGCACCCATCTTTTCTATTTCAACATTAACTTCTTTGATTCTTTCAGGACGCATTTTAACAGTTTTTCTTCCCTCATCAGTTAATTTACTTAGCATTATAAATTTTTCCATTATATCTCATCCAAAATAATCTTTTCAATCTCACTTTTAGGTAGCGCCCCAACAATTTGATTTTTTAGCTCTCCACCTTTAAAAATTAACAGCGTAGGAATACTTCTTATTCCAAAATTTGCAGCATGCTCTTGGTTTTCATCAACATTTATTTTTACTATTTTAATTTTATCTTTTTGTTCAATAGATATTTCTTCCAATACAGGTGCAATGGCTTTGCAAGGACCACACCAAGGAGCCCAAAAATCTACTAATACTGGTACCTCAGATTCTAGAACGTCAGTTTTGAAGTTGGAATCATTACTCTCTATAACATTACTCATTTGATATCTCCTATATAATTTATTTTAATTGAAAAAATAAATTATCAAAACAACTTAATTAAGTTAAAATTAAATAAATACCATCCAGGAGTTCTTATGTCTAAGAAAGATTACAGGTTAGAATCAGATTCAATGGGTCAAATGAGAGTACCAAAGAATGCTCTTTATGCTGCTCAAACAGCCAGAGCGATTAAAAATTTCCCAATAAGTGATTTAAAATTCAAAAGGCCATTTATCGAGGCTTTAGGAGTAATTAAATTTTGTGCTGCTAAAGTTAACGGTGATTTAAAATTAATTCCGAAAAATATATCTAAAAGTATCATGAAAGGTGCTCAAGAAGTTATTGACAGTAAGCATGATAATGAATTTGTTGTTGATATTTTTCAAACTGGATCAGGAACATCGACAAATATGAATGCAAATGAAGTGATTTCATCTCTTGCTAATAGATATTCTAAAAGTAAAAGTAAAATTCATCCAAATGATCATGTAAATTTATGTCAATCAAGCAATGATGTTATTCCAACAGCTATGCATATTTCAGCCCTTAAATTAGCCAATAGAGATCTAATACCAAGCCTAAAATTATTAAAAAAAGAGCTAGACAAAAAATCAAAAAGTTTTTCCAAAATATACAAAATTGGAAGAACTCATTTGCAAGATGCTACTCCTATGACTTTGGGCCAAGAATTTGGTGGTTTTTCTCAAATGGTTCAAAATTCTATTGATTTTATTTCATCATCTTCAAGCGCTTTAAAATTTTTAGCACAGGGCGGAACTGCTGTTGGTACAGGTATTAACTCACATCCAAAGTTTGCAGCAAATATATCAAGAGAAATATCAAAAAAAATTGGAATAAAATTTTATGAAGCTAAAGATCATTTTGAGGCTCAATCTTCAAAAGATTCAATAGTTAATCTGAGTGGCTCGCTTAAAACATGTGCAACATCTTTGATGAAGATAGCTAATGATATCAGATGGCTAGGAAGTGGTCCAAGATGTGGATTTGGAGAAATCATTCTCCCATCAATACAGCCTGGGTCATCAATAATGCCCGGGAAGGTTAACCCAGTATTAGCGGAGTCTCTAACTCAAGTTTGTGCACAAGTAATTGGAAACGATCTCACTATAACAATCGCTGGCCAATCAGGAAATTTCCAGCTTAATGTGATGATGCCTGTGATGGCTCACAACATTATGGAATCAATTGAGATTTTATCATCATCAGTCAAAGCTTTCACTTTAGATTGCATTAAAGATATAAAAGTAGATAAAGAAAAATGTGAAAGTTACATTGAAGATAGTTTAGCAATGTGTACAAGTTTAGCTCCTATTATTGGTTATAATAATGCTGCTAATGTTGCTAAGAAGGCATATAAAAATGGTAAAACTGTCAGACAGGTTGTTAATGAAGATAAGATTTTGGATAAGTCTAAGTCAGATAAGATTTTAGATCCAAAAACAATGGTGAAACCAAGTTTATGAAAAATAAATTGCTTACTAAAGTAACAAACATTGATGATATTTCTGTAAGTGTAGAATACTTTAAGGAGAAGTATTACCCTGATATTCTTAAAGAAGCTGACTTACTAGAGAGTCTTATTGAACAAATTAAGGAAGAACCCAGAATTTTATATGATGAAAATTATGTAAAAGGTTGGAAAGATGAGCTAACTCTGGAGCGTGAATCACTAGTAAAAATAGTTATTAACTTACTTCAATCAGTTTTAAATGAATTAGAATCTGCTCACACAATGCTTTCTTCAAAAAAGAATTTCGATAGGTGGTCTGCAGCTAGGAATTGGTTAAAGGCAATATTTGAGGCAGCTTCTTCTGGTTCACTATCAAAGCTAGTTTACTATGGCCCTGATGCTGAAAAATTCCCTACAGATAAAAAACTGTTAGTTGAATTCAACTCTCTAAAGAACAAGATTCATAAATTTTTAAATAAATATTATCCATTTTTTTTAGATACCCCAAAAAAAAGTAACAAAGGAAATATTATGCTCTCAGATCATATAAATACATTGTTGATTGATGAAGCTCTATGTAATTTTGCACAGATTTATCAAAAATCATTAGCCCCTTATTCGGGCGTAATTGCTTCAAGAGCATTCCATGAGGTTGATTCTATTGATAAGATTGTTATGCATATATTAGCAAATAAATATCGTACAACCTATCAATCTATTTCAATGAGAATGAAGCTCATATAATTTTATAAATTTTTCATGTTAGAATTTATATATGCCTAAGATTAAAGAAGATCCTTGGATTGTCTCTGAAATTCTTTCAAATAGCTTCTTCAGAGAAATAAAAAACTTTATTGAACAAGTTCATGAAGGAAGGACTGGAATAATTTCTTGGCTTTTCTTCTGTAAATATTTTAGGGATTTTCAATTAACTAAAAAGCCATTGCACTTAGCCCTTGCGATAAAAGAACACCCATGTGTTTTAGACCACCCAACCGTTAGATATCAGATAATAGCTTGGACAATGCAATCAAAATACCCAAGTGACGAGGACAAATTAAATATTCAACAATTTGCTGAAGGACTTGCTGCTAACATACCAAAAAAAAGAAAAAGAAAATTACCGTTTAGCAATGAACATGTTGTAGGAACTTACAAGTATATATATAAGATGTTGTCAGATATGAAAAAAGATTTAAAACCTGCAAATGATCAAGAAAGAAATTTTGCTTTAAGAACACTATTTCATCCATCGAAAGCAAAAATAATTCCCATGCAAAGTAAGATTAACGAGTGGTCTAAAATAAAAAAATTAAAAGATCTCACATTAACTATTACACAATACTTTTTAAGCTATAAATGGAGTCTTGAATATAAAAATGATTTTGTTAAGGATAAAGATAAATTATTAATACCACCAAAGTTAATACCTATGAAATGGATAGAGAAGAAAGTAAATGAAAAAAAATCTTAATTACTTAAATTACTTTCATTCTTTTGATTTGCAAACTCTATTTTAGTCCATCTTTCTATCAAAAAATTAAGAATATCTGAAGCGTCCTTAAACAATTCTTTCCCAATCATCTCTTTAATATCATCCATAATTTTTACAGAGTCTTCTTTATCTAAACTGTTCTGCGGAAAATTTGCCAGCAAATCTCCATAATTAAGAATTAATATCCCTTCGCTATCAAAAGTCTCAAGCCATGAGCAAGTCTCAAAAAAATCATCAATCAGTTTTAAATAATTATTCCTGAATTCTATATCTGTTTTATTTAATTGTTTTTTTAAATTAATAAACTCTTTCATTTTATTTAATGATTTTGAGACGGTATTTGTATAATGTATTGCACCAAAGCCCCAATGCGTTTTAAATACCTTTTTTTGGCTATGATCAAAGAGTAGGAACCAGTGAAGAGGGACAATATTATTTACTAAAAATGAGTAGTTTTGATTATCTCTGTTTGGATCTGAAGGGCATATATAATAAAAATCATTTTCTTTTATGAATAGACATTGTTTTAATTCTTTTTTTTGTATCTTCATATGATCAATCAAAGCATTTTCGAATGTTTCATATTCGTTTCCAAACCAAATTCCATAGGGTGAAGTTGGACCACCCCAATAACTTTCATAGAAGGATGTATATTCTTTCCAATATTTATAATCTTTGGATGAGCTAGTCAGTTTTTCATATACTTGCAAATAACATGATGGCATTATTTGATTTTCCTATATTTGGAATTATAATTCAATGAGTTCTATGAAATTATCTTTAAATTATTTATTTTTGTTTATATTTATTTTAACTCTTCCTGCAGCTGCAGATGAGCCTATTTTCTATGAAACATTGCCTCTTTGGGCAAAAATGATTATAGCCAGTGTGGCTTTTGCAATCCCTTCAAAAATTATATTTGCGCACATAGGACTTTTTGAATTTTTAGATACTGATTCTTTCCCTAAACCCCCAAAATTATCAAAAGACCAAACAGAACTTTTGGCAGCGACTTTTGTGGGTCTTGTTTTTGGTTCTTTCCTCACAGTTATATTTATCTTGTTATCATAAATATCTTAAATTATTGTTAATTTTTATTTTTTTTTGTGTTATAGTAGCCTAAAATGTCGGTAAAAGTTGATCAGATAATCAGATCTGAAAGAAAATCTTTAGAAATTCAAATTTCTGTTGAAGGCCATATTATAGTTAGAGCTCCAATGAATGAAAGTATGGAGTCAATTGAAAGGTATATAGACGAGAAGAAATTCTATCTTTTAAGAACTCAGCAAATCACTAAAGCTAAATATTTGAACGACTTACACAAAAGATATGAAGAAGGAGAAACTTTCCTCTATCTAGGAAAAGAAAGACCATTAAAAATTGTCGATAATAAATCCATACCTTTAAAATATGAGAATGGAACTTTCTATCTATCTAGCGCTTTTATCAAATTAGCTAACAAGGTTTTTATTGATTGGTATAAAGACAGTGCTCGAGAGTACATTTTAAACCTTACAAATAGATTCTCAAAACTATATGATATTAATTTTAATAAGATAATTATAACAAATGCATATTCACAATGGGGTTCTTGTTCAGGTAATGGAAATTTGAATTTTAGTTGGAGGGCTATTTTAATTCCCCATGAGGTAATATCATATTTGGTAGTTCATGAGTTAGCACATATAGTCCATCATAATCATTCGGATGATTATTGGGTTCAAGTCGAGAGAATGATGCCTGACTATATCAAGTATGAAAATTGGTTAAAGAAAAATGACCATATTTGCTCCATGTTTAAAAATGAGATGGGAACTCTATTTAATAAAAATCAAGAAGAAAATATAGAAGATAAAAATCCAAATGATCAACTCGAATTCAAACTTTAAGAGCATATACGCTAAGTTCAAAAAGATAATTAATAGAATTTTTCTATTTATTTTAGCAATGCCAATGGGCATACCAATCTTATTACCTTTTTTTATACTTTATGCAATATATTTAAGTTTTTCAAACGATGGAAGGTATAAATTAAGAATGTATTATAGAATTCTTATAAGTTCATTAAAACTGTGTAAAACTAAAGAAGGCAGAGCAAAATTATGGTCCGATATAAAAAAATTCTGGGACGGAAAGAATTAGTTATAAATCAACTATTTTAAAAAGGTAATACATTAATACCAAAAAAACACCTAAAAAAAGAAGTCCGAAAAACCTTTTATCCATCATATTATTATAATCAAAATTTTAATTTTGTTTGATTTAAATTAAATCCCAGTAATAATATGCTCTATGCAAGGTATAGATTTTAAAGAAAAAAAAGAACAAGAATCAATTATTGAGTCAATATTCCCGGATGGTTTGCTTGATAAAACTCTTTTCAGACCACAGATGAAAGGTAATGTGCAAATGACTAGCGAAAAGGGTGAGGGCTATCACAGTCATAATCCTTTCAAACTCGTTGCTTATGATTGCCTTGAAGAATATCTTCAGACCAAAGACCCTAATAAGTTAATAGAAGCTGTAATGCATGATATATCAATTCTTCAGGGTAGAGTCATAGAAGATCCAGAATCATGGGATCCTAGTTCTATGGAAGGTGATGAAATTATTGATATTACAATATTATCAATGGCTCATATTGGAACCTATAATGAATTATTAGACAAAGTAACTCCCCCGACTGTAGTCTGGTCCTCAATTAACTATTGGAGATCATATTTAACATTTAAAAGAGCTGCTTTTAATGCAAGTGAAGCACAAAAATTTTTAGAAAGATGCTTTCTTAGATTAGGTGGTTCATTGATTCCATCTATTATTCCAGTTGCCGACGGAGCTTTTACAGAAGAAGAAAGAAAATACCGTGAAATGAAAAGTGCCTAGTTAATGGCATGCTATGCCGTATTTCTTTAACCTCCAATAATTATATGGTAAAGGTGCTATAAATCCTGCTAACAATACAGGAACAATTGTTTCAATATTAATAACTGGTTTACCATTTAAAATAAAATCTACTGAATTCATTGCTATTTCCATTCCAATCATGCTTATAAGACTCATTCCTAAGGCTATCTTTAATGCATCTTTAAAATTAAAATCCTTTAAAAGAATAAAAGTTTCTAATGCAATGCTTGTTAATAAACCCGCAATTATAGCCATTAGCATTACCGATAAAGCACTGAAGCTATGGACTACATTTTGAAAATAGAAAATTGTTCCAAGATCCCCTATTGAACACCCAAGTAAGCACCACAATGTATTAATTGATGATTTTTTCCAAGTATGTTTGCACTTCCACATATTATTTTTTAATGAGATATATAATTAATATGATCATTATAATACAGGTAATGGAAAAATAATAAAATATAGTATCTTGTATCATAACAATAGTTATAATACATTATAAATATTATGAGTCGAGAATGTACAGGTGGATCAACAGTTTCAGTCATTGGTAGGACAATGATTAATGAGAATGATGCCGAAACTTATATGAAAAGATATGAATATTTCGATAGGGATGATATGTTTCCAGAAAACATTAGAACAATGGAAATAAAAGAATGGCAGGATTTTGCAAGGAAGAATCCATATTTAGCCAAATTTTTTAACAAGAAGCTGCCAGGGTATTTTCTGCTAGCTCTTGAAACATGGAATTCTGAAGTATCTTATGATATCTGTAACCCTTTAACTGAAAATATATTCTCAGATGTTATTAGTCATTGGAGAAATATGGTTCTTCAAGATGATGAGAAATCAAAAATAGCCCGATCTCTTTTAAATAGCGTAGGTACTGCACTTGGATCGGCGCCAGGTGATTAAATTATGAATATAATTAGGTTTATTCTTGGTAGAATTATTTTATTTTTGGATTGGCTTACCTCACCAAAACCAAAAAATTTCAGTTCTGATAAAATAAAACATATACAAGAAAAAGTTAAAAACATGGAGATTTATGAATTTAAAGCTTGTCCTTTCTGTGTGAGAGTGAGGCGATACATGAAAAAAAATAATATCTCTATAACTACCAAAGATGCTAGAAGAAATACCGATTATGCTCAAGAATTGATAAAGGGAGGTGGTAAATTACAAGTTCCATGTCTAAAAATTGTATCCGATAAGACTGAATGGATGTATGAGTCTAAAGATATAATATCTTTTTTAGATAATTACTTGGAGATAAATGATGCAAAATAAAGATGATCTTAAAAAGAAGCTAACTCCTATGCAGTATCATGTTACCCAAGAGGCAGGCACTGAAGCTCCATTTTCTGGAGATTTACATGATTGTAAACTCGACGGAACATATAAGTGCATTTGTTGTAATGATGAGCTTTTCAGTTCTAAGTCAAAATTTGATTCCGGTACAGGTTGGCCAAGCTTCTTTGATTGTATTGATAAAAATCTTCTAGATTTTAAAGAAGATACTTCTCATATGATGGTAAGAGTTGAGGTTTCATGTAAAAGCTGCGGATCTCACTTAGGACATGTATTCACAGATGGGCCTGAACCTACTAAATTAAGATATTGTATAAATTCTGCTTCTTTATCTTTTAAGAAGATTTAACTAATTATCCTTAATGATTAATGTTAAAATTATTTTATGACTATAATGGGAATTGTAATTGCTTCACAGGAGCAAAAGAAAGAACTCGATAAAAATGCCAAAAAAATCAAAAGAAAAAAAGGTGAATATGCACAACAAAGACTTTTTTTTCAACCTAGAACCAATTTAGAAGGTAGAAAGAGATATAAATGGGGCTTAAGTAAGGATGTATTCCCATCAAATGTAGCTAATCCATTAACGTGTAAAGTTCCTTCATTCGTAGATTTTGTTGAAACAAAAGAAACTAGATTTTTCTTTTATATGTTAGAAGATTGGGACTTTTCTAAGAACAACTCGCCAGTTGAAGAGGAGCTAGCCTGTAGAGCACTATTGCATTGGAGACTAAGGCTTTTTACAGGTTCAGTATCGGATCAAGAAAGAAAAATGATTGAATTTTATCTGAAAACCGCCAGTAAAATAATTAACGATAGTATGCCTAGAAAAGAGTTTTGGCCCTATAGTGATGGCCTAGTTCATGTATATTCTGATAAAAAAGATAAAAGTTACAAAAATAGAAATAAATTTTCATCTCATATAACTTATAATCCTGAACAGCCATTTATATTTTTTAATCATTTTATTCAACTCAGAGATAAATTGATGAAATATGAAAGAGAGATATTGAATGAATCAAGTTTAATTAAAAAAGAAGAGTTTTGGACAAGAACTTTTCAAGTAATATTTGATAAAAAAGATCTTCCTGATAAGGTTCATTTTAAAACTGCATTTAATTATCAAAATACAGATCTTGTAGCAGCCTCATATCTATCGTGGCTTCACAATAATATGTCTCCACATAAGAAAGAGCCAAAAAAAGGTTTAGTCTCAGATTGGAAATTGATATATTCCATTTTTAAAGAGATTAAAGCTCTAAAGGACAAGTCTCCTAATTTATTTGATAAACAGGAGATAGTAGTAACTAGTATCTAATATGACCGTATTTAGATTATATAATGGCTCTGTGATGAAAGAAGAGCTTGAAAAATACCACAAAAAAGAACATGCAAAAAGATATGGAACCAACGCTAAGTATCAAAAAAGTTCATTTAATTTAGGATGGAGGATTCAACCCTTAACATCGATTAAAGGAAGAAAGTCTTACAAGTGGGGCAAGGAGACTTCAACACATCCAGATAATTTAGCTAATCCATTTACTAAACGAGTTCCTTCATTGATAGACTTCCTTCAAATCAAAGAACCACGATATTTATTTTATGCCCTAGAGGATTGGGAAATTAGTGATACTGATAAGTTATCAGTAGAAGCAGACCTTATATCAAAAGCCATACTTTATTGGAGATTGATGATTTTTACAAATCAATTTAATGATGATCAAAAAAATAAAGTCAAACATTATCTGAAAATCATCTCAAAAATAGCTTTAAAAAAATTCGAGAAAAATGGTTTTTGGCCTTATCCCGACGGTTTAATGCATGTTTATAAAGAAGGTAAGTTAAACTTAGAATATAACATTTTCAATGATACTATTTTTTTTAATTTTTATAAAGAATTTGCGAATAGCCTTAAGATTTATTTTAGAGAGTCAGATTCAATTTCAGATAACAAGTTAAAGCAAGATTATTGGATAAAAATATGCAAAATTATTAATAAAAAAAAATTAACTTATTTTAAAAAAATTATTAAAGAAATTGATATTAATGAAAAACTTTTTATTGTCATTATTTTTTTATATTTAAATCATATTTCTTATAAAGCTGAATCATCAGAGCCCAAGAATGATAAGCTCAGTTTTAAAAGTTTCTACGAGTTTACAGTTAAATACATTAATGATATTGAGAAAAATATAACCAGCATAAATGATATATCCGTTACTTTGATGAACTAATATTTTACGATTATTTTTTTTTAATGTATGTTTCTATATGGTTTTATCTTATGTTTTAGTTGCCCTAGGAGGAGCGTTAGGGGCAATTACGAGATTCATAACTAATAATATTATTTCAATTGAAATTCCTGATAAACCTTATTTATCTACATTAGTTGTTAATGTTATTGGTTCAATTCTTTTAGGCTTTTTTTATTTTGTTTCTACTCAACTAGATTTAAAACCAAATCTAAAAGACTTTTTTGTTATAGGATATCTAGGATCTTTGACTACTTTCTCAGCATTAAGTTTTGAATTTGCAAACATGATCCATCAAAAAGATTTCATTAAAGCTTTTAATTATCTATCACTAAATATAGCTTTAGGATTTATATCTGTTTATTTATTCATAAGATTAGCTAGGGAAGTTTAAGTTAAAAATTTTACCGCCTTATTAATACCATCGATTGTAAGTTGGAACATTTTGTTTTTAGTTAAATATCTAATATAGTCAATAGATTGTGAATAGTCCCATTCATCTGAATCTATAGGATTTAACCAAGCAACCTTAGAAAAATGATTTAACATAATATTAAAATAAAATTCTCCTGGCTTTTCATTGTAATGTTCAACTGAGCCATTAATATGAGTTACTTCATATATTCCCATCGATGCGTCTCCAACAATAATAACTTTATAGTCTTGCGAATACTTATTTATTATGTCATAAAGGTTTATTATCTCGTTCCTTCTAGAATTATCCTTCCATACACCTTCATAAATAAAATTATGAAAATAAAAAAATTCCAAATTTTTAAATTCATATCTTGCAGCGGAAAACAATTCTTCACATAAATCTATATGTGGATCCATTGATCCACCTATATCAAAGAACAACAAAACCTTAACTTGATTTTGCTTTTCAGGCCTTGTTTTTATATCAATAAATCCACCATTATTTGCTGTTTTTTTTATGGTTTGATCTAAGTCTAATTCTTCATTACCTTCAACTCGTGCAAATTTTCGAAGTTTTCTTAAAGCTACTTTAATATTTCTTGTTCCTATTTCAACATTATCATCAAGATTTCTAAATTTTCTTTCATCCCAAACCTTTGCTGCTGAGTAGTTTCTATTACCATCTTGTCCAACCCGTATGCCAAACGGATTAGATCCATATGCACCATAAGGAGAAGTACCACCAGTTCCAATCCACTTATTGCCACCCTGATGTCTTTCCCTTTGCTCGTTAAATGTTTCCATAAATTTTTTCATTAATTCCTCAAGATCACCTAAAGACTTAATTTTATCTTTTTGCTCCTTTGTTAATGATTTTTCGAATTGTTTTCTCAACCATTCTTCAGGTATTTCATTCTTTAAATATTCAAGATCAAGATTTTCAATACCCTCAAAAAAAATACCAAAAGCTTTATCAAACTTATCATAGTATTTTTCATCTTTAACCATTATAGATCTACTTAAATAGTAAAAATCCTCAGTGGATCTATTAATTAAGTTAGAATCTAGAGCTTTAATTAGATCTAAAAGTTCTTTTAGTGATACATTTACACCAGATTTTTTGATTGTATTAAAAAATTCAATTAACATTAATTTTCTCTTCTTAACATAAATCTAAGTCTTTCAAGCATTTGAACATCTTGCTCATTTTTTAATAAAGCACCATGTAAAGGAGGAATTGCTTTTGTTTGATCTCTTTCTAATAAAATATCCCTAGGTATATCGTCTGATAGTAATAATTTAATCCAATCAATTAGCTCAGATGTAGAAGGGTATTTCTTTAAATTAGGAACTTCTCTAAGATCAAAGAAAATATTTAATGCCTCTGATAGGAGTTTCTTTTTAATTTTAGGAAAATGAACATTTACTATTTCTTCCATTGTCTTTTTATCAGGAAAATTAATATAATGGAAAATACATCTCCTTAAAAAAGCATCTGGTAATTCTTTTTCATTATTGCTTGTGATGACTACAATTGGTCTATTCTTTGCAACTATATTTTCTTTTGTTTCATAAACATAAAATTCCATTCTGTCTAACTCTTGAAGAAGATCATTAGGAAACTCAATATCTGCTTTATCTATTTCATCAATTAAAAGCACAACCTTTTTATTTGCTGTGAAAGCCTCCCACAACTTTCCTTTTACAATATAGTTTGAAATATCTTTAACTCTGGAATCACCTAATTGAGAATCCCTTAGTCTTGTAATAGCATCATACTCATAAAGACCTTGCTGTGCTTTTGTTGTTGATTTAATATGCCATTTGATAATCTCTGTATCTAATGACTTTGCAATTTCTTCAGCTAGCAAGGTTTTACCTGTACCAGGCTCACCTTTAACCAACAAGGGTTTTTCGAGTGTGACTGAAGAGTTAACTGCAAGCTCTAAATCAGGAGTTGTTACATATTCTTTTGTAGATGTGAATTTTTTCATATATTTATTATAATTGTTAATCTAAAATTAAAAAATTTTATGTAAAAAAAGGTAATATTAAAAAATGATAAAGAATAAAAATATTGATAGACTTAAAAGAAAGAGTTCAGAGGCTAGGTCTAGCTTAATGGTATTCCCAAATGATACTAATGATTTTGGAACTATGTATGGCGGAAGATTAATTGAATTAATGGATATGGTTGGGGGGATATGTGCTAGGAGATATACAGGGACTAAGGCTGTCACAGCTTCCATAGAAGACATGCAATTCTATAAGCCAATTAATAAAGGCGATATAATTGAGATTACCTCAAGAGTTATTTGGACTGGCACAAAGTCTTTAATAGTAAAGACTAAAGTTACCAAAGAAGAATATACTGAGGACAAGATAGTTTGCTCCAGAGCATATTTCTGCTTTGTTGCTATAGATAAAGAGGGCATACCCGTTGTTGTGCCTGAGCTCATAGTTGAAACAATAAAAGATCAAAAGAATTATGATATTGGTCAAGAAATAAGAAAAAGGCAGCAAATGGAAGAAAAAAGATTCCAAGTTGAATTAAAAGAGAATCTTTAAATATGTATACTACTAATTATTATTACTGGGATTTTTCACCTTTTATTTTTTATTCAGAAATATTTCAATTTAGATACTATTCACTTTTATTTGCCTTAGGATTATTATTTGTCTTCATTAATGTTTCTAAATTATTTTCAGAAAGAAAGATTAAGCTAGAAAGCTTGTTAATCAAAATGGTCATTTCAACCCTTATTTTTTCAAGGATATTTCATTGTTTATTTTATGAATTTAGCTATTATTCTGACAACGTTCTTGAGATTTTGCTTCCAATAAGTTTAGAAGAATTTTCATTTAAAGGTTATCAAGGTTTATCAAGCCACGGTGGTATATTCGGGTTTATTTTTGCACTTTTTTATTTTGATAATCAAACTTTTACTAAAAAAGATAAACTGAGAATTTTAGATTATACATTCTACTATTCCTTAGTTTTAATGGCTCTTATAAGAATAGGGAATTTCTTTAATTCCGAAATTGTTGGTATTGAATGTGAAAGATTTTTTTGTTTTGTATTCCCATATTATGATTTAGTTCCGAGATATCCCGCGCAATTAATAGAAGCGTTTCTCTATATAATTATTTTCTTTATTGTAAGGCTTATCCATAAAAGTAATTCAATAGATAGACCTGGGAGGCTATCATTAATAATAATATCTTATATTTCTGTATCGAGATTTTTCATTGAATTTATAAAAGTACCTAATACAGTTTTAAATACTGGATTTCTAAATGTTGCCCAATTATTAACATTATCAATGGTATTAATAGCGTTGATAATTTTTTCAATCTTTAATACAAAGTTGTTTAAATAAAATATTTAATAGATAATCTATCGGTATATGAGTAATCAAAAATTTAATTTTAACAAAGAGCTTTTAGAGAGATTTATTAATACAGCTCAGCCATACTTTTTTCCTACTCAAATTAAAAACTCTAGGTGGATTCTACTCTCACTAGTAATACTCTCTATTCTGGCAGTTATTTCGATTAGCCATTTTTTCTTAATTTTTTTGGGATTTATTACTGAGATATTATTCCCAAGCTTTATAAATGATTTAGCTCCAAACTTTAAAACATATGTTGAAAGCCTCAAAAAGAAGGAATTGATATATATATCAGTTACAATTTTATTAACTAGTAGCTATTTCTTTTTTATAAATTCAAAAAATCTTAAGGACAAGTTAAGACCTTGGATTTTGCTATTTATTATACTTTTATTGCTTTTCTCCGTTACTGGTCTTAATGTAGCTCTTAGTTATATTTTTAGGTTTATAGATACTTCTCTTAATACAAGGGAAGAAAAAGTTTTTTGGGAATTTCTCTGGGTATATGGAATAGTTGTTCTTTTCGCAGTACCAGTGATTGCTTCTTATAGATTTACAAGGCTTAAGTTTGGAAGATATTGGAGAGAATGGCTAACTGATAACTTTATATCAAGATATTTCAATCAAAGATGCTATTACTTACTTGATTCTAATTCTGGTATGGCGGATATTGATAACCCCGATCAAAGAATATCAGAAGATATAAAACATTTTACATCAGTTACTTTAGATTTTCTAATAGATACTTTATATGCAGTTTTAACTGTAGTTTCATTTAGCGCAATACTTTGGTCTATATCAAAGACTCTAACTTTAGGCTTAATTATTTATGTATTTATTGGAACTTGGATAGCCATAATAACTGGTAAAAGAATGATAAGAATATATTATGATCAGCTTAGACTAGAAGCTGACTTTAGATATAGCATGGTTCATGTTAGAGATAATTCGGAATCAATTGCTTTCTATAGGGGTGAAAGGAAAGAAAAAAAGAATGTTATTCAAATTTTTTATAAAGCATTGAAGAATTTTGATTTATTAATAATTTGGCAATCAATAATAGATCTATTTCAGTTTATGTATTCAAACCTGATGAGATTCCCAGTCTATATATTAGTTGCACCACTTTATTTTGCTAATGAGATTGATTTTGGAACTATAACTCAAGCATGGATTGCATTTTTTCAAGTTTTTGGTGCCTTATCAATTGTGACTAATCAAATTGAAAAAATCTCTTCTTTTTCAGCTAGTATATTTAGATTAGGAAACTTTGATAAATCCCTTAATGAAGTTCCATTGATCAGTAACAAGTCTGATGAATCAATTCAGTACGAAACATCAAATAATATTTCTGTCAAAAATTTATTTATCAAGACTCCTGGAACAGATAAATACTTGATCAGTAATTTGAATTTTGACTTGAAAGATAAAAATTTATTGATTAGAGGTCAGAGTGGTGTTGGTAAAAGCTCTCTATTGAGGTCAATTGCCGGTTTGTGGACTTTTGGTAAAGGTAAAGTTTTTAAACCTGATTATACAAATATTATGTTCCTCCCACAAAAGCCTTATATGAATCTAGGGACATTAGAAGAACAAATTTGTTACCCTAAATCTAAAGGTGAATTCTCAATTCAAGAGATAACCGAAGCCTTAAATAGCTTGTCATTAGAACATCTAATTAAAGACCATGGACTTGATTCTGTTAAAGATTGGTCAAGATTACTTTCTGTTGGAGAACAGCAAAGACTTGGCTTTGTTAGAATACTTTTAAATAAGCCTAAATTTGTGATACTTGATGAATCTACAAGTGCATTAGATGAGAATAACGAGAAGAACGCATATGAATTACTTAATAAATTTAAAATAAAATATATCAGTGTAGGACATAAAGCGAATCTTAATAATTTTCATGAATTAGCCTTAACTCTATCAATTAATGACGAGAATAAAATAGAAGAAATTTAAAAAATATTTGACATCAAATATTAAATGAGTTTAAATAAAGACCTATGAAAGTTGTAAGTTCTATTGGTTCTATGAAACATAGACACCCAGACTGCCAAGTTGTTAAAAGAAGAGGCAGAATATACGTTATTTGCAAATCTGATCCAAGATTCAAAGTTAGACAAGGTTACAAAAAAAAACGAAACAAGCTTTAATATATATTCCCCATTGGATTATAAATTAGTTCATAAACTCCATTCTCTTCATCCAAAACCACATGCTTGAATTCTCCAGAAGGGAACTTTTCTTCTAACCAACCAGTTGCTTGCTCAATACTTGCTTCTTGAGCCTTTATATCAAAATTTAATGGATCAATTCCTGCGATCGATATCGTCTTTTGGATAGCATTATCATAAGATTCAGCATCAACCAAAAGTTCCTTGGTGAACTGTTTTGTAAATTTATTAAAAATTTCAACAAAGAATGGTGTATGATTTATTGCCATAATATTAATTTATACTAAATTCTTTGAATGTTAAATTTGTCCTCGTAGTTAAACGGATATAACAAGGGATTCCTAATCCCTAGTTCTGGGTTCGATTCCCGGCGAGGGCAATATAATACAACTATTTTCTTGACATATTTAATTATAAAATTAAAAATAATCTATGCTTAAATCTGAAATTGAAGACAAAATTCTTAATATATTCAAACTAGAAGTTGAAGTTTCTCAGGCTGTAGTTTCAACATTAATTGAATCAATGTCTAAAGCTATATCTATGAATGATAGGGTTGAAATAAGAGGATTTGGAAGTTTTTTTAAAAAAGAATATAAATCATATTTGGGTAGAAACCCTAAAACAGGCGAAAGTGTAAATGTGCCTGAAAAAATTCTTCCATTGTTTAGGCCTAGCAAAGAACTATTATATAAATTGAATAATTTAGAAAATGACTAAAATTTCATTAAAAATTTACCCTGATAGGGTTTTGAGGAAAAAATCTACCAACGTAGAGAGTATTAATGACTCAATATTGAGCTTGATTCATAAGATGGAAGAAATAATGAATCAAAATAAAGGTATAGGTTTGGCAGCTCCACAGGTAGGAATAAATCAAAGATTGTTTATAACCAAAGATTTTTCTAATGATAATAATGACAACATATTAGTCTTTATAAATCCTGAAATAATAGAAGAAGATAAAGAGGTTGAATCTAAAGAGGGATGTTTAAGTATTCCTGGTCATTATGATTATATTAAAAGAAAGAATAATATATTTGTTTCTTATACAGACTTAGAAGGAGCCGAAAAAAGCGAAGAGTTTAATGACATGCAATCCATAGTTTATCAACATGAATTGGATCATTTAGATGGAATTTTGTTTCCTGATAGATTACCTAAAATAAGAAAAGATATTTTTTTCAAAAAGATTGATAAAGAATTTAAAAGCAAATAAACTAGCGGTTTGGACTAAGTTTCTTAGATATTTTATTTTTTATCTTAATTGCTTCAGCTGATAATTTTGAATTATCTGAATCGAGTAAAAAGCGATCAAATCCACCATACTTATTTACAGTCCTCATTGTACTAGATGCAATTTTAACTTTGAATTTTTCTTTTAATGCATCACTATTTAAAGTTACAGCGTGTAAATTAACATTGAATTTTCTTTTTGTTTTATTATTAGCATGACTAACATTATTGCCTGTCATGAATCTTTTACCTGTTAAAAAACATATTTTTGACATTTCTTACTCCAATTTAAAGTACTTATACTACCTATATTATTTAATCAAAACAATTTTTTTTATATCTTTTTATTTTAATTTAAATAAAATGTATTTAATGAGTTATATAAATAATACCCCAATAAGCCCATTTTATGTGATGGAAATACTAGAAGAGGCACAAAAAATAGAGAGAAAAGGTAAAAAAATTATTCACTTAGAAATAGGTGAACCAACTGAAGAAGTTGATAGTAAAATTCTACTATCTGCAAATAAAGCCATATCAAGTAAGAAATATAAATATACTAATAGTCTTGGAATATTAGAACTGAGGACTAGAATTTCAAAAGATTATAAGAAGAAATTTAAAATAAATATTGATCCTGATAGGATACTTCTAACTACTGGAAGCTCTGCTGCAATCCTATTGTCTATATTGACTGCAACTAAGAAGAATGATGAAATAATAATAATTAGTCCACATTATCCTTGCTATCCGCAGATACTCAAAATTCTTGGTAGAAAAATAAAAATTTTTAATACTTATGAGAAAGATAATTATCAGATTGATATTGATGAACTAAAAAAAAGTTTAACTACAAAAACAAAGGCTTTGATAGTAAACACACCTGCTAATCCAACTGGAGTATCCCAGTCAGAAGAAGTACTAAAAAAACTCTGTAAACTTAAAATTCAAATAATTAGTGACGAGATATATCAAGGATTGAGCATTGATTATCAAGTAACATCAATTCTAAAGCATAATCCAAACAAGCCAATAGTAGTAAATGGCTTCTCTAAATTATATTCAATGACTGGTTGGAGATTAGGATACATAGTATTACCTGTAAAGATGGTAAGATATGCGCAAAAATTACAGCAGAATATGTTCATTTGTGCGCCAACAATATCTCAGCATGCAGCATTAAGCACTTTTGATATATCAGTAAACGAGAAAAAAAAACTTATTAATAAGTATAAAAAGAATAGAAATTTTGTTTTAAAAAAATTAAAAGATATAGAAATAAAATTTGAATATGAACCAGATTCAGCATTCTATATATTTTGCGATATGAGTAAATATACAAATAACTCACTTAATTTATGTAAAGAAATATTAAACAAGGTTGGATTAGCTTTAGCTCCAGGAATTGATTTTGGTAAAAGGTATAAAAAATTTGTAAGAATTTCATATGCTTCAAGCTATGAAGAGGTTAAAGAAGGAATGAATTTGCTTTCAAAATATTTAAAGAAATACAATAAATAGATTTTATGGTTTAATGTTAATATGGAAAATAGAAAGTTAGTCTTTGCAAACTGGAAAATGAATCTTGATATTAAATCTAGTTTGCGATTAATAAATGATATTCAAAAAGCTAATTTATTTTTTAACAACTTGGATATTGTTATAGCACCACCAGGAGTTTATTTATATGAAATAAGTAAATTTTTAGAAGGTTCACATATCCAGCTATCTTCACAAAATGTATTTTATGAAAATAATGGCCCTTATACAGGAGAGATTTCACCACAAATGTTAAAAGATGTAGGATGCAAATGGGTGATGATAGGACATTCGGAGAGGAGACAACATATTCTTGAGACAAATGAAATGATAAATAAAAAAATCTTATTAAGTTGTAATAATGATCTTAATATAATTTGTTGTGTTGGAGAGTCATATGAAGAGAGAAGGCAAGGAAAAACTTTCAATAAGATCGGTGATCAGCTTAAAAGGGCGTTGAGAGATGTGAGTGCAAATTTTCTAAATCAGATAGTTATTGGGTATGAACCTGTTTGGGTTATCGGTTCAGGTAAAGCAGCCGAGATTTCTGACATAAACGAAGTTCATGATTTTATTTTTGATCAATTAAAATTGATGTACCCAGATTCAAAAATTCTTCCTAGAATTGTTTATGGTGGCAGTGTTAATAATGCAAATATTTCTTCTATCATGACTCTTAATAATGTTGATGGAGTATTGGTTGGAAATGCTAGCCTAGATTGTGATAAATTTTGTGATATTGTATTAAAGGTTGGAAACTCGAATGATTGAAACATTAAAAGAAAGCTTAATTATTTTTCATGCAGGGGTATCAGTTCTGCTTGTTCTTTCAGTTTTATTTCAACCATCAAAAACTGATGATCTAGGTTCAATGTTTGGTGGATCATCTGAATCAGTTTTTGGAGCCGATTCATCATCTTTCTTGAGAAAATTAACAATATGGCTAGGAATTATTTTTTTTGTAACAAGTTTAGCCCTAGGTTTTTTATATTTAAAGTATGATAAAAAAACAATTATTGAAGAAAAAGTTAGGTCAATTGAAAAGAAAGAAGAAGTTTCAGACATAGAATAGTTCTATATTAAGACTTCCTAGACCCCTTATGTCCAGATGTTGATATTGATTTTTGATTAGTTAAAATCTGATTTATAAGGTGAGGAGGTTGTTATTATGCCATATGTTATAGCTGAACCATGTGTAGACGTAAAAGATAAATCTTGTGTTGAAGCTTGTCCTGTTGATTGTATTTATGAAATTGATGATCAACTGGTTATCAACCCTGAAGAGTGTATTGACTGTGGTGCATGTGTTGACCCGTGCCCGGTAAATGCTATTTCTCATGAAGATGAATTGCCTGATAAATGGGCATCTTTCATTGAAAAAGCTTCAAGTGTCACATATGATGATTTAAGTCCAGCAGAAAGAAAAGGTTAAGTCTTAAAGTGGACTTAACCTATTTTTATGATGAGTTAAATTCATCTCTTATTTATAAAGAAGATTTCTTGTTTAAAAGTAAATTTGAGCTCCTAGTTAAGCTTATACTTTCATCACGAGCTTCAGGCTTTAGTGCTAATAAAATTGGAGATAGGGTAGTTGATAATTTTCCTAATTTATCTTCTCTCAGCAAAGCACATGAAAGTGATTTGCAAAATCTGATACATGACATTGGTTTTTTCAAACAAAAAACTCAAAGATTAATTAGTGCCTCGAAGTTTATTTGTAAAAATTATAATTCAAATATACCTGAGGATTATAGTAGCTTAATTAAAATTCCTGGCATGGGTGATAAATCTTCAAAAAAATTTCTAACATTAATTAAAAAAAATAACTTCATAATGGTCGATACTCATATGACCAGAGTTTTAAACAGAATAGGATTTATAAATCAAAATCAAAACAATAAATTAATTGAATATATTATTTCTAATAATATTCCCAAGAAAAATCATACAAATTTTTCTAATTTATTTAATTTTTTTGGTAAATCAATTTGTAAAGCCAAAAAACCAAAATGCCATCTCTGCAGTTTTAAAAATTTTTGTAATTTCATCAACTAATTGCATAATATCTATCATATGAATATATGTGTTATAGGAACTGGATATGTTGGACTTGTTACAGGATCATGTCTATCCGATAGTGGTAATAATGTAACTTGTCTAGATATTGATGAAAGTAAAATAAATTCTTTAAAAGAAGGAAAGGTAGGAATCTATGAACCTGGATTAGAGAATATAGTATTGAGAAACTATAATGCTAAGCGACTCAAATTTACAACAAATTATAAAGATGCCATTGAAGGTTCAAATATTATCTTTCTTGCTGTTTCAACTCCACCTAAAGATGATGGTTCTGCAGATTTAACTTATATAAAAAATGCTGCTAAAGAGTTAGCAAAATATATTGAAGATTATAAAGTAATAGTTACAAAGAGTACTGTTCCAGTTGGAACTACTCATTTAATTAAAGATATTATTTCTGCAATTACAGATGTTGAGTTTGATGTAGCATCAAATCCAGAATTTTTAAAGGAAGGATCTGCTGTAAATGATTTTATGTTTCCTGATAGAATCGTTGTAGGAGTTGAAACTCAAAAATCAGAACAAATGCTTAGAGATTTATATGAACCTTTCTTACGTAAAGAGGATAGATTAATTTTTGTTGATATTAAATCTTCAGAGGTGTCTAAATATGCATCAAATTCAATGTTGGCTACAAGAATATCTTTTATGAATGAAATGGCCAATCTTTGTGAAAAAGTTGGGGCGGATATTGGAAGTGTAAGAAAAATAATGTCACAGGATAAAAGGATTGGGAAAGAGTTTTTATATCCTGGGTTAGGATATGGCGGTTCTTGCTTCCCAAAAGATATAAAGGCCATTATTGATGTAGGTAGGCAAAATGGGATTGAAATGGACTTATGTAGTTCGGTTGATAAAGTTAATATGAATCAAAGAAATAAATTTTTTGATAAAATACAAAATTATTTTAAAGATTTGAAGGGTTTAAAATTTGCTGTTTGGGGTTTATCATTTAAGCCTAATACCGATGATTTAAGAGAAGCACCATCAGTAGATATTATCAATAAGCTCCTTCAGCACGGTGCTCAAATTAGTGTTAATGATCCAGCATCTATGGAAAACTTTAAAGAAATATTTAATGATAAGGTTGAATATTTTGAGAATAATTTTGATGCTCTTGACGATGCGGACTGTTTGGTAATAAATACCGAATGGAGTATTTATAGACAACCAGATTTTGCAAATATGAAAAAAAGAATGAAAAGACATATAATATTTGATGGCAGGAATCTATATAACCATGAGAAGCTTAAGCAGTTTGGTTTTTATTATACAAATATAGGTTATTCACCTGAGAATGAGTAATAAATTAAATATAAATTCAAAGATTTCATCATTAAAAGGTGTTGGTCCTAAAATAGAAAATATTTTAAAAAATGCAGGAATTATAGATCTTTCAGATTTACTTTTTTATTTTCCGCGAAAATATAATGATTATAGATATTTAAAGAATATTGATGAATTGGTTGAAGGCGAAGAAATAACTATTAAAGGCAAGATAATTTCTTCAGGTCTTATTAAAGCTAGGAGAAAGATTTATGAAGTTATAATTAATGATGGAACAGGTAATTTTAAAATAACTTGGTTTAATCCGATTTATAAATATTTAAAAGAAAATTTTAAAATTGATAATTTTGTTATCTTATCCGGTAAAACAAATAAAACTAAAAGTGCCAAAATATTTCAAATTTTTAATCCTAGTCCAGATCAATATTTTATTTCTAACAATGATGATGATTTAGTAAATTTTGCTAATATTTCACCAGTTTATAAATTAACAAAAGGATTAACTCAAAATAGATTAAAAAAAATATTAACAGATGTTTTAAAAAAAATAGATTTTGATGAATTAGAAATATTTTCTAATGACATCCTAAATGATTTTAACTTAATGAAAATATCAGATTCAATAAGATATATTCATAAACCATCAAAATCATCGGAAATAGTGGACCTTGAATCAGCAAATTCTGTAAACAATTCAATTGCTCATAGATCAATGATATTTTATGAATTTTTATTGATATGTCTTGGTATGAAAATAGCATCGGAAGAGAATGTTATAAAAAAGAGCAAGAAACATATTCTAGAAAATAATTCTTTATATTCTGAAATATTAGATAAGCTACCTTTTCAACTTACCAATTCACAAAATAAAGTGCTAAATGAAATATTAAAAGATATGAGTCAAGATGAACAAATGAACAGATTGCTTCAAGGTGATGTGGGTAGTGGTAAAACAATCATTGCTTTACTCTCAATGGCGGTCAGCAGTGATAACAATTTTCAATCTTGTATAGTAGCACCAACAGAAATTTTAGCTGATCAGCACTATTTATATCTCAAAGATTTTGTACCAAATGAAGAATTAGTATTACTAAAGTCCTCTTTATCGGTAGCAGAAAAAAATAATGCATTAAAATTGATTAAATCTGGACAAGCAAAATTTATTGTTGGAACACATTCTTTATTTCAACCTAATGTAATATATAAAAATTTAGGTCTAATTGTCATTGATGAACAACATAGATTCGGAGTAGAGCAAAGGAAATTAATGATGGAAAAAGGTGAAGATTCTGATGTTTTAATCATGACAGCAACACCAATCCCTAGAACACTATCTTCAATATTATTGTCAGACTATGATGTTTCTACTATAGATAGAATTGAACATAAAAAACAAAATATTGAAACAAAAATTGTAGATAAAGCACAGTTTGATAAGTTAATAGATTTTATTGATGATCAATTATCTCAAGGCAGGCAAGCTTTTTTTCTCTGCCCATTAATAAATTCTTCAGAAAATGAGGATTTTGAAAATCTAGTAAATGTTTATTTGTTAAAGGATATTCTCCAAAAAACAAATTTAAAGAAATATAAATACGATATTTTGCATGGAGATTTGGACACATCTAAAAAAGAACATATAATGAGTGAACTTAGGGCAGGTAAATTAAATTTTATAATTTCTACCACTGTCATAGAAGTTGGTCTTGACATACCCAATGCAAATATAATGACCATATTTAATCCTGAAAGATTTGGCTTATCTCAACTACACCAACTAAGAGGTAGAATAGGAAGAGGAAGGCATAGCTCATATTGCTTTTTGATAAATGATAGTAAAATAAACGATAATTCTATGGAAAGAATAAAAGTTTTTACCCAAATTAATGATGGGTTTGAATTATCAGAAAAAGATTTAGCATTGCGAGGACCTGGTGCTTTTTATGGAGCTGGAAGTGAACAATCTGGGAACGTATGGAATCTGAATTTAGGAAATATTAAGCGTGATATACATATTTTAAAAGAAGCAAAAGAATGTGCTGATAGGATTGAGTCTTATAATATTTTCACTAATGATAAGGATAAGATTATAAAAAATATAGATTTAATTTGGGGTAAGACTATCAACCTAACAAAAATATTATAAGCAGTTATAATTTTAATATGGATGTTAATGACCTTTCAATTGCAACATTTGGTGCTGGCTGTTTTTGGGGCGTTGAGAATAATTTCATGCAACTTGATGGTGTTAAAGAGACTTCAGTAGGATATATGGGTGGAAAATTTAAGAACCCTACCTATTTTGATGTATGTTCAGGAATGACAGGTCATGCCGAGGTTGTGCAAGTCCACTATGATTCTAGTATTATTTCTTTTAAAGATTTATGCCTTTTTTTCTTTTCAATTCATGATCCAACTTCACTTAATAGGCAAGGCCCCGATGTTGGTACTCAATATAGATCTGCAATTTTTACTAATTCAGATAATGAAAAAGAAATTGCTACTGATGTAATAAATAGTCTAAATAAATCTAAGTTCAATAATTCTATCGTCACAAGTATTTCGGATGTATCAGATTATTACATTGCAGAAGAATATCATCAAAAATATATCTTTAAAAATAATCTATCATCCTGTGGAGGTTAAATATGAATACTATTAAAACTTTTTTTCTACTAAGCATAATGACAGTTTTTTTTATTCTTATTGGTAAAATGATTGGTGGCCAGTCTGGAATGATGATTGCTTTCGTTTTTGCTTTGGTAATGAACTTTGTATCATATTGGTATTCAGATAAGATTGTATTAAAAATTCACAAAGCTAAGAAAGTAGATAAGTCATCCCAAATTTTCCAATCTTTTAGCAATCTTTTATCTCAAGCAAAAATAAATGGACCAAAACTTTATATTTATGAATCTGAAGAGCCAAACGCATTTGCCACTGGCAGAAATTTTGACAATTCTGTGGTTGCTGTCTCTACCTCACTAGTTGAAACTCTAAGTGCAGATGAACTTGAAGGAGTTCTTGCTCATGAAATTGCCCATATAGAAAATAATGATATTTTAATTGCCTCTATAGCCGCAACTTTTGCAGGTGCAATAAGTATGATAGCTAGTATGTTGAAATGGGGTTTAATCTTTGGTGCATTTCGTGGGAACAGAGAGTCAGGTAGTGCAATAGGTCATTTGTTAGTTGCTATTTTGGCACCCTTAATTGCACTTGTTATACAAATGGCTATCTCTAGAACTCGTGAATACAAAGCTGATTACACAGCAGCTCAGATTACTAAAAAGCCACAAGCTCTTGCTTCTGCCTTAACAAAAATTTCAGAATTTTATAAATATCACAAGCTTAAGGATGAGCCAAGTCCTGCTACAAGCCATATGTATATTATAAGTCCACTTGCAGGTGGTATAGGTAAACTATTTAGTTCTCATCCACCTATAAAAGCACGAGTAAAAAGACTTAATAATATTAACTTTTAGCCTCATATTTTGGTAGACCCACTCTAATCCAAAGTATTACAATAGCAAGGCTAAAGATGCTCAAGATCATATTTTTATCTAAACCAAAATATTCTGATTTCATATAAATTGTCCCTGCTAAAATTGCACCTACAGCGTGACCAAGAAAATTCATAATGTAGAAAGGACCATTACCAGTTGCTCTAAGCTTGCTGGATACATTAAAAGATAGAAGGCTTGGAAGTATAGAGTTAAATACAGAAACTCCAAAGAAGAATAAGATTCCCAGTACATAAAGAGAAATTACATTTTGAGAAAAAATTATGTAAAAAAGAAATCCTATAATAAGAAAAGCCCAGCCACTATAAATAACTAGGCCAATCTTTTTTATCTTTTCAAAAAATCTAACTGATGGATATATAAGTATTACAGACGGTAAAAATATTTTTAGATATATTAAAAATAGCTCATCAGGATTAGCACCAAGATTCTTCCAAATAAGTGGGTATATATATAACATAATGCTTAGTATTAAAGATAGGAAAAATGAACCCATGTATACCTGTAGGAGGCTATGATTGTAGGATAGTTTTAATGAGAAATCTTGGTTTTTGGTATTTTTATCAATTGGGTAATAAAGTATAGTAATGATTATAGCTATTACACCTAAAACAAGAAGTAGTAAAAATAAAGACTTGAATGAATAAAGTGTCGAGATAAATGGCCCAGCTATGAACCCGACAACAAAAGCAAAACCAACCGAAATCCCCATTATTGTAAAAGCGCTAGCTCTTCTTTCCTCAGAAGTATTTTCTGAGAGAGTTGCAATCCCTACAGAACTTATTGCCCCTAAGCCTTGAATTATTCTCCCAATTATTAAAATAGTAATATCAATTGCATAAAAGCAGATTGCACTTCCAACTACAAATAAGGCTAATCCAAAAAGAACAATTTTTTTTCTACCAAATTTATCACTAAGATATCCCATTGGAACTTGCATTATTGCTTGTGATAATGAATATGAACCTATAGCTATACCAGCTAAAAATGATGATGAATTATTATATTCTGAGGCATATATGCTAAAAATTGGCAGCAGAACAAAAAGGCCAAGTAGTCTTAAGGAAAATATTCCACTAACAACTAAAGTTGATTTTAGCTCGTGTTTTGTGAGATACATAGGATATAAGAAATATATCATAATTTGATATAAGTTTTGTTAAATAGAGAATTGTATTTATCTGTGTTAGATTATCAAAATGGGTGCTACTACAGCCAAAATTAAAACCTCTAGTCTTATAAACAATTATTCACTTCTAATTAACAATTACGCAAAAGATAAGAATATCATTGCAATAGTTAAGGCAAATGCATATGGACATGGAGCAATCGAAATATCAAAATTTCTTGAAAGAAAGGAAGTGTCTTATCTTGGGGTTGCTAATTTGGATGAAGCACTAGAATTAAAAAATAATAAAATAAGAAAAAAAATTCTTATTCTTGGATCTATTGATGATGATGAAATTATAAAGGCTATTAAACTGAATATAATGTTTACGGTTTACGATTATGATCAAATCAGCTTTTTAGCTTCTTTAGATTTAAAAAAAATAAAGTTTCATCTAAAAGTTGATACGGGAATGAATAGATTAGGTATTTCAATTGATGAAGTAGATAAAGCTATTAAAAAAATTTCTAATAATAGAAATTTAATAATTGAAGGTATATATACCCACCTTGCAGAAGCAGATAAAAAAAATTCTTCATTTACCAAAAAACAAATAAAATGCTTTGAATCAGTAGTTAAATCCTTTAAGGAAAAAGGTTTTAATATAAAATTTATTCATGCATCAAATAGTTCAGGAATATTGAATTATGATAGCCAAATTTTTAATACTGTAAGACCGGGACTTTTTTTATACGGTCTTTCTAGTGAAAGAAAACTTAAACCAGCTATGACACTTGAATCAAAAATTATTAAAATTCGCGTATTAAAAAAAGGTGATAGTGTAAGTTATGGTAGAACTTTTGTATCCAAAAAGAAGATGGTCATAGGAGTTATTCCAATAGGATATGCTGATGGTTTACCTAGGGCATTATCGAATAAAGGTTATGTATATTGCAAAGGAAAGAAATGTAAGATTTTAGGTAGAGTATGTATGGATTTGACGATGATAGATATTACAAACATCAAAAATATTAGAGTGGGGCAAAAAATAGTTATTTTTGATGATAATTTACAATCTGCTTCAATGTTGGCATCAACTATCAATACGATTCCGTATGATATTGTGTGTGGAATAAGTAAAAGGGTGATGAGATCTTATACTTAGCACGCATAATATTTATATTATTAATTTTAATTACTAATAAAAGTTTTTCAGAAGAAAAAACTTTTTTTGGACCTTTCGTAAAGTATGAAAGAAATGAAGAATCAAAAACATATGCTTTTAGACCCTTGTTCTATTATGAGTCCAATTATGAGTTAAAATTCAAATCATTAGACATTATTTATCCGCTTATAGGCTATTCTGAAGATAGCCAACAAATACAATTTAATGCGCTCTTTAGATTAATTAAATATAGCAATTATACAAGCTATGATAATTCGAATGAGAAAACTTTTGAAATTTTCCCTATCTTAGATGTTGCATGGGGTGGAGAAGAAGATAATAACTATTTTTCATTATTTCCACTTTTTGGAACAATTAAAGATAAATATGCAAAAGAGAAAATTAGTTATTTTGCGTTTCCTATATACATGCAAACATATAAAAAAAATTCATATAATACTCATTTTCTTTGGCCATTTTTTTCTGCAACTAAAGGAAAATATTCAGATGGATTTAAATTTTGGCCTTTATATGGTTATACAAAAAAAGTTGATCCTGATACGCTAGTGACTGTTAAACAGTCTAAATTCTTTCTGTGGCCCTTCTTCATGTTTAAAAAAGATAATACAACTGGTATTAATTTAGAAGAAAATAATTATTGGCCAATATATTTAAATGCAGAATCTGATGTTCATAGTTCAACAACTTTTCTCTGGCCCTTTTTTAATGTTTATGAAGATAAAATAAGAGACCAAAAAACTTATAATATGCCTTGGCCACTAATTCAATATAAAAGCGGATCTAATATTAAAAGTAAAAGATTTTTTCCCTTATATTCATATTCCAAATCTAAACATGTAGAGAAAGGATTTATTCTTTGGCCTTTGTATAGACATAAAAGTGAAATATTAGCATCAGAATATTTTGAAACAAAAAGCCTCCTGTTTTTCTTATATAAACAGGATACTTTTTATAGCCTATCTGATAATGAAGTTAATAAAGAATTTTCAAGTCTTTGGCCTATATACTCAATTGATACAGATAGAGACGGTTATGATTTTAGAATTTTTGCACCTATAGAAAGCTTCTTTTCTAAAAATACTAAAATAAGAGAAATCTGGTCACCCCTCTGGTCAGTAGTCAGGATTAAAAAAGAGAATTCAAAATCCAGCACCTCATTATTGTTTAATTTTATTAAGTATGAGGTAGACGAAGATATAAAAGAAACATCGTTTAGTATAAATTTACTAATTCCAATAATATCAAATGAATCTACTGATAAACATAATGAATTTAAAATTTTAGGAGGATTCTTAGGTTATAAGACTGGTGAGGATGCAGAAATTCGAATATTATATATTCCTATAAGCTTATGAATGGAATTTATAATTTTTTTAATGGAGTAGGACAGTTTCTAAGTCTTTTCTGGGCAGCTATTTGTTCATTAAAATTTTTTTCTTCTTCCTTAGACAAAATTTTCTCTCAACTATTTGATATGGGCAATAGAACATTACCTGTTGCTGCTTTAATTTCATTATCCATTGGTGCTGTCTTGGCATTACAAACTGGAATACAACTATCTGAATATGGTATTCAGGATAGAATAGGTGGCATAGTCGGCGTTTCCTTGTGTACAGAGCTAGCACCTGTAATGGCAGCAATTTTGATGGCAGGAAGAGTTGGTTCATCTATAACCGCAGAAATATCTACTATGAGTGTCTATGAAGAAATTTCTGCATTAAAAACAATGGACATAGATCCAGTAAAATATTTGGTTTTACCGAGATTTGTTGCATGTTTAATCGCTTTGCCATTCTTAGTTATTTATATGGATCTAATTGGATGGTTAGGGGGATCTATTGTATCAAATTTAAATCAAACAATATCCGTATCATTCACAGCTTTTTATAATGATTTAAGTCAAGTAGTAACTTTTTCTGATATTGCATCTGGACTAATTAAATCAATTTTCTTCTCAATTACTATATCAATAACTTCCTGCTTGGTTGGATTAACAACTGAGGGTGGGCCTAGAGAGATTGGAACTTCTGTAACTAAATCTGTGGTTGCATCTTTTATAGCAATATTAATACTCGATTATATTTTGACCAGATTTCTAATATTGGTAGGATTACTTTAAATGGAAAATAATATTAATTTTAATAATGTATCAAAGTCATTTAGCGGCAAAGTAGTTTTAGATAATCTTAGCCACAATTTTAAATTAAACGAGGTTCATGTCATATTAGGCAAGTCAGGTATGGGCAAGTCAGTATTATTAAAAATGTTAATGGGCCTTATGACTCCTGACGCAGGCCAAATCCTAATTAACAATAAAAAATTGGATGATGCGAAAAGCATAGATAACTTAAAAATATCATATGTTTTTCAGTTTTCTGCTTTACTAAACTCTTTGAGCGTTATAGATAACATAACCTTATATTTGGATGAGAATAATATTGATTCAAAAGAGAACAGATTAAAAAAAGCTTATAAAATTTTGAGTGACTTGGGTGTTGAAGATTCAGCGAGTAAAATTCCTTCTGACTTAAGTGGTGGAATGAGGAAAAGAGTAGCAATTGCAAGGTCTTTAATGATTGAGCCAGAGATACTTCTTTATGATGAGCCAACAGCAGAATTAGATCAAATAAATACAAGAATAATTGCCAAAATAATAAATGATTTAAAAGATACTACAAATATAACTCAACTGGTTGTAACCCATGATATTGGATTTGCTTTTGCGATTGCTGATACAATTTCAATTCTTGATGAAGGTGTAATTAAAATATCTAATAACCCTGAAATGATAAAGGAAACTAATCATCCATTGTTAGATCCTATAGCTTAATTAATTTATGTATAATGTTATATATGAATAAAAATATACAAATGGGAATATTTTTTATATTAGGACTTCTTATATTGCTCGTTCTTTTCGAAGTTGTATCTGGAGTTTCATTATTAAAAAAAGATAAGCTCTACTATACTTATTTTCAATCAGTTGGAGAATTACGTTCAGGTAGCCAGGTTAAGTTGTCTGGTGTGAATGTGGGAAAGGTAAATAAAATATCATTATCAGGTCAGAATGTTGAAGTTCAGCTATCAATAAATAAAGATATAATAATTAAAGAAGATTCAATTGCCTCAATCAATATGACAAGTTTACTTGGTTCTTCATATGTAGGTTTAACTTTTGGAACAGTTAATTCTAAAATTTTAGCTGATGGGGGAATAATTATTTCTGCTCAGTCCTCAGATTTTAATACTTTAATATCAAAGCTGGACAAAACTGTAACACTTTTCAATGATCAATTCTCAGGTTATAGCGATAAAATTAATTCAATTTTATTTAATTTAGATAATATTATTTCAAATATAGCAAATTCAAAAGGTAGTGTAGGGAAGTTGGTTAATGAAACTAAACTTTATGATGAACTAATGGAAAGCCTAAATTATTTTGCTAGCATATCAAAAAAAATTGATAGTGGAGAAGGAACTCTAGGAAGACTGGTAAATGATGAGGAAATATATGTTCAAGCTAATAAAACATTGAAAACGTTAAATTATTTAACTGAAAAAGTCGCAACAGGTGAAGGATCCTTAGGCAAGTTGGTAAATGACGATCAGCTATATAATTCAATTAATGAATTGTCAGCAAATTTAAATTCAGTAGTTGCTAAAGTTAACTCAGGAGAAGGAACGCTCGGTAAACTTGTCAATGATGATAGGCTTTATTATGATGCCCTGAATTCAGTTAGAAAACTTAAAAATGCTGTTGAGACTCAAGAGGATTTGGCACCACTAACGACTATAACAGCAGCCTTTGGAGTTATGACTCTTTTTTAATATGCCTGTTTATGCGACAAATCCTACATACAGCCGAAACTATTCAATTGAAGAATTTTATGAAGCTGGCGTCTCATTGCTTGGCTCAGAAGTTAAGTCTATAAAATCGGGGAAATTTAGTATCAAAGAGAGCTATGTAATTCTAAGACGTGGAGAACTATTCATGATCAACTCTTTTGTTCCAAAATATTCTGCTTCCTCATATTTTACCCATGATGAAAAAAGAGATAGGAAACTATTATTAAATAAATCAGAAATAAAGAAACTCATTGGGAAAATAAAAATTAAAGGATATGCATTAATACCTACTAAAGTTTATTCAAAAAAGAATCTTATAAAGATAGAGCTTGGCCTTGGTAAAGGTAAAAAAATCTATGATAAAAGAGCTGATATTAAGAAAAAAGACGTTGATAAACAGATTAGAAGGACCTTTAAGTCTAAATTAAGCATTTAAATTTTAAAAAAATCATCTATACTGGTCTCTTTGGGGGCGATTTGGTTTCGACGATGATTGAGCATTTAAAAGTAGCATGTCGAGAGCTAACTCGTTAATCTGGCAAAAGCACTATAAGTGCCGAACCAATCAATCAACTTGCTGCCTAAATAGTGCAGCAACATCTTGCGGGCTTTTCTCATAGGGCCAGTTAAGATGACGATAATATGAGACTAATATAGAATTTTCTCCTAATTTTGTATTAGTATTTAAGGAGATCGGGATTTTTTCTTTTTTTTAGCTTGGAAAAAATCTTTAAAAAATAAGCTTAAATAAGCATGTAGAAGCTCTTATTTAGCTAATTTTCGGACCTGGGTTCGATTCCCAGCGCCTCCACAAAATATACTAGAACCCAATGTTATAACTTAAATAAAGATTTTTTTCTGACATTCCTTTATATGAAAGTTCTTCATACTGGGCATTGAACCTTAATACTCTTTGCTCTGTGATATTAAAGTTAAACCCTAAAGATACCACAGGCCTAGTTCTGTTGAAATTTTTACTTAAGTCTACACTTGTAATCCCAGAGATACCTGTTGGCTTTAAATTTGAAATATCATGATAGATATCATATTCAATTCCGCCGCTTCCAAATATATTAAATTTATATCCAAAATCCTTTTTAAATTTTAACCCACCAACAACAGATACAGCTTTATCTTTAATATCATTATATGTAAGTGGAACTGTAACTTCTTTTTCAGTATATCCATCTTGTATTTTTTCTGCATATCTTCCTGCAAAATAAGGAGATAGTTCAAGACTTTGTGTAACAACAATATTGTATTTTAATTCAGAGATTAGATTCCATGCAGTTAGAGTTGTATTTCCTTCTGCCTGCTCAGATATTCCAACTTGTTTTCTTATTATAGTTGCATGCTTTACCTGGTGTGCAGTACCTAATTTTATTTGTAAGCCAGATTTGTCTGAGTTTTCATTCCAAACTCCTAAAACTCCCAAGAGCGGGGTTTCATCGCGCAATGTAAAATTTGTGGGTGTGTCGTGATGATGATTTGAATGATGGAATACTGCGAATCTATAATTTTCAGATAATTTTTTCCCGAAAACAAAAACTAAAGATTTAGTTTCAGAATTTGGATTTTTAATTTTAGTATTTCTTGCTCCAAGAGAGATGCACATTCCATTTTTTCCAAAAGTGTCACAATCATAAGTGTTCATGTGAGCGAAATTAACATTAACTACATTTGTAAGATTATTCATTCCTAATTCAACCGTAGAAACTATATCTTCATCGTCACTTGTACACCCTGGTAATGAAGAGTTTATTGAACAATTAGTTGGAGGAGTTATTGATTGAGCAGATTCTGTAACAAGATTCCACGTAGTAGCATCACCTCCATTTTCTAAAGACCATTCAAACCTATCTCCAGTAGCATTCAGATGTGTCCCAGATTGTCCTGTTATGGAACCTGAACTAATTCCAGTCATAATTGAACTATAGGTAGTCCCACTTGCAAGTTCAGATTCTGAATCAACATCAAAATTTAAAGACCCAGAAATACTAGTAAATGCAATTTTCCCAAAATCAGATGCACTATTAACCCTTATATTATAATTTGTAGGAACTGTTCCTGTATAAGTAAGTGTAGATCCTGATGCTCCCTGAGAGTTTGTTAAATTAGTTATTATTCCCTCATTTTTTATTGAATAGCCACTACCTGTTGATACAATTGTTCCTGTATTGATAATAGTTGTTATGGTTCCAGTGTTATGAATTCCTTGATTACCTGCAGATATTGTTCCTGAATTTATTAATGTATCAATTTCTCCAAAGTTTCTTCCGTCATTTTCATTTTTATTGTAAATTGCTCTGTTGCCTGTAGCCGTAATATTTCCAGAATTATTAATTGTTTCTATCAAGCCAGTATTATGAATTGTATTTGTTGTAGCCTCAATTGTTCCAGAGTTTGTAAGTGTTCCTATTTTTCTTTTATCATAATCTTGATTTGCATACCAGGAGGCAGGTGTTCCAGTATCTCTGGCATTAACAATTGCTTTTCCATTGTCTACAGTCCCGTCATCATCTCTATCTGTTGTTATGGTTCCGGTATTGTTAAAATTTTCAATTATTCCTTCATTTCTTACTGTTTGCCAACTAGACCTAATAGAACCCGAATTATTAAGTTCTGTAATTTTACCCCATACATTTACCCAAATTGCTGCATTATCATCTGTAGGATCTGGAATATCTCTAGTCTGCTTTATGGTTCCAGTGTTAGTAAAAATTTTAATATGGCCCCAATTCGCACCTGCACTTTCTCTATTGACCAATTTTATACCCAAAGGCCCTGATATAGTTCCATTATTTTCGAATAATTCGGCAGTTGAATTTCTTCCCATAAGAACAACTCTCTGGTTGTCTCTGGTCTCTATCATTGATCCATTATTTATTATAGTTGTTCCCTCACTTGACTTATTTATAATAAGTGGCCTTTTACCATCACCATCATTTACAGTTACACCAGAGTTGATTGTAATTGTTTTTTCTTGTTTTTCTTTTATAAATATTGCTGTGCAATCATTTGAGACAGTTAGACTTCCTGTTATATAATTTATTTCACCATCTACACATGATGCATTTGCTTCATCAAAAGTAAGAAGTAGTATTATTAGTAAAAGAAAAAATTTAATTTTAATCTTAGAAAACATTCACTACATTTTATTCTATAAGGTTATAAGATGCAAAAGATACTAATTGGGACTAATAACAAAGGGAAAGTAAAAGAATACAAGTTTTTCTTATCCAATTATTTTGATGTTTTAACACCAGCAGACATAGGGGTAAATTTTGATGTAGCTGAAACTGGTACTACCTATGAAGAAAATTCGCTATTAAAGTTGGAATTTCTCAGAAGAAAGGATTTGAATATGGCTATTTTATGTGATGATTCGGGGTTAGAAATAGAATCTTTAAGTGGTGAGCCGGGAATATTTTCAGCTAGATATGCGGGTGAAGATTGTTCAGACCAAGATAATATAAATAAAGTTTTAAGGAATTTAAAAGGAAAAAAAGACAGAAAAGCAAAATTTGTATGTGTGATATCCTTTTTTTGGGAGAAGTTTTCTTCATTTCCAAGATTATTTAGGGGTGAGTGCCATGGTTCTATAATTGATAATCAATCTGGAAATAGCGGTTTTGGCTATGATCCGATATTTTTTTATGAAAATTTAGCTAAAACATTTGCTAATTTATCTGAAGATGAAAAAAACAAAGTAAGTCATAGAGCTATTGCAATGAAAGAATTATTTTCAAATTTAAATTTTTGATTGTAAATGGATTAAACATTAATTATTATCAAAATATAACCCGATGAGAAAAAAATCTACTAAATTTATTTTCGTAACTGGTGGAGTCATGTCATCTCTTGGTAAAGGTTTGGCTAGTGCTTCGATTGCAGCACTTCTTGAGGCAAGAGGTATCAATGTTTCTTTGCAGAAGCTCGACCCATATTTAAATGTTGATCCTGGAACAATGAACCCTTATCAGCACGGTGAAGTTTATGTAACCGACGATGGTGCAGAGACTGATCTTGATTTAGGTCATTATGAAAGATTTACTAATGTAATTACTTCCAAAGACAATAATGTGACAACAGGAAGGGTATATAATGAGGTTATTTCTAAAGAAAGAAAAGGCGATTATCTTGGCCAAACGGTTCAGGTGATTCCTCATATAACGGATGAAATAATAAAAAGGGTTTTTGCACTTGAAGGTAAAACTGATGTTTCAATTGTTGAAATAGGTGGCACAGTTGGCGATATAGAAAGTCTTCCTTATTTAGAATCAATTAGACAAATTAGAACTCAGCTCGGCAAGGAAAATGCAATTTTTATTCATCTTACTTATGTTCCTTATATTGCAGCTGCAGGAGAGTTAAAAACTAAACCCACTCAGCACAGCGTAAAGGATTTATTACAAATTGGTATTCAGCCAGATATCCTTTTATGTCGTACCGATAGATTTCTTTCAAATGATATTAAGAAAAAAATTGCACTATTTTGTAATCTAAATGTTGAATCTGTTATTACAGCAAAGGATGTTGAAATTATTTATGAAGTACCAATGATTTTTCATAAAGAAGGACTTGATGATATCATTCTTGAAACTCTAAAGATATGGACTAAAGAGCCCGATCTTTCAAAGTGGGAAAATATAATCTCAAAAATCAAAAAGTTAAAAAATAAAACTACAATTGGTGTTGTAGGAAAATATATAGATTTAAAGGATGCCTATAAAAGTCTACACGAAGCTTTATACCATGCGTCTTTCGAGACGAATACCCAATTAAATATTAAATACATTGATTCAGAAGATTTAGAACAATCATCAGCTAAAAAATTATTATCAGGATGCGATGGAATTTTGGTACCAGGAGGTTTTGGCGACAGAGGTTTTGAAGGAAAAATTTCCGCAATACAATATGCTAGAGAAAACAATATACCCTTTTTTGGGATTTGTCTTGGCTTACAAATGGCAATAATTGAATATGCCAGAAATGTTTGTAGCATTAAAGATGCAAATACAAGGGAGTCTACAAAAAAAACCAAAAACTATGTAATAGACATAATGAAAGCTCAAAAAGATATTAAGGATAAGGGTGGAACAATGAGGTTAGGCAAATATCCCTGTGATTTAAAAAAATCATCAAATGCCTATTCGGCCTATAAAAAATCAAAGATATCGGAAAGACATAGGCATAGATATGAGGTTAACCCCAAATATCATTCAATTCTTAAGAAGAATGGTCTTAATTTGAGTGGCATGTCTCCAGATGGAAAGTTAGTTGAAATCATTGAGTTAAAAAAACATAAGTGGTTCGTTGCATGCCAATTTCATCCAGAATTTAAGTCTAAACCTTTTTCATCTCACCCATTATTTAAAGGTTTTGTAAAAGCTTCAATCAATACTGAGAATGAAAAGTAATCTTAAAAATTTTTTTCTTTTTATAAAAAATAATAGACTTTTTTTATCTGAAAAAATTGAAATTGATTCTAAGACTAGAAACGTCAATTCTACAATGATTGATGGAAACATAGCTATTTTTAAAAATAAGGATTTAATATATGAAATTGAACTTAATGACAATAAAGAGGATTCTTTAGAAATAGACTTAAAAATTATTTGGAATGAAATTGTTAAAAAGAATCAAATTATAGAAATTAAGGAATTTATAAAAACTGCTTTATTTATATATAAATTTACCACTTTAAGTGAATTTAATAATTTTATTTCTAAATTTAACCTGGACTTTACTTTTTTTAAATTACTTAATGACAAACAGGTTTATATAAATAGTCCAGAAATAGTTAATAAAATAGAGAATAATATTAACAATAAAGATAAAAACAAGCTACTAAATAATGAATTTATAACTTTGCTTAGAGATAAGAAAAATTTTAATAGTGATAAATTTACTTTTCAAATTGAAAATATAAGAAAATTTATTGAGAATAAAAAGGCTTATGATAAGGGCCTAATAAGCAAAATTAAAAAAGAGTTTAATATTGAAAATAATAATGAATTGTTAGATTTTTTTCTGGTTAAGAATCTATTTAAAATAAAAGATATTATTTCTATGAAATTTAATCTTAACTCTTCTTTTTCCTATAATTATAAAAGTAATAAAATAAATGATGATAATCCTATTGATGCTTTCACAATTGATGATGAAAAAACAGTTGACTATGATGATGCTATATCTTTCTCAAAGACAGACGAAGGATCGGTTGTATCGATCCATATATCTAATTTTTCAAAAATAATTGATTATAACTCAGGCATAGATACTGAAGCATCAAAAAGGATGCAAAGTATTTACTCACCTTATGGGAATTATAATCTTTACTCAGATGATATTATTTCTGATATATCACTAAGAAAAGGTGAAATTAGAGAAGTAATTTCTATTAGCTTTCTGGTCGATAGAGATTATAAAATAATTAGTCATGAAATACTTAAGAATAAAATAAAAATTACTAATAATTATTCTTATAAAGAAATAGATTCTTTTATTGAAAAAGACGAAATATTTAAAAATTTACAAAAATTTACAACTAAGCATAGGCAAGACAGAGTAAATAATGCGGATTTTGAACAATTTAACAAAGATATATCTTTACATCTAAATGATAATAATTTACTTGAATTAAAAGTGAGTAATTTTGAGTCATATCAGATTATTTCTGAATTGATGATTATGGCAAATTCCTACATTGCCCAATTTATGTATAAAAATAAAATCCCTTCCATCTATAGGAAACAATTAGAATCTCCTAATTTGGTAATTAATTCATTTGAAGACGAATTTCCATTCCAATTTTTTAGAAATGTTTCACCAATTGATGTCTCAACAACACCTGGTACTCATAGCGGCCTTGGAGTAGATAATTATGTCCAATTTACTTCACCAATTAGAAGATATCATGATTCATTGTTGATGAGGCAGTTAGATTACTTTTTAGAAAGTAGGTTGCATCTTTTTAATACGGAAGAACTAAATAAAATCATACAAAATACCAACTCCGATCTAGAAAGCTCAAAAAATAAATCAAAAAATCTCTATAAATTTTGCGCATTAAGATTTTTATTGGATAATAAAAATTACTCCTCTGATGTTTATATATACAATGAGCTTAAAAATAGTTACATAATCTACTTTAATCAGCTAAATATCTTTGATATTGTAGATAAAAATCAATTAAAGAAATCATATTCAATAAATGATAAATTAACTATAAAATATGAATTCATTGATCTTATTAATCTTACATTTGGAAATATTGAAGAAGTTTTGTAAGTTTTTCCACCTTTTTTTTCACCCTTTTTTTTGTTATAATAAAAGGGATTTAATACAGATTATATAATAATTTTCCATAAGGGGATTTAAAGTGTCCAAAGATATTTTAAGTATTACAGATAGTAGAACAGGTAAATCATACGAATTAGATGTTACAGATGGTAATATTCGTGCAAAAGACTTAAGGCAAATTAAAGTAAATGATGATGAATTTGGAATGATGAGTTATGACCCTTCATTTGAAAACACCGCTTCCTGTAAAAGTAGCGTTACTTTTATAGATGGTGACAAAGGTATATTGAGATATAGGGGATATCCTATAGAGCAGCTCGCTGAGAAAAGTACTCAATTAGAAGTATCAAAGTTATTAATTGATGGTGAGCTCCCAAATAAAGTAGATCTTGATAAGTGGATTTCTGACGTTAAAGAATTCAATAGTGTGCCTAAAGAAATTGAAAATATTATTACATCATTTCCTAAAAATTCACACCCAATGGGAGTTCTCATTAGTGCTATTGCGGCTCTAGGTACTTTTTATCCTAATTCAAAAGAAATTTCAGACGAGGAAGAAAATTATAAGAATATCTGTAGGCTTATGGCACAGGTTCCTATATTGGCTGCATATTTTTATAGGCACTCCCAGGGATTGCCAATTGTACCGCCAGATAATTCTATGAGCTATTCCGAAAACTTCTTAAACATGTTATTCCAAGGAGATGAAAAAAAATTAAATCCTGTTTTGGTTGATGCCATGGATACTCTTCTAATTCTCCATGCTGATCATGAGCAAAATTGTAGTGCCAGTGTAATGAGAAATACTGGAAGCTCTGAGCCAGATCCTTATTCTGCTGTCGCATCAGCTACTGCTGCTCTCTATGGTCCTCTCCATGGTGGAGCTAACGAAGCAGTACTGGAAATGCTAACTAATGAAATTAAGACTGTTGATAATATTCCAGAATTTTTAGAAAAAGTTCAAAAGAAAGAGGCTTTACTTATGGGATTTGGACATAGAGTTTATAAATCTTATGATCCAAGAGCAAAATATATTAAAAAAGCTGCTGACAGTGTTTTTGAAATTACTGGAACTAATCCTTTGTTAGATATCGCCTTGGAGCTTGAATCAATTGCTTTGAGCGAAGATTATTTTATTCAAAGGAATCTTTATCCTAATGTTGATTTCTATTCAGGTTTGATTTATCAAAGCATGGGTATTCCGACTCCGATGTTCACAGTATTATTTACTATAGGCAGAACTCCTGGTTGGCTTGCACAATGGAAAGAATTTTTGAATGATAAAGATCAAAAAATTGCAAGACCAAGACAAATTTATACTGGCTATGATTCTAGAGATTATGTCGAACTAAGTTCTAGATAAGATAGCTTATCAAGTTAGGATTTAGTCCAATAATAATTATTATTAAAATACAGAATCCCAATAAGATTTTATTCTGAATACTAATATCAATTTTATTAAGACTATTTATATTTTTATCAGATAAAATTAATTTTATTATTCTTAAATAATAATAGAAACCTATTGCTGCACCAATAAGTATAAAAGATGTATAAAAAGCACCATAAGATGCATAAGTTAAAATTATGAGATTAAATTTGCCCCAAAAACCAGCAGTAAGCGGAACACCTGCTAAAGATAAAATGGATACTATTAAAATTATAGATATGTAAGGAGAATCCTTATATAGTCCTTTCAGATTATCAGCGAGAAAACTATATTGATTATTTGTTATAAAGCTTAGAGTCATATAAAGTGCTAAATTCGAAAATATATAAAAACAGAAATAAATAAAAATAAATGAATAGGATAATTCAATATTAATTATTGAAAAGATTACCATCATACCGGCATGGGGAATTCCAGAATAAGCAAGAAGCCTAAATAGATTATTCTGTTTCAAAGTTAGAATAGAGCCATATATTATTGAACAAGCTGAAAATATAAAAATAATATTTTTCATTGAGCTAAAACTTTCAAAAAAACTATTATAATTTATAAGTCCTATTAGCATAGATATTACAGCAATTTTTGGAACAGTACTTAAATATGGAAGTAGATTCGATGGGGCGGATTGATAAGTATCAGAGAGCCAAAAATGCATCGGAATAAGCCCAGACTTAAAACAAATTGACAAGAAGAAAAAGAATAGTGATAACATAGAAATTAGATCAGTAGAATCTAATTCTGAAAAATTAATTAGAGTTGTACCAGTACCGGCAAAATATAATACTGCTGAAAAAATAATTAAAACAGTTGAAACTGTTCCAAAAAAGAATAATTTTGTGGCACCCTCTATTGCTACTTTGGGGTTTCCACCCATAGCTGTTATTAGATAGATAGGTATGCTAAGAAGTTCCAATGAGATTATTAGAGTAAAAAACTCTCTAGCAGAAACCAGCAACAATGATCCTGTTATTGAAATTAATATTAGAAAGGTGTATTCGCCAGAAAATTTATTTATTAATTCATTTTTACCAAAGTTTATAAAGCATAATGAAATAAACGAAGAAATCAGAATGAGTATTTTTATTGATTTTGTATATTCTGAATTAATTAAAGAATTATTCATGAAACTTATAGTTCCAGCTTGCATAAAAAGAAAAGTAAGTGCTAATATTATTCCTGCAGAAGAAATATAAATATTTACTTCTTTAATTTTCTTTGTATTAAATAATGAATTGAATAAAACTAAAAAAGAAGAAATAATTATTAATATTTCTGGTAAAAGATTATGAATTAGATTTCCCATTACTTCATTACCAATCCTTTATATGATTCGTTTAATATATCTTGAATAATGCTAGGGAACAGGCCTATAAATAAGATAAAGAAGCATAAAACAAAACATATTATTATCTCGTCTTTGTCCATATCAATTATTTGTTGAATTTTATTCGCTAAAGTAATAAAGCAATCCTTAACTGCTCTAAACATATATACAGTTGTAAGTAAAATACCGAGTGTTGGAATACAGATGAGGAGTATTCCTAAATTAGTTGGTTCGAAGGATTTGTAAATACCATTAATAATCATGAATTCAGATACAAAACCGCTAGTTAATGGAAAACCAATACTAGCAAAAGCTGAAAATATAAAAAAAGATGATAGAATTGGGGAAGAGTCAAGCATGGAATTTAGTTCTGATATAAGCCTAGTTCCCTTTATTCTATAGATAACTCCAACTGTAAAAAATAATAAGCAAATAATTAAACCGTGAGATATTATTTGGAAAATTGCACCATCAATTCCTGTTTTATTATTAGTCATAAGTGCTAAAAATATATAGCCAATATGGGAAAGGGATGCATAAGCAGCAACATATTTTAAATCGTCTTGTCTAAGTGCAGTAAATGCACCATAAACAATATTTATAGAAGCAAGAGTTATTATTAAATTTGAATAATCCAATGTTATTTCATTCATCAATGGTATTAATATTTTAATAAATCCAATTACCCCAATTTTCATTAAAATGCCTGCAAAAATTATGGACCCCGCGGTAGGGGCAGTACCATGACCATCAGGCGCCCATGTATGGAATGGCCAAAGGGCCGAATGTGTACCAAATCCTATAAGGAGAAGCCAGAAAACTAAATTGGAATTAATTTTATAACTATCTAAATTTGAAATATTCATAATTTCAAAACTTCCTGCAGATATTCCTAGAATTGCAAGCCCGAAAAAAATAAGAATAGATGCAACAAAAAGATATATAGTTATTTTATATGATCCATATTCTCTTGTACCAACATTGAAATGTTTAAGTATTTTTTGGAATGGACCTGAAACTTCTCTTTTTAAATTATAACCCCATGTAGAAATCATTAAAAATATTGGTACTGCAGCAACCTCATAAAAAAGAAAAAACACAAATAAATTACTACTTATGATTAATCCACAAATACCAATCGATATGAATGATATCCATATATTTATCTGCTTTAATCTTGTATAGCTTTCATCTAAGCTTTGACCATTTGAGGCTATTTTTAAAGTAGAGAAAAATGCCGTGATGATTGTAATTTGTGAAAGAAAAAGTAAAAGAACTGATATTCTATCAATTTTAAAACTCATATTTACATCAAAGATTGGCAAGAGAGAATAAAAATTCACATATAAACTATCAAAAGTGCTTTCGGAGATTAATTGATTTTTAAAAACAAATTGAAAAATTATTCCAAGAGATAAGGTTGAAATTAATATTGGAAGGTATCGTATTACGTTTCGATTATTATTTAGACATAAAGTAATAATTGAAATAAGAGGTAAAATTAAAACAAAAAAAACTGACATAAAAAAACCTATATATTATAAGATATCCCTAATATTATGATTACAAAAATAATTATTATTATAAATTTTGATGCATATCCTCTAATAAAACCATTTTGAACTTTTTGAAAATAACTCGATAAGTTTACTATAAAATATGGAGGTAAATTAATAATTCCATCAATTATATTTCTATCAAACCAACCAATAAATTTACCGAATTGTACAAAAATATTTCTATATAATGTTCGATAAATATTCTCTATCTCAATAAAATATTTACTAATTTGAATAATATCATTTGTAATAATTTTTATTTTCTCTTCGTAGAAATAATTTAGTATAAATATAAAAATTATAGGTAACTGAATCGATAGTAGTTGAATTATTGTAATTTCTTCAAAACTGATGTTTAAAAAATTTAAATAAAAATTTTGACTGAAAAATCCTAACAGAGATAGAATTCCTAAAAATGTTATCGGTACAAGGTAAAGTAGTTCGTTATTAAAAGAATTGAAAAAATTGCTAAAATTATTCTTTTCAATCTTGATAACATTGAATAGAAGTTTAGACGAATATAGACAAGTAAATATTATGCTAATAATTAAAATCACTGACGGTATATATCCTTCAACATTCAAAAAATTTATAATTATATGTTCTTTTGAGAACGACCCGGTTAGGGGAAATATACCGGCTAAGGAGAGACATCCAATTGTAAAAATAATTCCAACCGGACTGAATAAAGTTAGTTTGTTTTTCAATTTTTTTATAGAATTCTCATTATATTTGATTATTAAATATCCCGCAATTAGAAATAATAAAGATTTAAAAAAGCTATGAGAATATAGATGAAAGAATCCTAGATTTTGACTATTTTGACCTAAAGGAATCATCATAAATCCAATGTGAGAAAGTGTTGAGTATGCTAGGACAGCTTTCAAATCATCTTCGTATAAAGCATAAATAGCACATAGTAAAGATGTGATTAATCCAATGTACAAAATAGAATCTTGAACAAATGGAAAGAAACTTATGGATGGTGACATTTTGTATAATAATAGAATTCCTGCAACAACCATGGTTGCTGAGTGTATTAGTGCAGAAATAGGAGTCGGACCTTTCATTGCCCGCGGCAGCCAAACTGTAAATGGATATTGAGCGCATTTCGTAAGAATTCCAATCAAGATGAAAATAAATGCCATATTGTTGAAACTATTAGGTGTTGTGGACAGGAATTTATTTATTTCATCAAATCCCATACTTGATGATCCAAAATAAATGATTATCAGACCCATTAAAAAAAATAAATCACCAAGTCTAGTCAGCCAAAATGCCATTATAGATGAATATATAGCCTTTTTATCATGATTATAAAATGCGATTAAGAAAAAAGAGCATAATCCTAAAAATTCCCAAAAAATAAAACTACTTAAAAGATCATTGGAAAGACTGAAAAAAACCATTGATGAAATAAAAACTGTTAAAAATAATGAATATCTAAAGTGCCTATATAAATTTTCACCTGATATAAATTTAGAAGAATATACAAGTACACATAAAGATACTAATAGAACAACAATGGACATTAATATATTCGAAGAGTTAAATAAGAAGGTTAGTGGAATATTTATAGAATGAATGTCTATATAATTTAGTTCGTAGGAGCCCAAGTTGGAAGAGTTTGTTAAAAGCAAAAAAAGACCAAGTAAATAAATCATTATTGGTAATACAAAATAAACTTTTAAATCAATATCTTTTACATATCTTTGATTAATTTGATGTAACAAGATTACAGTAAATGGCACAATTAAAATTAAAAATAAAAAAAATTTTTCCATATTAATCTCTCAGCGAATCAAGCTCCCCAATATCTATTGTTTTATTTAATCTTTGATTCAATATAAATATTGCAAGTCCGATAGCAACTTCACAGGCTGTTATTACTAATATAAACATGATCATTATGTCTGCTAAAAAAGAAGATTGAGTTTTAGCTACTACGATAAAAATAAGATTTATTCCATTTAATATAAGTTCAATTCCAATAAGTATAGAAAGAATATGTTTTTTACTCAATAACATGAATAGTCCAAGAGATGAAATTAAAAGAGCAGAAAAAATTAATATCCAAAACATTATTATTCACCTTTCCTTAATTTTAATAAAACTAAACACCCAATAATTGTTCCCAATAGAAGTATTGAGGCAATCTCAAGTAGTGGATACCAATCAGTAAATAATGATGTACTTATTGATTCAGATGACGGAACAAATTCCCAAGAGAATCGTTCGGATAATTCTTGCATAGTTTTAGACTTGGTTAATACATAAGAAGATACTAAAAAGAATACAAATGAAATTATCAGGGCTTTTATTGGAGAGCTGAAAGTTTGGCTTAGCTCATTATAATCCCAATCAGCAGTTAGAATTACTGCAAATAGAAATAATATAAGAGTACCCCCGGTATAGAGAAGTATCTGAATAATTCCTAGCATTGTAGATCCAATTGTAATAAATACAAAGGATATTAAGAAAAGTGTTACACCAAAGAAAAAAGTAGTTCTAATTATCTTTGAGCTTAAAGCACACATGATTGCGGAGATAACTGACAATATTGAAAAAATTACTGTTAGAGATGTTAGCATCTATTTGCTTTCCTTAATAATTGGTTTATGTGATTCTTGAAGTAAACTTCCGCGAGCCCAAGACTCTTTATATAGCTTTGCATTAGACATCATTTTAGATTTATTTAGATAAAGATCTGATCTCAGAGTAACAGGTTCCGCAGGCACTTTCATCATTATTATTGCATCAACCGGACATATTTGAACGCATAATTCACATTGAATACAACTTTGTAAATCTAAAAAGAAATTTTTAGCAAAACCTCTACCATCTCTCTTTTCAATTTCTATATCAATAATATTAGAAGGACATATTCTCTCACATAATTTACATGCTATACAATTTTCTTCTCCACTATCTTTATCAACTGTGAGACCAAATGTTCCTATTCTTAACTTATCGGGAAAGTCCCTTTTTTCATCTGGATAATTTATAGTCGTTGAGCCTTTGGTTATATTACTCATTGTAAATTTTAAATTTCTAATGATATTCTGAAAAATCTTTTTTAATTTCATATAACCAAATCCATATAATATTTTAATAAGCAAGATATTAAAAGCAAAACGAATGAAATAGGAATTAAATTATTCCAATTAAATTTTAATAATTGATCAATTCTAATCCTAAAAAAACTCCATCTCACAAAAAGCACTATTGTGAATAACAAAAGAGCTTTAAAAACTATTAGAAAGTTAGAGGTAAAAAATATTCCACTAGGACCGCCTAAAAAAATTATCGAACCTAAAACTGAAATACCAAATAAATGTACATATTCAGCAAGATAGAATAGGGCAAACTTGATTCCTGAATATTCAGTTGTATATCCTGATACAAGCTCTGATTCAGCTTCTGATAAATCAAATGGAATTCTGTTACCTTCTGCTAAAGATGAAATAAAAAAAAGTATAAATGCTATTTGGCCAATAACAGGATAAAAAATAAACCAAGTTGTTTGCTGATAATTAATAATTTCAATAAATCCAAGGCTTCCGATAATTATACAAGGAATTAAAAGTGAAATTATGAGAGGTATTTCATAAGATATTATTTGAGCAATTATCCTAATAACTGATATTAAAGCGAATTTATTATTCGAGGACCAACCAGCTATGAATATGCCAACTATAATTAAGGAGCTAATAGCAATAAATAACATTAAAGCTAAATTAGTTTTGATCATCTGATTTTCAAAAACAAAAGGCAGTAATGCGAAGGAGGCAAGGCTAACGACCATAACCCATATAGGTCCAAAATTGAATAGTAGCCTATCTGAATTCTTTGGACTAGAATCATCTTTTAACATTAATTTTAGGGCATCAGCTAGAGGTTGAAGTAAACCATGCGGTTTACCTACTAAGTATGGACCAATACGTGACTGCATTTTAGCAGCAACTTTTCTTTCCAACCAAACTAAATAGGCAACTATTAAAATCAGTATAGATATTGTTAAAAAAATAGGTGTTACAAAGTCTATAAATAAATTCATTATCTATCCACATCTCCAAATACTGGATCAAGGGATCCGAGAATAACAACAGCATCTGCAATATAAGTTTCTGGTAATAATTTCTCAACAATAGATAAATTACTAAAAGATGGTGCTCTAATTTTCATTCTATAAGGCATAGACGTACCATCCGAAACTATAAAAAACCCTAATTCTCCCCTAGGCGATTCTATTGCCTTATAATGTGAGCCTTTCGGTGGCTTAAGAAGTTTTGCACTTTTAAGAGGCTTTCTGGAACACAAAGCTCCCTCAGGAAGTTTTTCTAAAATTTGTTCTATGATTTTGATTGATTCTATAGTTTCTCTCATTCTTACCATAGTTCTATCATAAGAATCCCCATTCTTTCCAATTGGAATTTCAAAAGATAATTCATCATAAATTTCATAAGAATTATTTTTTCTAATATCATAATTTATGCCTGATCCTCTTGCTACTGGTCCTGAACCGCCAGAAGACATCACAAGCTCTTTAGTGATAATTCCTATATTTTTAGTTCTTTTCATAAAAATCTCGTCATTAGAAATAACATTATAATATTCATTTAACTTTGGTTTTAAATAATTAATAAGGTCCTTTATTTTATTTAAAGATTCATCATTAACATCATATCTAACTCCACCAACTTGGTTCATATTTGTATGAAATCTTGTTCCAGTAATAACTTCTAAGACATCTAAAATTTTTTCTCTTTCTCTGAAACAATAAAGGAATAAGCTAGCTCCACCGCCTAACGCACCACCTAAATCTAAACCATAGGTACCTAGGGCTACAAGATGTGAGCTTATTCTTTGCAGCTCAGCAATTAACACTCTTAAATACGAGGCCCTTTTTGGAACTTCTATATTACACATTTCTTCTATAGTATTTATAAATCCCAAGGAATTAGATGTTGGAGATAAATAATCATCTCTTTCAAGAACAGGAGGAATCATATCGTAATCTAAATTCTCAGTTAATTTTTCAACACCTCTATGAAGATAACCTAAATAGGATTCTACTCTATTTATTTTTTCTCCTTCTAAATGAAGTTTTAATCTAAAAACTCCATGTGTAGAAGGATGTTGTGGGCCCATATTTAAGGCTAAATCACCAAAGTCTTTCTCTATAATTTTGTTTTCCAAGATTCATAGTCCTCTCTCGATGGTCTGTAGGGTAATTTTGCTTGTTCCATTTTATAATTTTTCAATAAAGGGTGTCCAATCCAATCATCTGGCATTAAGATTCTCTCTAATTTTGGGTGATTATTAAATTTTACACCGAACATATCATAAACTTCTCTCTCTTGCCATTCTGCACCGGGATAAATATTAGAAATTGAGTCTAATCTATTTTCAGGACCTAATTTAACATTTATTTCTAATTTTTTATTTTCAAAGTTATTAGAAAACATATAGGTAAGCACTAAGCTATTATCAAAATCTGTCGCGGTTATAAAGTTAAGGTAGTTATAACCTAAAGATTTAATCTCATTGCATTTTTCAAAAATTAGATTTGAGTCAATTAACTCTTTATCAAATAATATCTCTTTTTTCTTAACTTTTACTTCATCAATACTTTTTCTTTCACAGGAGACAGAGTTAAAAGTAGGGGCACTTTTACCTTTAGAAATTATATCCTGAAGAGCAAGGATTCCATCAATAAAAGCTTCTGGGGTAGGTGGACATCCTGGAACATAGACATCAACAGGTATAATCCAATCCACTCCCGGAACTACACTGTAAACATGCCTGTAATGATCCCCAGAGATAGCACAACTTCCAGCAGCTATAACCCATTTTGGACCAGCCATTTGGTCATATAGGGTCTTTATCCTTTCACCCATTTTAACTGTAACGGTTCCAGCAACAATCATTAGATCAGCTTGTCTGGGGGAAGCCCTTGTGATCATTCCGAGTCTATCCAAATCATATCTTGATGAAAAAGTTGCCATCATTTCTATTGCACAACATGCGAGCCCAAAAGACAAAGGCCATAGACTTGATTTATTAGCCCAATTAAACAAATCCTCGGTCTTAGTCATAAACATGTTTGCTCCTGGCAATTTCATGAAAGACCCTATGTCTTTTAGAGATTTTTTTACATTTCCCATTTTAAAAATCCTTTTTTATAAGCGTAAATCCATCCAACAAATAATATTACTATAAATGTTATAAAAGAAAGATAAATTTCAGGTGAAGGATTTCCCAAACTTAAAATCCAAGGAAAGACAAAAACCAATTCTATATCGAATAATATAAATATAAGTGCTACTTTATAATATGCTATTGGGATTTTTGTCCATGAATTCTCTACTCTAGGTTCACCACATTCATAAATAGAATCTGAAGTTTGATTACTATACCCTGCAATAAATCTGACTATTTTAGAAGTCGCAATCATTATTAAAGGTAAGGAAAGCAACATAATAAATAAAACAAGAAAAAAGGGGTAATAGTTCATCACAGTTGTTTAATATTTTTACTGATAATCGCCTAAAATCAACAATTTCAGAATATATTAGCCTCCAAGCTGCTTACTAATTATGAGATTATATATATAGTCTATAGAATCTGTAATTTCATGAAAAAAAATATCTATTATTTTTTGGTTATTTATATCATCAACATTGATTTTAGCTGAAATTTTTTCCAATAGTTCCAATCTATCCTCTTTGGATATAGTTTCAAGCAGTGCCTCATCTTGTAGATCTATTTTTAAATTTTTATAAGTTTTTAAATAAAGATTATTTAGTTCATCAGATAATGTTAAATTTTTATTTTCTAGGAAATCTTTAAAAATGGAAAAAATCTGCTTATTTTGCATTTTGAAAAGTATTAATCTTACTGATTATCTCGGTTAATAATTTTATGGTATTTTTAATGTCTTTAATTTTACATATTGAACTTGGACTATGTAAATACCTTACAGGAACTGATAGTACTGTTGCCTTAGATCCATTTCCTGTGACCTGGAACGCAGTTGAATTTGTACCTCCAGCATTTTTTGCTGTTAGTTGATAAGGTATTTTTTTCTTTTTTGCTAATCCTTCAATGAATGAATTAAGTTTTCTATCAGCTATCAAATATTTATCTGAAATTCTAATTTCTGGCCCATTATCAAGATTCGCTAAAGATTTATATTGGGGAACACCAACTAAATCATTAGATACAGTTCCTTCTAATGCAATTGAAAAATCAGGGTTAACTCTAGAGTTAATTATTCTTGCGCCTCTAAGTCCCATTTCTTCTTGGACAGAGGCCGAAACAAAAAAGTTACAATTCAGTTTCTTTTTTGCAAGAGCTTTTACAGATTCTATTAATACAAAAAGACCAACTCTATCATCTAATGCTTTTGAAATTACTCTATCGAAACCAATTTCACATTTAGTAGAAAAGGTAACTTGGTCTCCAATCTTTATTAATTTTAAAACTTCCTTTACTGATAAACCGGTATCAATCAAACAGTCTTCAACTTGTGTGACAGAATCATTTTTACCAGATATGTGAGGAGGTATTGCTGCAACTGTTGATTCAACATTTTTCTTGCCCCAAATAGTTAATCTTTGACCATAAAATAATTTAGGATCGATGCCTCCTAAAGATATGACTCTAAGCATGCCATTGGCTTCAATATTAGATACAAGAAAACCAACTTCATCCATATGGGCATCGACAAGTATTGTAGGGGCACCTTCAATTTTATTATTTACTTGAAAAATATGATTTCCCATGGGGTCAACTTCATGACTAAAACAAAGAGAAGATATATTCTTAAAAACTATTTTTGCAATTTCATCTTCCACTCCTGGAACACCGGGCGTATCGCAAAGATTTTTTAATAATTCTAAATCCATAATTCTATTATATATAAGTTTTAAATAAAAAGAGGAATAATTTTTAAAATTAGCTATTTTCATATATATGTACAAAGAAACCAAGAAATGTCCTGTCTGTGGAAGGCACTTTCAAAATAGGAAAAAATGGAAACTGATATGGGATCAAGTAGTTTATTGTAGCAATAAATGTAGGAGAAACAAAAATCAACGTTTTATTAGTAGTAAATAATAACTATAGAATGGATGACAATACATTCATTAGCAATGATTTATTCGATTTGAACGATGAAGTAAGTGTTCTTCTTTGGATTCCAAATTCTGATAATAATAGCATTGCTGATTATTCTAGGAAAAGATATGAATTGAAAAAATATGCATGCCTTTCATTTGCTAAAAAGTTAATTCAGAAAAACTTAATACCTATTTTTAGAAGTGGCAAGAAATTAGAGGATATAGTAATAGAAGAAATTAAAAATAACGATATACAAAAAGTAGTCTTAAGATTCCCTATATATAATAGTGAAAAACAGATGATTAAAAAAATTTCTGATAGTTATCCTCATTTAGATATTAAATATATAACGCTTGCAAATCTTATAAATCAAAAAACTTTTATTCAACATTATGGATTTCCAAAATCATTTACTAAATTCAGGAAAATTGTTGAAAAAAATAATCTTATTTTAGAGCCTGTAGATACAATAAGAAGTTTTAAGAAATTAAATAATAACATTATTAAAAATAATAAAATTGATAAGATTCGAGATGTTGAAAATTTTACAATTAAAAATTTTCTATTTTATATGAAAAAGTCATTGCCAACATATAAGCAAACTAGAGATCAATTATATGGAAATAATATATCTTCTGGCCTATCTATTCCACTATCAATAGGAACAATTTCTCCAAGAGTAGTATTTAAGTTGATTAAAATTTTTGAAAAAAATATAGTTTCTAATCAATCAACTTATTGGCTAAAATTTGAACTATTATGGAGAGAATATTTTAAGCTACTTAGTTATCATTATGGCTCTAATATTTTTAATACATCCGGAATTTTTAACCAAAAAGAATATCCTTCTTGTGGTATTGCTAATAATTTAGGGAATTTCCCAAAACTTGATGATGATTTAATTAATTCAATCAACAATCAATTGACACAGACGGGTTATATATCTAATAGAGCGAGGCAAATCTTTTCAAGTTATCTGATTTATAATAAAAAATTGAACTGGCTAGCTGGCGCTCTGTATTTTAAGAAAAATTTGATAGATTATGATACTGAAATAAACTTTTGTAATTGGATGTATATTGCAGGTTTGGGGACAGATCCCAGAGGTGGAAGAGTCTTTAACTTAGATAAGCAAAAAAGTCTGTACGATAATGATTATGTTTATAGAAAAAAATGGAATAATTAATTTGTATTTTGTTCTATAAATTCCTCAGCTAAATTAAATATCTTTTCTTTTCTATTTGGATTAATTTTTTGTAAAGTTTTTGTCATTAACGAAAGCCTAGGATTACCCTTAAAAAATTTCTGATTTTTATCTATAAATCTCCAATAAAGCCCATCCAATATATCGCACCATTCACCTTTTTTAAAATCCATCATTTTTACAAAATAATTAGAGCCACAAATATATGGTTTTGTTGCGAATATTCCTCCATCGCTGAAAAGCCCCATTCCGTAAACGTTTGGTTCCATAACCCACTCATATGCATCAACATACATTTCCATAAACCACTGAAATACATTTTTAGGTTTAATTTCGCAAAGATTCATTATATTGGACAATATCATAAGCCTTTCGATATGATGGGACCAAGCATTTTTTTTGACATTGCGAATTGTATGATCTAATGGAAGTAAGCCAGTAGTTCCTTCATACCAACTATCTGTGAGGTTTTTAGTATGATTAAAGAAATTATTTTTATTCATTTCAACTGAAAAATTATCATATATACCTTTTATGAATTCACGCCATCCTACTATCTGTCTAATAAATCCTTCAAGTGAGTTGAGCTTTATATTATTTTTTTTACTGTGTTCTATAACTTTTTTTATAATTAATTCAGGTGTAATAAGACCTATATTCATATATGGACTTATAGCGCTATGGAATAAAAAGCTATCTCTTGTACTAACAGCATCCTCATAGTCGCCAAACAAATTGATTTTATTTTCAAGAAAAGATTTTAGTGCATGCTCTGCACCTTTATGATCTGTAGAGAGCCAAAAATTTTTAGTATCACCCGGATTATCTTTAAATATAACATCAACCAATTTTATAATATTATCTAATTCTTTATTTTTTTTTGGTCTTGGCATTTGTGGTATTTCAATATTCTTTGGTAGTTTTTTTCTATTCTCTTCGTCGAAACTCCATTTGCCACCTAAAGGTTTATTTTCTATATCTACTAACAAGTTCAATTTCTTTCTTATAGATTTGTAGAAATTTACCATCAATGGTTTTTTATAATTTGATAAAAATTCTTTAAAATATTTTTTGTTATTGATAAACATTGGAGAATCAATAATTTCCCAGTCAAGACCATTATCATTAACAAATTTCTTCATTTTAATTTCGTGATTTTTATTTAGGATTTCGAAAGTCTTAATTTTTTTTACTTTATATTTTAAAATTAATTTCCTTAAATTAGGATAAAAATCATCATAATCTTTGATACCTATCTTGTTATACGAAATATCATAGTTCTTATCCTTTAAATTCTGGGCAAATATTCTCATAGATGTTAGTAAAAATAGTAATTTTTTTTTATGATATTTATATTTATTACACATTTTTAAGCTTTCAGACATAAAAAAATGATGATTCTTTTTATATGGCTTAAAATGGCTCTCTGGAAAGAGTTGATTTCCAAGAATAATGAACAAATTCATGATATTTAATATAAAGAATAAAATTTATTTTATTAGAATTATTTAAATTTAGCCTGAATATTCTACTGAATTTCTTTCAGTTTCGAAAAGTTTAACTTTAATATTTAGTTTCTTATCAATCTTTTCTCTTAGGATATTCCATATAACAACAGCTATGTTTTCGGCGGTTGGAATTAAATCTTTAAATTCTTCTGTATCCAAATTCAGATTCTTATGATCGAACTTATTACAAACATTTATATCGATTAAATCACTTAAATATTTCATGTCTATTAAATATCCTGATTCTTTATCAATTTCACCGCTTACAGTTACCTCTAAATCATAATTATGTCCATGATAATTCTTATTGTTACATAAACCATAAAATTCGTGATTCTTTTCATCACTCCAATTATTATTATGAAGCCTGTGGGCTGCATTAAAATGTGACTTTCTAGTTACGGATATCATCTTTGCAACAACTCAATCTTATAACCATCTGGATCTTCAACAAATGCTAGGATAGACTTACTTCCCTTCATTGGACCTGGTTCTCTTGTTATAGTACCACCCTTTGATTTTATTTCATCGCATATTTGATAAATATCATCAACCCCAATAGCTATATGTCCAAAAGCCGTACCGAGTTCATATTTTTCTATATCCCAATTATAGGTTAGCTCTAAAAATGGCTCATCATCATTTGAATTTATAGATAGAAAAGCTAAAGTAAATTTTCCATGAGGATAATCAGTTTTTCTTACAAGTTTCAGGCCTATAATCGATGTATAAAAGTCAATTGACCTGTCGAGATTAGCAACCCTTATCATTGTATGCAAAAATTTCATTTAAAAATTTTAATTTATGTAAGGTATTAAGTAAAGTTATTGGTGTGGAGACAGTTTTTAATTGTATAAGTATTTCTAAAAATTTTTTTATGACAAAGGTTTTTAGAAATTTGACTTTTGATATTAAAAAAAATTCAATATTTCAGGTATACGGAAATAATGGAACTGGTAAAACAACCTTATTAAAAATATTATCAGGCCTAGATAATGATTATGAAGGAACAATTAACTATAAAAATATTAATTTAAATAATATAGAAACCAATTTTTTAAAAGAGGTAGTTTTTTTACCTTCTCTTCCTTCATTTTATGAAAATCTTACTGTTGAAGAGAATCTGAGATTTCTTTCTAATGTCTATGGCTTGGATAAATTAGATATTAATAGTTCTTTTAAATTAACTCAAATTAAAGATAAACAAGTTAAAGATTTATCTGATGGGCAAAGAAAAAAAATTCAGTTATCAATTGGTATACAATCTGATGCAGAAGTTTTAGTTATGGATGAACCTTATAATTTTTTAGATATAGAAAGTCAAAACCAGATATCATACATATTTATTGAACTGGTTAAAAAAAATAAAACTATAATTTTTTCTGATAATACAAAAGACTCTTATACCTTTGAGGTTAATAATTCGGTCAATTTGAACAATGTTTAGTTTAATAAAAAGTATAATCTTAAAAGATTTATTAATTGAATATCGTGAAAAAGGTAATTTATATTACGTTTTTATATTAACATGTACTTTTAGTCTCTTATTTACAAATTATTTAAAAGAAAATCATATACTTTTTTCATATTATGTAACGCTTTTGATTACTAATATTTTGTTAAGTCAAAGAATATCTAGATTGGAGATTGGCAGAAATGATGAATTAATTGTATTCAATCTACCAGTTGATTTATCTGCTTTTTGTATCTCCAAAATAATATACTCATTAATATTATTTTTATTTCAAGCTAGCATTCTTTTTATTTTTTATAATCTTTTTTCTCAAACTTATATAATTGAAATTAATTTTAATTTTATCGCTTTCACTTTATTATTTTTAATTGGATTATCAATTTTTTTTACATGTTTTTCCTTACTACTTGAAAGAATAAAGGGTGAGGGTCAATTCATGTTTATTGCAATTTTTCCACTAATTATTCCTTTTTTGTTTTTATGCTTTAATGGACTAAATGACTTATATTATTTGGGCACAGGTGAATATATTAATTCGTTTAATTTTCAACTTTTACTTGCTTTCGATATACTTTTAATTACGGTCTGTCCCATTTTATTCAGTTATGCTTTAAGAAGGTGAATTTAAATGTTTATTAGAATTTCATACATTTTACTATTTATTTTTATGCCATTGGCTATTTATATGAACTATTTATATGCACCTACCGAGAAAATAATGGGAGATGTGCAGAGAATATTCTATTTTCATATGGGGTATGTCTTGGTTTTTACTCTCGCTTTTATCATGAATCTTCTTTATTCAGTAAGGTTTTTAATCAGTTCTGATAAAAATTTATCATTCAGAGCATATTGTCATGCCGAAATAGGAGTTCTATTTACTTTTCTAACAATTATCTCTGGAATGTTTTGGGCAAAACCCGTATGGGGCACCTGGTGGACTTGGGATCCTCAATTAACAACAACTTTTATTCTTTTACTGCTATATGGAAGCTATTTGATTTTTTATAATTTTTCTCTAAAAAATAATATGCCTAAATATGCTTCAGTTTTTGCAATCATAAGCTTTATAGATTTACCAATAGTTTATATTTCAGTAAGAGTTATGAGAGGTATCTCCCCTGTAGTTTTTGGTGGTGAGGGAGGTGGAATTTCCGATAATATGATGGATACACTTTTAATAACTTTTATTGCTTTTTTCTTTTTATATATAGTCCTTGTGAATATGAGATTAAAACTAGATAAAAGTTAAATGATTGTTAAAATATTACTATGATAGTAGTTATTGATTCATTAAAATTTCTATTTTATTCACAAATTGCCTGCTGGCTTATTATTTTTGCTTATATCTTCTATTTAAATGGAAAAATAAATAAGCTTAAGGACAAATAATATTTAAATGAGACCAAAAATTAAATTAAGAGTATTAGCTTTTGTAATCATTGCTTTTTTTAGCTTTTTGATATTTAAAGCTGTTGATTCGTCGTTAGTCTATTATTTGACCGTCAATGAGGTTTTAGAAAAGAATAGAAATTTTCCTAAATATAAACAATTGCGCGTCCTAGGAGTAGTAAAAGAAGGATCAATAATAAATAATATGGATGGCTCCATTATTTTTGTAATTGAGGAGGATGGTAGCTCAATGATTGTTGAATATAAAGGGATAATCCCAGATATCTTTGATGACGGTGTAGAGGCTGTAGTAGAGGGCGACTTTCGCGGATCAACTTTTAAAGCAGAAAAATTATTTGCAAAATGCCCAACAAAATATGAAGATGCCGATTATGAAAAGGAGAAAAGTTGATTAATGTAATTGGGGATAATGTAATTTTCCTAAGCTTCTTATTCATAATATTATCTTTCTTTTTTTATACTATAGCTTTTTTTAAGAGAAGTAATTTATTTTCTAGCATTGGAAAAAGATCTTTATTGTCAGTTCTTATTCTACTGACTGTATCTATAGTTTTAATCGAATTTCAACTTATAACAAAAGATTATACAAATTTGTATGTTGCTAGAAACGTTAGTAATGATTTAAATTCAATATTCTCGGCCACATCCTTATGGGCTGGACAAGCCGGATCGCTCTTACTTTGGACTTGGATTCTATCAATCTATATTTTTATAGAAAATAAAAAGAGTTTAGATCAATTAATCCCAATTTCTAAAATTGCAGGAACCTTTACACTTTCTTTTTTTATTTTTTTAATAACTTTCATTGAAAATCCTTTTGAAATTAACAGTCAAGTTATTGATAATGGCAGAGGTTTGAATCCTATTCTACAGAATATTTATATGTCAATTCATCCATTATCTTTATATCTTGGATACATAGGTATTACAATACCTTTTTGTTTTGCCACTGCGTCGATAATTTCAAAAGATAAATCAAACAAATGGATAATAGAATCTAAAAAATGGACATATTTTTCATGGACTTTTTTATCAATAGGATTACTTCTAGGTTCAAGGTGGGCATATTTAGAGCTTGGATGGGGAGGGTATTGGGCATGGGATCCCGTTGAGAATGTTGCATTGATGCCCTGGCTTCTTTTAACTGCCTTTATACATTCTTCATACGCTCAGGAATCAAAAAATGTTTTACGAAGATGGAATCTGCTACTAATATTTCTTGCTTTTTTTCTAACAATTTTTGGTACTTTTATCACACGAAGTGGATTAATATCCTCGGTTCACTCTTTTGCTCAATCAAGTATTGGAGATTATTTTATGATTTTCATATTTTCAATAATTATTTTTTCATCATTGATATATTACAAAAATAAAATATATATTGAGTCAGATAGAGAAATAAAGGCTTTGTCTTCAAAAGAAAACTTTTTTGTTTTTAATAATATTCTCTTCTTAGTAATTACAATAACAGTATTGATTGGGACTATATTCCCAATAATCTCCGAGTTTTTTACAGGAAAAAGGATACTGGTTGGCCCAAGTTTCTATGATTTAGTAAATTTCCCTAATGTACTGCTTTTAATTTTATTGATGACCTTTGCCCCGTTTCTTCCATGGGAAAGAGGTAATATTAGACCTGTTCTTAAATATTTAAAAATTCCATTATTACTATCAACTCTGATATCTATATTTATATTTTATCAATTTAATTCTATAAAAATCTCTATGGTATTTTTGATTTGCTTGCTTCCACTTTTTTCTATAATTAAAGAATTGATGATTGACATAAAACTAAAAAATAATTTTTTTAAGGAAAAATTTAGAAGATATTGTTCTTTCATAATTCACTTTGGTGTAATCATTATGATCATGGGTGTTTCATTCTCATCTAACTTTGAAAAAAAATATGATTTAACTTTAAATGAAGGCGATGAAGTTTATGTAGACAAATTATTACTAAAATTAAATTATATTTATGATAAAGAAACTGAAGCAAAAAATATTCTTGGTGCAAATATATCATTAACCGACCAAAAAAAAGTATTTAATTTATTTCCAGAGCAAAATTTGTATAAATATGAAGGCAATAGAGAGATTAATCGTGAAACTGAGGTAGCAATAAGATCAACGTTTATTAAAGATTATTATTTAATATTGGTTGATAAAAATTTTGAGGGAAGCCTAAACCTTAAACTTTATATAAACCCACTCGTCTCTTTTTTGTGGATAGGAAGTTTAATCTCAATTCTGGGTGGTTTTCTATTGTTAGTCAGGAGGAATTAATTATGGAAATAGTTTTTCCTATTCTTATTCTAATGTTGTTATTTTTTTTCACTCTAAAGCCATTGTTTATTAAAAAAACTAAGATTAAGGAGTACAACTGGGAATATAAAGATGATTAAATTGTTAAAATTTATTTTACTAATTTTATTAGTAGTTTCACATCAATCATTCGCAAATCCAAGTGAGGGAAGAAAATTATTTGTTGAGAAAAGATGTGTAACATGCCATGTTATTGGACGAGGGAAATTCGTAGGACCTGACTTGTGGAAAGTTGGAAATAAATATTCGAAACAAGACTTAATACAATGGATATCAAATACTGACAAGCTGTATGAAAAATATGAAAGTAGGCCTATAAATAAAGGTTATCCACCAATGCCAAACATGAATTTGTCAACATCGGAAACACTAAGAATTATTGATTATATTGATTCTCTTAAAAATAAAATTAAACCTAATTCTTCAGTTTTACTTGAAGGCAGAGTCAGAAATTTTTCTGATGATAGTAAAGAAGAATATGAAATTAAATTAGAATCCGTAATGGCTGAAAAAATAATAAGTGAAAAAAATGTTAAGACTAAAGATGGATATTTTAAATTGAAAGATTTGAAAGGCAATATAGCATATAGAGTTAAAATCCTTCATGATGGAATAGAATATTCAACCGATAAATTCTATTACATGCCAGAGGAAAATATTAAAGATGTTAATCTCACCGTTTATAACTCAACTCAAGAAAAAGAAGTAGTGGAAATAAAATCTTCACATATGGTTATAAGTTATGACGAGGCAAATAATAATTTACTTTTTGCAGAGATATACAATATCAATAATATTTCAAAAAATATCTATGTTGGTTATAACAGTCTTATTGAAGATCAAAGGAAAGTTCTTAGATTCTCAAAATATAAAGATATTGAAGATTTATCATTTCCACATCGATCACTTGAAACATTCATCGTTAGCGATGATTCCATAATTGAGACCATACCTTTGCCTCCAGGAGAAAGGAGAGTGGTATTTACATATAGTAAAAAACTAAATTTCTTAGGAGCTAATTTAACAAAAAATTTCTATAATAATATTGATTCGCTTACCATAATAGTTCCTGAAAATAAGATTAATATGTTGATTGAAGGTTTAGAATTTACAAAATCTAAATCAGATATAAAAGAATTAAGTGATCAATCATATGTCACATATTCTATAGATTTTATAAAGATTGGTGATGAGATAAATTTAGAATTTAATAAAGATTTTCAAAGTCTTATATCTCAGAGGTCTTTTATTACTATTATCTTTATTTTGGTTGTTACTTTAATACTTATCTATCTGTATAAGAAAAAACTACTTAGAATTAAGTAAATAAATAAATCCTACAGCAAGTATATTTGCAGTAAGGCATTTGAGAACATTATTTCCCAGAGAGTAAGATTTAAATCCGTTAGAATTTGCAGTATTCACTTCATCTAAACTAAATCCACCTTCAGGGCCAAGTATTATATGTACGCTGTTCTTTTTTTTCTTATTAAAGAAATCTAATTTTATTAATTCATTTGCATTTTCATAAAAAATAATTTTCTCACCATCAAATTCATTTTTAAAAAGATCTTTAAAATATACTGGAGTGTTGATTTTCATTAGTCTAGACCTACCACATTGTTGGGTTGAGTTTTTAATTATCTCATTCCATTTTTCTTTGAATTCTTTTGTTCTCTTTATGGTTCTCTCAGAAATTATAGGTGTAAACTCAGTAACTCCTAATTCTACATCTTTCTCAATTATATCATTTAATATGTTACCTTTTGGAATACACTGATATACCTTTATTTCAATTTTACTTTGAACTTTTTGGGGTATTTTATATAAAGGAATAACTTCTGCATTCGTTTTATTAACATTTAATATCTCACAAAAGAAATTGTTAGAGGTAATATCAAAAAAAACGATATTTTGGTTCTTTTTAAATTTTAATACATTTATTACATGATTAAATAAATCATTTTTAATAAAAAATTTTTTTTCTAATTCAATCTTTTCTTCTAAATAAAATCTTCTCACTTCAACTTAATAATATCCTGCAAAAGATTTTCAATTGTAAATTTAGATGCAATACTGAAAGGCTTAAGCCCATATGACATGAGAGTTTTTGCTGTGATTGGTCCTATGCAAAAATATTTAATGTTTCTCTCTTTTTTTATTACTTTAGGATCTATGAATTTAAAAAAATTATCAACAGTTGACGAACTTGTAAAAGTTATCGCATAAATATTATTATTAATAATATTTTTTTTAACCTCTTCCTTAATATTTTTCTTGGGAATTAAAGATTCATATACAAATATTTCTTTTACATCATTTTTTAACTTTAATAAACCATCAATTAATATTCTCCTAGAGCCTTTAGCTCTAGGTATTAAAATTTTGGTGTTATTGATTCTTCTTTTTTTAAATTCATCAATAAGTGACTCTGCAACAAACTTTTTAGGAACCAAGTCAACACTTAATCCTCTCTTTGAAATACTTCTTGCTGTTTCGCTCCCAATCGCAGCAATTTTAATTTTCCCTAATTCTCTAATATCTTTCTTTTCTTCAAGAAATCTATCCATAAACTGATCAACTCCATTAACACTAGTAAAAACAATCCAATCAAAATTTTTTGTATTCTTTATTATTTTATTATTTTTTTTATTTTTTATAGGTTTGATTTCAATTGTAGGTATCTCTATTGATTCACCACCATTATCAAAAATCCTCTCTGTTAAACTGCTTGAATTTTTCCTTGCTCTAGTAACAACTATTTTCTTACCAAATAAAGGTTTTTTTTCAAACCAAGATAATTTATTTCTATATTTACAAACTTCACCAATGACAATAATCGAAGGAGATTTAATTTTATTAATCTTAATTTTATCAATTATATTTTTAAAATTACCAGTTACAGTTTTTTGCTTTGGATAAGTCCCCCATTGTATAGCAGCTATTTTTGTCTTTACACTCATTCCATATTTTATTAGTTGTTGAATATTTTTTTTTAAATTTTTAGTACCCATTAAAAAAACTATTGATTTTGATTTTGATAGTGATTCCCAATCTATAGAAGAAGATTCTTTATCTGGATCTTCATGACCTGTTACTATTGTTAAGGAGCTCGTATTATCTCTATGGGTTATTGGAATACCTGCATAAGCAGGAACAGCAATTGCTGAAGTTATACCAGGAATAATTTCAAATTTGATTCTATTCTTTTTAAGATATTCTGCTTCCTCACCACCTCTTCCAAAAAGTAAAGGATCACCACCTTTTAACCTAACTATTATTTTAAGATTTTTTTTTGCTAATGATACTAACTTTCTGTTTATTTGATCTTGAGTCATGGTTTTAAAACCCAACCTTTTTCCTGCATTCACTTTAATACAACTTGGTTTTGCATTTTTCATCAACAATGGATTAGATAGGTAGTCAAATACAATTGCATCAGCAATTGAAATAAGTTTTTGGCCTTTTATCGTTATTAATCCTGGATCACCAGGTCCTGCGCCAACTAAGTAAACAGTGCTTTTCATAGTATCAAAGCAAACCAAAAAGAAAGTTAAAAGTCAATTCCTAACAATTCCGTTACAATAGTAATATGTGTGATTTTAGAATAAAAGTCGACTATCAACCAGAGGGTGATCAGCCAAAATCTATCGAAAGGCTTTCTCGTAATATTAACTCTGGTAAAAAAGCTCAAACTTTACTGGGTGTTACTGGGAGCGGCAAGACTTTTACAATTGCAAATATTATAGAGAAAGTATCTAAGCCAACTTTAATAATGGCTCACAATAAAACTCTTGCTGCACAATTATACGAAGAGTTTAAAGAAATTTTTCCTGATAATGAAGTTCACTATTTTGTTAGTTATTACGATTACTATCAACCTGAAGCATATATTCCCTCATCTAATACCTACATTGCGAAGGATTCTAAAATTAATGAGCATATTGATCATTTGAGGCACTCTGCAACAAGTGCTTTATTTGATAAGAAAGATGTCATAATCGTTTCAAGCGTATCGTGTATTTATGGAATTGGATCGCCTAAAGAATATTACGAAATGATTATCAAAATTAATGTAAATGACATTATAGATAGGGATTCATTCCTAAAAAAACTTATAGAAGTTCAATATGAAAGAACTCGAATAGACCTAAGAAGAGGAACATTTCGAGCTATAGGAAATTATGTGGATATAATGCCATCAAATATGGAAGATATAGGCTTAAAGATAAAATTTGACGATGATAAAATTGCCAAAATTTTTTTGATAGACTTATATACAACTGAAATAATTGAAGAAGTTAGTTCAACAGTTATTTTTCCTAGCTCACATTATGTGGTAGAAAAGAAAACTACTGAACATGCTATTGTCTCAATTGAGAAAGAGCTTAAAAAGCAATTAAAGTATTTGAAAAAAATGGGCAAGCTCGATGAATGTAAAAGGTTAGAAGAAAGAACTCTTAGAGATATGGAGTTAATGGAGATTATGGGATTTTGTCCTGGAATTGAGAATTATTCTATGCACCTTGATCAACGCAAGTATGGTCAGCCTCCAAATACTTTATTAGATTACTTTCCTAAAGATTTTCTTATGATTATTGATGAGAGCCACCAAACAATCCCTCAAATTAGGGGAATGTATGAAGGGGATAGATCTCGCAAACAAACTCTTGTCGATCATGGATTCAGATTACCATCTGCTTTAGACAATAGACCATTAAATATTAAAGAATTCGAGGAAAAAGTTAATCAAATCATATACGTTTCTGCTACACCCTCAAAGTACGAGTTAGATAAATCTGGCAATGAAGTTGTGGAGCAAATAATTAGACCAACAGGATTAATTGATCCTGAAATAAACGTATTACCTTCAAAAAATCAGATTAATAATTTATTTAATGAAATAAAAGAAACTGTTAAGAATGGAGATAAAGTTTTAGTTACAACTCTAACTAAGCGTATGGCCGAAGAGCTAACAGAATTTTATAAAGAAAAGGATTTACGTGTAGAATATATGCATTCTGAAATTAAAACACTTGAAAGAATTGAGATAATTAAAAATTTTAGAGCTGATAGATTTGATGTTTTGGTAGGCATAAATCTTTTGAGAGAAGGTCTAGATCTACCTGAGGTTTCGCTTGTTGCTATTTTGGATGCTGATAAGGAAGGTTATCTAAGATCTGAATCATCTTTAATACAAATTTTTGGTCGTGCTGCAAGAAATATAAAAGGGAGAGTTATAATGTATGCCGATCAAATAACAAATTCAATGGATAAAGCTATTAAGGAAAGCAATAGAAGGAGAGATATGCAACTTTATTACAATAAAATAAATAATATCGTTCCAAAATCTATAACTAAAAAAGTGGACCTTAATATGAATACCATATATAAACTTGATATTAATGAAGATAACTTTTTAAATGATTTGAAAATTCAACCTCATGAGATTGGCGGCAAAATTGATGAACTAAGACTTCAAATGAAAGAATTATCTAATAATTTAAAGTTTGAAGAGGCGGCATCATTAAGAGATCAGATTAAAAAGCTAAAAAAACTTGAACTTTCCTTTCTATCTAAGATTGAATAGTGATTTACTAATGTTATTATTTTAATGTTAGAGAAGCGGGGCATGCCCCGCTTCTTTATTATTTGGGTATGAAGGAATGGATAGAATTAAATTAGAAGAGATTATTTCTTCAATTTGTATAAATGCTGGATATGAGCTGGTAGAGTTGGAAATAGTTCAATCAAAGAAGGTAGATAAAATGATTATTTATATTGATAATTGCGGTAATGTTACAATTGATGACTGTATAAATGTAAATAACTTAGTTAATCAGTTTCCTGAAGTTGATAATTTTTTTGAAAACGAATATACGCTAGAGGTTTCGTCTCCAGGTCCAAAAAGGCCTTTAAAAACACAAAATGATTTTGAGAGGTATAAAGGTAAAAAAGTTAAGATTGTTTCATTAACCTCGGAAGATGGAAAAAGTGTCTTCAGTGGAATGCTTGAAGATATTAATAATAAGTCTGTAATGGTTAATGATAGCGGAAAATTATATGAAATTAGTTTGTCAGATATTCAAAAAGCAAACTTAAATATGTAGAGGATGAAATGGTAAATGAATTTAATGAATTAGCTAGAGTTATTGATTCTGTATCGAAAGATAAAGGAATAGAAAAAGAAATAATATTAGATGCTGTTAATGAGTCTGTAGTTGCTGCAGCACACAAGCTTATGAAAACTGATCCATCTTATAAAGATTTAGAATGTCAGTTTAATGAATTTAATGAGATTGAACTTTTTGAGTTTAAAAAAGTAGTTGAAGATGTATTTGATGAGGACATGGAAATATCTATTAAAGAAGCCAAAGAGCTTGACCCTGAAGTCCAGATAGATGAAGAAATTGGAATTAAATTGAATCCTAAATACTCCAGGATTGCTATACAGAATGCTCGCCAAAAAATAATTCAGAAAATTAAAGAAGCAGAAGCAAAAGTAATTTTTGAAGAATTTAAAACACGACAAGGTGAATTAGTAAACGGTATTGTAAGAAGGATGGTCAGAGGTGCGATAATTGTTGATATTGGTAGAACTGAAGCAATCATTCCTTATGAAGAACAAGTGCCTCGTGAATATTTTCAACCCAAAGATAGACTAAGGGCAGTTCTTTTGAGAATTGAGGAAGATAAAAGAGGAACTCAGCTTGTTTTATCAAGAGCACATAAAAATTTTGTTGAATCATTATTTAAATCTGAAGTGCCCGAAATCAATGAAGGAATTGTAGAAATTATGGGTATTTCAAGGGATCCAGGTGGTCGAACCAAAATTGCAGTATCTTCTGGTGATTCTGACATTGATGCTGTTGGTGCATGTGTAGGCATGAGAGGCTCCAGAGTTCAAAACATAATTCAAGAATTAAAAGGAGAAAAGATTGATATTGTTCCCTGGTCTCCTGATCCTGCAAGATTTTCATGTAATGCATTATCACCGGCAAGGGTTAATAAAGTTATTCTCGATGAATCATCCAAAATTATGGAGGTTATTGTTGACGAAGATCAATATTCTCTGTGTATTGGGAGAAGAGGGCAGAATGTAAGATTGGCATCCGAATTAACTCAGTGGGAGATTACAGTTAAGACAGACATACAACTGAAAGAAGAACAACAGTCTGTTGTAAAGTTACTTTTAACTTTACCAAATATTTCTGAAGTCAATGCAAACCTCTTATTTGCTGGCGGTTTTCACACTTTAGAGGATATAGCTTTTGGAGAAATAGAATCAATTTCTAAGTCATCAGGAATAACAAGCGAAGAGGATATAGGTAAGATTCAGTTGGCTGCAAGAAATGCTTTAAAAGATAGGCTCAGGAATATAGAAATAGATAATGATGGAGAAAGTGAACAGGAGGAAGTTGAGGAATAATTTTTATGGGTAAAATTAAAATTAAAGAATTATCTGAGCAAATGTCTCTAGAAGTCAAAGATATTCTTTCTAAGTGTAAAGAACTCTCTATTATTGCAAGAACTCAATCAAGCTCTATATCGATTGAAGATGCAAAAAGAATTCAAGTTTCATTAGTAGGAGAGCCTATTCTCAATAAACCCAAAGATGATAACAATATTATAAAAAGATCTGGATCTCGAGTTACTATAAGAAGAAAGAAGAAGGAAGAGCCAAAAAAGGAAAAATTACCAGTTGATAATGATGAAGCAACTTCTGAACCAAAACATAAAGCATCTGATTTAAATGAAATAAAAACAAAATCAAAAGATTCTGATACAGATGATCAGATTAGAAAAAAACCAAAAAAAATAACTGAAAAAAATATCAATTCTAATGCTAGAAAAGTAGTTAGAACTTTGGAAAATGAAGAAGTTAAGAAAAAACCTAAGCCTAATCAGCCCTCAAATTTGAAAAGAGAACAAAGGCAAAACATTAAGGAGAATGATCCAATCCCCGCTGCAGATTTATCAAAAAATCAACTAGAGAATGAGCAAAAAAAGAAAAAAGATAATCAGGCAACGTCTAAAGATATAACCAAGCAAAAGAAGAAAGTTAAGGTTAAGCCATCAAATGCGGAAATAATTGATGAGGATGCTTTAGATGCCTTAAGAAGTGCTGTTAAAGCTAAACTGCCAGGCGCTCGAAAGGAATTCCTTGTATCAAATAATTATCAAAAAAAATCCAAACAAAAAGATAATTTAAAGGATTCGGAACAAAATGGTATTGCAGCTGATGAAGAGGTAAAGGAAGAGAAGAAAAAAACAAAAAAAATAAAGATCCAAGAAAGGATATTAATTTCTTTATTAGCTAATAAAATGAATTTAAAAATTAATGAGGTTATTAAAAAAGCTTCTGATTTAGGACTGACTTTAACTTTTAAAGATGAAATTGATTCAGATGAAGCAACGATTATAGCATCTGAATTTGATTACGATGTCGATGTCGATACATTTAATGAAAAAGAATTTATTAATAAGGATATTAAATTTAATGAAAAAGATATTAAATTAAGACCCCCAATAATTACTGTTATGGGACACGTTGACCACGGTAAAACATCATTATTGGATTATATTAGAAAAGCCAAGGTTGCAAATTCTGAACATGGTGGAATTACTCAATCAATTGGTGCTTACAGTTTCGATTTTAAAAATAAAAAATTAGTTTTTATCGATACGCCTGGACATGCAGCTTTTTCAGCTATGAGATCCAGAGGAGCAAGCTTGACTGATATTGTTATCTTAGTTGTAGCAGCAGATGACGGTATAATGCCTCAAACCATAGAGGCTATAAATCATGCAAAATCTGCAAATGTACCAATTATTGTTGCTATCAATAAGATTGATAAACCTGAATCAAATATAGAAAATATTAAATCTCAGCTTTCCGAACATGACCTTGCGCCTGATGATTGGGGTGGCGATACTTCATGCGTACCTGTCTCAGCTTTGGATGGAACAGGGATTGATGAATTATTAGAGCTAATTACTATTCAGGCAGACTTGCTAGAACTAAGAGCGAACGATAAAGTCCCTGCTAACGGTTTTGTACTTGAATCTTATCTTGATAAAGGAAGAGGTGTGGTAGCAACATTAATACCAAAAGAGGGCGAGATTAAAAGAGGTGATTTTATTATATGTGGTACAAATTCTGGAAAAGTTAGAGCTGTAATTGATGATGTAGGTTCACAAGTGAAAAATTCAGGACCATCTTTACCAATTGAAATATTAGGTTTAGATGGCGTTCCGGATGCAGGGTTGCCTTTCAATATTGTTAAGAACGATAAGATAGCAAAAGAAGTTATCAGGAATAGGCAACAGGCTATAAAAGAGGAGGAGGCATTCAAATCTCACACAGTTGGGCTAGACTTTATTAATTCAGAAGTTTTATTAGGACAAATAAAAGAACTTCCAGTTATCGTGAAAGCTGACACGCAAGGATCATTGGATGCATTAATTTCTGCCCTTAATAATTTTGAATCAGAGAAATGCAAATCAAAGGTCGTTCATTCTGCTGTAGGTTCAATAAACGAATCTGATCATATGTTAGCCGAATCTACAGGCTCAATTATATTAGGTTTTTCGACTAAAATTGAGAATGATGTTAAAAGGCTTTTGGAAAAATCAGGTGTTAGATGTGAAACTTATGAAATAATATATGAAATTTTAGACAGAATTAAAGAATTATTAGAGGGATTATTGGATCCAATACTTGAAGAAAGAATAGTAGGTCATGCTGAGATAAGAGAGGTCTTCAATTTAACAAAAAAAGGAAAAATTGCAGGTTGTTATATTCAAGATGGTAAAGCAATTAGAGGTCATAAATTTAGAGTAATGAGGAATGATGAAGTCATAAGTGAATGCCCACTTGATTCTCTTAAAAGGTTTAAAGATGATGTGAAGGAAGTTGCATCAGGTTTTGAGTGTGGCATAGGAGTAGATGAATCTACTGATATCAAGCAAGGTGATATTTTAGAAATATTTACGCATGATAAAATTGCACAATCGATATAATGTCATTAAAGAATTTAAACAAAATATCAAAATTAATATTGGATTCTCAAAATATACTAATTGTTTCACATTATGATCCTGATGGTGATGCTATTGGATCCAGTATGGGGCTATATTATTCATTAAAAAAAATTGGCAAAAATTGCTATATATATAATCGCGATAAATTTCCTGAATATTTAAATTTTCTTGAAGCTGAGAAATTAATTAATACTAAATCCGACATACCAAATAATATTGAACTAGTTTTATTTTTAGATCTTAATGATTTCGAAAGAGCTGGTGAGGAGATTGAAAAATATATTGACGGGTATCAAGGACATATCGCAGTAATAGATCATCATCAAAGCCCCAAAATAGAATCACAATTTATGTTAATTGATGTTAATGCATCTGCAACAGCAATTTTAATTTATAAAATTATAGTTGCCTTAGGTATTGAAATAGATAATAAAATTGCCACGTGTCTAATGACTGGAATTATTACTGATACTTCATCTTTTAAAAATTCCAATGTAAATACTGATTCTTTTTTAATAGCTTCAAAATTATTGAACGATAATGCTGATTTAAAATTAATTAATTCTAATATTTATAATGATAGATCTATATATAGATTGAATCTTGAAAAAAGAATCTTCTCAACTATTTTATTTGATGACAATTCAAGAGTTGCAATTTGTTATTGCACCTTAAATGACTACAAAGAGACCAAAACTTCTAAAGAAGATTCCGAAGGTATCGCAAATTTTTTATTAAATCACAAAGAAGTAGAAGTAGGAATTTTTATAAGAGAAATTGAAAAAAATTCCTGGAAAGCTAGTTTGAGATCTAATGGTTTTGTTGATTTATCCAAAATTGCAAATACATTTGGCGGTGGAGGACATAAAAATGCTTCTGGATTAAAATATCAAGGCTCTATTGAAAAACTTAGAAATGACTTAATTGATAAAATATTAAATGAAAAATAAAGTATTAGTTTTAAATAAATTTAAAGGGAAGTCTTCTAACAGCCATTTGCAAATAATTAAGAGATTGATGTCTGTTAAAAAAGCTGGTTTTTTAGGTACATTAGATCCACTAGCTAAAGGCGTTTTGCCAATATTTACTGATAATATGACTAAACTAATAAAATACTTGGATGATGGTCCAAAGGTATACAGATTAAGGGCAATATTAGGATTTAAGACTGATACTTTAGATATTACAGGAAAAGTAATTGCTTATAATAAATTAAAAAAAATTAATGACTTATCAAAAGATGTAATAAAAAAAACAATTCTTACTTTCTTGGGTGATTTTGAATATGATGCACCCAAATATTCTGCGAAAAAAATTAGTGGTCAAAGGTATTACAAGTTAGCAAGAGATAATAAGCAATTCAAACCAATAAAAAATCGATCAATTATTCATGATATTGAAATAATTAAATTGAATAGATCCTCATTTGAGTTATTTGTTAAATGTTCAAAAGGCACATACATCAGATCCCTGGTAGATTCAATTGGTTCAAAATTGAACGTATTTGCTACTTTATGTGATTTAGAAAGATTGGAAAGTGGTCCTTTTAAGATTAGAGATTCTATTGATATTAAGAACTTTCAGATTAGTGAAGAGCTATTCTTTGATATTTCAAATATTTTTACAATAATTTTTGCATCCGATGAATGCATTAAAGGCATACTTAGATCAAATAATTATAAAATAGTCAATATTGGACTAATATCAGATGAGCTTGTAGATCAAATAAGAAAACAAGAATTAATTGATAATAAAGTTGTAAATATTATTGCAACGACCAAAAATGAAATAAAGCTACTACTGGTAAGTTTCTTCAAAAATGATGGTAACTATCATTATTCGAAAGTAGAAATACTTTCATAAATCAATTATTAACTTGATTTTTTTCAATTAATCATTAATTATTAAGCTATTAATTTTTAAGGATTAAATATTGATAATAAACAAACAAGAAATAATTAAAGAATATGCCACAAAGTCTGGAGATACCGGCTCAAGTAAAGTGCAAATCGCTATCCTAACCAAAAAGATTGAACTGCTTACTAAACATGTGCAAAAATTTAAAAAAGATACATCATCAAGAAGAGGTCTTTTGCTAATGATAGAGAGAAGAAGAAAACTTTTAAGTTATATAAAGAAGAAGAATCTAGATGTTTATTCCGAAATTTTATCTAAGCTTGGACTTAGAAAGTAGAATCCAATGATTTCATATAAAAAAGTCACAGAAACAATTGATGGTAAGCATTTTTCTTTAGAAACCGGAAAGCTTGCTAAGCAGGCTGATGGATCAATTTTCGCACAATTAGGCGAAACACAAGTTCTGGCAACTGTTGTTAGTAATAAAGAGCCGGTCGATGATAATTTTCTTCCTTTAACAGTTAATTACCAAGAAAAAACTTTTGCCGCAGGTAAAATACCTGGCGGCTATTTCAAGAGAGAGGCTAGACCGTCTGAAATGGAAACATTAATTTCTAGATTAATTGATAGACCATTAAGGCCAATGTTCCCTAAAGACTATAATTATCCAACTCAAGTAATTATTACTGTCTACTCAGCAGACGATGTAAATCCTCCAGATGTCCTTGCTCTTACTGCTGCTTCCGCAGCCTTAACAGTTTCAAATATACCTTTTGACGGCCCCCTAGCGGGTGTTAGAGTTGTGAGAGTTGAAGGAAATTTAATTTGTAATCCATCATACGAAGAAATAGAAAATTCAGACTTAAATTTTATTATTGCAGGTAGTGCTGATGCTATCCTTATGGTAGAAGGTGGTGCTGATATAGTTCCTGAGGAAGAAGTTATAGAAGCCTTACTTTTTGGACATGAGAAAATAAGAGAGATTATAGATATTCAGAAACAACTTGTTTCTGATGAAATTATTAAAAGAGAAGTTCCTGAAAAAGAAATTGATCAAGATTTTTTAAATATAGTAGAATCTAAAATCTCTTCTTCTTTAAATGAAGCTATCAGAATTAAATTAAAACAAGAACGAAGCTCCAAATCAAGCGAAGTTTTTCAAAATGCTTTGAGTGAATTATCTACAATTGAAAATTTTAATGAAAAAGAATTTAAAGAAATTTTTGATAATTTAAAAAAGAAATATGTTAGAAAAATGATGTTTGATGACAATACAAGAATAGATGGGAGAAACTTTGAGGAAATTAGACCTATATCCTCTGAGATAAGCCTATTGCCAAGAGCTCATGGCTCAGCTGTTTTTACTAGAGGTGAGACTCAAGCACTTGTTGCATGTACATTGGGTAGTAAAGATGATCAACAAAGAATTGATACGTTAATGGGAGAGGAGAAGAAAAAGTTTATGCTTCACTATAATTTTCCTCCATTTAGCGTTGGAGAGGTTTCTAACAGATTAGGTACTGGTAGGCGAGAAATAGGGCATGGTGAATTAGCTAAGAGAGCTGTTCAAGCAATATTGCCCGAGGATGATGATTTTCCTTATACCTTAAGAATTGTTTCAGACATACTTGAATCAAATGGTTCGTCTTCAATGGCAACAGTTTGTGGATCATCATTATCTCTAATGGATGCTGGCGTTCCAGTCAAGTCACCCGTTGCAGGTATTGCAATGGGATTAGTAAAAGAAGGCGATGATTTTGTTATTCTCTCAGATATTTTGGGTGATGAGGATCATTTAGGGGACATGGACTTCAAAGTTTGTGGGACCTCAGAAGGAATCACAGCCTTGCAAATGGATATAAAAATTAAAGGTATAAGCAAAGAGCTTTTTAGCTCAGCTTTAACTCAAGCCAAGGCAGGAAGATTGCATATATTAGATGAAATGGCAAAAACGATAAATTCAAAAAAAGAGAATATCTCACCTTATGCTCCAAGAATTACAACAATTCAGATAGATCCATCAAAAATTAAAGATATTATTGGTTCTGGTGGCAAAAATATAAGAAAATTAACTGAAGATAATGATGTCAAAATTGATGTTGATGATACAGGAAAATTAAATGTTATATCATTGAATGAAGAGAATTGTAAGAATGCTTTAAGAGATATCGCCTATATAGTTAGAGAAATTGAGGTAGGTAAATTTTATGTAGGAACGGTTAAAAGAATTCTTGATTTTGGTGCTATAGTAGGACTTAGTCCCACATTAGATGGCTTAATTCATATCTCAGAATTAGCAAAAGAAAGGGTAAAGCAAGTTACTGATATTTTAAATGAAGGTGATGAAGTTTTAGTGAAGTGTATTTCTAAGGAAAGAGATGGAAAAATTAGGTTAAGTAGAAAAGAAGCATTAGACGAAAACATTGACAACTACAGAGAAATTTAAAAAGCTAATTATTTTAACAGGCCCAACTTGTTCCGATAAAACTACAAATTCCTTTTATCTTGCGAAATATTTTAACTCTGAAATTATTTGTGCAGATTCTATGCATGTTTATGATTCTTTCGATATTGGCACTGGAAAGCCATCAAAGGATCAGCAAAAAGAGATTAAGTATCATTTAATAGATATAATAAAGCCATATGAAAGTTATGATGCATGGAGATTTATGCATGATTCTAGAAAAATTATTAATGATTCAGAAAAATCTTTTTTTATAATTTCTGGTGGAACACAACTTTATATTGATGCATTGCTAAATGGTCTTACTGAGGGCATTGGAAAGAATGATTCATTAAGAGACCAATTTAAAAAACGGATAGATCAATATGGTTTGGAAAATCTATATAATGAATTAAATGAAATTGATCAAGATTGTGCCAGAAAGATTTCTAGAAATGATAAAAATAGAATTATAAGATTTTTAGAAATATTTTATATAACAAAAACCAAGCCTTCTGTTTTTATGTCTTCATCAAAAAAAATGGGATTTAAAAATATTAAATATATAAAATTGTCTCTTGATATTCCAAAAAAAGATTTAGATTCTCTAATTGAGGAAAGAGTCTACTTCATGATAGATCGCGGTCTTCTAAAAGAAGCTGAAAGAATAATCTCGAAATATGGTGATAAAATTAAGCCAATACAATCTATAGGATACAGTGAGATCGCTTATTACTTACAAGGTAAATTATCTTATGAAGAAGCAATAGGAAAGATAATCGTCAATACAAGGAGATTAGCAAAAAGACAATTAACATGGATGAGAAAAGATAAGGAAGTATATTGGTGCAAAGATTTAAATGAAATTATTGAGAAATCTAACGAGTTTTATAGTTCCTAAGTTGTTACCATCTTTATTCCAATCAATATCATAAGGAATCCAAAAATAATTTTTAACGTATCAGAACTAAGAGTTTGCGCATATTTCGAGCCTAAAAAAATTCCTAAACAAAAAAACAAAGCAATTATTAAGGCTGCCTTAATATTCACATTACCTTGAATATAATATTGATAGGCTCCAAACATTACCACTGGTATGCTTAATACAGCAAGTGATGTTCCTTGGGCTAAATGTTGAGAAAAGTTAGCAAAATAAACCATAAATGGAACCATTATAATTCCACCGCCAATTCCCATGAATCCACTTAAAAATCCACCTGTAATACCTATTAAAATATAAATTAACATCTTACTCTCCTTGACACGAATTTATAAAATTATCCGTATCATCTTTAATTGAATTAAAATATTTAATTTTACTAGAATACAATTTTGCGTTCTCACAATCACCAATTCCATAAAATAGTTTACTTATTGATGATATGTAAAAATCATGAATGATATCAGATGAAATATCATTAAATTTTGTTTTATATTTTCCATTATAAAAATTTATTAATATCTTAATCTCTTGATCATTTACGAAGTTATTTTCTCCTATATTATAGTTTATTGATTTTATTAATAGAGATAAATGAGGTTGAGTTATATCGTTCGTTTCTAATAAATTTATATATTTAATTAGATTTTCAATATCTTCAAAATCATTATTAATAAAACTTTTATTGATTTCTTCTAGTTTAAGTTGATCATTTTTTGTATTCATATTTTGATAGTATGAAATACCAAAATAACCTGAGGTTATAACTAAAATAGCAATAATAAATATTTTAATTTTATTTTCCATAATAAAATTATACACTTTTAATATAAAAGAATCTTAAATTAGAAAATGAAAAATTATTTAGACATAAGAAAGCTAACTATATCAATTGATGAAAAAAAAATAATAGATGATGCTGACTTGTTGGTCGCAAGGCCCTGTAAAATTGCAATTATCGGGAAAAGTGGTTCAGGTAAATCATTATTGGCTTATGCAATTCTTGGCTTTGAAAATGAATATAATGCCGAAAAACAATATAAAAATTTAACTCTAAATGGTCTTAGTATTTCAAAACCAAAAAATATTTCCTATATTCCTCAGGAACCATTGTCATCACTAAACCCAACCTTAAACATATTGAACCACTTTAGAATAAATAATAAAAAAAATTCCACTAAAATTAATTTAAGAGAAAAGATTGATAGTCTACTGAATGAAGTCGGATTTGAAAATCAGGAAGAAATATTATTTAAATATCCTCATGAGCTTAGTGGAGGTATGGCCCAGAGAATCTTAATAGCATTAAGCTTACAAAATGATCCTGATTTAATTATAGCTGATGAGGCTACTTCTTCTTTAGATAATCTTAACGAAAAAAAAATATTAAACCTTCTCAGAGTTATATGCGATTCTAGAAATATTGGAATTATACTTATTACACATGATTACAGAATAGCGAAGGAATTTTGTGATTGTATTTTTAAAATTGAAAATAAAATAATCAATCAAATACCTAAAGATTCTATCATTGATAATATAAATAATGAAAATTTTAAAATATTTGATGTTAAAGAAGAGATCATTTCTATGTCTAAAGTATCTTATTTTATAGATGATAATAAAATTCTAGATGATATTAATTTATTGATAAAAAAAAATGAATCTGTAGGACTTTTAGGTTCAAGTGGATCAGGTAAGTCAACAATAGCTAAGTTAATAACTAAATATCATTCTGGTTTTACTGGGTCAGTTAAAGCTTTTGATAAAAATATAGAAGACTATACTTATGTTGAATATTCTGCAAAGGTACAACATGTATATCAAGATTTGTTGGGTTCCTTAAATCCAAGAAAAAAAATTAAAAATATATTATTAGATTTAAACAAATTAATTAATATCGAACAAAAAGAGTTCAAAGATTTAATTAACTATTATTTTAAAAAACTGAATTTAGATTACGAAATACTTCAAAATACACCTTTAGAAATTAGTGGTGGACAAAGGCAAAGAGTACTGATTATTAAATCTTTACTTTGGAGTCCAAGTTTAATCGTATTAGACGAACCTGTATCTTCCCTTGATCCCGAGATTCAATATGAAATCATAGATATAATAAACACATTGAAAAATGATAAAAATCTCACTTTTTTAGCAATTTCACATGATATAAAATTCATTGAAAAAGTCTGCGATAGACTATATATATTAAAGGAAGGTCAAATAATAGAGAATGGGCCCCTAGGTGAAATATTGAATAATCCACAGCATGAATATACAAAAGAGTTGATCTCCAGCTGAATGGATAAAAAGCTTTTTTAATTTATTGTAAAAATAATTTTTTGCCCTATAATAGTGGATAAATAAGGATAATAAAATGGCAGTACCAAAAAGAAAGAAATCAAAGTCAAAAGTAGGTAAAAGACGAAATCATCAGGATTTAAAGTTGCCTGGTCTATCAGTTGATAAAAAATCTGGTGAAGTAAAGATAGCTCATAGATATTCATCTGTTGAGGAATTTCAACAATCTAGAAAGTCATAATCTATTTATGTTTATTGGAGTTTTTATTTGTTAGCTTTAGTTTTTCCTGGTCAAGGATCACAATATGTTGGAATGGGGAAAGATTTATATGAGAATTTCAAAGTAGCTAAAGAAGTTTTTGAAAAAGCCAGCGATAAGCTTTCACTAGATATGAAAAAATTATGTTTTGAAAGTGATGATGTTCACTTAACTGTTAATGCACAGCCAGCAATACTTACTGTCAGCACTGCAGCTCATGAAGTTTTAAAAATTGAGAAAAATATAACACCATCATATGTAGCAGGTCATAGTTTGGGTGAATATTCTGCACTTGTCGCATCTGGTTCAATCGATTTTGAAGATGCGGTATGGGCAGTTAGAAAAAGAGGAGAATTTACTCAAGAAGCTGTGCCACTAGGTGTTGGAGGTATGGCCGCAGTTCTTGGTCTACCTGATGAGGATGTAGATAAAATATGTGAGGATGCCTCAACTGAGGAAGCACATGTATCACCTGCTAATTATAACAGTATTGGCCAGGTGGTTATTTCTGGGGTTAAGTATGCTGTTGAGAAAGCTGCCGAATTAGCAAAAAAAGCAGGTGCAAAAAGAGTAGTTTTATTAGATGTTAGCGCTCCATTCCACTCAAAGTTAATGACCTCTGCAGTAGATAAAATGAAAAATGTTTTAGATTCTGTTAATTTTTTTGATTTTAAAGTGCCTATGATTACCAATTTTGATGCAAAAATTTTTAATGATAAGATGAAAATTAAAAATTTATTACTTGATCAATTAATCAGTCCAGTTTTATGGCATCAATCTGTGAATTATCTCCATAAAAATTTAGGTGTTAATCAATTTATAGAGGTAGGTCCAAAAAATGTTTTATCAGGACTGATAAAAAGAATTGCTAAAGATTGCTCTGTAGCCAATTTTGGTGAAAAGGCAGATTTGGAAAAAATATAAATGTTTAAAGATAAAGTTGTTTTAATTACTGGTGGCTCCAGAGGTATAGGTAAAGCAGTTGCATTAGAATTTGCGAAAGCAAATGCTAATGTAATCATAAATTATACTGCTTCTGATGAAACGGCGAATAAAACCATTAATGAAATGCAATCTTTGAATAGTAATGGCTCTTTTGAGGCTGTAAAATTCGATGTTTCAAATTATGATGAGACTGAAGATAAAATAAAATATATCCAGGAAAAATATAAAAAAATTGATATTTTAGTCAACAATGCAGGTATCACAAGAGATTCGCTATTTATGAGAATGAAAGAATCTCAATGGGATGAGGTATTCGATGTAAATATAAAAGGAATTTTTAATTGCACAAAAAATGTTGTTAGATCTATGATTAAAAACCAATATGGAAAAATTATCTCTATATCTTCTGTAGTAGGCGAAATGGGTAATCCTGGTCAAGCAAATTATTCTTCAACTAAGTCTGCAATTTTTGGTTTCACAAAGTCACTTGCAAAAGAATTAGGTTCGAAGAATATAAATGTAAATGCAATAAGTCCTGGATTCATAGAAACTGATATAACTGATGTTTTACCTGAAAGTATTAAAAATAAATATATGGAAATGATTCCATTAGCAAAGTTTGGATCTCCAAATGATGTTGCAAAATCTGTGTTGTTTTTAGCTTCAGATGATTCATCATATATTACAGGAGAGATTTTAAAGATTAATGGTGGTCTATACACCTAAGGGAGGTTCTCATGTCAGAGGAAATTAAAACTAAGGTAATAGCAATGATTGCTGAACAACTTGGCAAGTCAGAGAGTGAAGTTACAATGGATTCACATTTTATAGATGATCTAGGTGCCGATTCTCTAGACTTAGTGGAATTAATAATGAGTATGGAAGATGAATTTGGAGTTGAAATTGCTGATGAGGATGCAGAAAAAATTCTCAAAGTTAGCGATGCTGTAGATTATATAGCAAAGAATAAAAAATAAATGAAAAGAGTAGTCATAACAGGAATTGGAATGGTTTCTTCCCTTGGTGTTGGGAAAGACGTTATTTGGCCTAAGGTTAAAGAAGGTATATCTGGTATAGATTTTTTAAAAAGAGTTGATAGTAGTGATTTAAAAACCAAGTTTGGTGGAGAAATATCAACTGATTTCAATGCAGAGGACTTTATTGATGCAAAGGAAGCAAGAAGGAGTGATGTATTTATTCGTTATGCTGCAGCCGCGGCAGTTCTTGCATTAAAAGATTCGGGCCTCAAAGTGACACCAGATAATGAACACTTAATTGGTTCATATATTGGATCTGGAATTGGTGGTATTCAAACTTTTGTAGACAACGTAATTGCATATAGAGAAAAAGGACCTTCTAGAGTTTCTCCTTTTTTTGTTCCTTCTATGGTTCCTAATATGGCAGCAGGATATGTTTCAATCTTTAATCAATTAAAAGGACCCAATTGTGCTACAGCAACTGCATGCGCTGCAGGCGCACATGCTATAGCTTACGCTGCCATGAATATACAAAGAGGTGACGCCGTCGCTATGGTTGCTGGTGGAGCTGAAGCACCTTTAGTTCATGTGGCTATCTCTGGTTTTAATGTTATGAGGGCAATATCTACCAGGAACGAAGATCCCAAAGCAGCGTCAAGACCATTCGATAAAGATAGGGATGGATTTGTTATGGCTGAGGGCTCAGGCTTGGTATTACTGGAAGAGCTCGAACATGCAAAAAAAAGGGGTGCTAGAATATATGCCGAACTTCTGGGTTCAGGAATGAGTGGTGATGCTCACCATATAACTTCTCCCTCTATTGATGGACCTGTAATTTGTATGGAAATGGCTTTGAAAAATTCGGAAATCAATCCCGAAGACATTGATTATATAAATGCACACGGAACATCTACACAGCAGAATGATATTAACGAGACTAATGCAATTAAAAGAGTATTTGGAGAACATTCAAACAAACTTCTGGTTAGCTCAACGAAGTCAATAACAGGACATTTACTTGGTGCAGCAGGTGGACTTGAAGCAGGAATAACCTCGTTGGCTTTGGATGAAGGTATTGCACCTCCTACAATAAACCTAGATAACCCTCAAGAGGGTTGTGATTTAAATTATGTTCCTCATAATTCTGTTGATAATGATATGAAAATTGCTCTAAGTAATTCTTTTGGTTTTGGTGGGACTAATTGCACATTAATTTTTAAGAAGTTTGAGGATTAAAATGAAAATCGCTATAGGATCTGATCATAGAGGCTTTTTGCTTAAAGAAGAATTGAAAAATTATATAAACAAACTTGGTTTTGATGTAAAGGATTTTGGATGTCATGATGAGGATACATGTGATTATCCTGATACCGCGTCTGAGGTTGCAAATAAAGTTTCACAAGGACATTTTGATAGAGGTATATTAATTTGTGCTTCAGGTTGTGGTATGAATATAGTTGCTAATAAATTTCCTAATATCAGGGCTGTTATTGCAAATGATGTAAACATCGCAACCGTATCGAGAGCTCATAACGATACTAATGTTATAACTATTGGATCTAAATATGTTTCTTCTGATGTTGCTAAGAATATTGTTGAACTTTGGCTAACATCAGATTATGAAGGTGAGAGACATGAAGGTAGATTAAATAAGTTAAAGCAAATTGAAAATATTAACTTTGCTTAATAATTTATTTAACAAATACCATTAAATTTTGTAAAATTTAAAAATAGGGGTGATTTATAATTATGACCAAAAATAGTTTTGTAGAAAGTTTTAAATATTCTGGAGGAGAGTCTAAGCTCTATTCTTTAAAAAAAGTATCTGAAGAGTTTGATTTTGATTTAGAACTTATGCCTTACTCTCTACGAATACTTTTAGAAAATTTAGTTAGAAATTATGATCAAAAAATTGTTGATGAAAGTTTAATAAATAAATTTATTTTCAATAAAAAAGAAAAATTCGAAATACCTTTTAGACCCTCGAGAGTAGTACTTCAAGATTTTACTGGAGTGCCATGTGTTGCAGATTTAGCTGCAATGAGAGATATTATTAGTAAACTCGGGCAAAACACTGATTCAATTAACCCACTAGTGCCAGTTGATTTGGTAATTGATCATTCTGTTCAAGTTGATCATTTTAAAGAAATAAATTCACTTGCATTAAATACGAAGCTTGAATTTGAGAGAAATCAGGAACGATATTCTTTTTTGAGGTGGGCTCAAACTGCTTTTAAGAACTTTAGAGCTGTTCCACCTGGCAATGGTATAGTTCATCAAGTAAACCTTGAATATCTAGCTAAATTAGTTCAACAAATTGAATCAAATGGTGAAATGGTTTCTATTCCTGATACTTTGGTTGGGACAGATTCTCATACAACAATGATTAATGGAATAAGCGTTTTAGGTTGGGGAGTAGGTGGAATTGAAGCTGAAGCTGCAATGCTTGGACAGCCGTTATATTTTTTAATTCCTGATGTAATAGGTTTTAAATTAGAAGGAAATTTATGTGAAGGTGTTACTGCTACCGACTTAGTTTTAAATATTACTGAAATGCTAAGAAAGGAAGGAGTTGTCGGAAAGTTTGTTGAATTTTATGGACCTGGATTGGATAATCTTCCACTTCCTGATAGAGCAACTATTGCAAATATGGCACCCGAATATGGAGCCACAATGGGATTTTTCCCTGTTGATCAAGAAGCTTTAAATTATTTAAAATTGACTGGAAGAACATCAGATGAAGTTGATTTAGTTGAAAAATATTATAAAAAACAATCAAGTTTTAGAGATTCTAATACTAAAGATCCAGAGTACTATAAATCCTTATATTTAAATCTTGAATCGGTTAAACCTGCACTTGCAGGCCCCAAAAGACCGCAGGATAGAATTTTATTATCAGATATGAAATTGGCGCTGGATAATGAACTTAATGATAGAGGAGTCTCCAAAACTGATTCTCACAAAATAAAAGATCAAAATGAATCTCTTAAGAATGGATCTGTTGTTTTAGCAGCAATTACAAGTTGTACAAATACTTCAAATCCGTATGTAATGATTACCGCTGGATTAGTAGCTAAAAAAGCAAAGGATTTAGGTTTGACCGTTCCTTCATATGTTAAAACAAGTCTCGCACCTGGTTCAAAAGTTGTTGTAGATTATCTTGAAAACGCTGGTTTGTTAGAGAGTTTGTCTGATATTGGATTCAAAACAGTTGGTTTCGGTTGTACTACCTGTATTGGTAATAGTGGTCCTTTACCAGATGAAGTAGCTGATACTATTCAAAACAATTCTATGCATGTTGCAGCTGTATCTAGTGGAAATAGAAATTTTGAAGGTAGAGTTCATCCTTTAATAAGGCTATCTTATCTTGGCTCACCACCATTAGTAGTAGCATATGCTTTAGCAGGGACTATCGATATTGATTTATATCATCAACCAATTGGAAAATCTTCTGATGGAAATGATGTCTTTCTTAAAGATATTTGGCCTACGAATAAAGAAATAAGCGATACAGTGTACAGTTCAATTCAGCCTGATACTTTTGCAAATAGGTATGAAAATATTTTTATTGGAGATGAAAGGTGGGAATCTATCTCCGTTCCAGAAGGGTCAATTTATGATTGGAAGTCTGAATCTACCTACATTCAGAAGCCAGGATTTTTTGATGATTTTTCTATTGATTTACCAGAAGTTAAAGACATTACGGATGCAAGAGTTTTAGCATATCTTGGAGATTCTATTACCACAGATCATATATCTCCTGCGGGTTCTTTTACCGTAGAAACTCCTGCTGGTAAATATCTTAAAGAAAAGGGTGTTGATGTTAAAGATTTTAATAGCTATGGATCTAGGAGAGGGAACCATGAAGTTATGATGAGAGGAACTTTTGCAAATATTAGAATAAAAAATAAAATCCTTGATGACGTAGAGGGTGGATTTACAAAATGCTTTAATACTGGAGATATGATGTCTATTTACGATGCTGCAATGAGTTATAAAAAAACTGACACGCAACTAATTGTCATAGCTGGTAAAGAATATGGGACTGGAAGCTCAAGAGATTGGGCTGCTAAAGGCTCAATGCTGCTAGGTGTAAAAGCTGTAATAGCTGAAAGTTTTGAAAGGATACATAGAAGTAATTTGGTTGGAATGGGAGTTCTCCCTATTCAGTTTTTGGAAGGTGAAAGTGCTGAGTTTCATTCATTAACTGGAAATGAGAAATTCAGTATCCTTGGTATTGAGGATGGATTAAGTCCTCTTTCTAGAATTTCTATTAAAATTGAGTCAGAATCTGGCGAAAAAAGGGATATAAATGCAATATGTAGACTAGATTCTGTTGTAGAAGTAGATTACTTTTATAACGGCGGAATACTGCAAACAGTATTAAGACAAATGGTGAAAACAAATTAAACATTGTTTTTTCTTTTTTATTTATTAATATATTAGTGATAAATTTCCAAGGAGTTTGACTATGTCACATGTAAAAATTCCCAGCGATGGGGCAAAAATAACAGTAAATAATGATGGGACTTATAACATTCCAGATAATCCCATTGTAACTTTCATTGAAGGAGATGGAATTGGTCCCGATTTATGGGCAGCTTCTGTAAGAGTTTTTGACGCAGCTGTAGAAAAGGCTTTCAAGGGATCTAAAAAGATTTCTTGGGCTGAAGTTTACGCAGGAGAAAAAGCAGTTGAAATAACTAAAGAATGGCTACCTCAAGAGACAACAGATGTAATCAGTGAATACCTAATTTCCATTAAAGGCCCTCTAACCACACCTGTAGGTGGTGGTATAAGAAGTCTTAATGTTGCCTTAAGGCAAATTATGGATTTATATGCATGTGTTAGACCTGTAAGATGGATTAATGGAACTCCCTCTCCAGTTAAAAACCCTGAAAAAATGGATGTCGTTCTATTTAGAGAAAATACTGAGGATGTTTATTCTGGTGTTGAATATGAAAGTGGAACAGATGAAGCAAATGAAGTGATAGAATTTTTACAAAAAAAATTGAATGCTAACGTTAGAGATTTGTCTGGCATTGGAATTAAACCTATAAGCGCATTTGGTACAAAAAGACTTGTTAAAAAGGCTGTGCAATATGCTATTGATAACAACAGAAAGAGCGTAACTCTTGTTCATAAGGGCAATATAATGAAATTTACAGAGGGTGCTTTTAAAGATTGGGGTTATGAACTAGCAAAAGATGAATTCCCTGAGCAAACTATTTCAGAGGATGAGTTATGGGATAAGTATGATGGTAAAGCACCAGAAGGTAAAATTGTTATCAATGATAGAATAGCTGATAATATGCTTCAGCAAATTCTTACCAGAACTGATGAATATGATGTTTTAGCACTTCCTAACCTTAATGGAGATTACATGTCCGATGCATGTGCTGCACAAATTGGTGGACTTGGGCTTGCTCCAGGTGCAAATATTGGTGATGAGATAGCTTTGTTTGAAGCGACACATGGAACTGCTCCTAAATATGCAGGTCAAGATAAAGTTAATCCAGGATCAGTAATTCTTTCTGGAGTTATGATGTTTGAACACATGGGATGGAGAAACGTTTCAGAATTAATAGTTAAAGCATTAGAGAAGACAGTTTTAGATAAAGACGTTACCTATGATCTTCATAGACAGATAGAGGGTGCAAATCTTTTAAAATGTTCTGAATTTGGTGATGCAATAATTAAAAATATGGATAATGTATAATCCATATAATTAGTTTATTATAAAGGCGGTTCGATTGAGTTCTAATCCAAAAATTTCGATTATTGGTGCTGGTAATGTTGGCTCTTCAGCAGCATATAGAGCTTTAGAGCTAGATTTCTGTGATGTTGTTCTACTTGATATAGTTGAGGGTCTTCCTCAAGGTAAAGCTTTAGATATGACACAGATGTTATCTGTTACAGGTGTTTCATCTAAAATAATCGGTACTAATGATTATAAGGACACAAGCAATTCCGATGTTGTAATTATTACTTCAGGACTTGCAAGAAAGCCTGGGATGAGTCGAGATGATTTAATTTCTACTAATACCAAAATTATCAAAGATGTTACAGAAAAAGTTGTTAAATTCTCACCAAATTCAAAAATCATTGTTGTTACAAATCCTTTAGATGCAATGACGTATGTTGCACATAAGGTCAGCGGATTCCCTAAGGAGAGAGTGATGGGAATGGCTGGAATTTTAGATTCTGCTAGATTTAAAGCTTTTCTATCTATGGAGCTTGATATATCTGTATCTAAGATTGAGACATTAGTTTTGGGTGGACATGGTGATGACATGGTTCCATTAAAGAACTATACCACTGTATCTGGTGTTCCGATTGCTCAGCTGATCAATGAAAAAAGGCTTGATGAAATTATACAGAGAACGCGTGATGGCGGTGCTGAAATTGTTAAATTACTAAAAACAGGGAGTGCCTTCTATGCCCCTGGTGTTTCAGCTGTTGAGATGGCTTATTCTATAATTTTTGATGAAAGAAAACTATTACCTTGTTGTGTTTTTTCATCTGGTGAATACAAAATAAGTGGCCAATTTGTTGGGTTACCCGTTATACTCTCTAACAAAGGTGTTGAGAAAATTATCGAAATTAATTTGACTGCAGACGAACAAAAAGAGCTTAATGAATCTGCTTCTCATGTTAAAGAACTTTGTGATTTAATTGATACCTTTGGGATTTTATAATAAGTAAATGGCAAATTTTATTACAGTATCTTCAGTATTAAAAAAAATTATTATTGCTATTACAGGCATTTCTCTTTTTCTTTTTCTCATTGTCCATCTTTTAGGAAACATTACTATATTTACTGGATCTCCTCCTGGCCGAGATTTCAATGCATATGCTCATTTTCTAGAATCCTTTGGAATACTTTTCACAATTGCAGAGTTAGGTTTGTTGGGTTTTTTTGGACTACACATAATAACAGCTTTATATACAAATTTTATAAATTATAAATCTAGAGAATCGAGATATGCGGTATCGAATTTTGCTGGTGGTAAAAGCAAAAAAACCTATGCATCAACTTCAATGGTTATTACTGGTGTTGTAGTTATGGCTTTTTTAATTTGGCATGTTTTACAATTCAGATTTGGTCCATACTATGAAACAATTTATGCCTCCGTTAATGGTGGCGAACCAGTTAGAGATCTTTATAGATTGATTACCGAAGAATTTTCAAATTTATGGGTAGTTTTGGGTTATACAGTTTCGTTATCTTTACTTTCTTTGCATTTAGGACATGGTTTTTGGAGTTCATTTCAGTCTCTAGGAATATATGGTAAAACATTCACTAGGGTAACTTATAGCATGAGTTATCTTTTGGGGTTAATTATAAGCCTAGGCTTTCTTGTAATTCCCTTGTACATTTTTTGGATTAATTAGGTTAAATATTAATATGAGTATTTTAAAAGCAGCTTTACCCGAAAAAGAAATTATTACACATGTGAAAAAACTTGATGGTAAAACACCGGGTGGGGATTTACAGGACAAATGGTCTAAATATAAATCTGAGATGAAGCTTGTGAACCCAGCTAATAAAAGAAAATATAATATACTAGTTGTAGGTACTGGCCTTGCAGGAGGATCTGCATCTGCCACTTTGGCTGAATTGGGATATAATGTAAAGACTTTTTGTATCCAAGATACTCCAAGGAGAGCCCATAGCATAGCAGCTCAAGGCGGAATAAATGCTGCCAAGAATTATCAAAATGACGGTGATAGTGTTCAAAGATTATTTATGGATACAATAAAAGGTGGAGATTATCGTGCCAGGGAAGCCAATGTTTATAGATTAGCTGAAGTAAGCACAAATATTATTGATCAGTGTGTTGCACAAGGAGTTCCTTTTGCAAGAGATTATGGTGGACTTTTAACTAATAGATCTTTTGGTGGAGCTCAAGTCTCTAGAACATTTTATGCTAGGGGCCAAACTGGACAGCAACTTCTACTTGGTGCTTATAGTTCTATGATGAGACAAGTTGCTAAAAAACAAATTGAATTATACACAAATAAAGAAATGCTTGATCTAATTATAATAGATGGTCAAGCAAGAGGAATAGTTATTAGGGATTTAAAGACCGGTGAAATTGAGACTCATACTGGTGAGGCTGTAGTACTCTGTACTGGTGGCTATGGAAATGTTTTCTTTTTATCTACTAATGGTAAGAATTCAAATGCAACTGCTGCTTGGAGATGTCACAAAAAAGGAGCATTAATGGCAAACCCATGTTTTACCCAAATACATCCTACATGTATCCCAGCTTCTGGAGAATATCAATCAAAGCTTACTTTAATGTCTGAGAGTTTAAGAAATGACGGCAGAGTTTGGGTTCCAAAATCTGGTGATGACAAAAGGCCATCAGATGAAATTCCAGAAAAAGATAGAGATTATTTTCTTGAAAGAATGTATCCTGCTTATGGAAACTTGGTTCCAAGAGATGTTGGTTCGAGAGCTATTAAAAGAGTTTGTGATGAAGGAAGAGGATTGGGTGCTACTGGAAGAGCTGTATATTTAGATTTTGCCAGTGCTATTGATCGTCTAGGAAATAAAAATATTTCTGATAAATACGGTAACTTGTTTGATATGTATGAGACTATAACAGGTGAAAGCCCTTATAATAAGCCTATGAGAATTTATCCTGCTATTCACTATACAATGGGTGGACTTTGGGTTGATTATGATTGCATGAGTAATATTCCTGGATTATTTGTTCTAGGTGAAGCGAACTTTTCTGACCATGGTGCTAATAGATTGGGTGCTAGTGCTCTTATGCAAGGCTTAGCGGATGGATATTTTGTCATTCCTTATACAATTGGAAATTACTTAGCAAATAATTCTCTTGATTCTGTTTCTGATACAGCAGATGAATTCAAAGTATCAATTGATGAAGTTAAGAAAAAGAATGAGTCCTTGCTCAAAATTAAAGGATCATCAACTGTGCTGGAACTTCATAGAGAGTTAGGTGCTGTTATGTGGGATCTCGTAGGCATGGCCAGAACAAAAGAGTCACTAAACGAAGCTCTGGAAAAAATACCTCAGATAAAAGAAAAATTTTGGAATGATTTGAATTTACAAGGTACAGAAAATAATTTAAATAAATCTTTAGAAAATGCAGCAAGACTAGCAGATTTTATAGAATTAGGTGAGTTGATGGCCTTAGATGCCTATGATAGGGAAGAATCTTGTGGCGCTCACTTCCGTGAAGAGTATCAAACTAGTGAGGGTGAACCTTTAAGGAATGATGAAAAATATGCATATGTTTCTGCTTGGGAGTATGTACCTGATTCGGTATCAATTTTGCATAAAGAGGACCTGAATTATGAGCATGTTGAAATGACTCAGAGGAATTACAAATAATGTCTGATGTAATTAATTTAAATTTGCAAGTTTGGCGCCAAGAGAACGAAAATTCTGATGGAGATTTTCATTATTATTCTATGAAAGATGTTCCAGTTGACATTTCTTTCCTGGAAATGCTTGATATTCTGAACGAAAATCTTACAAAAAGTGGTGTTGAGCCCATATCTTTTGATAGTGACTGTAGAGAAGGTATTTGTGGTACATGTGGCTTTGTTATTAATGGGGTTGCTCATGGACCGATGGCCAGAACTACTGTCTGCCAACTGCATATGCGACATTTTAAAGATGGAGATACTCTTGTTATTGAGCCTTTCAGAGCTACACCATTCAAGATTGTGAGAGACCTAGTTGTTGATAGAGGGTCCTTTGATAAGATTATTCAAGCAGGTGGTTATGTTTCTATAAATACTGGTAATGGACCTGATGCGAATAGTATTTTAATCGGAAAAGAAGATGCAGAGGAAGCTTTTGATTCTGCTGCTTGTATTGGTTGTGGAGCTTGTGTAGCCTCATGCCCTAATGCTTCTGCTGCTTTGTTTACAAGTGCTAAGATTTCTCATTTATTGCAGTTACCACAAGGGCAAGTTGAGGAAAGAGCTAGAGTTAAATCAATGGTAGACAAAATGGACGATGAAGGATTTGGAGCATGCTCCAATCATGGTGAATGTGAAGCTGTATGTCCTAAGGGCATTTCAATCAAAAATATTGCAAATATGAGAAGAAGCTTAATTAAATCTATTGTTAAGTAAAATATTCTGTTAAAATCTATTATCTTTTTTTATTTACTTGGGGGTTATTATGAACATTCATGAATATCAAGCAAAAGATTTATTCAGAAAATTTAATATCAACACATCGGAAGGAAGAGTTTTTGAGAATGATAAAGATGCTCAAGATTATGCTAAGTCACTCGATACCAATGAATATGTTGTAAAAGCACAAATTCATGCAGGTGGTAGGGGTAAGGCAGGAGGTGTCAAACTTGTAAAAACACCTGAAGAAGTTGGGTCGACTGTTAAAGAAATGCTAGGTATGACACTGATAACTCATCAGACTGGCCCAGAGGGTAAGCTTGTTAATAAAGTCTATGTTGAAAAATCTTCAACAATAAAAAAAGAATATTACTTATCTATTGTTACTGACAGATCTTCAGAGAAAAATGTAATTATTGCGAGCCCTGAGGGCGGAATGGACATAGAAAAAGTTGCAGAAGAAACTCCAGAAAAATTATTAACTCAACCAATTGATCCTGTAAGTGGTATTCAGCCATTTCATATTAGAAAGATTGCTTATTTTTTAGGGTTAGACAAGAACCAGACTAAACAACTTGGTCCAATTATCTCAGGGATTTATAACCTTTATACCAAGATGGATTGTGCTCTTGTTGAAATCAACCCCTTAATTGTTACAGAGGAGGATGAAGTCAAAGCCCTAGACGCCAAAGTGAATTTTGATGATAATGCTGAATTTAGACATAAAGAGTTTGAGGATTTACATGATCCAACCGAAGAGGAGCCTTTAGAGCTAGAGGCTAAAAATTGGGGCTTTAGTTTCGTTAAACTTGATGGGAACATAGGCTGCCTTGTCAACGGCGCAGGATTGGCTATGGCAACAATGGACATAATCAAATATCATGGTGCAGAGCCTGCAAACTTTTTGGATGTAGGGGGTGGAGCATCCGTAGAACAGGTTACTCAAGCCTTTAAAATGATTCTTAGCGATGACAATGTAAAGGCTATTCTAGTTAATATTTTTGGTGGAATTATGAAATGTGATACTATCGCTGATGGTATTATTACAGCTGCTAAAGAAGTTGGTATCGATGTTCCATTAGTAGTAAGACTAGAAGGTACCAATGTTGATTTAGGAAAAAAGATGCTTGAAGAATCTGGTCTAAATATAACAACTGCAGATACAATGAAGGATGCTGCATCAACAGTAGTTTCATTGATATAGATTATGTTTTTTCTTGACAACTCCTTTTTAATGCTTAATTTGAAATAAAAGTTATATTAAAGGAGTTTTCATATGGGAAAAGTTATCGGGATAGACTTAGGCACTACCAATTCATGTATTTCTTTTGTTGATAGTGGAGAGCCTAAAGTCATAATTAATGAAGAGGGAAACAGAACTACCCCCTCAGTAGTAAGCTTCGGTAAAGAATCAGAAATACTTGTTGGGGAGCCTGCAAAGAGACAGGCAGTCGTTAATCCTGAGAAGACTATTTACTCTGCGAAACGATTAATTGGCAGAAGATTTGAAGAAACAGATGAAGACAGAAAAGTTCTTCCATATGAAATTGTAAAAAATAAAAATGGTGATGCATGGATCAAAGTTGATGGGAATGATTATTCACCTTCACAAATATCTGCAAATGTTTTATCAAAATTAAAGCAAGCCGCAGAAGCTTTTCTAGGATCTGCTGTAACAGATGCGGTAATAACTGTTCCAGCTTATTTTAATGACAGTCAGAGACAAGCGACTAAAGATGCCGGAAAAATAGCTGGTTTAAATGTTGAAAGGATAATAAATGAGCCTACAGCAGCAGCTTTAGCATATGGTTTTGATAAGAAGAAAGATGGCCTAGTTGCGGTATACGATTTAGGTGGTGGAACTTTTGATGTCTCTATATTAGAAATTGGAGATAATGTTATTGAAGTTAAATCAACTAACGGAGACACATCATTAGGCGGTGACGATTTTGATAGACAGATTATTGATTATCTAATAGAAGAATTTAAGAAGGAAAATGGTGTTGATCTTAGTTCTGATAAAATGGCGCTTCAACGATTAAGAGAAGCTGCAGAAAAAGCAAAAATAGAATTATCTTCATCATTAGAGACTGAAATTAATTTACCATTTATAACAGCTGACCAAAATGGTCCTAAGCATTTACTAATCAAAATTTCTAGGTCTAAATTTGAACAAATAATTGATTCTAAAATAAAATCATCTTTAGAACCTTGTAAAAATGCTTTAAATGATGCTGGCTTAAAACCATCAGATATAAATGAGGTAATCCTAGTTGGTGGTTCAACTAGAATTCCTATGGTTCAAAAAGTTGTAAAAGATTTTTTTGGTAAAGAACCACATAAAGGAATTAACCCTGATGAAGTTGTAGCTCTTGGAGCAGCAATACAAGGAGCTGTTTTATCAGGTGATGTAAAAGATGTTTTACTTCTGGATGTGGCGCCTTTATCTTTAGGAATTGAAACGCTTGGTGGTGTAAATACTCCTATAATAAATAGAAATACAACTATTCCTACAAAACAAAGCCAGATTTTTTCTACCGCACAAGATAATCAACCTAGTGTTGAAATTCATGTTACTCAAGGTGAAAGATCTATGGCTGCAGATAATAGGACTTTAGCCAAATTCATACTAGATGGTATTTCTCCAGCACCAAGAGGAATTCCTCAAGTAGAGGTTACATTTGATATTGACTCTGATGGCATTCTTAATGTATCTGCAGTTGATAAAGCAACAAACAAGGAACAAAAAATTAAGGTTGAAGCCTCATCTGGTTTATCTTCAGATGAGATTGATCAAATGGTAAAGGACGCAGAGGCAAAAGCGGATGAAGATAAAGATAAAAAAGATCTTATTAATGAAAGAAATTCCTTAGACCAGTTAATTTATTCTACTGAAAAAGCCGTCTCTGAAAATGCAGATAAAGTTGAGGAGAATGAGAAAGCAGATATAGACACAGCTCTTGATAAAGCAAGGGAAGCGGTTAAATCAGATAATGTGGATGAAATAAAAGCAGCCTCAGAAGAATTGACGAAAGTTTCTCATAAATTAGCCGAAAAAATGTATGCTGAAGCATCAAAGGCGCAAGAAGAATCACAGCCTGAGCAAGAAAATGAGGATGAAAAAAAGAAAAATGATAAAGAGGAAGTTATAGATGCTGAATTTACAGATAAGTAGTTGTAAATAGTATATTTAGTGTTAAGATTTCAAACTATGAAAAAAGATATTCATCCAGCTAGCAGAAAAGTCTTATTTAAAGATATTACAACAGATGAAAGTTTTATAATTGATTCATGTGTTGATACAGATGAAAAAATTACTCATGAAGGTCAAGAATACCCTCTTGTTAAAGTTGAAATCTCAAGCTCATCCCATCCTTTTTATTCTGGTAAAGAGCGTAGTGGTGGCACCACTGGTAGAATAGAAAAGTTCAATAAAAAATATAAGATTAAGCAGTAGATATGGCTACAGTTCTTGGTCAAAATCCTAAATTCAAGGATCCTGATTATAACTTATCATTAAAACCCAAAATTGATAATTCAGTTTTTGTTGCGCCAGGTTCTAAAATAATTGGAAATGTTCAAATTGGTGAAAATTCGTCAGTTTGGTACAACTGTGTTTTAAGAGGTGATAATAATTACATTCAAATTGGTAAAAGGACTAATATCCAAGATGGATCCATTATTCACATTGACTCTAAAACTTACCCCACACATATAGAAAATGATGTCACAATAGGTCATGGGTGTATTATTCATGCTTGTACAATGAGAAGTAGAATATTAATTGGAATGGGAGCAATTGTTTTAGATGGTGCTGAAATAAGATGTAATACTATAGTAGCTGCAGGCTCATTGGTGCCTCCCGGGATGTATCTTGAGCCAGGTCATCTTTATATGGGATCACCATGCAAAAAAATTAGACCAATAAATGAAGATGACTATAAAATGATATTAGATTCTGCAGCAAACTATGTTATAAACTCTCAAAAACATAAAATACACAATGAAAGCAGCAGCAATTGATTTAGGAACTAACGCATTTAGATTTTTAATCAGAGATCTAGATGAAAAAAATAATTATGGATACAAATCAAGATACGTTGTAGGGTTAGGGAAGTATCTAAATGATAATTCATATTTAGTTCTCCCAAAACTTTATTATGAAACACTAGATATGATCTTTTCTGATATAAATAAAAATAATGTTGATAAGATACATATTGTTGGAACTAGCGTTTTTAGAGAGGCATTAAATAAAGAAGAAATAGTAGATAATTTTAAAGCAAGATATAATCAAAACTTAAATATAATAAGTTCTAAAACAGAAGCCGAGTTAACTTCTCTTGGTACAAATTCCTTAAGAGTTGAATCAGCATCAAATAAAATAATTGTTGATATAGGAGGTGGAAGTACAGAAATAATTCTGACATTAGATGATAAATTTGTTGACTATGTTTCCTTGGACCTAGGTGTTATAAAATTGTTAAAAATTTTTAAAGAAACAAATATTTTTTCAAATGATAAAATAATTGATATAAAAAATTATATAAAATCCATTTTAAGCAAAATAGATTTCTATGAATATATAAAAAATGATACTCAAGTTATCTTTAATTCAGGTACTCCCACCACATTAGCAGCGATAAGTATGAATTTAATTAAATATGACCCTGAAAAAATAAATGGTTCAAGATTATCTAATAAAATAACCCATAAAATATTTGAAAAACTTTGCAATAAAACATCTAAAGATAGATTAGAAATAAATGGCATTGAAAAAGGAAGAGAAGAAGTAATAGTTTATGGAGTTTTAATATTGCTAGAAATACTAGAGTATTTTAAAATTGATCATTATTTTGTGTCTGACCTCGGGGTTCTGGAAGGAATTTTTGAAAAATACATTGAGATTTAATTAATTATGACTATATTATGATTGGAGTGCTTTATGAGTGATCAAACTAATAATGAAAAAAAAGATAATGTCAGCATAACGTCTTTAAATGATTTAATAGATTTTATTGGAAGTACTAATATTATTACTACTTCAAAAGGAGATGATTCTATTATCTTAAAATTTAACGAGAAAGATAAATTCTCAATTTATTTAAATAAGATTGAAGATGAGGATATACAATCTTTTGAAAAATTACAGAAAGATCTAGACTTAGCTAAAAAAGAAGTCAATGAAAAATTATTAAGAATGGCCGCCGATTTTGATAATTATAAAAAAAGAAATCAAATAGAAAAGAGTCAGGCTACTTTTGCTGCAAAAGAAAATATGTTGAGAGATTTACTGTTTTTTATTGATAATTTTGATAGAGGTTTATCTTTATATCATGATACTGATAAAAATTCAGATTTTTATAAAGGAATGGTCAGTGTGCAGAAAGATTTTTTAAATTTTATTGAAAAAAATAATATTAATAAGATTGAGCTGAATAGAGGTGATGAATTTGATCCAAATTTCCATCAAGCACTAGAATTGAAGAATTCTGATGAGTTTGAAAATAATAAAATAATAGAAGTGGTTCAATCAGGCTATACTCTGGATAATAAAATTCTTAGACCAGCATTAGTTATTGTATCCTCAGGTGTAGAAAATGAGCAATAAAGATTATTATTCAGTTCTTGGTATTGATAGAGGTTCTTCAGAGGAGCAAATTAAAAAAGCTTATAAGAAGCTAGCATTGAAATATCATCCAGATAGAAATAAAAATGATAAAAAAGCTGAAGAAAAATTTAAAGAAATTAATGAAGCTTATCAAGTTTTAGGAGATAGTGAAAAAAGATCTCAATATGATACTTTTGGTACAGTCAACCCTGGTGGGCCAGGTGGCGGAGGATTCCCTGGAGGTGGATTCCCAGGTGGAGGATTCCCAGATCTAGATGATTTAATCAATGACTTCTTTGGTGGAGGAAGAGGAGGGTCCAGAAGAGGTAACAGGGGGCCTTCTCAGTTCAAAGGAAGAGACTTAAGATTTGAAGTATCATTGACTTTCGAAGAAGCTGTAACTGGAACCAAAAAAAATGTTTCTATAAGAAGAGCCAAAACATATGAAGTCTGTAAAGCTTGTAATGGCACAGGGGAGGTTAATTATTCTCAGGGAATGTTTTCTGTAAGTAGGACATGTGGTTCATGTGGTGGAGTGGGAGCTTTTGCTGATGACACTGAAAATAAAAAGTTAGAAGTTAAAATTCCCTCTGGTGTTGATACAGGTACACGTCTTAGAATGACTGGTGAAGGTGATTCAGGAATTAATAATGGACCCAGTGGTGATCTTTATATAGATATAGTTGTAAGTGATCATCCTTTCTTCAAAAGAGAGGATGAAAATATAATGTGCGAAGTCCCACTAAGTATTTCTCAAGCCATACTAGGTGGCCATATAGAAATTCCCACTTTAAATGGGACATCAGAATTAAAAATCCCATCTGGAATACAGCCTGGACAAATGATGAGGTTGAAAGGTAAGGGTATTAAAATACTAAATAGAGATGGCTATGGAGACTTATATGTTAAATTAAACATTGTAATTCCAAAATCAATAAATAGTAAGCAAAAGAAATTACTGGAAGAATATCAAAAAGAAGTAGATAAAGATTCTAAAAATCCTTTTTCAGAGTATATAAATAAAGTTAAAGATTTTTTTAATTAAATACCACCGGCAATTGCAGGAATTATAGAAATTGTATCATCTTCCTTAATATTTGTTTCAGGCCCTTCTAAAAATCTTATATCCTCATCATTGATGTAGATATTAATAAACTTTCTAATTGAACCATCATCTTCACATATTTTATCTTTAATTCCAGGAAATTGATCCTCTAAATCCTGAATCAAGTCATTAACATTAGAAGCTCCAGAATTAACCTCATCTTGCTCTTTGGTCAATCTTCTTAAAGGTGTAGGTATTCTAACAATAGCCATAAAATTTCTCCTTAATATTTTATTTTATTAAATTCATCTAATTTTGGATTAATTATAAATGGTTTTTTAATATTATTCACAAGTGGATCTTGAGTCTTGAGACCATTTCCTGTGATTACAAGAACTAAATCTTCATCTTTATTAATTTTCCCATTTTCTAACATTTTAATTGTACAACCTAAAGTTACACCACCAGCTGTTTCAGTGAATATTCCCTCTGTCTCAGCTAATAATTTCATCGCACTAACAATTTCATCATCAGAGACATCTTCTGAATAAGAATTAATGTCATTTAACAAATTAATTGCATTAAGACCATCAGCTGGATTACCAATTGCTAGTGATTTAGCTATCGTATCTGGCTTAACAGGCTTAAATGTTTCCCAACCATTTTTAACTGCTGTAGATATTGGCGAACAACCCGAAGCTTGAGCTCCATAGATCTTAGTCTGATTATCTTCAACTAATCCTAGGTCAACTAGTTCATTAATTGATTTATATATTTTTGTAAGTAATGAACCTGATGCCATGCACACTACAATGTTCTTAGGAGCTTTCCATCCAAGTTGTTCTGCTATTTCATAGCCAACTGTCTTAGAGCCTTCGGCATAATATGTTCTTAAATTGATATTAACAAAACCCCATTTATTTGAACCTATTACTTCTGTACATAATCTATTAACTTCATCATAGTTTCCATTAACACCTATAACATTTTTTCCATATATTGATGTTCCAAGAATTTTTGCCTCTTCAAGATTAGATGGGATAAATATGAAGCTGTTAAGTTTTGCTGATGCTGAGTGAGCAGCAACTGAGTTTGCCAAATTACCTGTAGATGCACATCCAACAGTATCAAAACCAAGCTCTATTGCTTTGGATAGAGCAACCGCTACAACTCTATCTTTAAAAGATAAAGAAGGAAAATTTACACCATCATTTTTAATATATAAATTTTTAACGCCTAAAACTTCTGCAAGATTATTCGCCTTTATGAGTGGTGTGAAGCCTGTGTTCATTCCAACTGTTGGTTCATTATCTATTGGCAGCAGTTCCTTGTATCTCCACATATTCTTAGGTCTTTTTGAAATTTTATCAATTGTGAGCTCTTCCTTAATTCTTTCATAGTCGTAGCTAGGTTCTAGAGGACCAAAGCAGTCATCACAAACATATAAGGCTTGCTTCTCAAACTCACAAGCGGGACTACAATCAATACATTTCAGACAAGTTACAAAAGACATAAAATGCTCCTATCAAATACGTAACTCGAAGAGGAAAGGATTTAAGTTAAAACCTTTTCTCCGTTTAGCATTTCTTTAATGTCGTTGCAAGTAGAGTTAAATGACGACATCAAAAATTATAATAAATATTATAGAAAAAACAACAAAAACATTAGATTAACAAGGGTATAATAAGATTATGTATGAAAAAATTGATGAGAAAGACTTAACGATATATAGATTTTTAGTTGAAAATAGTGACAGAAATATAAATTATGTGGTGGAATGTCCACAAACTAAAGAAGCGCTGATAATAGATCCATTGGATAATAATACAATTGAAAATATAATTAATGACAATAATCTAATTCCAAAGATGGTTATCAATACTCATGCTCATCCTGATCATATTGCAGGTAATTCTTACTTCTTAGAGAAATATGGTATCAAGCTTAGAGCACATGATATTTGTAAAAAAATATTTGATTATGATTTCGATAATATTTTTGAAAATGATATATTGAGCTTTGGAAAACTATCAGCAAAAATTCTTCATACGCCCGGACACTGTCCAGAACATATTTCAATTATTATCAATGATTATATTTTATGTGGTGATACCATCTTTTCGTGTGGAGTTGGTAATGTAAAATTTAGAGGTGACGTATCAATGTTGTTCAGAACTATACAACATAAAATGAAAAATTTACCTGAAACATTTAAATTATTACCTGGACATGACTATTTTGAAAATAATATTGGTTTCTTAAAGTCTATTCTTTTGAAAGGTACAGATTTCTATAATGAGGTTGATAAGTTATTGTCTCAAAATGATAAAAATATATTATCACCGATTAAAAATATTGATTTCGAAAAAAAATATAATCCTTTTTTTAGAATTGATGAGTTTTCTTTTATGGATTTGATAAAAGAAAATGAGAAATTTAGCGGTCTTAATATGGAAGAAAGGTTTAAAGAATTAAGAGAGATGAGGGATCAGTGGTAAGGGCAATAATGAAAAAATCTAAAATTTTTAAAGAATTGGATAAATTATCTGAGAGTGAAATATTGATAATGGATGGCCCACTTGGAACTATGGTTCAAAAATATCATCTTAAAGAGGAACACTTCAGGGGTGACAGATTCAAGAATCATAATATAGATTTAAAAGGTAATAATGAAATTCTAAATATTACTAACAGTAAGATTATAAAAGAAATACACTCTGCATATATAAATTCAGGCGCAAATATTATAGAGACTAATACCTTTGGAGCCAATATTATTGCACAGGCAGATTATGGCTTAGAAAATTTAGCTGACGAGATGAATCTTTGCTCGGTTAGAATTGCCAAAGAGGCTATTAAAGATTCTCAAACAAATAAAAGAATCTTAATTGCTGGTGCAATGGGTCCAACAAATAGAACCGCATCAATATCTCCTGATGTGGAAGATCCTGGTGCGCGTAATATTAATTTTGATCAATTAGTTGATGCCTATCATTCTCAAGCTAAGAGTTTGTTAGAGGGTGGTGTAGATATTTTTCTTCCTGAAACTACTTTTGATACCTTAAATTTGAAAGCAGCTTTATTTGCCCTTGAGAATCTTTTCGAAGAAGTTGCTGAAAGATTCCCAGTATTTATATCAGTTACTTTCTCCGATAAGTCTGGAAGGACTTTATCAGGTCAGACTATTAGGGCTTTCTGGGAATCTGTAAGACACAGTAGCCCTTATGCAGTTGGAATGAACTGTGGTCTTGGAGCCGAAGCACTATTTGATTATATAAAAGAGTTAAATAAAAACTGCAGCTGTAAAGTTTTTTGCTATCCAAATGCTGGGTTGCCTAATCCATTATCAGACACTGGTTATGATGAGTTACCTTCAGATACAGCAAAAGCACTACTACCATATTTTGAAAATAATATGCTAAATTTTGTTGGTGGCTGCTGTGGTACTACCCCAGATCATATTGCAGAAATATTAAAAACTACTAGTGGTTTTAAGCCTAAAATAGTAAATGATAAGAAAATTAAACCCTCTTTTAGTGGCCTTGAGCATCTAGAGATAGATGATGTTAATAATTTTTTAGTTATAGGAGAAAGGAGTAATGTAACAGGGTCACCTAAATTCTCAAAATTTATAAAAGAAGAAAATTATGAAGATGCGGTTGAGATTGCAAAGCAGCAAGTTTTAAATGGAGCCCATATAATAGATGTTAATTTTGATGAAGGTATGTTGGATAGTGAAAAATGTATGCAAAAATTCTTAAACTTAATAGCCTCCGATCCTGATATTGCTCGAGTTCCAATAATGATTGATAGCTCAAAATTCACAGTAATAGAAGAAGGGCTTAAGTGTATTCAAGGAAGAGGGATAGTTAATTCAATAAGCTTGAAAGAGGGAGAGGAAGAATTTCTTTCTCAAGCAAGAACTATAAAGAAATATGGAGCCTCAGTGGTTGTCATGGCATTTGATGAAACTGGCCAAGCAACTGATACCGATTCCAAAGTTAAAATATGCTCAAGAGCATATAGGCTATTAGTTGAAAAATGTGGTTATGACCCTACCGAAATAATTTTTGATCCTAATATATTAACAATTGCTACAGGCATAGATGAGCATAGAAAATATGCAATTAACTTTTTAGATTGTATTCCTAAGATTAAAGAATTATGTCCTGGGGCATCTATTAGTGGGGGAATAAGTAATTTATCTTTTGCATTTAGAGGTAACAATACAGTTAGAGAGGCAATGCACTCTGTGTTTCTGTATCATGCGAAAAAAGCAGGCATGGATATGGCAATACTTAATGCAGGAATGTTGGAAGTTTATGAAGATATTGATAAGGAATTACTTGAATTAATAGAGGATGTTATTTTTGATAAGCATGACTCTGCAACTGAGAATTTAATAGATTATGCTAATTCTGTTACCAGCAAATCAAATGATAACCAAAAAGTTGATGATTGGCTTTCCATGAACCTAAAGGAAAGAATCTCATATCAAATTATAAAAGGAATAACAACTAATATTGAAGGTGATGTAGAAGAAGCTAGAGGGGTTTTTGATTCACCCTTAGAGATTATTGAAGGCCCTCTGATGGATGGAATGAAAGTTGTAGGAGATTTGTTTGGAGAAGGAAAAATGTTTCTTCCACAGGTTGTTAAAAGCGCTAGAGTAATGAAAAAAGCTGTGACATATTTAGAGCCATACATGGAAAAAGATAAGGTTAAGGGTTCCTCTGTAGGCAAAATGTTGATTGCAACCGTTAAAGGTGATGTGCATGATATCGGTAAAAATATTGTTTCAGTAGTTGCAAGATGTAACGGATATGAAGTTAGAGACCTAGGTGTAATGGTTAACTGTGACACTATAATAGAAAATATAAATGATTTTAATCCTGATATTGTAGGAATGAGCGGGCTGATAACTCCATCGTTAGATGAAATGATTGATAACATTCAAAGATTCTCAAGAGATGGTTTTAATATGCCAATATTAATTGGAGGTGCAACTACAAGTAAAGCACATACAGCTATTAAAATTGCTCCTTCTTACTCTGATGGAGTAGTAGTTCATGTTCCAGATGCTTCTCTTGTAGTAGGTGTATGTAGAGATTTGTTAAATGAAAAAACATCAAAAAAATATATTTGTGACATAAAGCGCGATCAAGCTAAAACAGTTGATAGATATAAAAAGTCAAAAGATATTGATTTTATAACTATAGAGGAAGCTAGGAAAAATAGATTTTTAATAAAAAATGAGAATATTTTGAATGAATCTAAAAATTTTAAATTAAAAAATTGGACATTTGATATCAATACTTTGAGAGATTATATTGATTGGTCACCTTTTTTCTGGGCATGGGAAATAAAAGGATCTTACCCAAAGATTCTCAAATCAACTAAATATTCGAAGCAAGCAAAAGAACTCTTTGATGATGCGAATAAAATGCTGGATAGGATTTCTAAAGAAAAAAGTATTAAAATTAAAGGTATATCGAGAAACTGGCTTGCTTATAGTGAAAATGAGTCAGTCTTTTTAATTGATTATAATTCAAAAAAAATTATCTCAGAAGTTAATTTTCTGAGACAGCAAGTTAAAAAGCAAGTCTCTAATCCTATTTATTATTGCTTAGCTGATTTCATATCTCCTAACATAAAAGATAATGATATAATTGGTGCATTCGTTGTAACATCTGGTGAGGAAATTGAAGATTTTGCAAAAAAATATGAAGATTCTGGTGATGATTATTCGTCAATCATGATTAAAGCACTTGCAGATAGGTTAGCTGAAGCGGCAGCAGAATTTTTACATGAAAAGATGCGAAAAGATAATGGATCAGATGAAACCTATTCGAATGATGAGCTAATAAAAGAAATTTATCCTGGTATAAGGCCTGCACACGGATACCCTGCTTGTCCTGATCATTCGTGCAAAGAAATGATATGGTCATTATTAAAAGTTAAATCAAATTTAAATGTAAGCCTAACTGAAAATTATGCAATATATCCTCCATCATCTATTTCAGGTTTATATTTTTATAATAAAGAAGCAAAATATTTTAGTGTAGGGAAAATTAATGAACAACAATTTGAAATTTATTCTGATAAATCAGACATTGATATTAAAAAATTAAGAAGTATTCTACAAAATAATTTAGATAAATAGATGGATTTAATAAAAATATTAAAAAATAAATTAGCTGATTCAAATAAAGAAGAAGTCTGGCTTAAATCCTATAAAAATGCTATTAAAGTTTTGAATAATAAATATATTGATATAGAAACTATCCAACAATTATTTATTTCTTCAAACAGTATTGAACATTTTGATAGCCTTGTTTCCGTACTTTATCAAGACTCAAAATTACCATCATCTAATTTAAAGAGCTATAAGAAAATTTTTAAATATTCTAAAGGTGAATCACTGGAGGGAAGATCAAAAAAATTACCAATAAAAGAATTTTCTATTGGTGATTGGATTGAGTCTTTATATATAATTAAATGTTGGCTGGACAACAAAGATCAAACATCATCCTTAGATTCTCAGATTGAATATATTGGTTGTTCTGCTGAGATTAATGTAGATGGTGGAATGAGTGATTTAAAAGACATTGTCTCAGATTATTTAGATATTTATGGATTTGATAATAATTTTAACTAATCGGATGACATTTCATTATAAATACAATCATCTACTATATTATTTATATTTTTCATAAGTTGGTTTCGCGTGACTTGTTTTTTTGTACCAAAATCGATTGCCTTTTGTTTCAAAATCTTATTAACATGAGGGTAGTATCCAACTGTATTAATTGTGTGTAATCCTCTGTTTTTAAAAATATCTTTAAATTTCGGTAGTTCAATCAAATCAGATGAAAAATCAATTATACATAAAGGGTAGTCTGATTTAATTAGTATATCCAATATATCCTCTTTATTTTTAATCTGCTCCAAAGAGTATCTATCTGAATTAATACTTGACTTTAACTTTGAAAAAAACATTATATCTTTTGTTACTACTGGTATAATCATAATTAAATTTTTACTTTTATTATGTCGAAATTCAATACTATTTCATTAGATGCTGCAGATACTTTATTTTATATAAAAAAGGGCTTAGGCGATACTTATAACGGAGTTTTGAAGAAATATGCGGATAACTATGACTCAAAGAATATATCCGCCTCATTTAAAAAACATTTTAGTAATAGGAAAGGCCTTTCATTTCAAGGATTATCAGGGGATAAATTGTATTCTGCTGAAAGAGATTGGTGGCATTGTTTAGTGAAAGATATGTTTTCTGAGTTAGGAATGTTTGATAGATTTGAAGATTATTTTGATGATCTTTATAATCATTTTAAATTTGATGCTTGGGAAATTTATGACGATACAATTCCTTTCTTAAAAGAATTAAAAAATAGAAATTATAAAATTATTATTACATCAAATTTTGATTCAAGAATATATAATGTTTGCGATGGTTTTGGCATATCAGAATATATAGATTATTTTACAATTTCTTCTAAATCAGGTTGTGCTAAACCAACAAAAGAGTTCTTTATGAAATCTTTGAAAAATTCAAACTCTAATATTGAGAATACTATTCATGTAGGAGATAACCCGGAATTAGATTATAAGGCTGCAAAAAAGATTGGACTTAAAGCTTTTTTAATTGATAGGGAAAATAAGTCTAATGAACAATATATAATTGATTCACTTATTTCTCTTTTAGGTAAAATATAATTGTGAATTCAAACTTGTTGGCATTAATAGTAGCAGCAATTTGGGGACTAGCTCCCATATTTGAAAAAATGAGCTTGAAAGAATTAAATCCAATGCTGGTCCTTTTTGTTAGATTTGTTTTGGTTTCATGTTTAATACTTCCTTTTTATTTAACATCTAATTCCTTAAGCAGTATTTTATCATTAAGCTTTAAAAATATATTGTTGATATTAATACCTGGAGTACTAGCAGTTTTAGGTATTTACTTATACTTTAATGCATTGATGGGCAGTTCAGCATCTAAAATTGTACCGTTAACTGCAATTTATCCATTGTTTACTTGCTTTTACGGCTATCTTTTCCTAAAAGAGCAAATTACTATAGAAACAATAATAGGGACATCTCTGATAATTATTGGAGTATTTGTTTTAAACTATAGCGAATATTTTAAGGGTTAATAATCTTTTTTTGCGCAATGTACTGTGTAAAGTATGAAATTATTAAATCAGCTCCTGACCTTTTGATTGATAACAGTGATTCAATAATAGCCGAGTCTAGATCTAATATTTTATTCTTTGAAGCATTCTTTATCATTGAATATTCTCCACTAACTTGATATGCAACCACAGGTAAATAGGTTTCACTTTTGACTTTCGTAATAATATCTAAATAAAAAATTGCTGGTTTTATCATGACCATATCAGCACCCTCTATTTCATCATCAAGAACCTCTTTAATAGCTTCATTACAATTTGCAGGATTAATTTGATAACTTTTTTTATCTCCCGTCTTTGGTGTTGAATTAAGAGCATCTCTAAAAGGACCATATAGCGAAGATGCATACTTTGCAGAATAAGAAATAATTCCTACATAATTAAATTTTTCATCATCAAGCTTTTTTCTGATTTCATAAACTCTTCCGTCCATCATATCTGAAGGTGCTACAAAATCAGCGCCACACTTTGCATGTAAAACCGCTTGTTTAACCAAAATTTCAACTGTTTTATCATTAAGTATTTTACCGTCTTTTAATATTCCATCATGACCATCTGAGTTATAAGGATCGAGAGCTATATCAGTTATTAAAACTAATTCAGGAAAATTCTTCTTTATCTCTTTAATTGCCTTAGGAATTAATCCTTTAGGGTTTAAAGCCTCATTAGCTTTTTTTGTTTTCTTTCTTTCATCAATTGATGGAAAAATTATTACACTTCTTAGACCTAAAGAGACTAAATTTTCTATATCTTTTAATTGTAAATCAATTGTCTTCCTCTCAATTCCTTCCATCGAGTCTATCTTTTCTCTTTTATTTTTTCCATCTATTATAAAAAGAGGTTGTATCATATCTTTCATAGATAATTGATTTTCAGAAATCATATCTCTGATATTATTGTTTTTCCTTAGTATTCGACCTCTTCTAATCATGAATAAATTATATTCAATCTTTTATTAAATAAAACTATCCTTTTGAATAAATTGAAATTATTATGTTATACATGAAAGATAAAAAGTTAATAATCTTCGATTTTGATGGAGTGATTATTGATTCAGAAACTTTGCATCTTAGAGCATTTAATACTTGTTTAAAAGATTTTGATATTCAAATAACCGATGCTGAATACTTTGAAAGTTATATATCTTTTGATGACTATGGGGTTATTTCAAAACATTTTAAAAATAATGATATTGATGTTGAAGATGGTAGAATTAACGAGCTTATTAATGAAAAAAATAATTTTTATATGAATAGATTGGTTGATAACTGTAAAATATTTGATGGAGTCTATGATTTAATTCAAAAATTATCAAAAAATTTTATATTAGCTATAGGGTCTGGTTCTAATAGAGCTGAAATATTAAGAGTCTTAAAAAATAATGCTTTAGATAAATATTTTGAGGTTATAGTATCATCTGATGAAGTTATAAATCCAAAGCCAAATCCAGAAACATATAATAGGGTAATAGAGCAAATAAATTTAAACAACGAAATAACAATTAAGGAAGCTATTGTTATAGAAGATACACCTGGTGGTATTTTAGCTGCAAAATCATGTGGAATTGAATGTATTGGAATAACAAATACTTTTAAGAGAGATAAACTTCAATTAGCTGACCAGGTATTTAGTAATTACAACGATATTCATAAATATTTATTAAGTTCTAAGCAAACTCCTTAATACTATATTTGCAGACATTATAAATTCTTTCAGTATCAGTTTTTCGTTAATTGTATGAAACTCTCTCATTCCAGTACCTAAATTAACAGTTTTTATACCATTTTTAACAAAAAAGTTTGCATCCGCTCCACCACCAGTCTCAACAATTTCGGTTTTATATTTCATTTCTTTACTAGCATTTAAAACTCTTTTAACAATTTCATCTTTTGAAGAAATATTGATTGAATCATATATTCTTTCTTTTTTAAATTTAATTGAAAATTTGTTATTTACTTTTTTATATTTTTTCTCAATTGTAGAAATATCTTTTTTTATTTTATTTAAAATAGAATTAATTATTGACTCTCTATGACTTCTGATTTCGCAATTTATTAAAGTTTTACCTGGAACTATGTTAATGGCAGATCCACCACTAATCTTTCCAATATTTAAAGTTGTATCATTATACAATCTACCAATTTTAATTTTATTAATTATTTCAGAAGCAACTTTTATAGAGCTGATACCTTTATCAGGATTTATTCCTGAATGTGCCTCAATTCCATTAACCTGTATTGAAAAATAGTCTGAAGAGGGTCCCTTCAGTACTAATCTACTTGGACTTGTACTGTCAAGTACAATCCCAGATTTTGATTTCAATAACTTATAATCAAGATATTTTGCCCCTAATAAACCAATTTCTTCACATGTAGTAATGGCTACCTCTAAATTAACATGTGGATATTTTTTTTCTGTAAGAACTTCAAGAATTTCTAATATTATTGATAAACCACTTTTATCATCAGCACCCAATATTGTGTTACCTGAACTTTCGATGTACTTATTTTTTATTCTTGGTTTTATCCCGTTACCAGGAACAACAGTATCCATATGTGAAGATAATACAAACGTCTTTTTATCATTATTTGATTTCTTGTATATTATTAGATTCCCAACATCTGAACCGGTCTTTTTTTGAGACTTATCAAAAGTATATTTTAGACCTAATTTTTTAATTTTTTTTACTATATAATCAGCAACTTTTTTCTCGCGCCTAGATTCACTATCGATTTTAACCAATTCTATGAATGTTTTTATGAGTCTTTTTTCATTTATCATGTATTTTTCACCTTGCTAATAATTTCTAGGCAACATTCATATATAATTTCTGAGAGAGTAGGGTGAGGATGCATAGTATTTGTTATTGCTTTAATGGATAAGTTGTTAGTCATAATTATATTTAATTCAGTAATCATTTCTGTTGCACCTTTTCCTATAATATGAGCACCTAAAATTTTCATTTCTTTGTCTACAAGTATTTTGCAAAAACCTCTATTTTCTCCTTGAGCTAATGATTTACCATTAATCTTAAATGGAGATAACCCCTTTTTGAAGTCAATATTATTTTCTATTAAATAATCCTCAGTTAAGCCAATTGAAGCTATTTCGGGTTGGCAATAAATACAACTGGGCACAATTGATTTATGATCAAGCTTGTTTTCTGATATTATTTCTATTACTTTAGATGCGTCAAAGCTTGCTCTGTGTGCTAACATAGGTCCTTTTATCACATCCCCAATTGCATAAATATTATTCAAATTCGATTTATATTCACCATCAATATTAATATGTCCTGTTTCTGATATTGCTAAGTTTATAGAATCAAGATTCAATTTATCAGTCCTTGGTTTTCGTCCAGTAGCTAACAAAATAATTTCATAGAGATCTTTTTCTTTATTTATTAGAACTTCAATATTATCTTTATTTAATTTATCTATCTGAAATTTACTATTTTCATAGATTTTTATTCCTCTTTTCAAAAAGTTGTTTTTTAGTTCCTTAACTATATCTGAATCAAGCGAACCTAAAATACTCGATTGTGATTCGATGATTGATACTTCGGAACCAAGAGAATTAAAGAAATAAGCAAATTCAATTCCAATATAACCACCTCCAACAATTAAAATTTTTTTTGGAAGATATTTTAGATTTAAGATGCCATCACTATCAAATATTTTATTATTGTCAGGAGCTAAATTCTTTGGATAGCTAGGAATTGCACCAGTCGAGATTATAAAATTTTTTGATTTAAAATTTACTACTTCGTCTTTTTTCTTAACTTGTACAGTATTTATATCAATGAAGCTTGCAAAACCCTCTAAATATGTAATTTTTTTATTTTTAATTAAATGTTCAAGCCCGCTTAGAAGTCTTTTTATATTTTTCTTACTACTATTAATTATTTCAGGATAGTTAATATCAAAATTAGTAAAATCAAATATTTTATTTTGATTTTTTAGAACCTCATTATATGATTCAGCACTTTTGAGTAAAGATTTAGTCGGGATACAACCAAGATTTAGACATGTACCTCCAAGCTTTTCATTCTCAACAAGCAAGATTTTCAAACCTTTTTTTTCAGCTTCTAGTGCTGCTGTATATCCACCAGGACCACCACCAATTATACAAATATCAAATTCATTCATTCTTTAACCTAACAATTTCACCATTAATAAACTTTGATTTTTCTGAAGTAAGCAGTTCAATAGCATTAAATATTTGAACAGGTTTAATCCATTTGCTAAAATTTTCATTAGGCATTTCTTTCCTATTTATTTCTGTATCAATTGTATCACTCATAATACAATTAACTCTAATATCATATTCTTGATATTCTATAGCCATTGATTTTGATAAGCTCATTAATGCAGCTTTTGATGCTGCATATGCACTTACTCCATTAACGGGTGCCTCTGCATATGGGGATAATATATTAATAATGCTTTTATTTTTAGAATTACTAAGAATCTTCATTGATAATCTAGAAATATTTAAAATACTGAAGAAATTAATATTCATCATTTTTATAAAATCTTCATTCTTAGAATTTTTTAAATCCTTATAGATAAAACCACCTACCAGATTTACGATAGCATCAATTGCGATATCCTTTTTTTCTAATATTTTAATAATCTTTAATGAATCTTTTTCTATATTTAAATCACACTTTATATAATTTATTTGTTTTATATATAATTTATTTATTAATTTTAATTCTTTTTCATACTTATAAATTGTAAAAATTTTATAATTCTTTCTGATAAGATATGGAATTAATTTACGACCAAGATTTCCTGTAAGGCCTGTGAACAATATATTTGGATTTTTTCTCACTTTTTTACTCTATCATAGTATTAATTTTTAATAAAATTACAAATATTTTGCGTGTATTATTAAAATATGGATATGCAGATTAGAGCTGAAACTCCCAGAGCTAAAAAAGGTTGGGGTATGGGCTCTACGATGATGGCGGGTGATTCCAAAATCAGAGGTGTAAAATTATTAATTACAGAATTCAGAGATATTGAAAATAAAAATGTAAAAATAATACAAAAACTAGGTGAAGTTTTTAGTAAAAATCTAACAGACTATGATGAAATAGAAATAACATTTGAAGATTATGGGTTAAGAATGGTCAAAACAATAAAACAAGAAAATTATAATACAGACATATGGGACCAATGGGTCCTTTTTTCTAGAAAAATCTATGATAATATGAATAAAGTTTTAACAGGTAAATAATTGAGCCAAGATTATAATGATACATTAAATCTGCCTAAAACAGATTTTCCAATGAGAGCAAATTTGCCTCAAAATGAGCCAAAAATTATTGAATATTGGAATAGCATAAATCTGTATAATTTGATGCAAGAAAAATCTAATGAAGTCTTTGTTCTTCATGATGGCCCACCCTTTGCAAACGGAAAAATCCATATTGGTCATTGCTTAAATAAGATCCTAAAAGATATTATTCTTAAATTTAATTCTATCAATGGAAAGTCTATAAAATATATTCCAGGATGGGATTGTCATGGATTACCTATCGAACATCAAGTAACAAAGAAGTTGAAATCAAAAGATATTGGAAAATCTGAAATAAGGAAACTTTGTCATGATTTTGCTTTAAAATTTGTTAATAGCCAAAGAGATGAATTTAAAAGATTAGGGGTTATTTCTGATTGGGATAATCCATACTTAACAATAGATCGAGATTTTGAATCAAACCAAATAAAAGTTTTTTCAGACATGTATTTAAAGGGCTATATTTATAGGGGTCTTAAACCAGTAAACTGGAGTCCAAGTTCACAGACTGCTTTGGCAGAGGCCGAACTTGAATATCCTGATAATCATATTTCTCAAAGTGTTTATGTCAAATTTCCAGTTCTAAAAAATTCTTGTAATAAAGACATTTTAAATTTAGGTGAAAAAATTAACTTTCTTATCTGGACAACTACTCCTTGGACACTTCCTGCTAATAAAGCTGTATCTATTAACAAACAATTTAGTTACGGTTTTTACAGGAATAATAGCGATATCTTAATTATTGAAAAAGAACTAGCACAAGAAATTAAAAATAAAATAAATTGTGATCTTGAAGAATTAATGGAATGTAAAGGTGAAGATCTTTTATGCTTAGAATATCTGTCGCCATTATCAAAAGAAAAGTGTAAAACTTTTAATGCAGAATATGTAACTAAAGAGACTGGAACCGGAATCGTTCATACTGCTCCAGGACATGGTGTTGATGATTACAACACTGGAATTAAGAATAATCTTGATATTTTTTCTCCTGTTGATCAATATGGAAAATTTACAGATGAACTTACCAGTGAATTAGCAGGTCTAAATGTTCTGAAAGAAGGTAACGATAAAGTAATTGAAATTCTTAATCGTGAGGGTTATCTGTTCTATAAAGAGGATTATAATCATAAATATCCTTATGATTGGAGAACTAATAGACCTACTATTTTTCGATCAACTTACCAATGGTTTGCCTCAGTTGATAAATTTCGAGATATTGCACTTGAAGAGATTGATAAAGTTAAATGGTATCCAAGTCAGTCAGCTAAAAGAATTGCTGGTATGGTCAAAGAACGATCTGATTGGTGTATCTCAAGGCAAAGATCTTGGGGACTTCCAATACCAGTTTTCTACTTTTTAGAGTCTAATGAAATTTTTATAAATAAAGAAACGTTGGATAAAATCTCTGATATTTTTAAGAATGAAGGGTCAAATTCATGGTGGGATAGAGATATTGAATATTTTTTACCCAAAGAGCATAAAAACTTAGCGCCAAAGTTAAAAAAAGGAACTGACACACTTGATGTTTGGTTTGATTCTGGCTCATCTTGGAAAACTGTATTAAATAGTGATTCATACCCAGCTGATTTATATTTAGAAGGCAACGATCAACACAGAGGTTGGTTCCAGAGTAGTCTTTTAACTTCTGTAGCATCAAATTCGATATCACCCTACAGGGCGGTTTTAACTCACGGTTTTGTAGTTGATAATAATGGTCAAAAGATGTCAAAATCAAAAAATAACGTTGTAGAACCAGATAAAATAATAAAACAGAGCGGCGCCGATATCCTAAGATTATGGGTTGCATCAGAAGATTATTCGTCTGAAGTTAGGTTGTCAGATTCAATTTTAGATGGAATAAGAGATAAATATAAAAAATTAAGAAACACCTTTAGATTTTTATTAGGAAATATTAGTGACTTTAATGAGCAGGACTTGGTCGATTTTGAGGAAATGGAGGAAATTGATCAATGGATTTTAATTAAATTATCCTCATTAAAAAAAGATTATCTGGATTGTTTTGAAAGAAACTTGTTTCACCAAGGTGTATCAAAAGTGCTAAATTTTACTGCAAATGAATTAAGTTCAATATTTTTGGATATTCAAAAAGATATTTTATATACTTTTTCAATTAAATCTCACCAGAGAAAATCAACTCAATCTGCAATTTCAATAATTTTTCGTGAAATAAGCCTAATGCTTTCCCCCGTTATATCTTTTACCGCTGAAGAAGCATGGAAGCATTTCAATGATAATAAATCTTCTATTTTTGAAGAAAGTTTATTAGACAAACTTTTTAAAGATGATGATATAGAAAATAAGTGGGACAAGCTAATGGAGTTTCGAAGTATATTCTTAAAAGATATCGAGCTCAAAAGAGCTGATAAGATTATTGGAAGTTCCTTAGAAGCCAAAATTATAATTTCATCCACAATACAGGAAAAAGAATTCCTATTAGACAATTTAGTCAATCTTCAAAAAGTTTTAATGGTTGCAGAATTAGATATATCCAACGATAATGTTGATGAAATACACTGCGAGGTTTTTAAGACTGAAGCTCCCAAATGCCTTAGATGTTGGAACTATAGTTTTGATAGAGGGCCGGATGATAAGAATATTTGTTTGAAATGTCACGAACAACTTATTCTTTAATTTTTTAAGTTATAATATTTTTAAGTGAATAGTAAAAAACATCATGTTGTTGTCATCGGTGCCGGTTTTGGTGGATTGTATGCCGTAAAACAGTTCGTAAATACAGATATCGAAGTTACACTTATTGATCGAAGAAATTTCCATCTTTTTCAACCATTATTGTATCAGGTAGCTACTGGAACTATCTCTGCACCTGATATAAGTGCACCAGTTAGATCTATTTTTGGTGATAAGAAAAATATTACTATCAGGTTAGATATTGCTAATGGAATAGATCCATATAATAGATATGTTCAAACAAGAAATCATGCAAGAATAAGATACGACGATTTAATTGTAGCTACTGGAGTTAGCCATCATTATTTTGGAAATGATGAGTGGGAAAAGTATGCTCCAGGACTAAAATCTGTTGAAGATGCTTTTGAGATGAGAAGAAGAATATTTACAGCTTTTGAAATGGCTGAAAATGAGACAGATCCAGGAAGGAGAAAGCAGCTTTTGACTTTTGTTATAATTGGTGGAGGCCCTACTGGTGTTGAATTAGCAGGCGCTCTAGCTGACTTAGCATTTAAAACCCTTGATGGTCATTTTCATAATATTGATACAAAAAAGGAATGTGAAATATATCTACTGGAGGCTTTACCTACAGTTTTACCTACATTTGAAAGTAAGTTATCGGATATAACAAGAAAATATTTAGAAAGAATGGGTGTTCAAGTATTAACTGATTCTAGGGTAATTGATATAACAGCTGATACTGTAACCTTTGAAAAAAATAATCAAAAGAGTGTAATAGAAACTAAGACAACACTATGGGGCGCAGGGGTTAAAGCTTCAGCCTGGGGAATGATACTTCATGATGCTGCTGACGCTGAGGTTGATAGAGTAGGGAGAGTGCTTGTCAAAAAAGATTTCTCAATCCCTAATTATAGTAATATTTTTGTCATTGGCGATTTAGCAAGATTTCAAGATTCAAAAAATGAATTTATTCCTGGTGTTGCACCTGCTGCGATGCAAGCTGGTGAATATGTTGCAAAATTAATAAAGAATCGTGTTAATGGCGATAATTATGACAAGAAGTTTGAATACAAAGATAAAGGTAATTTGGCTGTAATTGGAAGAAATATGGCTGTTGCTGATTTAGGATTTATAAAAACTCAAGGATTCGTTGCGTGGCTTCTATGGATTTTTGTTCATATATGTTTTTTAATAGGATTTGATAATAAAGTATCAGTTCTTATTAAATGGGCATTAAATTATTTTAATCAAGATAAGGGCACTAGGTTAATATTTATTAAATAAATATGATTAGAAAACGAAATCTTTATTCAAGAGGCATATCTAAAAATTTCAGAGTTAGCAGATCAAAAGTTGATTTATTCATAAAATGTAAAAAATGTTTTTGGTTAGACAGGGTTAAGGGCCTTGGAATGATTCAACCTCCAACCTTTGCACTTAATAATGCAGTAGATAATTTATTAAAAAATGAATTTGATCATTACAGAAGTATAAAAGAGAGGCATCCAATATTTATTGATAATAATTTGAATTATTTACCTTATTCACATCCTAAACTCGATGAGTGGAGAGAAAATTTTAAGGGGATAACTTATCTGGACAATGAACTTAAACTTATATTTACTGGTGCTATAGACGATCTATGGATAAACCTTGATACTGGTAAGTTAATTGTTGTAGATTATAAAGCGACATCTAGAGATGGTAAAATAGAGATATCTGATAATGGATGGTGGCCAGCATATAAACGTCAGATAGATTTTTACTCTTATTTATTATTAAAAAATGATTTAGACCTAGAACCTTACGGATATTTCTTATATGTGAATGGTATAAAAAATGGTAATTTCGAAAAAAAATTAAATTTTGATTTGAACTTAATAAAATATAAATATTGTCTAGATTGGATTCCAGATAAATTAAAAGAATTATCATCAATATTAAATGCCGAGAATATGCCCTCAGGATCTTTAGATTGTGATCATTGTTCATATTTTGAAGACAGGCAAAAATCATATAGAACATTAGATTATGGAAAAAATCTTGATCTTTTTGAATAAAAATCCTTTATTAGCTGTCTTTTTTAATAATAAATAGTATTCTAATACTGAAAACTGATGAAATTAACCATTTGGACATTTGTCATAATTTCTACACTTATCTTTATCTCGCCTGTATATAGTCTTTACAAAATTGGAGTTGGAATAAAAGAAAAAGATAAAGAAGTTTTAAACGAATATATCTTATGGAAAGAATTACAAAAAAGTGTAAAAAAAGATGTTAAAAGATTTATTAAAAAACGTGCAAAAGAGAGAAAAGAGGATTTGGATAATCCAATTGAAGGAATATTCGAAGATATAAAGATAGTTGGAGAAAAAGTTTTTGGGGGCACAGCTTTAGATATAGCAATCAAAAAAATTATCACTGCTGATGGAGTTATCAAATTAGTAGAATTATCAGAAAGGAAAAAAAATAAAAAAGCTAATAATGATAAAGAAAATATTTTATCAAATCAAAAAGATAAAAAGAAATTATTTAATTTAGATGGGTATTCAGTTGAGACTTTCAATTTTAATACCCTTAGTGACTTTCAAGCAAAAATAATAACTCCTGATGGTGATATATTTTTTAAGATGAAAATGATTTTTCCACGTTGGCACCTCTATTCGCTACAGTCCGATGAGTTGTCTAAAAGAATTTCTAGGAAAGTAGAGGATTCTGTGGATTTATTGAAAAATTTAAGAGAAGGTTATGAAAAGAAATGAGCCAGAAGAATGTATTGAAAGAAAATATTGAATTATGTTGCAAATCGCCGATGACAGGTTTTTATCGTGATGGTTTTTGTAATACAGGGAAAGATGATCTAGGTTTACATCTAGTTTGCGTTCAGGTTACAACGAAATTTCTTGAATTCTCAAAAAAAGTTGGAAATGATTTATCTACTCCAATTCCAGAATATGAATTTCCAGGATTAAAAGATGGAGACAAGTGGTGTCTTTGTGCAAGTAGATGGATAGAGGCGTATGAAAATAATTGTGCTCCAAACGTATATATTTTATCTACTAATCATGAAGTTTTAAAAATAATACCTATTGATATACTCAAAAAGTATTCGGTTGACTTGGGCTAATGGAAAAGAAAATATCACTCTTCATGTTAATAGGATTTCTTTTTGCAATTCCATGTTCATTTTTTTTTCCAAGTATAATTGTCGAATCAGAATTTTTTGGAAAATTATTTCTTGATATTCTTAAATTTATTGTCCCTTTTGTAATTTTTATATCAATATCATTTTCTATAGCTTCATTTAGCACAAATACAAAGTTAAAAAAAATGGTTCCCATGACTTTAATTTTATATGTATTGTCTACAACATTAGCAATTACATTTTCGCTATTAATTTCAAGTCAGATTAATTTTCCTGTCAATCCAGATTTAGTTTCTGAGTTGAATTTTGATAGTTCAAATAAATTAAATATTCAGGAATCAATTGAACCCTTAGGCCTTGATCTTTTAAACTTGCCAAGATTAATTATCGATGGAAATCCACTAGCTATTATGATTTTTGCGATTTGTTGTGGAATCTTAATAAAACTCGTTAATAACAAAAAAACAATAGAAGTGCTAAGTTTTTTAAATGATTCGATATTATCTTCAATAATGTATTTTATGTGGCTTGCACCCATAGCAATTTTTTCACTTTTTGGAAATCTATTAATTGGAATGGATTATAAAATTATTTTCCTTTTATTAAAATTTTCATTAACAGCAATTACAATTTTTATTTCTTATTTTTTATTTTGTTACGGATCGATAGTTCTCTTTGTATTAAAAGAAAATTTTTATGAATTTATTAAAAGAATTAAAAATGCACTTTTTTTTGCTTTTGTATCTTCAAGCAGTGCTGCAACAATACCTCTTACACTCAAAACTGCTGAATCAAATTTAAATATTAATAAACAAATTAGTAATTTTGTTATTCCTATTGGCGCAACTGTTAATATGGATGGATCTGCCATTTATTTAGGGCTATCTGCTGTTTTTATTTCAAATATTATTGGTTTGAATTTATCCTACAACGAATATTTATTGATACTTGTTACAGCTACCATTGGAAGTATTGGAGCTGCAGGAGTACCTTCTGTTGCCTTAGTTATGATGACCGTTGTTTTTACTTCTGTAGGCATACCTATTGAAGCCATAAGCATTATAATAGGAGTGGATAGGATTCTTGATATGTTTAGAACTTCTCTTAATGTTGCAGGAGATTTATTAATTACAAAGATAGTCAATAAGTTTGTATAGCTTGTGATAAATCTTTAATTGGTTAATATTAAGTTGTGATCAACTTAATAAAAAAAATTATAGAATTTTTAAATAACATGGACAGAAGGCCAGGTAATGGCTCTCCAGATTCAATCACAATTGATCCTGAGTCCAAAGATAATTTTAAAAAGCTTGCTATCCTGTTTCCAGCAGTCCTATTAATTTTCGCACTTTTTTCTAGTTTTTATACGATTGATCCAGGTGAAGTTGGAGTCATTCAAAGATTTGGAAAGTTATCAAGCTATTCAGATCCAGGGCTACACCTAAAGATACCTGTCGTGGACAAACTAACAGTTGTTGATGTAGAAAAAGTTAGAAGAATAGAAATTGGTTTCAGATCTGATAGGTCAAGAATTAGCGTAGTTCAAGAATCCCTTATGATAACCAAGGATGAAAATATTGTTGATGCACAAGCGATTATTCAATGGAAAATAAAAGACCCTGGAAATTATTTGTTTAAAGTTTGGAATATAGATACAACCATAAAGAGTGCAGCTGAAGTTGCTCTTCGAAGTTCTATGGGTGTCACAAATATTGATGATGCACTAACTACAGGTCGAGACTTGATTCAATCTAACACTAGAGCTTTCTTACAAATGTTGCTTGATTCTTACAATTCTGGTGTTGCAATTACAGATGTAAAATTGCAAATTGTTGATCCCCCTGAAGAAGTAAAAGATGCTTTTAATGAAGTTGTAAGAGCGAAGGAAGACAAAGAAAAACTCATTAATAATGCCAAAGGTTATTTTGAGGATGTTATACCTAAGGCTAGAGGTGAAGCAGAAAAAATGATAAGAGAATCCGAAGCTTATAGAGAGCAGAGAATTTCTACAGCCAAAGGTGATGTTGCAAGATTTAATCAAATTTACTCCGAATATCGTAAAGATAAAAAAACTACTAAAACAAGAATTTACTTGGAAAAAATGGAGTCAATACTTCAAAGACCTAAGAAGGTTATTGGAACTGATTCTTCTAGTGGTTCATTAAATCTACTTCCTTTAAATGAGGTTTTTAAAGATTAATATGAAAAAATTTTTACCAGTTATATTGCTTTTGCTAATTTTCTCACCAACATTCATTTTTGTTGTGGACGAAACTCAACAAGCTATAATTACAGAGCTAGGTGAGTATAAAAGAACTATAACCAAGCCTGGTTTGAGCTTTAAAAAGCCTTTTATTGAAAAGGTTACTAAGTTTGATAATAGGATTCTATCCACAGATGCACCTCCTGGTGAATACCTAACCCTCGATAAAAAAAGACTCGTTGTTGATTTTATTGCAAGATGGAAAATTGTAGATCCCCTAGTTTTCTTTAAATCTGTAAACAATCTTTTTAGTGCAAATTCGAGAATTGAAGATATTGTATTTTCTGAAATGAGAGAAGAACTTGCAACTCACAATATAAATGAAGTAATCGCAGAAAATCGTGAGCTCATAATGGATGAAGTTAAAAAGGGTAGCACTGAAAGGTTAAAAGATTTTGGTATGGAGCTGATTGATGTGAGGATTAAAAGAGCAGATCTACCTAGCGAAGTTCAAAGAAGTGTTTTTGATAGAATGATTGCTGAAAGGTCAAGAATTTCTAAAAGATACAGATCAGAGGGTGAAGAGGAATCTGCTAAGATTAGAGCTCAAACTGATAAACAAAGAGAAATAATACTTGCTGAAGCTTATGCAACAAGTGAAGAGATAAAAGGTGAAGGGGATAAAGTAGCTACCAAAATATATTCGGATTCTTATTCAAAGGATCCAGATTTTTATGAGTTCCTAAGAAAATTAGATGCTTATGATAAAATAATAGACGGTAAATCGATAATCTTCTTACCAATTGATTCAGAATTATTAAATCTTATAAAACGTAAGGATTAGTTTTTGGACACTATCAGCCATGCCCTGTGGGGTAAAGCATTATTTGGGTATAGAAAGCACCTTTATTTACCAATTTTTTTTGGTGCTATTCCTGATTTAATTCCTTTTATACCAAATTTATTTTTTAAACTTATAAGTGGGCAATTTTCATTCGGTAGGCCTTCTATATCTTCAATTCCTGAATGGGTCTTCACATTATATGACTTTTCTCACAGTTTAATTACAGGAGTTTTAATAGTTATAATATTTTATTTACTAGGTAAAAAAAGTTTATCTTTTGCTTCGCTAGCTTGGCCATTTCATATTTTAGTTGATTCAATCTCCCATTCTAAGGATTTTTTTGGTACTAAGATCTTCTGGCCTATATCAGATTACAGGTTTGATGGAGTTTCGTGGGGACAGCCGGAGGTGTGGTTTACGAATTTAATCTTGCTAATAATTATTTTTTATATTCGTAGACCTGTTCCATTAATCCTAGCTTGGACTCCGGTATTATCAAAATTATTTAAAAGAAAAAAATAGTTTATATTTTTGAGCATATTAACTTCCATAGCAGAGAAGTTACTCTTACATCCTGTATACAGTACTCAAGCATTTCCTCGGTAAATTTGTCCCAGCCTACATCATATTTCCCTTTGTTTTCTCCTAGTCTATATCCCCAAGCATCTAAGGAATGTCTTCCTTTTAATTCTTCTGGAATATTTTTATTTAGCTCTTTTTCATCTTGAATGTTTGGCCAGATATTCCTTACATATTTTAATGTATCAGAAATTTTACCTTTAGGTTTAAAGCTATATAATTTCTGAATTGCGGGTATATCAAATCCTTCAATATTATGACCTATAATTTCGCTAGCAATTTCTAGTTCCTTTATACCATTTGCAAGATTTTTTCCATAATATGTTTTAACCTTATTGTCATCTGTATCTAGAGTCACAACACAATGGATTGTTGTCATATCCTTAACAAAACCATCGGTCTCTATATCAAATACTAGAGACATTTAACCAAATATAGATATTAGTACGCCTGCGGCAACGGCTGAACCAATAACTCCTGAAACATTTGGTCCCATAGCATGCATTAGTAGCACGTTAGAAGGATTTGATTCCATTCCAACTCTATTAGAGACTCTTGCCGCCATAGGAACTGCAGAAACACCTGCGGAACCAATCAATGGGTTGATAGGATCTTTGGAAAGTTTATTCATTAATTTAGCCATTAATAGACCAGCTACGGTACCAACGGAAAAGGCTGCCAAGCCAAGAAAAATGATACCTAAAGTTTCTGGAACTAAAAATTTATCCGCTGCTAATTTTGAACCAACAGCTAAACCGAGAAAAATTGTCACTATGTTAATAAGAGAATTTTGTAAGGTTTCAGACAGCCTCTCTACCACTCCTGATTCTTTTACAAAGTTTCCAAAGCATAAAGCTCCAACCAGAGGTGTAGCATCAGGTAAAGCCAATATACATAAAAATAATACAGTTAAGGGAAAAACTATTTTTTCAATTTTATTAACTTTTCTTAATTGAACCATTTTAATATTTCTTTCTTTTTCAGATGTTAAAGCTTTCATGATTGGAGGTTGAATAATCGGCACCAAAGCCATATATGAATATGCTGCAACAGCAATAGCACCTAGCAAATCAGGAGCCAATCTGGATGCAATAAAAATGGCGGTTGGACCATCTGCACCTCCAATTATGCTAATAGCTGCAGAATCTTGTAATGAAAAATTAATAATGTCAGTATTCTGTGTTAAAAAAACAGCTCCAACTAAAGTACCAAAAATACCAAATTGAGCAGCAGCTCCTAATAATGCAGTTTTAGGATTAGCAATTAATGGACCAAAGTCTGTCATTGCACCTACGCCCATAAAGATTAGTATTGGAAAGAGTCCCGTTTCGACACCCATTGAGTAAAGGATTCCGACAAAGCCATTGGGGCCAGCGATTTCAGCAATGGGAATATTTGCCAAAAGGGCGCCAAATCCAATAGGTATTAGCAACAGAGGTTCAAAATTTTTCGATATAGCTAGATAGAAAAGGCAAAAAGCTATTAGTATCATGATTGCTCTGCCCCATGTTTGATTAAACAATGACATTACCTCTTTTTTATCTGCATCAAGTTTTCCTTCTACAGGATTCATAAATTCATGAATACCCGTTGATTTATATAAATTATTGATTAATTGTGTAAGATTCTTTTTTTCATATGTTTCATTTTTTATTTTTTCAGATTCAACAGAGTGAGACTTTATCTCAGTTAAAACAAAAAAAGAAAAAATAAGAACTGTAAAAAAAAATATTCTTTTCATAATATTATGATACGGCGAATATAGATTGCCCCTCCTCAACATTTTGACCTTTAGCCACACTAATTGAAGCAAGAGTTCCATCTGAACCAGCTTTGACTTCAATTTCCATCTTCATTGATTCCAGAACCATTACAGTCTGATCAGCAGATACTTTATCTCCGACATTTGATAAAACTTTTATAACAACACCATTTACCGGAGCACCTACACCTTGACCGTCTGATTTGACACTCTCGGTTTTACTTTCAGTTGTATTCGCAGTATTGGCGGAAGCAGGAACAATATCTATATTTTCTCCCGGTGCTACTTGTACATTATATTTTTCTCCATCTAATATAACAGTGTAAGTTGAAGCTACACTAGGCTCAGTGCTTTTTGACGAAGATGTATCTACAGGAGCATTAGGGTCTATTTTTCTAACATTTGCTGAAATTTCACCTTTTAAAAATTCTATCCCTTTATCGCCACAAGCTGCTGCTATAAATATATTTTCATCATTAACATCTATACCTTCATTTTTAAGAACAGATGACCAATAATTAATACTCTTTTTTTCATCTCTATCGGCAATATCTAGAGGATTTTCTGTTGTTGGATCTAGTTTCAATTGTTCAGAGGCAAGTTCGACTATTTTACTATCAGGCTTGGTAGGAGTTTTACCAAAATATCCAAGAACCATTTTTCCATATCCATCTGCTATCTTATTCCATGTACCAAACATTACATTTGAAAAAGCTTGTTGCCAATAAAATTGTGAAACTGGGGTAACAGATGTCCCATATCCTCCTTTTTCAACAACTTCGCCCATTGCATTTATTACTTCGGGAAACTTATCTAAAATATTATTATCCCTCATCATTTGTGTGTTTGCTGTTAGTGCACCACCAGGCATTGGCGAGAAGGGTATCAAGGGAGATACTTTTTGAGCTTCTCCAGGGAAATAGTAATCCTTCAGTCTCTCTACAAGAACTTCTCTATATTTTAAAACCTTACTTGATTCCAAGTCGCCAAGGTTATAATCACTGTTCTTTGTAGCATGTAACATTGTTAATAAGTCAGGTTGACTAGTACCTCCTGAGAGCGGATCAACAGCTGTATCAATACCATCAGCACCTGCATCTAATGCAGCCAAATAGCAAGCAACACTAACACCTGCAGTTTCATGAGTATGAAATCTAATATGCATATCTTTGGGTAAAAGTGATCTTGCCATTTTGATTGTCTCATAAACTTTTCTGGGATGTGATGTTCCACTTGCATCTTTAAAACATAATGAACTAAATTTCATATCAGAGTCTAGAATCTGCCTCAATATTTTTTCATAAAATTCAACAGTATGAGCTCCCTCACATCCAGGAGGTAAATCCATCATTGTTATTACTGCCTCATGCTTTAGTCCATGTTTATTTACACATTCAGCACTATATTGAAGATTAGAAACATCATTCAAAGCATCAAAGTTTCTTATGGTTGTTGTTCCATGTTTTTTGAACATTTTCGCATGAAGATCAACTATTTCTCTACTGCCCGTATCTAGTGCTACAGTATTAATTCCTCGTGAAAGAGTTTGAAGATTTGCATCTTGACCGACAATTTCTCTAAATTTGTCCATCATATCAAAAGCATTTTCATTTAAATAAAAGAAAAGACTCTGAAATCTAGCTCCGCCACCAAATTCAAAATGAGTGATTCCTGCTTTTGCTGCTTCCTCAACTGCAGGCATAAAATCTTCCATCAAGACTCTACCACCAAAAACAGATTGGAATCCATCTCTAAAAGTGGTATCCATTATATCTATATATTTTTTACTCATATCTTTTTTTTTCTATATAAGTTCTATTTGTTATCTGTATGTTTTTGAATTGCCGCTGATATTATAGCAACCTTTTTATTATTTAAAGATCCCTCATTAGCGGTATTATTTTCAGATACAGAGTCAAAGAAAAATTTCTCTATAATAAATGATTGGACTCTTAGAACTAGTATCATGATTAGCAAGAAAGAGAAAACTGTAGACATTCCCAAAATCATGAAATTTATAGATTCACCTATCAATGTGAAAACTCCTTCTATTTATAAAAATTAAAACCATACATATTGTAGTAAAAAAAACCCATAAAGACAAACAAAAAAAAGGCTTATATCTAAAATCAGGAGGAGACGATATTATAGAATACAAGCCTATATTATCTTTATAGTTTAAAATTAAAGAAATGTCAAAGAAATTTAACAAATACGATAAAAAATTTGGACAAAGAATAGACAAGAATTATCTAATTCATCATCATTGTTGAATATAATAAATTATAAATAAATTATAAATTTTAATAATTAAATAGAGTAGTAATATTATTTGACAATTTAAAAATATTGTTGAATAATTGCTGACCATGAGCAATAAAGAAAAAAAGAATCAAGCCTATAATCTTTTAGCTAACGAAATAAGACGACTAGAGTATTTCAAAGTATTTTCTGATTCTACCATGCTTAAGCTAGCCTATAGGATCATAAATGAAAAAATTGAAGAACAATTAAGTCTTTCTGAGAATCCTACTTTAAACTTTACTATCCAGTCATTAATTGCAAAACACTAGTTTAATTGATAGCCTTAGCCACAACAAATGCAGCTAAAAATTCAACCAATAAAAATAATAGAGCACTCTCAATATTGATCCCAACACCAGTATCTGTAAAAATTCTCGAAATAGTAACAGCAGGATTCGCAAAACAAGTAGATGCTGTAAAGAATGTAGCAGCGAATATATATGAAGATATAACCATTGGAACTCTTTCAGGCATAAATCTTTCAGCATGAATTATAGCTACAAGTAAACCTGCTGTTGCAAGGAATTCAGATAGCAATATCCCATTAGAATCTCTGGAAATCAAAGAAAAAGATGTTTCGCCAATATTAAAAGTAAGATGAGCAAATACTATTGCTGCGATTGCACCAATAATTTGAAGAGCCGAATAGCTTAAAAATTCATTGAAGGATATATTCTTTCGTAAATACATCATAAGACTGACTGCGGGATTAAAATGTGCACCTGATACTTTTGAAAAAATTGTAATGTTAGATAGTAGAACCAATGCCACGGCTAAAGCTATTGTGAGAAGAGTAAGATAACCAGGAGCGTCCATACTTTGACACATTAAGAACGTTCCTATGATTGCTAATACTAATAAAAAAGTTCCATACAATTCTGCTATATATTTATTCATTAAATTATTTTCTCCAAAAGTTTTATAATATAATACATATTGTATGAATTTTTTAAGAATTGCAATTTTATCAGATTCTCATCTAATCAAAGACAAAGATTTTTTAGGTATAAATACTTATGATTCACTTACAGCGATAGTTGATCTAATTAAATTAAACATAGATAGATATGATATCATCATGATATTGGGAGATCTTGTTCAGGATCAAAATGAAGATTCATTTGAATTTTTTAATATCCAATTATCGAGATTAAAGAAAAAAAAATTAATTATCAGGGGTAATCATGATATTAAAGAAAATCTCCCAATAAATGATTTTTTTGAATATAACGAGGATATCATATCTAATAACTGGATTTTGATTCCTATTGAATCATATGTAAAGAATAAAATTTATGGTGAAGTTTCTGATTCAAAACTTTGGGATATTAGAAGCAAGCTTATAAATCAGCCAAGCTTGAATGGATTAATATATATGCACCATAATTTGTTTGAGACAAATTCTGATTGGTTAGATATTCATATAACTAGAAATTTTGCTCATATTAGAAGTGAGTTATCCAAAATATCAAATTTGAGACTTGTTATAAGTGGACATATTCATCAGTATACTAAAAATATAATTTCAAATTTAACTTTTTTATCAATTCCATCTACTAGCGCACAGTTTACTAGTTCTACTAAAGAATTTACACTTGATAAGGTAAACCCTGGTTATATGGAATTAGAGTTATATGATAATGGCGAATTTAAATACAATATAATTAGAACCAAAAGTTCTTATGGAATTCCTGATATATCACCAAAACCTTATTAATTACTTGTATGAAGAGCAAGAAATTAATATTGTTGCAATTAATATTAAAATAGGAAAGTATCTCATTATTTAATTTTATATTAATATATTTATAAGGACAATTAAAAATGTTTTACAAAATTCTTTTAATCATTCTTGGAATATATTTTCTTGCATGTCTGTTTATGTATTATGCTCAGAGAAGCTTTTTATATTATCCAAATATTAACAATTATACTAATTCTGAAAGTATAGAATATGACATTGAAACAATATTTATTAAAAGTAGTAACTCAAGTTTAAGATCTTGGCTTAATACTAATGGAAATAGTGAATTTATCATTTTATTTTTTCATGGAAATGCTGGTGATTTAGAAAATAGGGCCTATAAGGCGAACGCATTTAAAAAAATGGGCTATAATTTTTTATTTATTTCCTATAGGGGATTTAGTGGTAATGAAGGAAAACCAACAGAAAATAATATATATGAAGATGCCCAATCATCATATAATTGGTTAATCAAGAATGGTTACAAAGAAAGCGAGATTATTTTATATGGAGAATCTTTAGGTACTGCTGTAGCAATAGAGATAGCTAAAAATAATTCTCCCAAAGGCTTAATACTGGAATCCCCTTTCACATCAATGGTTGATATGGGAAATAAGAAATTCCCTTTTTTACCCATTAGGATTATATTAAAAGATAAATTTGATAATCAGAGTAAAATTTCATCAATATCATGCCCAATATTATATTTACATGGGTTATCAGATATGTTGGTACCAAAGTATATGAGTGATGAATTAATAGCAAATACCGCATCAAAAGTATCTTCTTATTTCCCAGAAAATGATGATCATATGATGGATTTTAGTAACGAATTACTGAATGAGATCGATTACTTTATAAACTCTCTTTAGGTATGTTTCAAGCATTTAACTGTATAAACATAACCTGTTTGAATAGTAATTATTGCTGATGTCCATAATGATAATATTCCTAAGCTTTTACCATAACCAAAAAGAAATTGATTGCCAGGTTCACCAGAGAGTAAGACAGAAATTGCAAACATTTGTATGAAAGTTTTTATTTTAGAAAGGTTTGAAACAGGTAGTGATATCTGCAATTTGGCTAAAAATTCTCTTAATCCTGAAACTAGTATCTCTCTTGCAATTATTATTATTGCAGCATATAAATTATAATCATCTATTGTTTTATTATGTACCATCAAAACAAGCGCAACTGTAACAATAATTTTATCAGCTACAGGATCTAATAAGCTTCCTAATTTAGATTCCTGATTTAATTCTCTAGCCAATTTTCCATCTAAATAATCAGTAATTGCAGCTATCACAAATATCCAACAAGAAATCCATTCACCACTAGGACTCGGAAGAAAAAAAGCAAAGATAAAAAAAGGAATTATTATTATCCTAAAATAAGTTAAGGATATTGGAATATTAGATAGCATATTTTCATATTAACATTTTGTTAATTTAATTGACAAAATTTTTTATTATGATTACATATAGTTATCATGGATATATGATGTCCATGATGTTACGATTATGAGAATTTTTATTTCATTTTTTATTTTTATTTTTCTAAACATAAATATTTATGCTCAAGAAGTAGTTAATATTTATACCTCAAGACACTACGAATCTGATATTAAAATTTATAAGAAATTTGAGGAAAAAACTGGAATTAAAGTAAATTACGTATCAGGAAAAGGTAAAGCATTATTTGAAAGAATAAAGTCTGAAGGTAAAAATTGTCCAGCTGATATATTTATTACTGTAGATGCTGGAAATCTCTGGAAGGTAGAAAATGAAGGTTTTTTTAGAAAAATTAATTCAAAAAAGATTATTAAATCTATAGATTCCCAATATATCGGTCCTTCAAATAAATGGATTGGTATTACCAAAAGATTTAGAATTATAGTTTACAATCCTAATGTTTTTGATTATGAAGAAATTAAAAATATTAATTACGAGGATTTAAGTAAAGATGAATATAAAGATAAAATAGCCATTAGAAGCTCTTCAAATATTTATAATCAATCATTAATTGCATCAATGATTCACCACAATGGAAGAAAGGTAATGAGCGAATGGTTAGATAATTTTGTATCTAATTTTGCAAGAAAGCCACAAGGTAATGATAGAGCCCAAGTTATGGCCGTTGCATATGGTGAGGCAGATCTTGCTGTTGTTAATAGTTACTATCTAGGAATTATGATTTCTGGTAAGGGTGGACCTAAGCAAAAAGAGGCTGCTAATAGAATAAAAGTTGTTTTTCCAAATCAAACGAATAGGGGAGTGCATGTTAATATCAGTGGGGCAGGCATCCTTAAAAACTCAAAGAACTATGATAATGCTATTAAATATTTAGAATTTCTTTTGGAACCCGAGATTCAAAAGCATATTGTTTATAATACATTTGAGTATCCTATTATTAAAAATTTAGACCCTAGTCCTGTTATAAAGAATTTGGTAGAAAAATATAAAGAGGATAATTTAAAAGTTAGAATCCTTGGTGAACTGAACCCCAGAGCTGTTAGACTGATGGATAAATCCGGATGGAAATAAACATATTGTTTTCACTAGATAAAATTTACAGTTAATTTATCATTCTTTAATGAAAAATTTTTTTTCATTATTTCCTACAACATTAATTGGTATTTTTTTTTCAATACCTGCAATAATAATTTTCCTTAGTCTCTTTCAAGATTTTTCATCCAACTGGAACCATTTAATAGATACAGTTCTATTTGAATATTTTTTTAATTCTTTCAAATTATTCTTAGGAGTATCAATTGGAGTTTTTATTATTGGAGTTTCGACTGCATGGATAGTTTCAACTTGTGATTTTAAAGGCAAAGATTTTTTTTCTTGGGCGCTAGTATTACCTTTCTCAATTCCACCCTATATTATGGCTTATGCATTTACAGGTTTGTTTGATAGTTATGGAACTGCTAATGATATTGCAAGAATAATCTTTAATCTTGGTGAGGATTATACCTTTTTTCCTTCAGTTAGAAGTATTGGAGGGGCTATAATTGTCTTTTCTTTTACTCTTTACCCATATGTATACTTAATTGCTCAAAATGCATTCTCTAATCAATCAAGAGATATTTTCGATGTTTCTAGAACTCTTGGTTTTTCCAGAACAAAAACTTTTTTTAAAGTAGCACTACCAATAGCAAGACCAGCAATTGTTGCATCACTTATGCTAGTAGGTATGGAGGTTTTATCTGATTTTGGAGCGGTAGAACATTTTGCAATACCAACTTTTACATCAGGAATATTTAGAACTTGGTTTGGCTTAAATGATCTGGTAACAGCAAAGCAACTAGCTAGTTTATTATTTTTAATATTTCTAATACTTATATTAATTGAAAAGTACTCTAGAAGGAAAATAGTTTATTCTTCCTCCTCAACAAGTAATCGTGAACTAATTCCAACTCCCTTAAAAGGCTCTAAAAGTATCTTAGCCATTATGATATGTTCGTTGCCTATAATTATTGGTTTTTTAGTTCCATTTATACAATTATTATATTGGGCTATTTTTCATGAATCATCATTTATTAATATTGAATTATTCTATTCCATATATAATTCTATTTCTCTAGCTATAGTTGGTGGACTTTTCTGTATTGCAACAGCAACTTTTATTAATTATGTTTTGAGAATAAAGAGATCAAAATATCTCAGCTTTATTAATAAATCGATTACTTCAGGTTATGGTATACCTGGAATAGTACTAGCGCTAGGCGTATTAAATCTATTCCTTGTAATTGATAATTACTTCAATATTCTTTTAACAGGTTCATTAATAGGTCTAATTTTTGCGTATATGGTTAAATTTTATGCATTACCAAATTCAAGTATTGAATCAGGGTTTAAGAAGATACCAAATATTCTTGATGATGTTGCATCAAGTCTTGGGAAACCAAAAAATAAAATTTTAAACAATGTCCATATACCTTTACTTAAAAAAAGTTTTTTAATTGCAATGTTGGTCTTTATGATTGAAGTTATAAAAGAGTTACCTATAACATTAATCTTAAGGCCTTTTAATTTTAATACATTATCTGTTTCTGCTTATAGTTATGCTTCTGATGAGAGAATGATAGAAGCTGCAGGACCATCAATTGCAATTGTTATGGTATGTTTAATTCCAATTATAATATTAATAAAATTTATGAGGAATAATTTAAATGAGTAATTTAATAGCCAGCGATATTTTATACTCCTATAGTAATGGCCCTGTGCTTAATAGTTTATCTATCGAACTAATTGATGGCGAAATAACATGTTTAATAGGAGAGTCTGGTGCTGGCAAAACAACATTATTAAGAATAATAGCAGGTCTTGAAAAGCAAATTAGTGGTGAAATAAGAATAGGTAATCAAGTTATTTCAAATGATGATATTTTTATTGATCCACACAAGAGGCAGGTAGGTCTAGTTGTACAAGAAAGAGCTTTATTCCCACATCTTAAAATTATTGACAATATATGCTTTGGCCTTGATGATACGAAAATTAATAAGAAAAGCCGTGCAAAATACCTTATGGAAATCTTTAAAATTGAAAAGTATGAAAATTCATACCCTCATGAAATCTCTAGTGGTGAGCAGCAAAGGGTATCTCTAGCAAGAGCTTTGGCTCCTTCCCCGAAAATTTTATTAATGGATGAGCCGTTCAGTTCAATTGATAGAGCTTTAAAGTTTTCACTAAGACAAGATACTAAAAAAATTTTAAAGGATGAGGAAATTACGACTCTAATGGTTTCGCATGACTTTAATGATGCATTAGAAGTAGCAGATAAGCTGGCAATAATAGATCAGGGGAAAATAGTACAAATCGGACAGCCTAGAGATGTAGTGCTAAATCCAATCAATAATCAAATAAAAAAACAATTTTTATGTGAAACTGGTGATTTGATTTATTGGCAATCTAAGATTGATGAAAAAAATAATCTGTAAGTATAATTTATTAATTAAATGCTTATACCAAAAAAACTAAAGACACTTTTATAATTCAGCGCCAAATAGATTGTAAAAAAAATAAAGAAAAGCATTATCCAAATAACTCTCATAATAAATCCTTTTGTTTTATTCATTATATCAGTTTTAATATGGTTGTGAGTGATAATTTGAAAAAGAGTATTATTGATTATATAGCTTGTTCTGAATGCCAGAAAGAATTTGAGTCAGGAATGACAGATTCTACATCACTTCAAGATTATTCTAAACTTGATATCGGGTTTAGCGATATAGGATTACAGGTATGGTGTAGAAGACATGAAATTAATGTCTGTCATATTGATTTTGAAGGGAATGAACTTGAGGCTGATTTTAGATGTATACTGGCAAATTCTGGACCTTAAAGATTTAGATCCCCTTTCATAATCCCCCAGTGACCAGGGAAACTGCACCAAAAAACATAATTATCACCGGAATTCAATCTGCTAACATCGATTACAAGATCATAACTCTCGTTTGGACCCAAAAAGGGTGTTTTTGCAATTACTTTAGAGTTAGAAGGCAAGAAGCCTTCGTTCATACCATTTGAGGGATCAACTAAATTTGTTAATTCGTCAAAATCAGAGGATTTAGATACAACAACATTATGTCCAGCGATTTCTTTATCAAGGTTGCTGGTGTTTTTAAATTTAATAGTAAATTTAGAGCATGATGAATCTATTTGGATAGAGGTTGAGGAAAATTGCATCATGTTATTACCTTCCAAATCTACAGAACATGAAGATGCAAAAGATAATTGAGCAATAAGAAATGTAAAAATAAATACTAATGAAGTATTGATTATATTCATAATTAACTCCCTGAGCTAGCTTTCTTGTCTATCACTAGATTTCTCACTACATGATGATGCCTTATCACCATATGATTTTTCAGAACATGAATCAGACTTTTTATTGTCATGACCACCACTGCAATGCCCTGCGTATGAAACGCCTGTATATGATAGTGATATAACTAGCAATAATATTGATAATAATTTCATAAATATAATTTAACTGATATTGACAAATATACTAATATATTATTATGTCCAGAAAAAATTGCTAAAATATATAAAAAACCTTGACATAAATAAATTTATATTTATATTGTGATAAAGAGGGTAGGAGGTACAAGATGGCAAAAGATACTTATATAGCTGGAAATTCTTTCATAAATTCCAGGAGAAAAAAGCAAAGTAGCAAATCAGAGTATCTAAGATTATATGACCAGCATATGATCCCCAAAGCACCTTTGGTTAGGGGATTGAGCTATTATTTCTTAGTTTTGTTTGCAACTGTATTCATGACATTTGCGGCTTTAACATAATTTGTAGTTTATAATAAGACTGTGTCTTATTTTATTGTTACAAATAAAGGTAAATCCGTAAAAATAGATTTAAACAGAAGCCCCGTTAATGCTCTAAATTATGATCTTCTAAGTGAACTAAATATAATTCTTGATGAAATTGAAAGTAATTGTGATATCAATATATTAATACTATCAGGTGGTGATAGTAAATTTTTTTCATTTGGACTCGATATTCCCGAAATATTATTACTTACAAGAAGCCAGGTCAAAGAAACATTAAATCTTTTAGTTAATACATGTAAAAAAATATATTTATCTTCAAAAATTACAATATCAAAAATCAATGGTCATGCAACTGGCGGTGGATGTATGTTAGCTCTTTCTACTGATTTTAGGTTTATGGTTAATAATAGATCTAAAATTGCTCTAAACGAAATCAATATTGGTTTATCATTATTTAGTTCAACTATTGAGATTTTAAAATCAATTGTAGGAACAAAAAATGCTAAAGAAATTTTACTAGGTGGCAAGCTTTTAAATCCCTCTTTGGCAAAAGATTATGGTCTTGTAAATGATCTCTATGAAGAAAATGATGATTTTTTATTTGAAAAATTAATTGATGATTATGGTTCTAAGAGTTTAATTGCAATTAAGGATTTAAAAAAATCACTTCAAATATCCAATCTCTCTTTACTAAATGATGAAGATTCTAAATTAGATGAATTTCTTGATATTTTCTATTCAGAAGAAACACAAGAGAAGCTTAGAAAAATCAAAATAAAAAAATAATATTAATTAAAAATAAACTGCGTGCATCTCATTATTGCAATTTTTTTTCCATTTTTTTCACTTTGAACGTTCGCATCCCAAACTTGGGTGGTACGTCCTTTGTGAACTAATACTGCTTCACAAATTAATATATCTCTTTTTTTTGCCGCACTTATAAAATTAGTTTTTAATTCTATGGTGGTAAAATTTTGTTCTTTACTTATATTAAGAAAAGTTGCTATTCCAGTAGCAGTATCAGCAAGAGAAGTGATAGCACCTCCATGTATATAACCATTTGGTGCTAAAAGTTTATCTACTGCTTCCATTTTCAAAATAACATTTGAGTTTTTTTTATAGCTGACCAATTCAATACCTAGTTCCTCTATAAAGTTTCCTTTCAGCATATTATTTATCCAATCTTTCATTTTATATAATTCCTCTATAAAACATAAGGCTAGTGACTAAAATTGCTATTAAAACTATCCAGAAGGCCATAAAAAAAGTAAGGCCACTTTTAGCATCTTCCCTTTCATTATATGTTCTACCACGAAAACCTTGATACATAAATGTTAAGCTTCCACTTAGTTGTACACAAACTGTATTAATTAAAAGTAGTATCAAGGCACCTGCTGCAAGTTCTAATCTATCGTTTGCAAGTAAAATTGCAAAACTTGCTGCTGGTGGTAATAAGGCAACTGATACCATTACTCCAACTAATGATGCCGATATTCCAGTCGTCATAGAAAGAGCTGCAGCAGCTCCAGATGCTAGAGCTAAAACAATATCTCCAATTCCAACTTTAGTTCTAGTTATGATCTCATTACTCAGATAATTCATTTCTGTAAAAAAAGAAATTATAAATGTTATACATAAAGTTAGTGCTATACCTATTAGCAAGGATTTTAAGGATGTAAATATAAGTTTTTTTGATCCTATTGTAGCAGCAAATGATAGAGCAAGATTTGGACCAAGGAGTGGAGCGATAACCATAGCTCCAACTACAACAGCAATATTATCCTCTGATAGTCCAATTGTCGCAACAATAGATGAAAGAATTACCATAAAGACATAATTGATATTAAAATTTACTCCCTTGCTTACTTGTTCAAATAACTCTTCCCTAGTAGTTTTAGATTTAATTTCTTCATTGGTGTTCTTTGATTCTTGAAGTCTTGGTATTGAAGCATCTACAGGGAGAATTAATATTTTTGCTTGCTTATCTTCTTCAAATAAAACTTGTAAGCTATCAATCAAAGATTGTCTAGTATCATCGGCAACAACCATTGTAAATATTTGTCTCCCATCTTCAAGTTCAGATGACCACCAATAGTCAATGGCTCCTTGCTTCTCAGCAATTGTTATTAGTATTCTTTTATATTTCTTACTAGCTATAACTTCACAAATTCTCATCTTGTAAAATAATAATACACTTTAATGATTAATTTTTTAATTTTTATACATTTGAAAGCCATACAGTTTGATAAGGCTTTAAATGAAGATAGTCATCATCAAACTCTAAACTATCCTCTGATATTAAATCATTCCATTCACCAGAAATTTTGATATTTAAATCTATCAATGATATAGAATGATGTTTTTTAGATACATTGCTTAAACAAAAAATTGTTTGTTTTCTGTCTAATGACTGTCTGTAAAATCCAAAAATTTTCTTATTCAATTGCAAGGTATATTGATCAGCATTAGGATGGAAGGCTGGCTGATTTCTTCTAATTTTAATAAGTCTCTTTAATACATTAAATTTAATATAATGATGTGAATTTTTATCTTCTAAGATAGATTTAAGTTCATTTATATTCCACTTAAACCTATTAATAGTTCTATTCATATTTGTCTTTTCATATCCAATATTGTCATTCTTAGTTCCTACCAGTGCATTAATATAAATAGCAGGAACACCTTCTAAAGAAAGCATTATTGCATGAGCACACATAAATCTTTCTAAAGAAAATTCATCAAAACCTTTTTGATCACCCGAAAACGCATCAACAAGTGATATGTTCATTTCGTAAGCTGCTAATTTTCCTTGAGGTGTTTTTCTTGATGAAATTTTTCCACCTAATTTCACAATTGAATTCACAAGCGTATCTAATTCCTTCTCGTTTAAAATACCCTCTGCCGGTCTTAAACCTATACCATCATGAGAAGAAATAAAATTTAAATAAGCAGTACCATTTTGGGTGGGTGGCATTGTCATTAGCCACTGTCGTAATCTGGTACAGTCTCCAGTCATCATGGTGTATATCAATAATGGGGGTAATGAGAAGTTGTATATCCAGTGTGCTTCATTTGAATTGCCAAAATAACTAAGATTTTCACGCTTCAATATATTTGTTTCTGTTAGAATAACTATATCATCGTAGCAATAGTCAATTAATGTTCTAAATAAGCGAACAATTTCATGTGTTTGATTTAAATTAATACATCTAGTATTTTTCTGTTTCCAGATGAAAGCAATTGCATCAAGTCTTAGGAGTTTTATACCATTGTCTAAATAAAACTTTATTATTGAAACGAACTCTTTTAAAACTTCAGAATTTCTAAAATCAAAATCTATCTGATCATGGCTAAATGTACACCAAACATTTATGTCTTCACCTTTTATATTAATTAATTTTCTAACATCATTTGCTCTAGGCCTAAAAATTTTATTCAAATCGATCATTGGATCAACTTTCAGGAAAAAATCTTTACCTTTACCTTTATCATTTTGGAAATTTTTAAACCACTTGCTTTCGCTAGACATATGATTTATAACTAGGTCACTCATTAACTTAAAATTTTTTGAAATTTCATTTATAGCCTTCCAATCACCTAGATTTTGATTAACACTATAATAATCTTTTACAGCAAAACCATCGTCAGAACTATAGGGAAAAAAGGGCAATATATGAACAATTGAGAATAAGTTTTTTAACTCTTTATTTAGGAAATTATTTAGGGTTAGAAGAGGTTTTTCTTCATTTTTACTAATAGAGTCACCATATGTTATTAGCATTATGTCATCTTCAGACCATAAATTCTTTGCAAATATGGGTTTTTTGAACTTACGTTTTTTGCCTATTATATTTATTAGTTCTTTAGCCAAAGAATCTATCTTTTTGTTCAGATTGATTCCTTTATAGATTCTTTTAAGATGTAGATTTACTTTTGATTCAAAATCCTTATCCATTTAATTATAATAATCAACCGCCTTCTTGAGCTTTTGTAAAAAATCTGGTTTAGCGCTCTCAATTCTATTCCAAGTAGGAATAAAAGGTGTATCAAGCGGGAGGCCAAGATATATTTCACCTGCTTTCATAATGTTTTCAGAGAATACTTCAACTGCTTTCTCCTCTGTATGTTCATCATATCGAATATTATTTATAATCGAGTCCTTCTTATAAATTTCAATATAATCCAGAGCAGTTCTTAGATATGTAGCTTTAAGAGTTCGGAACGTTTCTTTTGAGAAAATCTCTCCTTGTGTAGCAAGTTTTCTAATAAAAGTTTTAGAAATATCAATAGACATTTTAGATAAACCTTTATTTATATCTAATTCTGATAATTCCTGATGTTTGTGTTCATATTGATCAGCTATATCAATTTGGCAAATTTTACTGTTTCTGTAATTTCTGTACATTTCTGACAGTATTCCGATTTCAAGTCCCCAATCACTTGGTATTTTCAAATCTCTTAATATTCTTTTTCTAAAAGAGCATTCTCCAGCTAATGGATATTTGAATGCATCCATAAAATCTAAATATTCATTATCACCTAAGATTTTTTTTAATGATTTTATTAATGGTGTTACTAATAATCTACACGCCCTTCCACTTATTTTATTTCCATAAACTCTAGGATAATAACCTTTGCAAAATTCAAAATTAAGTTTTGGATTAACAATTGGATAAATTAGTTTTGATAAAATATCTGAAGAATAGGTAACAATATCGCAATCATGAATTGCAATTGCTTCGGCCTTATCAGTAGCAATTGAATAACCTAAGCAATACCAAACGTTTCTTCCTTTACCGAATTCTTTAGGAGCCAAACTTAATTTGTTTAATTCATCATTTAGCTTTAGTAACTTTGGCCCATCATTCCATAATATTTTATGAGGAATTTTTAAACTTTTAAAATAATTCTTAGCGTAAAGAAATTCAGTCTCGTTAGCTTGGTCAAGTCCAATAATAACTTCATTAACATAATTAATCTTATTTAGTTCTGATATTATTTTTTTTAAGGCAGGTCTTTTAAGTTCAGAGAATAATGATGGTAAAATTAGATGAATTGGCCTCTTAGCAGAATAAATTTTAAGCTCTTTTTCAATAGCTTTTTTAGATAAATTATTGAAATTATGCAGAGTGGTTATTATTCCATTCTGATGAAAATCTGACATTATTTATTTAAATGATTAAAAAAAGGTTTAACTTGCATTAAAGCTTCTTTCCAACCTAGTGGAGCGACTTTTTTTGATCTAATCACTGATTCTCCTTTAAAATTAAGGAAATAATCATTTGGGAGCTTAATAATGCATGAATAATCAGTTATGGATAGCATAGGTAAATCATTCACGCTATCTCCTAAAGAAATTGACCTATGAAATTCAATTTTATTATTTTTTAAATAATCAATAAAATTCAATAATGCCAAACCTTTATCTCCTTTACTCTTTAGATGCAAGAATCGTGCCCCTTTTAATAAAGTCATTCCTTCAGCTTCCAATTCAATCTTAAATTTTCTAAGATTTTTTTGTGAGGAATTCCAGATCATTAAGTGGCTATAACTTCTTTTTTTGAGATTAGCCAATTCTTTTATTTTTAAACCAGAAAACTCTGAGAGAGTCTTATCGTCAATTTCTTTAGTTAATTTATAAAGATTCTTAAATTTTAATAGTTTCTTATTCTTTAAAATTTTTTCAATTTGTGTAGTAGATTTAGAAGAATATATAATATCAAAATTATTTAAGCTAATTTTTTTACTGGTAAATTTTTGTTTTGGATAATAAATTGCACTTCCGCTTTCAACTATAAAGGGGAGGGGATGATTAATTATGTTTAGAAACTCTATAACTTCGCTTGCTGTCTTACTTGTATTAACAATAATTAAAATATTTTTTTTTATGATCCTTTTAATAAATGGAATAATTTGCTCGAATGAAAAATCATTATAATTCAGTAAGGTTCCATCTAAATCAGTCGATATTAAAAAATCTATTTTTTTAGTCATCAATTAAACTTTCCAATATCTCTTCAATAGTTTTATTTTTATCCTTCTTACTTTTTCTTTTAGAAATTTTTTTTATATTTAAATTTTTTCTATAATAGCTTTCAGCTAATGATTCAATAATATTTTCAATAGTTTTATCAGGATTTTTTATCTTCTTTTGGAGTTTTTTACTAGCATCATCATTTAGATAATTTCTAGTCATTAAATATTCTGCAATTGCTTCTCTAATTACATCTGAAATATTCCTACCTTCTTTCTTAGATATTTTCGTTAATTTAGAGAAAATATTTTTATCTATTCTTAAATGGAATTGATTATCTCTTCCCATTTAAATAATATATACCGAAATGGTATAAATACCAAACTGGTATGTACTATTTTATTTTTTTATAAAAACTCCATTGTATTATTTTAAAAAATATTTATTATCAATCTATAACAGTCGAGCAAGATTTCACCCCCTTGAGTGCGACTTTTAGAAGTCTTGCTCGATTAATTACCATATACTAAATCTAAAAACTTAATCATTTTTTTTTCATCAATTCTACCTGTATTAACATTTCTTGGACTTGGATGATAGCATCCATACAATTCTTTACCATCTGGCATTTTGAAAGAAGTACCATGCGCAAAAGAATATTTTTTTAAATCATTAGGATATTTTTTTTTGTAATATTTAATACAAGCATCGAAAGCTATTTTTCCAAGAGCTATTATCTTTCTAGAGTTTTTAAGTGATTGTATTTCTTCATCAAAAAAATTAAAACAATTAAACAATTCTTTTGAGGTAGGCTTGTCTCCAGGTGGAACACACTTTAACGCTGTTGTTATAAAAGTATTTTTTAATTTCAGTCCATCATTAATATGTAATGAGTTAGATAAATTACTTATACCCTTTTTATAAAGGCACCTATATAAAAACTCAGCAGATCTATCACCAGTGAAAACTCTTCCCGTTCTGTTTCCTCCATGTGCCGCCGGTGCTAATCCTATAATTATTGTTTTTGCTTTAAGATCACCAAATCCTGTAATTGGCTTGCCCCAATAATCCTCTTCTATATATTGTTTTCTTTTTTCAGTTGCAATTTTTTCTCTAAATTTAACAAGTCTAGGGCATTTTTTACATGAAATTATTCTTTTATTTAGACTCATATTAGTTATTTATTTTAATGCATATTATGGAATTATAAAAATTTAAGAAATTAAGCCCGAATAAATTCGGGCCTAATTTGCTTATTTAACTTGGATATCAATATTTTTTGGTTTTTGTTCTTTATATTTTGGCAATTTCACTGATAAGATACCATCCTCTAAGGTGCTAGATATTTTATCTTGATCAACACTAACAGGAAGTTTAAAGGTCTTCTCATATCTTTTATTCAACCTTGTTAACTTTTCATTTGAATCACTCTCAACCGTATTGTCAGCTTTTATACTGAGGTGATTTTCATGAACTTTCAAAGACAAATGACCTTTCTTTATACCTGGTAATTCAACGTGTATATCGAAAGATCCTTCATTTTCAACAACCTCATAATGTGAAGTATCTCTTTCGTAGACTCCAAAATTATTAAAAAAACTATCAAAAAAATGATCTCTTAAAACCATGTTCATAATCGTTACCTCCATATTTATAAGATAGTAATTTATTTTTGTATTTCAAGGATCATGTTTCTTATAAAAAAATCAATATTTACAAGCAGTTAGCGTTATTTTATATTTCTGGTTGACTTATGTATACTACTCAAGTATATTATGTGTGTAGGTTGAGTTAGATTCAATATTGTTTGAATCACGAAGAAAGCTAAGAGATTAGCACTAAAACTCAATCTTTTTTTTTGTCTTTTTTATTAATTCTTTTTTCTTAACTTCTTTATATTATTCACTTTTTAAAAAAACATATAGATATTTCTATTAATATTTAATAGGGTTAGAGTAGGGGTAAGGAGGTTTGAATGGTAAGTAAAGAGTCAAAGAAAAAAAACTTTTTACGTGGATCAATACCACATATTAGCTATTCGTCCAAAGATTCACTAAGAAAAAATTATTGCCTATGTTGCAGAAAATTTAAAGATAACCCAAAAAAAATTAAAATTATTAAAGATTTTTCACTTGAAGAATTTTCAAAAATATCCTTTTGTTCTGATTGTGGAACAACCTTAATCAGAAAAAACCTTTTTTTTGATATTGGAGGTGGTGATTAAATGCTAAATAAAGAAATTAAGTTTATCTGGGGTAAAAAGAATGAAAAGGGAAAACTAGATGGCCTGGGTATTACTACTTATACAAATGGTGAAAGATTTATAGGTATTTACAAGAATGGGATCAGAAATGGAAAGGGTATTTATAAATATTCAGATGGTACAAAGTACTATGGAAATTGGAAAAACGGAAAGCAATGTGGTTTTGGTAAAATGCTACTTACTACAAATGAATATTTTGAATGTAATTGGAAAAATGGTAAGGAAAATGGTCTAGTTACATACTTTTATTTAGATGGATCAAAATCATACTCATCATGGTTTTTAGGCCAAATAATTGAAAATCATGATTCACCTAGAGAACCATGGCTCCATAATCTTAAAAATAGATTTAGAAAAAAAAGATCTAAATATAAATCCAATTATGATGTAGATGAAAGTTCCTTTTTTTCTAAAAAATCATCTAAATATGTTAGGAAATACTAAATCAAACAAAAAATATAAAAAGACCGCCAATTATTAAAACAAAAGACCATATATAATCAAAATTTATCCAGCTAGTTCTTAAGATTCTAAGTCCAATTAATTTGTAAACAGCGAATGCTAATATTAGGGAAGTTAGCAGCATTGCAATTGTATGAACAGCTAATGCGAACAAGCCAAAATGTTCAAGATGATGAATCATATGATCGCCATGATAATCAAATCCTGGAATTAGCATTAAACCTGCTCCATGGGATGATGCCATTAAAAATGACCATATAAAAAGATCAAAATTTGTCACATTCATCTTAACCCAATTAAAATGACTCCTGTCTATTAATTTATAGACCCCAAAACCTATAAGCAGTAAAGCAAAAAATAATTTACTAGTTTTAGGAGATATAAAATCACTTATTATGTAATAAACAAATATTGTTATAATTAATGATAGGAAATGACCTAAGGCTATTGGTAAATGACTAATAAAAATAGTTTTTGTTGATTCCCTTTGCATAGATAATGCAACACTGAAGAGCCAACCCATTCCAGGATTGACTCCATGATAAAACCCTAAAATTATAAAGAAGCTATAATGATAAAGATCCATTTTGAGAATTAATTCTCTTCATTTGGAAAACAGAATGAATCTGATGAAGAATCACCACCCTGTAACCTAACTTGGTGTGTCCTTTGATCTCCAAAATCCATAAAGAAATCTTTATCAAGTTCAAATCCACCATTTGGATCCACATCAGCTTTTACAAACCAGCCCTTGATATCATCATAAAACTGATCATCCCAACTACTGTAAAGTGAATTAGTAAAATATACTCTCTTCCCATCTCTGCTAAGCTCAACCATTTGTGGTCCACCTGTTGCTGGTGCTCCCGAAGGATGTGCTTTCTTCTTTGCTACACCACCAATTTCAACTAAACCAGCGAGTTTAGGATTGAAGGGATCACTTACATCATACTGATGAAGTTCGCCTGTACCCCAACATGAAACATATAAGAATTTATCATCTAATGATAAATTTATATCAGTTATTAGTGGAGGTGCCGCACCAAACTGTTTTAGTGGCGCTGGTAGCTCTTCTGCGGCAGCGGGTTGTGCAGGAATAGTTATAGTTTTTTGAATTTTCCATTCACCTTTATCCAAATACCATGTCCATATTGATGCAGACAGATCTTGAGTATTTACAACAACACCTACAAATCCATATGTGTTTTTTGGATTTTTTGAAGGTCTAAGCTCTAAAACCATTTGATTCTCTTTACCTAAATCAAGTTCTTGAAGATGATTGTGAGTTTTAAGATCCCAAATATGAAGCTTATGTCCATACCTTCCAGCAACAGCTGCCTCTAAGTTTAATCCATCCTCAAATAAATCTGGCGTTGCCCATTCTGAGGTAACAACTCTGTCATGCCCCAAATGCCACCAGAAATCATAAGCATAGTATTGTGGTCCTCTGTCATTTTCCCATTGTCCTTTTATTTCTAAATCAAGATGATCAATTAAAAAAATCCCTCCAGGACCTTCTCCAGAGGAGGAACCGCCACCCAAAGCACTTACGTAAATACCTTCCGGCCCACAATGTATTGTATGTGGCCTACTGTATCCAGTTTTTTCCATTATTTCTTCAGGTTCAATAGTTTTAATTATTTTTGGTTCTTTTGGATTATCTTTTGTATCAACAATATATAACCTTGATGATCTTAATCCAGGTATTAATAAATATCTTCTTTCTACATCTGGATGAGGTGCATAAGGGCACAAGTGTGCACTACAAGCATTCCAACCAAAATGATGAAGTTCGTCTCCTACATTTGGTAAAACAAGCTCACTAACTGTTTTTAAATAATCCGCTGAGTTTGGATTTACATCAACAGTACATAATGAGTCAGGTTTGCCATGAACATTTAACGTTGCAACATAAGCGAGCTCCTCAGCCGGAGCTTCCATAGCCATCTTTGCAGTGGGGTAAAAAGTTTTGTCTGCTGTTAATCCCATAATTAGTCTCCTCTAATTTTAAATAATAATATAATTTAATATACTATTGTCTAAAAAGAAAGTAGTACCTTTTAAGTAACATACTCACTTAAAAGTAACTATGAATTAGAGCTCATTTTATTCAGAATATGGAATAGATGAATGATGAAGATTTATTAAAATTTTACCATTGTTAGATTTTATATATCCAAAAGTATATTCAACCTTAGTATCTTTTGAGTTGGTATCTGTGAAATAATAATTTCCCATCGCAATAGCAGTTTTACCTTGAAGTAATATATTGGAATTTTCAAAACGAACATTAATCCAAGGTTGTATTGCAAAACCTTTATCTTCTTCACAAACATTATTTGAAGCAACAAAATATGAAAGAGCTTCATCAAAAGTTGATCTGAATTGATTTTTTTGGACTTTTGTTGGTTTAAATAGAACTTCTCCTATCTGATAAGCATAAAGTTCGTTTATATGATCAATAGCTCTAGATTCATAATCTTGATTGTTGAGATATTTTTTCCCAATATCGACAATCCCTTCTCCCCATTTGGCTTGAATATTTATGATTTCTTCTTTAGTTATTATTTCCATAATAAAGCCTAATAAATAAATTATATTCTTAGAAATTCCAAAGCTCAAACACTAAAGAGAACATAAATAAATATTGGTGTTTTGATCCTTGATCTTTTACTAATGGACTACTTGCCGCATTACCTCTTAGTCTTTCATATTCAATATTCACAAAAAAAGATAAAGTTTCACCTGATGGGATTATTGTCATATTGCTAATTTTATTAGAATAAAATCCACTTTTAGCTTTATATCTAGAGTACTTTGTTGTCGAAGGGGTTGAAAACCATTCATCCATGAAATCTGAATTAGCATAATTCATAGAAAAAGATGCTTTGTTTATCAAGGGTTGGCTAAAATTAACCCATAAATACTTAGTATGTGTTAATGCATATTTTAAAGCCACTTCTTTTCCAGGATCTGATACTCCAGTTTCATATCCAAAGTCTATTGATAAATCGTAAGGTAGTTTATATGCAGCATCGAAACCTATATTAAAATGTGGGTCTATGTCCTGCAAAGTTTCCAGCGAATTATCATCACCTTTTTGTCGACCAAAATCATATTGGCCAATTATATCAAAACTTAATAATTTGGAATCATAAACATTCAATGATGCAAAAGGACCCATTAAATTGAAAGATTTAAAGTAATCGTTTTCAGGATCATTATATCTATATGTAATCATTGGGAACCAAACGGTTCTTATGCTACTTGAGCCCTTATATGTAGGCTTATATATAAATCCACCACCAATTCCAATTTTATGTTTTTCTTTAGGTTTTAAATATTCTAAATCTTCTTTTATATCTGTATTTGCAAATATGCTTGATGATGTAAATAAACAAAATGCAATTATAGCAAAAAATTTTTTATAGAATTTCATATAAAAATTATAACCTCATATATTTATAATTTTTAGCTATTAATAATTAAATTACTAATAGCTATACTGAAGTCCAATAATGGTTTTATAATCTGACTCCATCTGTACTGCGTTTACTTTATTATATATTGGTTTTTTAAATTCAATTGCCAATCTTAAAGAATTAAAATCTCTGAATACATGATTTATCCCAACTGATAAATCTATTCTTTTGTAACCACTAGATTCTTTATCTTGTGCAAAACTCATAATAGAGGAAATATCTTTGTGAGATCCATCAATTTTTTCTTGAAATTTAAATTCAGAACCAAAAGAAATTGAGGTTTGATTATTATTTAAAGGTTTTGAATACCATAAATTTGATTGATAAATATCACCTAATGAATAATCTTTGCTGTTTTCTCCGATTCTTTTAACACCTGAAATCTGAATTCCATATGAATAATTATCATAAGTATTAAAGAGTGTTAATCCATGAAGAATGTCATATGTACCTGATCCTAATTGCATGTTATATCCAAGCGTTGCTTTTGATCCGGAGAACATTGTATCTTCTTTTGATATAGAACCAGTAGGAAGACTAATGCCTAAGTTTGCATGTAACTTTTTAGGCCCATCTTCTAGAATTCTTTTCATAACATTAAATTTAATATCTCCCCATCCACTAGACTTCATAGTTTTTTTTGCACCATTAGAGTGCTTTTTCATCTTCATTTCATTATCAATATATGAACCCATTAACATTAAAGTAACATCATCAGAAATCGCATACATACCCCCTAACATGTGCATGTTCATTGTCATTTCAAGGGGTACCACCATATAGTTTGTTCCATTAGGTTTTGTCCTTGCTTCGGAATAATTTGCATTAGATGAGCCTTTTAGATAACCATCCATTTTCATATTCATAAATCTATATGAAAGCATGATTTCATTCTTCTTATGATAGTGATCACATTTTATATCTATAGGTGCATGAGTATCCGCTCTTGTAGTATTTTCAGCTTCCTTAGCCTCTAGATTTATAACAAAAGAAATAAATAAAAAAATAAAAAATTTAATAAAAAAATTCATGAAACTCTCCCTGGTAGATTTGATCATAAACTAGTTTTTAAAATTTGTCTAAATAATTACAGATTAGTTGGTTATTCTTTATCTATGTTTCAATATTTTATAAAAGTTTTGATTTCCGCAACTATAATAGTTTTAGCAACTGAAATTTCTAAAAGATCCTCAGTTTTAGCAGCTCTTATAATTGCTTTGCCGCTAGTATCGCTTATAACATTTTGTTGGATTTACTTTGAGACTAAAGATACTTTAAAAATCGCGAATTTAAGTTATGAAATACTTTATTTTGGGTTAGCAACTATTCCTTTATTTTTATTACTACCATATATGTTAAAAAATGGTTTTTCCTTCTTTTTTTCTATGATTATGGCTTGCCTCTCCACTGCTCTGACAATGCTTTTAGTAAAAGTTTTAATTTTTAAAAATTAAAATATATTATTATCAGATGATAATTAATCTTTTTGATTTAGAATCAAAGTTCTCAGGAAATTTGCCAGAAGATATTGAAGGTTATTATTCTTCAGGAGCAAGAGATGAGATTACTTTAAAAAGAAATAGGTCAATATTTAATGAGTATGAAATTTTACCAAAATTTTTGAGAGATGTTTCACATGTAGATACGTCAATATCTGTTTTAGATTTAAAAATTGATTCTCCGATTTTACTTGCACCAGTAGCAATGCAACAAATGGCACATCCTGACGGAGAGGTCGGCACTGCACTTGCTGCAAAGAAATTTAATACTATAATGACACATAGTACAATCTCTAATTTTGGTATAAATGATGTTGGTCCACTTCATAATAAACTTTTCTTTCAATTATATTTTTCTAAAGACAGAGAATTTACAAAACAAATGCTTCAGAATTGTAAACAACTCGACTATAAGGCTATAGTCTTTACTGTTGATGCACCAAGACTTGGCACAAGAGAAAGGGATGAAAGAAATTCCTTTAAAATGCCTGATAACCTTAAACTTGGAAATTTTATAGGTACAAAATTTGAAGATTTTAATAAAATTGAAAATTACGAAGGGTCATCAATGTCTATTCATTCTGATCATTTGTTTGATCCTACATTAACATTTGATGTAATAGGGTGGATTAAGGAAACATCTAAATTGCCGGTTTTAGTTAAAGGAATCCTTAGACCTGATGATGCGCAAAAAGCTATTAGTAGTGGTGCTGATGGAATAATAATTTCAAATCATGGTGGTAGGCAACTCGATACTGCAGTTCCAACATTAAAGCAAATAGAACCAATAAGAAAGCAAGTTGGAAATCAAACTCTGATAATTGTAGATGGTGGGATTAGGCGTGGTACTGATATATTAAAATGTATTGCATTAGGAGCTAATGCAGTACAGATAGGTAGGCCAATACTTTGGGGTTTAAATTATGCTGGTCAAGAGGGAATTGAGCTAGTGCTAAATATAATAAATAATGAATTTACTGAGTCTATGATTTTATCAGGTTGTAGAAATATTCAAGAAATAGATAGGGATTTAGTTGTAAAAAGGTAAATATTGGTGATCAAGAAATAATATGACCACCAATATCTAAGTTTTTATTTTTAATGATCGTGATGATCGTGATGTCCACCAGAAGGCCAGTCAAATACATATTTTAGAGTAATACCAGCAATCTTTGAGACTTCGTTTGATACTTTCTTTCTTTTATATCCAATATCAACTTTAAGTTTATCATCAACAAAATATCCTAATGATATTTGTCTTATATTGTCATCTACATTTTCATCTGCATCATCAGCATCATTATCTTTATAAGTCAAAGTGCCACCTAAGGTAAATTTGCCATATTCTAGTCCAAGACCGTAGGTTGTGATCGTTCTGTCATGACCACTCTCACCAGTTAGTTTTGAAATATTCATATATTCACCAATCAATGTCATTTTCACATCTCCAGTTAAATAAGATGAATGAGCTACACCTATAGAATATCTTTTCTCATCTTCTTCGCCACCTTCTCCTTTAGCTTGAACAGCATGGCCAATTTGGTATGAGAAACCATCTATGAAATTACTATCCAGGGAGAAAAAGTTTTTACCACCTAGAGAAATTGAGTAAGAAGAGAAATCTTCAGTGTTTGATACTCCACCATCAGACTTTCTGGTTTTACCATCATTGTTAATTCTGGAATGACTTAAAGATGTAGTATCTTTGAAAAAAGTTGATACATTAAAAGTATGAGTTCCAGCATCTCCTAAATCATTTTCAACTTTTAATCCAACACCTATTTTTTGTAGAAGTGCATAACCTTCAACTTCTTGATAACCATAAGCACCAGGAAATTTATGAAAATCAAATCCTACCACAGGAGAAAACTTACCTGCATAAATATCAAAATTATCAGTTTTAAGGTTTACATATAATTTATTTATAATAGATTTATGTTCCTCAAAAAATTTATCCTTTGGTGTTTCTGATTCTGATTCACCGTGGGAGTGTCCATGATCACCACCCTCGATTTTAATATCAGAAATTACTGAGAAGTTTTCATTGAAGTTATAGCCAATCTCAAAATGAGAGTGAGTTGAAGCTTCATCGACTTGCTCTTTTTCTTCTTCAGCATCCAAAGTTTTATCTAAGTGGATTCTGATTCCCGAATGAATATAAAAGCCCATTCCATCACCACCATGATCTGAATGGTCGGAATGATCTGAATGATCCTCATGACCTTTTGAAAAGGATGATGAAGGGAGGACAAAAATACAAAGTACTAATAAAGAAAAAAGTAAATTTTTCATTTAGTCACCGCCTATATCAAATTGATATAAATGTTATAACATAACATTTCTTAACATCAAATTAATATCTTCTAATAGACAGCAAAATCAATGCAAAAATAGCAGTTAAGACGAAAATTATAGAAGGACCAGTGGGTATATCAGCAATTATTGATAAATAAACGCCAACTAGAATTGATATAATTCCCAATAATCCTGACACTATGGCCATTTTGCCAGGCGATCTAGAAATTTGTCTAGCGGCAGCTGCTGGGATTATTAGCATTGATGTTATGAGCAAAATTCCAACTATTCTTACACATGTTGCTACAAATATTACAAGCAATACAAGAAATAAGGATTGAATAAGTTTAATATTTATTTTCTCAGCAATTGCAATATTTTCATTGATTGTTATTAAGACTAGTTTTTCCCATATCAGAAATAACATACAAGATACAAAAATAGCAGAAGATATAAACCATAATGTCTCTTCTTTTGTAACCGTAAGGATATCTCCGAATAGATAAGCATCTAAATTAATATA
>CEPK01035341.1_pt1 | contig 128430 bp, 123 predicted proteins | sample 356231 | NCBI WGS metagenome assembly CEPK01 (sample SAMEA2620259, study PRJEB7988) | marine metagenome | biome: marine biome (ENVO:00000447); feature: deep chlorophyll maximum layer (ENVO:xxxxxxxx); material: "saline water (ENVO:00002010), including plankton (ENVO:xxxxxxxx)" | depth 80 m
CTCTAATATTCCACCCTCGTAACTAATATGATAGATATTCCTATCACAACTGTATGGTTTAGACTTCGTTACAGGAATTGATATTCTGTTCTTTTTTGCATATGAAATACAATCCTCTCTTGATTTTAAATTCCAAATTCTCCATGGCGATATAATTTCTATTGAAGGATTTAATGCTTTGAATGCTAATTCAAATCTTACTTGATCATTACCTTTACCGGTAGAACCATGAGATACAGCATATGCTTTTTCTTTTTTTGCAATTTCAATCTGTCTTTTTGCAATTAAAGGTCTAGCTATAGATGTTCCAAGCAAATAGCTACCTTCATATATTGCCGATGATTGAATCATCGGGAATACAAAGTCTTTTATAAATTCATTTCTTAAATCTTCTATATATACCTTAGAAGCTCCAACTTCTTTAGCTTTCTTTGCAGCTTTTTTTAGATCTTCTCCTTGTCCCAAATCTGCAATATACGCTATGATATCAGCATTATATTCTTCTTTTAACCAATGAAGTATTATTGAAGTATCGAGCCCTCCCGAATATGCAAGTATAATTTTTTTTCTTTTCATAATTTATTCTTTATCAGGGTTCCCGATTCCCTTATAGTCTAATAAATAGAAAGTTGCTTTAGTTTTTTCATATTTTTTTTCAAGAAATGTACCTATATATTCAAGCTTCTCAAGCTCGTTACCATTTTGTGCAGATGATCTTTTCTCTTCCGAAAAATTAACTTTAAATTTTAAGTCTTCTGGCATTCTTCTATCAGCAGTAGGCTGAGTAGTGAAAAGGAATTCTATGTCTTTTTCAATTTTAACACTGTCTGGCAAAGTAAAACCAACAACAATATTAACCGATTGAAATTCTATGACATAAACATTTAATTCTGAGGACATTTCACCCTCAGGTCCATCTGTGATTGTCATAGTATAAGAAGCAGCAGGCAATGAATCTACTTTGCCTTTAGACTCAGCTGATCCTAAAGGAAACAATCTATTATAATCTTCTCCATCTATTAAACAACCTAGATTTAACATATAACACCTCTTTGAAATATTAATAATATCTAATTAAGTCTGATATTACTAATCTGATTAGCTGTTAAAGATTTGTCTCTTCTATAAGAGAAAAAATCATCATTACAGAATGTGCATTGGTTTATTATATCAACTTTGCTTATTCCTTTAGATTGCAAAAAGGAAAGATTTAATCTTGCAAGGTTTAAATAAAATCTATTATTTTTTTCAGAAAATACAAACTTATTTTGTCCAAATTTAATTTTAAATTTATTCCATAAATCAAAACTAACCTCATAACAACAAGATAAAATAGAAGGGCCAACACAAGCAACGATATCATTTGGATCTATTTTAAAGTTCTCTATTATCTTATCAATTGTTTTTGGGGTGATCTCATAATAACTTCCTCTCCATCCAGAGTGTATTGCCGAAATAAATGTAGCATCTAAATCTGTTATCAATATAGGAACACAATCTGCTGTTTTTACCCCTATACGAATCCCCTTTAAGTTTGTTATTATTGAATCAGCCTCTATTTTATCTATTGGTTCAGCTGGATTATTCAATATAAATACATTGTCCCCATGAGTTTGTTTAACAGTAAATATAGGCTCATTAATGATTTTTGAAGATTTTGATCCAAAATTATATGAAATATTTTTAATATTAGAAAGTATATTTGATTCGTATTTATTCATAATTATCCTCTAAAAATTTTAAGGTAAGACTCATATCCTCAGGTAATTCAGATTCAAAAGAAATTTTTTTATTTTTAATTGGGTGATAAAACTCAATTTTATTTGCATGCAACATATGCCTATTGAAAAAACTCTTTATTTTTTTACTGTTATTAGTTGAATCTTTAGTGGAATATACCTTATCACCAATAATAGGGTGTCCAATAGATGCAAAATGAACTCGGATTTGATGAGTCCTTCCTGTTTTAGGATATGCTTCAATAAAGGAAAAATTATTATACTCTGATATTTTCTTCCAGCTGGTTATAGCCTCTTTTGGAGAAGAGGTATTTGATGAAATTTTCTTTCTATTTTTTTTATCTCGTCCGATATTGCTAGAAATAACTCCTTCAAAGTTTTTAATTTTTCCACTAATAATTGCCTGATATGTCTTTTTTATTTCTCGTCTTGCGAACTGATTAGATATGCTTATATGTGACTCATCATTTTTTGCAATAATCATCACTCCAGAAGTTTCTTTATCTAGTCTATGAACAATACCTGGTCTTAATTGGCCTCCAATGCCAGATAAGTCTTTACAATGGTATAAAAGAAAATTAACCAATGTTGGTTCTTTAACTCCTGCTCCATGATGTACAACTAGATTTGGTTTCTTCGAGATAACTATAATATTTTTATCTTCATATAATATATCTAAATCACCTTTAACGGGTATTACGTCAATTTTTTTTATTTCAGGTAATTCAATATATATTCGATCTTTTGTTTTCAACATATAAGAAGACTTTATTTGTTTATGGTTACATAATATATGTTTTTGGTTCAATAATTTAGATATATAAGATCTTGATAATTTAGTTTTTTCTTTTAAAAAAATATCAATTCTTTTGTTAGAATCTTTTTCTTTAATATCTATTATTTGCATATTTTAATAATTATTTTGCCTTGATTTGTATCAATACTAAAATATTAGTCATAATAATTATAATGAAATCTAAGAATGATAGCAGAATAGAATTAAGATTTGCATTAATTGGTCCTGGAACTATGTGGAATTTACTTTATGAAGGTATGGACCAGAGGGTTAATTTAAGATCTGTTTTTAAAGGAAAGGATGAGGAAAGCATAGAGGCATTAATAAAATTTGGTCAAATTTTAAAGAAAAAGAATGAATATGATATTAATATTAAAGATGATGGAATTGAAATAAATAACATTATTGGAATCAATGATTTTGAAAATGGTGAAAAATGGACCAACTTAATGGGTAAGTTGAAAGATGAAATTGTTAAGATGATATAATTTCACCAGCTAATATTTCTTTAATCCCTGAATCAATCTCGAGAACAAGAGATCCATCTTTTTTTATATCTTTGGCTATACCTTCAACGAGCTTATTACCCAGAGATACTTGAATTTTTTTATCCATATCATGCCAATGATCTTTATAATAATTAATTAATGCATCAAACTGCCGACTTTTTAAATCAGTGTAAGTAATTACAAGTTGGTTTAAAAGATCTTTAATAAAATTTCTAATATCTATCTTCTCTCCAATTTCCATCATCATACTTGTCGGTGAAATTTTATAATCGATCCTATTATCTGAAACAAAATCAGCCTCACTATTATTAATATTTATTCCTAATCCAACAATTATAAAATTTTTATTGTTTGGCAAATAATCAAGTTCACATAAAATTCCCGAGATCTTCCTAGAGTTAACTAAAATATCATTTGGCCATTTAATTTTAGATTTGATACCCCACTTGTCCAACGTTTTATTAACTGCAATGGACGTTGCTATGGGTATTAAAGATGATTGTTTGTGGTCAATATATTCTAAAACCATAGACATAGCTAGGCTATCATCTCTTTTAGAGAACCAAGTTCTATTATTTCTTCCTTTTCCAAACCTTTGATTTGACGAGTAAATACAAATTCCATGCTCTTTTTCAGTTAGATTTTTTGCAAAAGTATTAGTTGAATCAACTTCAGAAAGATAAATAAAATGTTTAAAAAAGCTTTGAATTTGACTATTTTCTTTAATTAATTTATCAAAATATTCCTTCAATTAAACACCTAGCCTATTAACATCTCTATAGTTTCTTATTATTAAAGCTAAAATTGAAAAACCAAAAGAAGAACAAATTAATGAAGATCCACCATAACTAAAAAGAATCATGGGTATTCCAATCACTGGAAAAAGTCCTAAAGTCATAAATATATTTACTATGAAATGAAAAAAGAAATAGGAACTAATTCCAAAAATCACTACTTTAAGAAATGGATCATTTATATCATTTAAAAAACTCAAAGGATAAATTATTAAGAAAAAATATAATGCAATTAAGACTAGAGATCCAACAAAACCCATCTGTTCAGCCCACACAGAGAATGCAAAATCTGTATGATTCTCTGGTAAAAAACCAAACTTGGCTTGGGAACTTTCTCCAAGACCTTTTCCTAGAAACTGTCCAGATCCAATAGATATTTTTGATTGAATTGCATTATATCCAATGCCTCTTGGGTCATTTTCGGGATTTATAAAATTGATTATCCTTTGCTTTTGATAGGGCTCAAGGTAATTATTCCATATAGGCAATGCAAAGACTGCAGCTAAAATAATCAAAGATATTATGAACTTCTTATTAAAAGAAAATCCTATTATGACTGACATTGATATAAGTAAAAGCATAAAGGCTGAGCCAAAGTCAGGTTGCAAAAGTATTAAAACAAATGGTATCAGAAATAAACTGAAACCAATCACATATTTAACTAAAACAGAGGCTGAATAAGAACCTAATTCAGAATATAATTTTGCAATTAAAAATACATAAGAAATCTTAATTAGCTCTGTTGGCTGTATAGTGAACCCTGCGATCTTAATCCAGCTTTTTGCTCCAGATATTTCTTTTCCTATAAATAAAACTAAAACTAATAAAATAATTGATATTAAATACATCAAAGTAGAGATATTTTTTAAGCTTTTTAATCTAATATTTCTGACGAAAAAAGTTATAAATATTGATAATATTAACCAAACAAATTGCTTTATTGAATAAATACTTATGATTGATTGATCATCAATTTGAATCAGGTTTATACATCCAAAAAGAATAATTAAATATCCAACAAATAAAATTTTATTATGTGGTTTTTCAATGAAGCTAAGGCTTATCATGAGGGATATCCATATATTTATTTTTATAAAATGAAATTATTTCTTTTATTATAGGACCACCGGCTCTCCCGCCTGAATCTCCATGTTCAGCAAAAACTGTGATAGCAATTTTAGGTTTTTCAAAAGGATAATAAGCTGTGAACCAACCATGGTTCTTAAACTTCCCGTATCCATACTTTGAAGAGTCTTTTGAAATAACCTGCGCAGTTCCTGTTTTGCCAGCTACCTTACCATCCATCCTTGCATGAAATCCAGTTCCATTATTATCATTTACTACTCCTAGTAATCCTATTTTAATTTCTTTAATATTTTTATCTTTAAAATTAATTATTTTGGTAGTTTCAATCTTTTCATCTTTATAAAGTCTAAACTTAGTAAAATATCCATCTGATGCAATAATAGATATCATTTTATGTGCTTGAATAACATTTAGTGTTAGATAGCCTTGACCTATTGCTACATTTGCCATATCACCATTGTAAAATTTTCCTTTTAAATATTTATTAATAAAAGTTTCATCAGGTATTGTTCCTAATTTTTGCTTATAAGGTAAATATGCATGTAATTCTCCAATTCCAAATTTAGATAGCCATTGTGAATATTTATCTATCCCTAATCTCATACCCAGATTATAAAAGAACACATCACAAGACGTTACAAGGGCTTTCGATACATCCACATTTCCATGTCCTCCTTTTAACCAACATCTAAAATTTCTGTTTCCGATTTTCATATAGCCTGGGCAATAAACGGTAGAATCTGTAGTAATTTTACCTTCCTCTAGTCCTGCTGCAGCTGTAATAATTTTTATTATTGAACCTGGTGGATTGCTTACTAAAAAAGCCCTATTCAGAAACGGTTTATTAGAAGAAGTCTTAAGTCTTTTCCAATCATTATTAGATAATGGCTTAGAAAATAAATTTGGATCAAATCCAGGCTTGCTAACTATTGACAAGACTTCACCATTATCAATATTAGTAACAAGAACTGCACCATTTAATTCTTTCATAGATTCATAAATAATTTTTTGCAATTCAATATCAATGGTTGTATGTATATCTTTACCTTTTTCAATCTCACTAAAGGTATAATTTGTATTTTTAAAATTTATTTCATTCCCTTTGCTATCAACAATAAAATACTCGGCGCCAACAATTCCGGTTAACTGATCATCAAGATCTTTTTCAATTCCATTAGCACCCTTTCGGTTCGAAAACAAAAATCCGTACATTGAATCTTTTTTGTCATTTGAAGTAAGGTGCCCAACTAAATGAGATCCTACTTCTTTATATGGATAAACTCTCAAATAATCATTAATCATCTCCAATTTTTCATTAGATGATAATTTGGTATCAATTATAAAAATCTCCTCGATGGATAAATCTTTTTTTAATAAAATTCTTTTTGTTTGGAAATTACTTTTTAGTTGAGATTCTAATGATTTTTTTTCCTTCACACTTAAAAAAATTTCATTATCATATAAATCTTTAAGCAAATCTAAGTAATTGTCCTCTGAAATATTCTTAGCAAATAAATTAACCATTGGTCTGCTATAAGAAATTCTAATTCCGTTCCTATCATAAATTGTTCCTCTAGGGGAAGGAATTATTGCTTCTCTTAAAAAATTATTTCTAGATAATAATTCATATCTGTTACCATCAATAATTTGAAGGTGAAAAAGTTTAAATAATGCAATAATAAAAAAAACTGCAACGATTAAAATTGATATGTTTGATCGTATTGATTTGGCCATCTAATATATTTTACAATAATCAAAATTATAGATAAAACTATAATATTATAAATAATGCTAACTGGCATATAAATTAAGTATAGGGCGGAATCTAAGGAGCTTAAGACAAATATCAATATAATTGATATTAAATAATAGGTGAAAACTAGAAAACCTATTAAATATATTTCATTAAGATAATTCTTCCATATATAATTAATTGATAAATATCTACCAATTACAAAAACTAATATTTTTATAAAAAAATCAACAATAGAGATATCACTACCAAAAAGATTCATAATAACCAGCGATAAAAATAGAAGAATATCAAAAAATTTATTGGAACTCAGTATAGAAATAAAAATCACAGATACAAGACTAGGATCTAAATATGGTTGAAAATCAACAATAAAAGTATCATCTAATAAAACAAATAAAGGCCAAGTTAATATAAAATAATAAAAATTATTGTGAATCATTGGTATCTATATAAACTCCTACATAGTCAAAATTATATGCAAATACATCGGATTCTAAATATATTTTAAAAAATCCTTTTTCTTTTTTAATACTTTTGACTTCTGCAATAGGTTTAAAGAAAATTGGACTAGTCTTAGATAAAGATAAATATATTTTGTCACCTGGTAATATTTGAACTGAATCTTGGATATATTGAACATAAGAGGTAAAGCCATCTCCTTTTAAAATTCCTTTATATCTTTCCTTGCCAACTTCAACAATAAGTGCAAAATCCTTATTTTTTATTGAATATATTTCGGAATATTGATCAGTAACATTACCGATCTTACCGAGAAATTTATCTTCTGTAAAAACAAGCTGATCTTTTTTTAGGCCTTCTTTATTACCTAAAGGGATTAAAAAAACATTATTGAGAAACGATGGATACTTCAATATAACTTTTGAAAATAAAATTTTAGAGTTAGGATTATCATTTTTAATATTGAGTAATTTTTTTAATCTATCATTCTCGTCTAAGAGGGATGAATAAAAATCATTTTTATCTATATTTTCTATATTTGCAGTGGCGTGGGATTGGTAAAATGTTGATATAAAAGTTTTTGATTTAATCGAAAGAATAGAATTAACATTTAGCCAAAAAAAAATAAAAAGTAAAAGAAAAAAGATTAAAAAAAAGTAGAATTTTTTTTTAATCCTAAGTAAAAACATATTAGATTGATATCTTTCTTAAAGTATTAATTTCTTCCAGAGCTTTTCCACATCCTTTTACAACACAAAGTAGCGGCTCCTCGCCAACAGTAACCTTAAGCCTAGTAGCAGATGAGATTCTATCTGCAAGTCCACCAAGTAATGCGCCACCTCCAGCTAGGACAATACCATCAACAATTATATCTCCTGCCAACTCAGGAGGAGTAGCGTCTAATGTCTCCCTGACCGCTGTTATTATTTCTTGGACTGAAAGATCCAAAGCTTTTTTTGTATCTAAAGAATTTAAATCTATTGAAGTAGGCAGCCCAGAATCTAAACTTCTTCCTCTAATTTGCATTTGAAGTGACTCGCTAGGCGACTCCGTTACATCTGCAATAGTTTTTTTAACAGTCTCGGCCATATTCTCTCCAATTAAAATATTATAGGTTTTTTTAACGTAATCTATGATGGCATTATTCATTGAATCACCTGCAGTTTTAATCGATTTACTTATAACAAGTCCTCCTAAAGATATGACTGAAATGCCAGTAGTACCTCCACCAATATCAATAATCATTCCACCTCTGGAACTTAAGACGCTATCCATCTCGGCACCAAGAGCTGCCGCCATTGTTTCTTCAATAAGATAAACCTCTCTTGCTCCAGCAGATTCGGCAGCCTCTACTACAGCCCTTTTCTCTACAGGGGTGATACCAATCGGGACTGATACAACAACTCTAGGTCTAACTAAAAAATTATTCCTGTGATATTTTGAAATGAAATATTCGAGCATTTTTTGAGTAACTTCAAAATCAGCTATAACACCTTCTTTTAATGGCCTTATTGCTTCTATAGATCCTGGAGTCTTACCAATCATCAGTTTTGCTTCATCGCCCACTGCAAGAATATTAATATCTCCAAGCCTATCTCTTTGAACCGCAACAACCGATGGCTCATTAGCGACTATACCTTTATCTTTTATGTATACAACTACATTTGCAGTTCCTAAATCTAAACCAATATCAATCGAGAAATAATTTGCAATCTTATCCCAGATAGTATAATTTTGAACTTTATTTGTGACCATTATGAACAAATAGTAACAAAAAAAATAGGAATTTCATAATAAATAAATTATTTAAATGCTTTAGTTATTGTTATTGATATTATTTTATCACCACCACCTAGTAGATCTTCAAGATCAATTCCTAAATATTTTTTCTCTGCTCTAGCCCTTAACATTTTTAATTTAATGATTTTTTCTTTATTTGAAGTATTTTCTAGTTTTATATAAACCTCACTTATATCTTCATCCAATAAATTCATGAGTCTAAAAAAGCCTATATTTGAAGAAATATCATAATCTAAAATAATTATTGATTCTGTAATTTCTGAAGCTGTCATCTCTTGTTTTATGACCTTTCTAGTTACATCTTTAATAGTCTTGGGAGATTCTCTATCAGTTTTTACATTATTTAGCTTCTTTGCTTTTAAATTAATCTTAGGTTCTGCTGATTTAATTGCTATTTGAATATTTGAAAAATCAAAATCCATTATTCCAGCATTAACACTAATTTTGGTTTTCTTAGTAGCTTCAATAGTAGGATTATGTTTAAATCGCCTTTTATTAACAGTGTTACCTCTTTGATTTAAAAAATATATTTCGAAAATAATATCACTGTAATCGAATAAGCTATCATTAAATAAATCTAAAATTATTATTCCTTGGGTATTTCTTGCTTTTGATTTCCAATTAAAATCTAAGATTCTTAAATCATCACTAGCAATAGGGATTTCGTCATATTTCGAATCGATATCTTGGTAGATATCTTCAATTTTAATATTTTTCATCTTTCCACCAGAACTCATATAAGTTTTTGGCGATATAATATTTGCATCCATTAAAGTAATAGATATAGATGTTGCATTTGAAGAATTTGAAACACCTATAGTCAAAGGCGCCAAAGAAATAGTTTCACCTGGAGAAATTGGTTGATTGTTAGAAATTAATTCTTCTGATATCAAGTTATTATTTTGATCAAATACTGAAACCAATAATCTGATGTCTCCATAAAAGCTTCTGGAAATATTTTTATACGATAATTTTTGAAAACTTATTGTCTTAGATGCTGATGAATCAATAATATATTCAACATCTTGAATTATTATATTTTTGGCGGGATCAAATTCGGCTGATGAGGAGAAGTCAATTTTAGCATTCTTTATAGCAACTTCTGTTCTTATAGGAGTAAAAGGTAGTAGTATATTTCCAGTAACATTCTCATATTTTTTAGACTCAGATTTTTTTATTGAATCATTGATTATGATTGGAAATTTATATAATACGTCCCTATCATTATAAATTTGAATTTCTAATTCAATATCCTTAAATGAAATATCAGAGTTATTTTTGATTTCTATTAATTTAAATATCGGCTGCGTACTTTGCAGGCTGGTTTTCCATTCAAAATCACTGACTTTAAGATTAGATATGTTTTTTCTGTATAAATCTTCAATTTCATTAGAATATGCATAATTATAAAAACACATAAGAAATAATGTGCACAATAGGCAATTAGATAATTTGGCTGAAATTTGATTGAAAGAGTTCATATTGTTTTTTTAAACAATAATATCTGATAAAATAAATGATGTAAGTAGGGGAAGATTATAATGCCAAGATATATATTATTATCCACATTAACAACAGAGGGAAGAAAAACAGTCAAACAGAATCCAAATCGAATAAAAGAAGTCGATGCTGAGATTGAAAAAATGGGTATTAAAGTTTTGAAACAATATGCAACATTGGGGCCTTTTGATTTTATTAATATAGTTGAAGCGCCTGATAACGATGCAATCAGCAAGCTATCAATTGAGCTTACATCTAGGGGCACGATTCAAATCAAAACCTTGCCCGCAATTGATATTGATTCTTTTGTTGAGTGCTTAAAACAAGATGATTAAAATACTTAAAAGACTTCTTCAAAATGTCAAAGATCAATCTCAGAACGTACCTGGATTCAAAGCTAGTAAAATATTAAAGGTCTATATATATATTGGTGTTATTTCAATTTTTTTACCTTTAATTTATTTTTTATTTATTTTCTTTTATAACAGTTCAATAAAATGATTAACTTTAATTTTGATATAAACGATAAAAGAATTTTAATAGTTGGTTCTGGTAGCGTGGCAAAAAGAAGATTAAAAAAAATTATAGAGCCACCAAATAATCCTTATATCAAGATTATTTCTCTTGAGTTTGATAATAGTTTCAAAATGCTTATGTCAAAAAAGAAAAATATTTATAAAGTAGAAAGGCCTTATAGAAAAGGTGATTTAAATAAGTTTGATATTGTTTTAGCATGCACAAATGACAAAGAATTAAATGAAAGAATTTCGAAAGAAGCTATAGCAAAAAAAATTCTAGTAAATAATGCCTCGTGTAGATCTCAAAGTAATATATATTTTACTTCAAATATTAAAATTAATAATATACTGCGTATTGATTTAAGCACTAATGGCAAAAGTCCTTTTATATCAAAAACCATGCGTATAATATTCGAAAGAATTTTAAAAAAATCTCTTAGAAGACTTCTAAACTCTATCACTGATAAAGGTAAAATAAACCTCAAAAAAGAGAAAAAAATAAAAGTTAAATTAAATAATTCTGATATAATTAAAAAAATATTATTAAAAAGTAATAAACTTTTTGATGAACTTTTTTAGTTCTGGTCACATTATGAGTGTAGTAGAAACGAGTAAATTCTATAAAGGTTTAAAAATAATTTATGAAGATGATTTATGGGAAATTATAGAATTTCAACATAGAGTAATGCAACAAAGAGCTCCTGTTGTAAAGACAAAGCTTAAAAATATTTTTACGGGTCTAGTTCAGGAAAAAAGTTTCCGAAGTGGTGATACTTTCAGTCTGCCTGATTTAACAAAAAAAGATTCCCAAATTTTATTTACGGATGAAGATTCAATTACATTTATGGATCTAGAATCTTTTGAACAATATCAGCTTAATATTGAAAACTTGGGTGATAAGAAAAATTTTATTAAAGAAGAACAAAATGTTCTACTACTCCATTATAATGGTTCTCCAATAGATTTGGAATTACCAACACATGTGGAACTTCAAATTTCAGAAACTGAGCCGGGCTTAAAAGGTGACAGCGTAACTGGGGGTAATAAGCCAGCAAAACTTGAAACTGGTGCAGAAATTTCAGTTCCTTTGTTCATAAATATTGGTGATTTTGTAAAAGTTGATACCAGAGATGGTAAATACTTAGAAAGAACAAAAAAAGCTTAAACGGTACTCATTAATAGCTTAAAAAGAACAATATACTTCTGGTTGCTAATTGGTAGCATTTTTCCACTATTGTTAATCTTCATACCTATGTCTACCATTGACTGTATATCCTCGGATTTAAAATCACTAATCTTCTTGGTTTTAAGTGTTTTGGCTCTATTAAAATTTTCTATCCACTTTTTGCTATCTGTGAATCTATATTCTTTAGTAAGATTAGAGTAATAAAATATGTACGAATCTTGATATATGAATGTATCTATCAAACTATTAGCCTTTTTACTCTCAATTAATCTATATATAAGCACGCTATAAATTTACTTTAATAATTTAATATTTTACAATCTTTATGTGAGTAACTTTAAAATATTTTCCGGATCATCCAATTTACCATTAGCTAAATTAATTTGTAAAAAATTAAAAGTTAATTTAGGAAAGCTTGAAATTAATAGGTTTAGCGATGGAGAGATTTTTGTTGAAGTAAATGAAAGCGTTCGAGGTTCAGACTGCTTTGTAATCCAGTCAACTAATAACCCGGTAAATGAGAGTTTGCTTGAGCTATTTATAATAGTTGATGCACTCAGACGTGCGGCAGCCAGAAAAGTTTATGCTGTCATACCATATTTTGGGTATTCTAGGCAAGATAGAAAAGTAAGTGATAGATCACCAATAACTTCTAAGCTGATATGTGATTTGTTAGTTAAATCAGGTATTGAAGAAGTAATCTTAATGGATATCCACTCCGGACAAATTCAAGGTTTTTTTGATATTCCTGTAGATCATCTTTATGCATCACCTATAGCAAGGAAATATTTTACAAAAAAATATAAAAAAGACTTAATAATTGCATCTCCCGATGTTGGTGGAATGGAAAGAGCTAGAACTTTTGCTAAAAAGTTCGGTGACTTAGATATAGCAATGACTGATAAAAGACGACCAAAACCAAATGTAGCAAAAATAACTAATGTTATCGGAAATGTTGAAAATAAACACGTTCTGTTAATTGACGATATGATTGATACGGGTGGGACCGCCACTAAATCTGCGGAAGCTCTAATGAAAGCTGGGGCAAAGTCCATTTCTATGTTTTGTAGTCATGGTGTTTTATCTGGAAACGCCGTAGAAAATATTGTTAACTCATGTATTGATGAACTAGTAATTACTGATACAATAAATAACCAAAGTAAATTAAAGAAAATAAAGAAAGTTAGGGTTTTGACAGTTTCTGATTTAATTGCAAAAGCAATTAGGAGAATAATTGATAAAAAATCTATTAGTGATTTATTTTCATAGGAGTAAGAAATGATTACTGTTGAATTAGAAGTTCAAAATCGTGAGTTTCTAGGGAAGCAAGCAAATAAGAAGTATAGGAAAGAAGGACTTGTTCCTGCTGTAATTTATGGCAAAAATAAAGATAATCTAAATATATTGGTTGATCCACTCAAATTAAAAAAACTTCTCAAAAATGAAGCTGGTGAAAATACAATTATTGAAATGAAATTAGACAATACTGACTTAAAAAGAAATGTTCTATTAAAAGATGCACATTTAGATACTTTAACGAGTGAACCACTGCATCTAGATTTCTATGAAATCACTGAGGGCGAAGAAGTAAAAGTTTCTGCTCCCCTATCTTTTATTGGAAGACCAGAAGGTGTTAAAAGTGGCGGAGTTATTCAAACACTAAGTAATGAAATTCAAATCAAATGTCTACCAAATTTAATTCCTAATAATATTGAAATTGATATCACAAGCCTCAACATTGGAGATACTTTAAGGGTCAAAAATATTGAAAATATGGATAATATAGAAATCTTGTCTAATCCTGAGAGTACTCTCATCAGTATTTTAGCTCCAAGGCTGGTTGTAGAAAGTACAGCAACCGAAGAGGATGGAAGTGGTGAAGAAAATTCCGAAGAAGCTCAGGCTACTGAAGAAAAAAAGGATGCAGAATCTTAAAAGTTTAATGTTTTAATGTGAAAAACTTTCTTTTAGTAGGACTTGGAAATCCAGGTAAAAAATATTCTAATAATAGACATAACATTGGCTTTCAACTGATTGATTATTATCTAAATGATCTAAACATATTGGGTTTCAAATCTAAATTTGAATCACAGTATTTATCTTTTGAGCATATGAACAATAAGATTCATATTTTAAAACCCGAAACTTATATGAATGAAAGTGGTAAGGCAGTCAAAGAATGTAGTAATTTTTATAAAATTCCAATATCAAACATAATATCAATTTATGATGAAATGGATTTACAAGTAGGGGAAATGAAAATAAAGCATGGTGGGGGCTCTGCTGGTCACAATGGAATTAAATCATTAATAAATAATTTATCTTCAGAGGATTTCATCAGAGTTAGAATTGGTATTGGAAAGCCTATAAATAAAAATTTAGTAAATAAACATGTTTTGTCCGACTTTACACCCGATGAGCTTAAATCATTAGATGCAATCAAGAATAATATTTCGTCGGTTATAGAAGATTTAATAATTAATGGTTTATCATTTGCAATGAATAAATTTAACAGTAAAATTCAATAAATATTATCTCTAAAAATTCAAGGAGGAAATCATGGAATTATCAAGTAAGTTTGTTACTTATGGTGGACTTATACTAGCAGTGCTAGGGTTAATTTATGCACAAGTAACATACTGGAATATAAGATCATTACCGAGAGGTAATGATACTCAAAGAAAACTAGGTGTCACAATTTATAACGGCGCTATGTCTTTCATAAAACAAGAATATCGATATATTGTTATATTTGTCGTAATAGTAGGAGCATTGCTCTTTTACTTCTTAGGTATGCAAACAGCAATATGTTACTTTGCTGGTGCAGCCTTATCTATGACTTGTGGATGGGCAGGAATGACATCTGCATGTATAGCCAATTCAAGGACAGCAGAAGCTGCGAACACTTCGGGTCAAGGCTCAGCTCTTTCAACCGCATTCAAAGGTGGAAGTGTTATGGGTTTTTCAGTAGCGAGTTTAGGAATATTAGGGGTTAGTGGAGCTTTTGCTATATATTTTGCATTAAACGCTGTTAGCGATATTAGCTTAGCGAGCTTTGCTACCGACATCGGTGGTTTTGCAATGGGTGCTAGCTCTGTTGCTCTTTTTGCTAGAGTTGGTGGTGGAATTTATACTAAAGCTGCTGACGTTGGAGCTGATCTAGTTGGTAAAGTTGAGGCTGGGATACCTGAGGATGATCCAAGAAATCCTGCGACTATTGCTGATAATGTTGGAGACAATGTTGGAGACGTTGCGGGAATGGGAGCAGATTTGTTCGAATCCTACGTTGGAAGCGTTATTGCAACAATTGTAATTGCATCTGGTATGGGAATGGCTACAAACCAAACTCTTGCTATGTATGCATTTCCTATTATTTTAATAATTGTTGGAACAATAGCTTCATTTATAGGAACTAAAGTAGTAGATATTTTAAAAGACTCTGAACCTTCTGGCGTTCTAAGAAAAGCCTCCCTAACTGCAGGAATACTTTTCCTTGCTTTTGGATATTTTTCAATAAACGCAGTTGGTGAAAGTGTTGGTATTTCATCTTCTATGCTATTTAATATTTTTGTATGTTCAATTATCGGTCTTTTCTCTGGCTCAATAATTGGTGGAATAACTGAATATTATACATCTGGAAAACCAGTTTCCGATATTGCGGATGCTTCCGAGAAAGGCGGAGTCGCAACAAATATAATTAGTGGCTTATCCGTAGGAATGTTAAGTACAGCTCTTCCAATTCTTGTAATTGTTATAGCAATTTTTGCATCATTTAATTTTGCAGGTTTATATGGAATAGGTATCGCGGCTGTAAGTATGCTTGCCACAATTGGTATCACAATGTCTGTTGATGCATATGGTCCAATAGCTGATAATGCCGGTGGAATTGCTGAAATGGCTGGATTAGATCCTAAGGTTAGAGTAATTACTGACAAACTTGACAGTTTAGGCAATACTACTGCTGCAATTGGTAAAGGTTTTGCTATTGGTTCAGCAGCCTTAACATCTTTGACACTTTTTGTTGCTTTTGCTGCGGCAGCCCAAATTAGTTCGGTTAATTTGCTGGATTATAAAGTTGTCTGCGGGCTACTGCTCGGGGGAATGGTTCCATATTTATTTGGTGCATTAACTATGGGTGCTGTCGGTAGATCAGCTGAAAAGATGGTTCAAGAGGTAAGAAGGCAATTTAAGGAAATAGCTGGAATCATGGAAGGAAAAGCTGAGCCAGATTATGCATCCTGTATTAAAATTAGTACTGATGCATCTTTAAAAGAAATGGTCTTGCCTGGTATTCTTGCAGTTGTTTGTCCTATAGTTGTTGGATTTGCTTTAGGTTCAGCTGGATTAGCTGCATTTTTAGCTGGAGCATTAATTTCAGGAATAACCCTTGCTCTAATGATGGCAAACTCAGGTGGTGCTTGGGATAATGCTAAAAAGTTTATTGAGGAAGGAAATAAAGGTGGTAAAGGATCAGAGGCACACAAAGCCGCTGTTGTTGGTGATACTATAGGTGATCCATTTAAGGATACATCTGGTCCTGCAATGAACATATTGATCAAACTTATGACAATCGTTTCATTAGTAGTAGCACCTATCTTTCTATAAATGAGTTCTCTTAGCTGCGGCATTGTTGGTCTGCCAAATGTTGGAAAATCAACAATATTTTCAGCACTTACAAATGCCGCAGTAGAATCAGGGAATTTTCCTTTTACAACTATTGAGCCCAATATAGCAATTGTTGATGTTCCCGATTTACGGTTAGAAAATCTTGTTAAAAATCTGAATCCAGAAAAGACTGTTTATACTTCATTGAAATTTGTGGATATTGCAGGGCTAGTTAAAGGTGCAAGTGAAGGCGAGGGTTTAGGCAATAAATTTTTGGCAAATGTCAGAGATGTCGATGCAATTGCTCATGTTTTAAGATGTTTTGAAGATGATATAACTCATGTTTTTAATACTGTTGATCCAAAGCGAGATTTAGAAGTAATAAATCTTGAATTATGTTTAAGTGATATACAAATTTTAGAAAAAAGAATTATAAAACTTGAAAAAATTAAAAAAAGTGGTGATAAGGAAGCCATACTTGAATATGATATCGTAAAAAATCTTTTAGATTGTCTTAATAAAGGTGAAAAAATAAATATAGAAAGTTATGAAATCACCGAACAACAAATTATTAAAAAACTAAACTTAATTTCTTCAAAACCTACAATATATGTATTAAATTATGGGAATAATCAAATTGAATATAGCAAAATAGAAGAGCTAAAAAAATATATTTCAGACAAAGGTGAAACATTTGTCGAAATATATGGCTTATTAGAAAGTGAGATTAAAGATCTTAGCTCTAATGATAAAGAAGAATTCTTTAATGAATATAATATTCAAGAAGCTGGTCTCAATTCGTTAATAAAGAAAGCTTACGAATATCTTAATCTTATAACTTTTTACACTGCGGGTCCTAAAGAATGTAGAGCATGGAGCATATTACGAGATTCCAGAGCTCCAAATGCAGCTGGAAAAATACATTCTGATTTTGAAAAAGGGTTTATAAGAGCAGAGGTAGTCAAATACTCGGATTTTATAAATGTAGGGAATGAAGATGAAGCTAAGAAGCAGGGTCTAATAAAATCAGAGGGGAAAGATTATATAGTTCAAGATGGAGATATAATTCACTTTAGGTATAATGTTTGAAACCTGTTGCCAACATATTTGGCCAGCAGACCATAACAGGAGGTCATAAATTATGACAAATAACTATGAAATTTTATTCATAGTCCCAAAAAATATTGATGGTAATCAATATACAGAGTTTTCAAATAAAATAAGCTCCACTATTAAAGATAAATATGGATCAGATTTATTAAAATTTGAAAAATGGGCTGATAGAAAATTAGCATACACAATCAATAACCATACCGATGGTACATATTATTTGATTGAAACGAAATGTAGCTCAGAATGTATAAATGAATTGGAAAATATTTTAAGTTTTGAGAAAACAATAGTTTTAAGATTTTTAATTGATAAGAAGTAAAGGAGAAAATCATGGCAGAAAGAAAAGAATATGATAAAAGAAAACAAGCAAGAAAAAAACCTTCTAAATTACTTGAAGGTGATGTAGATATTAATTATAAGAATGTAGAATTGCTGCAAAATTTCATAACAGAAAGAAAAAAAATTGCGCCAAGAAGAATGACGGGTAATACTGCGTCTCAACAAAGAATAATTTCAAGAGAGATAAAAAAAGCTAGACATATGGCATTGCTTCCATACACAGTTAATCATAAATAATTTATGAAAATTATTCTTAAAGAAGATATTAAAAAACTTGGAAAGAAGGGGGATATTGTAGAAGTTTCTGATGGTCAGGGACGAAATTTTTTAATCCCTAAGAACATGGCAATAGAGGCTACTTCAAAAAACGTAAATCTTCTGAATGAACAAAATAAAGCAACAGAAAAAAAAGAGCAAGAATCAATTGAAAACGCAAAATTATTGAGTGCCAAAATTGAAAATACCTCAATACATATAAGAGCAAAGGAAAATAATGGAAAACTCTTTGGTTCGATAACAAATGCAAAGATTGCAATAGAATTTAATAAGTTGGGAATTAGAATTGATAAGAAAAACATAGAAATTAAAAATCAAATTACACAAATTGGGTCTCATAAAATAAGAATAAAATTATATAAAAATTTTTATATTGATAAAATAATAGATATTACTTCTGAAGCAAATTGACACATAATAACTATTTATTGTAATCTAAAAACTAATGAATCTTTTTGTTATCCCCGGTGGAGCATTTGTAGAGAATACCTACTTGTTAAAATCTGATAACTCAAATGAGCTTATTCTGATTGATCCTGGAAGTCAGATAAATGAGATTGAAGATCAAATAGCTAAAATAGATTTCGAAAAATTAATCATAGTGAATACACATGCTCACCTTGATCATATATATGGCGTGCAATATTTTAAGGAAAAATATTCTGCACCTTTTTATATTCACAAACTTGAACTTCCTATAATAGATGTAATGGTAGATGCATCTATGAGATTTGGATTAGAGGAGTTTGCTAATCCTAAAGTACCAAAAGTTGATAAATTTATCTCTGATGATGAAGTTCTAAGACTGGCGGGTCTTGAATTCTCTTGCTTATTAGTACCTGGGCACTCTCCAGGTAGTCTATGCTTTTATTTTTCTAAAGAGAATAATAATATAGAGCAGGATTTTGTAATATGTGGCGATACAGTTTTTGCTGGTAGTATTGGGCGAGTTGATTTAACAGGAGGAACAAATATGGAAGATTTAGTTGGAAACATAAATAAAAAATTGATGATTCTTCCAGACGATACTGTTCTTTTTCCTGGTCACGGGCCAGAGACTCAAGTCGGAATTGAAAAAAAATCTAATCCTTTTCTATTAGGATATACCTAAATGGATTTAAAGCTTTTTAAGTTAATTTTTTTATTATCAGCAAGTCTTCTTATAGGTATTTTAATTAATGATGGTATTCAAATTTATCTTCTGAACGATAAGAACAGGAATGTAGTTGAAAATAAGAAATTTTTAAAGTCTGAAAATTTATCTCTCAGCACAGAAATTGAGCTACTAAAAAATAATAAATCATATATATTGTTGATGGCTAGAGAAAAACTTGGAATGATAGCTGACGGTGAGGTTGTATACAAGTTTATTCAAAAAGAAAATAGTAAATGACTCAAGCAAAAAAAGAATTAAAAACAATAAGAAAGACACCCAGAAAAGACTATGGTCAAAATTTTCTCTCAAATAAAATCAAGATAGAAAAAATAGCAAATTATATAATAGGTAAAAATATAGGTAATGTTGTTGAAATAGGACCAGGTCTAGGTGCAATTACCGATCAACTAATAAACTCATATAAAAATTTAAATATCAAGTGTATAGAAAAAGATAAAGAACTTTTTAAAATACTAAAAAATAAATATAAAAATAAAAAAAATTTTGATATCCTCAATAAAGATATACTTAATTATGACTTAGGTGTTCATGACAATGCAAAAACTCTTATTTTTGGCAACCTACCTTACAATATATCTACAAAAATATTAATGAATTTTTGTGACTCCCTATTACAAACACAAACAGAGGGTTTGTTTATGTTCCAAAAAGAGGTAGCTGAAAAAATAATTGCTAAAAAACTTAAGAATAATCAGCTCTCATGTAAAATTAAATGTTTTTTTGATATTAAAGAAATTTTGAGATTAAATCAATCAGATTTTTGGCCCCCACCTAAAATTAAATCCACTTTATTATTATTTACTCCAAAAGAAATTAACTTTGATAAGAATAGATTAAAAGAATTAAATCATTTTTTTAATATAGCTTTCCAATCTAACAGAAAAAAACTATTCAATAATTTAAGAAATGAATATGATAAGTTATTATTAGAAAAAATATTTGGTGCTCTCAAATTAGATTTATCACATAGACCTGAAAACATATATCCTGAGCAATACTTGGAAATTTTTCATTCTTTATAAATAATAAATTTTTGTTAAAACTTTTTCTATAAAATTTCTTATTGAATAGTTATGATCATTGACAATAATCGAAAAGCAATAAAGATCATTATTTTTACCAATAAAATATCCAGACAATGAGCTAACACCTTTAATATATCCTGTTTTTGCTCTAAGATTTTTAAATAAAGGCTTAGATTTAAATCTTTTTAAGAGTGTCCCATCTACGCCAGCAATAGGTAATGAATCATAAAAATAATCAAAGTAATCTTTGGATGTAGCCCTCTCTAAAAGTAAAGCAATTGAACTAGTTGTAATTTTATTATACTTTGATAGACCTGATCCATCTTCAAGATTAAACTTTGAATTAGGGATTTTGACTTTTTTGTTAAGAAAAAATCTCATTACTTTTTGAGAGTCTCTCCAAGAACCACTCTTTCTTAAATAATTGGCGGATAGTTTTTTAAAAATATGTTCAGCATAAAGGTTGTTACTCTTTTTGTTAACAATATGAATTAAATTTGATAAATTGTTTGAATTAATTATAAAAATTGATTTTAAAGGATTAAGTTTTTTTAATATTGGAATTCGCCTTAAGCTAATTGAGCCGTTAATTCCAATACCATTATTTTTAAATTGTCTTTTAAGTGTTACTCCTAAAAGGTACAAAGGGTTATCAGTTAAATATAAATTATCACCAGATTGATAAAGATTTTCATTAACTGCGATAGATGATATGTAGGGAGCCCAGGATAAACCTTTCCAGCTACTTTTCCATGTTTTATTAAAGAAGGGCTCTTCATAATAGTCATTGTTAATAACAAGATCTCCATTGATTTTTTTTAAACCGGTTTTTTTAAAATATAAGACGGCTTTTTTGATTTTAGCGGTTGTGAGACTTGGATCACCTTTCGTATCAACATAAACATGTCCATTAAGCGTTCCGCTTTCATCAATCTTCCCAGTTGTATAAATATAAGTTTTAAACTGATAGTTAGGTCCCAACAGCTCTAGTGCCGTAATAGTAGTAAGAATTTTTTGATTTGAAGCTGGTGTCATAGCATAGTCATGCCTATGTGCCACAATAACTTTATCCTTCGTGATGTTCTTCACATATATTGAGATATTTGGTGTAATCTGAGCCTGGCTTTTAATCATAGAGTTGATAGATTTGGCATTCAAATTAATTGATATTAAAAAAAACGCTATTATTATTAATGAGCTTCTGACCATGACGAACCTTCATCTATATCAACTTCAAGAGGTACTTTGAGTTTGATACAATTCTCCATATATTTTTTTATTTTTCTTTTCACATCATCGACTTTATCTTTTTTACATTCAAAAACAAGTTCATCATGAACTTGAATAATAAGACTAGAATGGTCTTTTAATGATTTATCATTATTTATATCAATCATTGCTAATTTTATAATATCTGAGGCTGAACCTTGGATTGGTGTATTTATAGCTGCTCTTTCATTAGCAGATCTTAATAAATAGTTTTTAGAGTTAATATCTTTAAGATATCTTCTTCTTTTTAGAATAGTCTCCACAAAACCATGTTCCCTAGTAAAATTGATTGTATCATCAAAATATTCCTTAACTCTCAAATAACGATTAAAATATTTTTCAATATATTCTCTTGCGGTCTTAATATCACTATTGATTTGAAGAGATAACCTTTTTGGACCGATTCCATATATAATTCCAAAATTTATTGTCTTAGCAAGACTTCTTTCCTGTTGGCTAACTTCATTTAATGGAATATTAAAAATTTCAGATGCGGTATTAAGGTGAATATCTTCATTATTGAGATAACTCTTCAGCATTGTAGGGTCATTGGAAAAATGTGCAAGTAATCTAAGTTCAATTTGTGAATAATCAGCAGATAGTATTATTGAATTTTTTCTCTGGGGTATAAAGGAGTCTCTAATTTGCTTACCCTCTTTTGTTTTGATGGGAATATTTTGTAAATTTGGATTACTAGATGATAAACGGCCGGTTGAGGTCCCAGTTTGATTATAAGATGTATGAACCCTATTCGTTTTGGGATTTATTAATGATGGTAGCGAATCTAAATAGGTTGACTTGAGCTTAGTATAGAATCTGTATGATAGTATTTGTAAAATTATAGGGTGCTGGCCTTCCATGCTCTGGAGTGATTCTGAATCAGTTGAAAATTCTCCTTTTTTTGTTTTTTTAAAAGGTTTAAGATTTAATTTATTAAACAAAACGTCTCTCATTTGCAAAGTAGAATTTATGTTAAATTCAAATTGTACTAAACCATAAATTTTTTTTTGAATTTCTGTAATTTGTTTTTCAAATTTTTTTGAAATTTCGCTTAGTTTTTTTATATCAATATAAGCACCATTATGTTCAAGGTCAGCTAGTACTGACACAAAGGTCATCTCATTTTTTTCAAAATCATCTAGACACTTAGCATCAATTAACATATTATTAAAAATTTTATATAATCTTAGTGCAATATCAGAATCTTCACACGCATAGGTTGTAGCAATATTAATAGGAACTTCATCAAATCTTATTTCTTTTTTATCGACTTTGGTTACATCTTTATATGAAATCATCTTATAATCCAAAAATTTTCTTGCAAGGCTGTCTAAACTATAGCTTTGCAAGGAACTGTCAAGAAAATGTGCAGCTATCATTGTATCAAAAAAAATTCCTTTTAAGTCTATTGAATAATTTGAAAAAACAAGTTTTTCATATTTTAAATTCTGGCCTATTTTTTTTATCTTGGGATTTTCTAATATATTTTTAAAAATATCTATGAATTCATTTAATTCTAATTGTGGATTCTTAGATAAATGTGCGACTGGTATATAAAATCCTTCATTCTCAGCTAGTGATATTGCTATACCAACTATTTCTGCTTCAAGTCCATTTATTGATGTCGTTTCAAGATCAATGGAAAAAAGCTTTTTTTTGTTTATATCTTTTGCTATTTTCTTTAGAGATTTCACTTCTGTGATGGTTTTATAATTTGAGATAGATTCGAAAGTTGTATGGGAATCTTCATCAACCATTGAATCAAATTCAAGCTCTTTAAATAATTTATTTAAACCTTCTTGATCACTAGATGAAATTAAAAAATCATCAATTTTCTCTTTGATTTTTATATTTTTTTCTATTGTAATTAGCTCTTTACTTAAATATGCAAAATCTTTATTGTCTGTTAAAAGATTTTGTATTCTTTCTTTTTCAACTTTTGAAATATTTTTGTATAAATTATCTAAATTTTTAAAATCACTTATTAATGATTGTGCTGTTTTAGGTCCAATACCTTTGACTCCAGGAATATTATCAATTGAGTCACCGACAAGTGAAAAATAATCAATCATTTGATCTGGCTTAAGGCCATATTTTAAAACTACTTCTTTTTGATCTGTAATTTTATTTTTCATTGTATCAAGCATTATAGTTTTTTTATTTATAAGCTGTGTAAAATCCTTGTCGCCTGAAATTATTGTAATTTTAATCTGGTCCTCAAATTTTTTTGATAATGATCCTATTATGTCGTCTGCTTCATAATTATGTAACGACATAGTTTTAATTCCTCTTAATTGTAAGTACTTAATAATTTTTGGAAATTGTAATGAAATATCTTCGGGAGCCTCACCCCTATTAGCCTTATATTCTGGATAAATGTCATTCCTAAATGATTTTCCACCAGAGTCAAATACAGCAACAAAAAATTCTGGTTTTTTTTCATCTATGAATTTATTAATCATATTAATAAATCCAAAGATTGCATTTGTAGGAAATCCTTTTGAGTTGGCAAGATAACCAATTGCATGATAAGCCCTAAAAACATATGAGCTTGCATCTAAAATAAAAAAATTTTTTGACATTAATTATTTATCTAAGATATCGGCAAGTTCACCTTTATCATTAAGTTCTATACAGATATCACATCCACCTATAAACTCTCCATTTACATAAAGCTGAGGTATTGTAGGCCAATTAGAAAATTCTTTTATACCAGCTCTAAGTTCAGGGTCTGATAAGACATCAAAAGATATATATATTGTTCCCAGTTGACTCAGAATTTGAACAACTTTTGCAGAAAAGCCACATTGTGGCATCTCAGGGGTACCCTTCATGTATAAGACAACTTTGTTTTCACTTACTGTTTTTTTTATTTCCTCACTAATATTGCTCATTTGTCTCTCCTTTATAAATTTAAGTTATTTTAGTTCATTTGATTCATCAATTGTTAATGTTTTCATGGATAAAGCATGTATGGCTTCCTTCATCTCTTCTTGAAGTATTGAATATATCATCTTATGTCTTTGAAGAGTATTCTTTCCATCGAATTCTTGACTTATAATTATTGCTTCAAAATGGGTTCCATCACCAGTTACTGTTACTTTAGAACCAGAAAGGCCTTTTTCAATTTTATCCTTTATATAAGATTCGTTCATATGATATTATAACTTAAAAAAGTAACCCAAGGATATTAAGTATAAATATAAAACTAAATAATATTAAAAAAGTTATACCAAATATTGCCAATGATTTAATATATGGGGATGGCCTATATTTTTCCGGAAAATCAACATTGTAAATTAACTTATAATTTAGAATTGCAAGAAAAGGGGCTGTCATAAAAGATAATATTGTTGCTAAATCAACAAGAAATCTCATATGAGAACCCAGAAAAATAATTGTTATTATTGTACCGATTGTGACAAAAGATAAAAACATTGGCTCTAATCTTTTAGTATTTTCATTTATAGAAAGCTGATAACATTTTTTTAAAACTTTTGGGAATGCATCCAAGCAAGTTAAGGTTGTGCTAAACATAGTGGAAAAAGCTGTTAACAAAATAATATTTTTTGCCCAAGTTCCTAAGGAACTGTAAAGTTTAATTAATTGATCGACAAAAGCTGATGAAGAACTCCCAAAATCAACTCCTGAACCATAAAAAACATTTGCACCCAGAATGACAAAAGCGCATGCTAAAATAGAAGTCCAAATATAAGAAAAATTAAAATCAAATTTATTGTCTAAATATGAGATATTGAATCCTCTTTTTTTCTTCTCCATAATCCAAATTGAAGACCATGCCGATAAGTCTATAGGTGAAGGCATCCATCCTATCAAAGCTATTATAAAAGTGATACCGGCATATGAAAGTATTTCGGGCTCAACAAAGCTAGGGGCTATGGTTTTGTTAATATCAAAAGTCATAAAAAGCGATAACAAAGTCGAAAAGATAAGTATTAAAACAAGAATTTTTACGAAAGAATCAAATAAATTTCTTTTCATAAAAACTATCACTGATAAACATAGAAGTAAAATGATTGATGAACAATAAATATAATTTATATCTAAATTTAGCCAGTTTTTAAGAATAGCAGCAGTTACTCTTGTCACTCCAGCTTGGATGGTAAACATTGTTAATATTGTTAGTCCGGCAAAAAGATATAGCGCCCATGAACCAATTTTTTTATATCCATCTAAAACTGTTTCATTTTTCACCACAGTATATCTTGTTGAAAATTCAAAAAAAGGGTATTTAATAAAATTTGCAAGTATTACGGCATATAGCATTATAATACCAAAATTTGCTCCGGCACGAGTTGACTGAACGATATGTGATACACCTATTGCGGCTGATGCCCAAAGTATCGAAGGGCCTAAGACTTGAAACTTAGAAAATAATTTCTTCATTAATATTAAAATATACATAATCTTAGTTAAAATAAGAATGTGTCTAATAATACAAAAAGAACTGTCGCAATTGCAGGAACTGGACTTAGTGCAATCTTTGCTGCCATAAGGATAAGATCTCAAATGGATGTCAATTTATTAATGTTTGATAAAGCAAGGGGGCTTGGCGGTAGACTGGCTACTCGAAGGGCAGATAATGGAAAGTTTGATCATGGAGCGCAATATTTTAATTTATCAGAATTAAAAGAAATTCCTGAAATTAAAGAATTAATAGATAGCAAAATAATCTGTAGTTTGGAAAATTCGGACAAGTTTTTTGCTCCTGGTGGGATGACAAACATCGCTAAATTTCTCTTAGAAGGTTTTGATATTAAAAAACAGCATAAGCTTATAGATTTTAAAAAAAATGGTCATGAATATATTTTAAATTTTGAAAATACTGAGTCTCTAGCTTGTAATGATCTGATATTATCTTGTCCAATGCCTCAGACAATTGAAATATTAGAAAATAGTGATCCCAATTATTTGAAAGATTTCATGACGGATTTATCAATTCTTGAATATGAACCATGTATTGTACTAATGATTAAATCAAAAAATAAACTTGCTCACTTAAATAAAGAATTAGGAAATTTGTATGAAGGTAGAAATATATCGTGGGTAGGGGATAACAGTCTTAAGCAAGTTTCTGATGTTGAAAATTTTTATACTGTACAATGTAATGAAAATTTTAGTAAAGAAAATTTTGAAAATGAGTATGAAAGGACAAATGATCTATTAAAAACTGAATTAGAAACAATTTTTGGTGATGGGTACGAAATTTTATCTAATCATAAGTGGAGATATTCAGTGCCTAAAAACTTTTACGAAGGCGATGATTCCCTCATAATTCGTGAAGAAAACTTTATAGGGTTGTGTGGTGATATCTTTACGAATGGCAAGTTCAGTGGGGCCATAAAGTCTGGTATATCAATTGCTGATAAGTATGTAAAAAATGGACTTTAGAAATAAAAAACTTTCTATTGGTATAATTTATGTTGGAATCATAGTAGTTCTATCTCTTCTGGGTCTTTTTTATAATATTGGCTCAATCGTTTCTACGGTTGATAGTAAAGTTTTTATCACATTAGGTATTTACTATTTTTTTTATCTGTTACTAACACTTCCACTTGATTTTGTTTTTAGTAATGAATTAAACAATGAAAAGGATCATTCAATAAAAAAAATATTTCTTTTTAATTTTCTACTATTTATTATTTTTTATACTTCAGGAGTTCTTCTATATTTTGTTTTAATAAATAATTCTTTTATTTATCTTATTATTTACTCATTAATAATGCAAATATTACTCCTAATAATCCAGAACTTGGTTATGCGATTTTTCTTTATTAAAAATCAAAAAGAATATAGCGGCCTAGAAGTGCTAGAACTAAAAGATTCCCCTAAATATATGACATCTAATATCATTTATGGAGTTTTTTCAAAATGTATTTTGATACCAGAGCACTGGTTACTAGAAAATACAGAAAATTATAATTTTCATTTAAAAAGAATATTTATAATGTGTAAAAATAAAATCTTCATTAAGGTATTGCTTGTTTCGGCTTTTTTAAACACTATAGTTCTTACTACAGCCATTTATATAGCAAAAGATTACTATATAGATAATATAGAACTTATAATAAATCTTTCACTTCTGTTTAACTTAGTATGCTTTATATATATTTTATTACTTCCAAAATTAAGTCAGTGGGGTGTAATGAATATTGATAATATTATGAAAAAAGATAACATTGAAATTTATAAAAAGAATTTAGAAATTTTTGAAAAGAACCAGGATAAAAATAATCAAATAAACCAAAACATTGAGAGCATTTTTTATCCCATACCTTCCGTGAATACTAGAATTAAAAATCAAAAAAACTTCAGTCTTACTTTTCCAAATATTTCTAGAACTATAATTTTTATGATGATGTTTGGTGCATCGATAATTTTAAAAGGAGTTCATGGAAATGCAGGAAAGCCCGAGAACTGGATTTTTCCACCTACCGAATGAGAAATTTAATTATAGGATCTGGTATAACCGGTTTAACTATTGGTAAAGTACTTACTAACAAAAAAATAGGTTTTAAAATATTAGAATCACAAAGTGAAATCGGAGGTAGGCTCCAAACAAGTTTAATATCGGGGCACTTCGTTGATGTGGGATTCCAAGTATTATTAAGAAAATATCCGGCATTAAAATTATTTCCCGAGATTAATGAGCTGGATTTTATGGATATGAAATCTGGTTTTATAATATATAAAAATGGCTCATTCTATAAAATTTTGAATCCTTTGAGAAATATTTTAGGACTGATTTACTATAATAAATTTCCAGGGTTTTCTTTAAAGGATAAATTGTTGTTAATCAAAATTCTTACTTTATCAAAACCGTTAAATAAAGAAATAAAAACCTTGGAATATCTTGAAGAATATGGTTTTTCTAAAACTTTTATAAATGATTTTTTTATATCTTTTTTTCAGGGTGTTTTTCTAGATACCAAACTAAACGTTCCTCTGGATTATTTTCTTTTTATTTTAAGACTTTTTTCATATAGTAAGGTTTCAATACCTATAGGGGGGATATCAAAAATAACTAGTGTGATTCTAGATAAAATTGATAAAAATAAAATCATATTAAACACTGAAGTAATTAAAGTATTAGAAAACAAAGTATTGTGCTCTGATGGAAAAGAAATTACTTTTGATAAATTAATATGCACTTCTCATATGATTGAAAAAACTTTTATAAAGAAAATTAATAAAGATATCTTTAAAGATATTAAATATAATGGAACATTGTGCTTCTATTATCTTATAAAAATTAATAATATTGAGGATAGAATAATTTATTTGTTTCCAAAATCTAATAACATTTCAAGTTTATATTTTAAAAAAATAAAAGAAGGGGAATATTTGCTCTGTATTTCAAGCTTAAACAAAAATTGTTCATATCTTGATATAGAAAATGAAATTTTTAGTTATTTTAATAAGATAGATAGTATCAAATTATTAAAAAGTTTTACTGTTAATAATGGATTACCAATTATGGAAAATTTTTATAAATATAAAAATAAATCTTTTATGAAATATTCTGACAATATATTTTTTGCAGGAGATTTTCTTTCAACTCCCTCACTTAATGGGGCCATTGAATCTGGAATAAATGTATCCGAGGTGATTTCTTAATGGGTTATCTTGTTCTTTTTTATTCTAATTTAATCGTATCTGCGATGCTTTTTGGACTTATATTGGTCATTCATTTTGTTCATTACAAATCATTTCATTTCATTGATACTGAAAAATTTGTTGAATTTCATAACTTTCATACGACAAATATTTCATATTTAGTGATTCCGCTAATGATAATTGAAGCATTTACTTCGATTCTTATATGCTTTTTCTATTATGGATTTCTACCTTTAATAAATTTAATTCTTGTTCTTTCTATATGGCTTGTGACTTTTTCTTTCCAGGTTCCCTCTCATAAAATATTATCCAATGGTAAATCTGATAATGAGATTAATCATCTTATAGATAAAAACTTAATAAGAGTTTTTCTTTGGCTCTTTAAAACTGTGGCGATTCTTTTGATCATATTATAGACTTATCTTTAAGATCTCATTCCAATTTGTTGTATATCTATTAGACTTCCTTTCTCTCTTCATAAACCAGTCTCTAGATATTCCCGTATTGGCATACTTCATAGTATCACTGCCATAGACACTATTAATTTTATCAAATGCGTTCATTAATCTATCTTCTTTTTTAATATAATCTATATCATCTGAAAATGAATATTGCTTAAATTCTGAGCTTTCTATTCCGGAAAGAAATACATAAGCTTTTTTGTAAAGCAAACCTATCTCAAATATATCCTTTAATAATCTAATTCCGGTACAAATTAAGCTTGGCGTAGAGTTGGTTGAAGACCCCAGCGACTCCGTGGCAAATAAAAACTTATGAGAATTTTCTTTGTCAAATCTATTTGTAGAGAGAGCAATGGTAATAATATTACACTTGGAATTTTGATATCTAAGCTTTTCGGCCGCCCGGGAAATATAAACTGAGATAGCTTCTTCTAATAAATCTATATTAGTTATAGTCTTGCCAAAAGCTCTTGATGTGGTGATTTGCTTTTTGCTGGAAGGTTGAGAGTCTATATCTATACACATTGTACCAGTAAGCTCAATTGCTGTCCTGAGCGTGTTAACACTTGTCAGACTTCTAATTCTCTTATGATCCATTAGAGTTAATTGATAGGCATTATATACACCAAGGCCAATAAATTTTTTAGACAATCTCCTTCCGATACCCCAGACAGAGCTTATAGGTAATTCTCTCAGAATATTATTTATTTTTTCCTTATCGAATAAAGAAAAAGTTCCGTCTTTCTTTTTTGCTATTTTACTAGCAACCTTTGCTAAGGTTTTTGTCGGAGCAATGCCAACAGACACAGGTATGCCGGTCCACTTCAATATTTTGGCTCTGAGCTTAATAAACCTATTTTGTATTTCATTCAGATTTCCAGAAGGTATAGAGACGAATGCTTCATCAATAGAATAGACTTCAGTATTTAGAAAATGATCTTTCACAATTCTCATGACTCTGCTAGACATATCTGCATACAAAGTATAATTTGAAGAAAATACCTCCACATTTTCTTTTTCAATTAAGCCTCTACATTTAAAATATGGCTCGCCCATCTTTATTCCTAACTCTTTTGCTTCGTTGGATCTGGCAATTATACATCCATCATTATTAGAGAGAACCACTATTGGTTTATTTTTTAAAGAGGGATTAAAGACCCTCTCGCAAGAAGCATAAAAATTATTGCAATCTATGAGTGCTATAAAATTTTTCATTTCAAACTTTGTGTATTACGTACGTAACAACTCCCCATATATCAAAATCCATCTCTTCTGTTATTTCTATGGGAGAAAAGTTATCATTTTCGGGTTTAAGAAAAACTTTTCCTTTGGCTATCCATATTCTTTTTACTGTCAACTCCCCATTAATAGCAGCTATAACAATATTTTTATCTTTTGCCTCGACCGCTCTATCAACTATGAGGGTGTCGCCTGTTTTAATACCAGCATCAGACATTGACTCACCCTCTACTTTAACAAAAAAAGTTGCTGAGGGATTTTTAATTAATAGTTGATTTAAATCAAGATTATTCTCTACATAATCATCCCCAGGTGAAGGAAAGCCCGCTTGTACTCTAGCTGTAAAAAGAGGTAAACCAACACCTTTTTTATTAGCTATTGGCTTAATATCTAATATATTGATTGAATCTTTATTTGCATCTGGCATAGGTAAAATTATACCAAATAAAATGCAAGATTATTTTGAGAGTCTAGCCTTTATAAAAAATGTTATTGATACAAGCAAATAAGGAATTAGAACTAAAGACATAATAGACTTAAATAATTCTGCTAGCGGTCTCTGAAATTTGGAACAACTTGATACATCTATTCCTGAATTAAAGCATTCAATTAAACCAGGGATAGAGGGTAAAGATTTAGCGCTCGCAGACAATCCAATAACAACAACAACTATTGCTATATGAACGTAAAGACGTTTTCTTCCTTCGTTAAATGCCATTATCCCCAAAAATGCTATTAATGTACCTATAAATGCGGGTATTAGGACAGTTATTGTGTTATAAGTAAAATAACCATATAAACCAAGTAGGACTAATAGCAGTCCTGTTATTAAAGTATATCTAGCCATACATCACCTCGAAATTAACGCTCCGGAGGAGGGATTTGAACCCCCGACCAAGTGATTAACAGTCACCTGCTCTGCCGCTGAGCTACTCCGGAATTAATATGTAAAAGTAAGAATTTAATGTATATGTGAGAAACAGTCAAGCTTACTTATTTCTTTAAAAAAATTTGTTAAAAAGTATAATAGAAAATTATTAATGGTAAATAAAAGAAAGAAGCCTAATATAGATAAAGAAAATAAGAATCTGCCTGTACCTGCCAGTTCTTTAGAGAAGTATTTAGCCGAAATAAGTAACTACAAAATACTTACAAAAGAAGAAGAAATGAAGTATGCGCTTGATTATCGTGAGACAGGTAATGTTGAATCTGCAAGAAAGCTAATAACCTCTAATTTGAAGTTCGTTGTAAAAATTGCCATTGAATATCAAAACTATGGACTTAACTTGATGGATATAATTCAAGAAGGAAATTTGGGGTTAATGAAAGCCATAACCAAGTTTGATCCTACAAAAAGATATAGATTAATCTCATATGGTGTTTGGTGGATAAGGGCTTACATACAAAATTTCATAATGAAAAATTGGAGCTTAATTAAAATTGGTACAACACAAGCGCAAAGAAAACTGTTTTATAAAATTAGATCTGCAAAAAATAAATATAATGATGGAGATCTTACAAGAGAAGAATACTATGAAAAATTATCTAGCGACTTAAAAGTCTCAATAAAAGAGATAAAAGAAATGGATATGAGAATGAGTGGTAAAGAATTTTCATTAGATGAAGAATTAAGAGATGGTGAAAAACAAACAAGAGTAGAATTTCTGGAGTCTGGTGAAAAATCTCAAGAGGATATATCTATTTCAAACCAGCAAAATGAAAGTTTAAGAGAGGGTCTTGAAGAGGCATTTAAAGTATTAAATGAAAGAGAAAGGTATATAGTTGAACAAAGGCTGATTTCAGATGAACAAGAGACTTTAGATAGTATTGGAAAAAGGTTTAAGATTTCCAGAGAAAGAGTAAGACAAATAGAAAAAGATGCTATAAATAAAATTAAAAAAATATTGACTAAGTTAGGTATTAAAGCAGATTTTTAATAATTTCTATACCTTCATCCAGGTTTGAGCTTTTTATCTCATCACAACCTGCTTGTGCCAGGTTTTTCTTTCCACCGCCGCGCCCACCTACTTTATCTGATATTAAACTTAGGGCCTCTTTACAATCAAAATTCGAATTCTTTAAACTCGATGCACAAATCAAAATTGATTTTTTATAATTATTTGAACCAATTAATCCAATAATATTATTTTCACCTTTTTTAATTTCATCCCAGAGAGATTTTAATTCATTAGCGGTCCTGTCTGAGTCAAGATGTGTAATGATTTTTATGCCTTTGATTTCATAAGAGTTATTTTTTAAATCTTCTGCTACAGATCTTGATTTGGACTTCTCATATTCACTTATTTTGATTTTTAATTCTTTATTATCTTTTTTAATCCTATCTATTTCTTCATTTATATTATCTATTGAGGATCCTAACAACTGAGATGATTTATAAGTATTAGTTTTTAGATTTGAATAATAATCATATGCATAGATTGATGTATATGCTTCAATCCTTCTAATTCCTGACGATATAGCTCCTTCAGATGCGATCGTTATAAGGCCCAAATCACCAGATTTTTCAACATGCGTTCCACCACATAATTCTTTACTATAATCTCCAATTTTAACTACTCTTACAAACTCTCCATATTTTTCTTCAAAAAAAGCATTAGCACCATCTTTTATTGCTTTTTTATAATTAACATTTTCTAATATATTTATTTCATCATTTTCAATTATTTTCAGGTTACATTTTTTTTCAATTTCATTAATTGTTTTATCATCTATATTGCTAAAATGGCTAAAATCAAATCTTAATCTTGAATCCTCAACGAGTGATCCGGCTTGTCTTACGTGTGTACCAAGCGTCTCTCTTAAAACATAATGAAGAATATGTGTTGCAGAATGGTGGCTTGAAATTAAGGCTCTATTTTTTTCATCAATTTGAAGATTTATATCTTGACCAACTTTTATTGAACCTTTCTTAATAATAGACTCATGTATTATTAAATTTTCTTTTGATTTTTGAGTATCAAAAACCTCAATATTTGTAGTTGACGAAACCCCTTCTCCTTTGTCGCCTACCTGTCCTCCGCTTTCAGCATAAAATGGAGTTTTATTAAAGATAATACTTACTCTCTGCCCGGAGGTTGCCGAATCTACTAATTCGTTATCTTTTATTATCGCAATGATTTTAGATTCAGTGAAAAGATTATCATAACCTACAAAACCATCTTCTAGTTTTTTGACAACATTTTCTAAGTTTATATTTTCATTCAAAGTCGATTTAAATTTTGAAGCTTGCTTTGAAGACTTTCTTTGGTTTAACATTTCTTCTTCATAACCTTTTATATCAAGTGCTATATCAGTTTTCTTCAAAATATCCTCTATTAAATCAACTGGAAAACCAAAAGTATCATAGAGTTTGAATATATTTTCACCTTTCAATATTCTCGATTCTTCTGACTGTTTTATATAAACATTAAGTTGATCTAATCCTTTATCAATTGTAGTTAAAAATTTCATTTCCTCATTTTTGATCAATGATAAAATAGTGTCTTTATTTTTATCAAGCTCAATATAAAAATCTTTCATATTGTTAATTACTTCTTGTGATAGTTTATATAGATATGGATCATTTATTCCTAACATTTTATAGTGTCTTATAGCTCTTCTTATTATTCTTCTTAAAACATATCCTCTTCCCTCACTAGATGGAGTTACACCATCTGATATTAAAAATGTTGCAGCCCTTGCATGGTCAGCTAAGACTCTGAATGAAATATCGATATCATTTTTTTCTCCATATTGAATTCCAAGCGAATTTGATGAATATTCAATAAGATATTTAAATAAATCAGTGTCATAGTTACTCTTTACTTTTTGTAATATTGCTGCAAGCCTTTCCAATCCCATGCCCGTATCAATACTTGGCTTAGGTAATTCATTTAAATTACCTTTTTCATCCCTATCATATTGCATAAAAACTAAATTCCAGATTTCTAAGTATCTTTCCCCGTCATTGATATCAATATTAATTTGCGGCTCATCACCCATATCATAAATAATTTCAGAACAAGGTCCACAAGGTCCGGTTTCACCCATTGACCAAAAATTATCCTCTTCACCTAATCTAAAAATTCTTTTTTTATCTATATATTTTGTCCATATTTGTTCAGCTTCATCATCATTATTAAAAACTGTTACATAAAGTTTCTCTGGTGATAACTTAAGCTCTGTTGTTAAAAAAGACCAAGCATATTTTATAGCCTCTTCTTTAAAATAATCGCCAAAAGAAAAATTGCCTAGCATCTCAAAAAAAGTATGATGCCTCCTCGTTCTTCCAACATTTTCCAAATCATTATGCTTTCCACCTGCTCTCAAACTTTTCTGGCATGAACATGCTTTAGAGTATTCACGTTTTTCATTCCCCAAAAAAGTATCTTTAAATTGAACCATGCCAGCATTTGTGAATAGTAATGTTGGGTCTTCAGATGGAATTAAACCAGAGCTTTGAATTTTCTTATGTGAATTTTTAATAAAAAAGTCCAAAAACTTCTTTCTTATTTCTGAGGATTGCATGAAAATATTATAATCTTATTTGAGTATAGTTAAAATTAATTATTAGACTTTTGCCACGTTAACAAAAACTTTAGACTTGCCCTTTTTCTGAAATTCAACTAAGCCATCTATTAAGGCATATATAGAGTGGTCTCTACCAAGACCTACATTTTTACCAGGATAAAACTTAGTTCCTCTCTGACGAACTATAATTCCACCACATCTAACTTTTTGACCACCAAAAAGCTTAACACCTAGTCTTTTACCAATACTGTCTCTGCCGTTCTTAGTGCTACCGCCACCTTTTTTTGTTGACATAATAAATCCCCTATTTATTGATAGAAATTATTTCTACCACTTGATACTTTTGCCTATGGCCATTCAAGGTTTTTGAGTTTTGTCTTCTCCTGAATTTAAATACTTTAATTTTCTTTCCTTTAATATGTGAAACTACTTTAGCCTTTACTTTTGCAGATTTAAGAACTTTAGGGTCAGAAACCATAGATTTTGAATCACTCAATAACAATACATCATCAAAAACTATTTCAGATCCGATTTCATCCTGAGTTAATTCGGTCTCAATTAGATCACCTTTTTGAACAAAATATTGTTTACCACCAGTTCTAACTACAGCTTCCATTAAATAGCCTCCGAAGGTATATATTTTTACAAATTATTACTCTTTGTCAATAGAACTCTTAACTCTCAAGTTCTACATTCCAATATGATGAGTCTACAAAGCTTAAGAATGGCTTCCATTCATCATAAGTTGTAGTCTGTATGTACAAGTTGGATAAAAGCTCCCATGTAGGCTTAATAGGCTTATTAGTCAATTTCATTTTAGCTTCTTGGAGTGTCTTACAACCCTTCTTCCTGTTACATTTTGCACATGAACATACGACATTTTCCCACACAGTCTTTCCACCTAATGCTTTTGGTAAGACATGATCAATTGTCAGTTCTGACTTGGGTAAGGATTGGCCACAATATTGGCATTGGGATTTGTCGCGTTTGAAAATATTATATCTATTAAATCTGACCTCTTTGCTTGGGACCTTATCATAACGTACTACCATTATTACCCTTGGAATTTTAATTATGGCAGAAACAGTTTTTATTGAATCCTCATCCTTTGATGCAGAAATCTCACTCCATGAGTTAAAATCAAATGTTTCATAATTTAAATTGACAGCCTTAGCAGCACCTCCGTAAAGCATAAGGAAGGCTCTTTTAACATTTGTCGTATCGATGGGAAAAAAGAATCGATTAAGTACTAGGACAGGAGAATTAATCATTATATATAATTTACCAGAATATATTTATACTTAAATTCATATTATGTTAAAAAAATTCATTAATATTTTAAAATCAAATCTCGTTCTCGTTCTTTCTTCTGTGGCATTCTATACAATTCCGTTTTTAAACTTTAATTTATATTTTCTTCATTGGCTTTTTCTACTACCAATTTTTTATTCCTTAAAATATAAAAATTCATGTCCAATAAGAATTGGACTATTATTTGGAATTTCTAGTTCATTAATTGGTCAATATTGGCTCACAGAGACACTAATGAGGTTAGCTGATATATCAATTTTAAATGGATTTTTGATTCATGCTATATATTCATTATATGAATCATCTTTTTTTATATTAATATTTTTTTTAATAAAAAAATTGATAATTTCAAACAAAAAAGAATATACCATTACGTATTTAATAATTATCTTTGTTTGGATTTGTATAGAAAATATTTTTCCAAGAGTTTTCCCATATAAATTAGGAAATTCACAAATTACATTTAGCTTAATAAATAATATTATAAGCTTTTTTGGTTTAAATTTACTTTCAATTTTTGTATTAGTTATAAATATTATAATTTTTCATTTTTACTTTATTATAAAAAATTCTAAATGTTTATACTTAATAATAACATTGTTAGTAAGCGGTATTTACATTAGTAATGATAATCAAATTGATAAATATAAAGAAAATAAAAAAATTTCTGTAGCTATAATACAGCCAAATAACATGAAAGAAAATTTGAAGAAATTAAGTGTATTAAATATAAAAGATACTGATTTAATAGTATGGCCAGAAAGCTCCATAGATTTTATTAATTTTGATAGCCCATCTTATATAAAATCATTTCAAAAGAATTTTAATAAAAAATATGCGTTTAATGCAAATAAACTAATATTTGGAAGCATAACGAAAAAAAATAATAACTATTTTAACTCAGGAATTATTATAGATAACAAAAACAATTTTATAGATGTCAAAAATAAAAAAAGGTTATTGATTTATGGAGAATATTATCCTTTTAAAAATATAATTTCTTATATTATTCCTATTTATGATAATTTTAAAGATCTCACATCTGGAAGCAATAAGGCTATAAATATTACTGATTCACTTAAGGCATTTATCTTTATATGTTATGAGGATTTATTTGCTAGCGACATAGTAAAAATAAATAAAGACAAAGATATAGGACTTATAATTAATATTACTAATGATATATGGTATGGAGAATCCTTAGCTGCCTACCAGCATTTAATGCTATCAATTCCTAGAGCAATCGAATCAAATAGATTTTTTATAAGATCAGCGAATAATGGAGTAAGCGCTTTGATATCACCTAGCGGTAAAATAATTGAGAAAATAGATCTAAATACTGAGGGAAGAATTGATTACAAAATACCAATTTTAGAAGAGAGATCTTTTTATCATTCTTACTATTTAATAATAGAGATTTCTTATTATTTAATATTAATTATCCTATTTATGGTAAATAAAATTTTTTATACACGAAAGAATTAGATTGTTCTCTCTAGGCGTACCTATAGTAATTCTAAAATAATTTTTTAAAGAAGAGTTAGAAAATATTTTAATATTAATATTTCTATCTAAAAGATATTTATATAAAGCCTTAGATCTATTAAATTTTATGAAAATAAAATTTGAATCTGAATGATATACTTCTAACTTCTCATAACTCCTAAGTTTAAGAAAAATTCTTTCTCTTTCTTTAATTATTTTATCTATATCGTTTTTATATTTTTTTTGATTATCAAAAAAATCTTGAGCGATTATACTTGAAAGAGTTGATAGATTATAAGGTAAACGAACTTTATTGATGACATTTATTATATCCTTATGGGCGAGTAAATAACCTACTCTAAGAGAGGCAAAACCAACTTTAGACATTGTTTTCATAATTGCAAGATTTTTATATTTTGATAAATAGTTCACAAATGAAACTTGTGAATAATCCGCATATGCCTCATCCACAACAACCAGTCCATTTGATTCTTCTATAATTTTTAATATTTTATCTTTTGAAAAGGAGTTTGCAGTTGGATTATTTGGAGATGCAATAAAGATTATATCTGGGTCATAATTCTTAATTTTCTTCAATGTTGTATTTAATGGAATATCAAAGTTTTTATCTAATAAAATTTTATTACATTTAACATTTATAACTTGTGACAGTATTTCATACATCGAAAAAGTTGGATCAAAAGTTAAAACTCTAGAAGTTTTTCCAGTCAGAGACATTACCAGGTTAAGAATTAACTCATCTGAACCATTAGATAAAACTATTCTTGCAGTACTTATTTTGTGTTTTTTTGCTATTTTTGATAAAAGATTAGAATATGAAGGATCTGGGTACCTATTTATTGAATTTTTTTTCAATTGAACAGATAAATTTCCATCATTTATTTTGCTTAAAAGGTTTGCAGTTTCATCAAAAGGCAATTCATTGGCGTTAAGTCTAATTTTGTAATCTACAGAATCGGGAGTGTAAGACAAAAATTTTTTTAAATGTTTCTTGATTCTTACTTTCACTAAGCTTTCCTTGCCTTTATTGAATTTGAGTGTTCGAATAATCCTTCAGATTCGGCAATAATTTCAACATCATTTGATAAAGCACGCATACCTCTTTCTGAGATAGATGTAAAACTTGTATATTTTATAAAATCAAGTGAACTTAAAGGAGAAGAGAACATAGCATTGCCGTTTGTTGGTAGTACATGACTAGGACCTGCAATGTAGTCTCCAAATGCTTCAGCAGAATTTTCACCAATAAAGATTGAACCAGCATTCTTGAATTGATCTTTATAATCTGAAAATTTATTTAAAAATATTTCAAGGTGTTCAGGAGCAAAATTGTTAGAAAATTCTATGCAATCTTTAATACTTGACATTATATATATTCGACCATTTTTCTTTATTGATTTTTCTATGATGTTCTTTCTCCTGGAATTTTTAGTTAGTCTTTTGACTTCACTCAAGACTTGATTAGCAATTTTCCTTGAGTTTGTAACTAATATTGCAGAAGCTTTAGAATCATGTTCTGCTTGAGCTAGGAGATCACAAGCAATCAGTGTTGGATTAGATTTTGAATCTGATACTATTAAAACCTCGCTGGGACCTGCTACCATATCAATACCAACATCGCCAAAGACTTGTTTTTTCGCTGCAGCAACAAATATATTGCCTGGTCCGACTATCTTATTAACTTTTTTAATTGCTTTTGTCCCATATGCCATTGCGGCTATACCTTGAGCACCTCCAACTTGATATATCTCATCAATATTTAATAAATTGGCTACATATAGAATAGAATCACTAATCCCATATTTACTTGGTGGAGTACATATTATAATCTCATTAACCCCCGCCACTTTGGCAAGAGTTGCTGTCATAATTAAACTTGATGGGTAAGATGCTGTTCCACCGGGCACATAAATTCCAACCCTTTCAATTGGTGTAACATTCCACCCCAATTGATTGCCATAATTATCTTTATACCTATAAGGTTTAGTAAGTTTTCTTTTTTGATAATCTTTAACTCTTTTTATTGCTAGCTTCATTGCTTTCTTTAAAGCAGCTGGCAATTGAGATTCAGAGTTTTTAATAATTTCTTTATTTAATTTTAATTCCTTTAAAGTCAACTCTATCTTATCAAACTTTTTAGTGTAACTCAAAAGAGCTCTATCCCCATCCTTTCTAATTGATTTGATGATATTTGATACGATCTTATTAACTTTTACGAAATCTTCTTCTTGTGATTTTCTAATCTTTTTAATTTCATTGCTAATTTTAGATTGTGATAAAATTGTTATTTTCATTTTATGAATTATACAATAAATATGATTATGAATTAAAAAATTTAATTTTCAGGCTATATTAATGATTAGAGAAATATGAATTAGAAGCATATATAAAATTGAGAATAAAAAAGCACTCTTATATTTAGTGTTATCTTTAAAAGATTTATAAACAATATATAAAAATGATAAGCCTAAGATTATTGCAGATACAGCATATGAATTTGATGCAGATCCATTGAACCAAAAGAAAAGTGAAAATGGAAGTAATGAAAGACTGTATATCATTATTAGATAATTAGTAAATTTTTTTCCGTATATTAAGGGCATTACAGGAAACCCTGCTTTTTTATAATCATCAGCTTGATATTGTGCAAGTAGCCAAAAATGAGGTGGTTGCCAAAGCATCATAAAAATAAACATAATTATCCCATCCATATAAGATATTGAGATATGAGGATCAACTGATGAAAAACCAATTAAAACTGGTAAAGCGCCTGGTATACCTCCTAGAACTGTCCCAAAAGGAGATGATCTTTTTAGAAACAAAGTGTAATAAATTGTGTAACTCAAAATTGCAAGAAGGGTAAATATAAAGTTTGTAGAATTAATTAAAAAAAAAGAAATTCCTAATGAAAAAGTTGTAAGAAAGGAGGCGATAATAGTTAAATTTCTTGGGCCAATCAAATTTAGACTCTCAACTCTTTTTGATAACCTCTCCATTAACTTGTCTCTATCTTGTTCTATTAAATTATTTATGATAGCTGCTCCAGCAGCAGATAAGATAAGTGATAACAATGTAAAAAATATAAGACGAAAATCAGGAAGGGACTTGTTTGCTAAAACCATTCCAGTTAAACCAGTTAAACCCACACTTAATATAATATTTGGCTTTGAAAGTGAAACTAATGCTCTAAGTTTTTCCATAATTACTGTATTGAATTATTTTCATCAAAAATTGCATCTAAAGCAATCATTACAATCAATAGCGCTACAAATAAATGCACAGCAGTCATAGAAAAAGCAAGCTTAGAAATAACCACATAAACACCTAAAGTTATTTGAAAAATTACCAATAAAGTCAAATTCCTTATTCTTTTAAATTGATCTATAAGATTTTGCTTATAAGTGATAATTAAAATTGTAATTATATAAAAAAAGATAAGAAATCCGGTAAATCTATGTAAAAGATGAAGAAAAACAGTCTTACTTAAGTAAGGAGGCAACCAAAATCCCAAGCAAGTTGGGAAGTCTGGGCATGCCAAACCGGCATTTGAATGCCTTACATATGCTCCTAAAACTAGTTGAAAATAAATAATTACGAAAAAAATTATATATTTACTAGCTTTGATAGAAAAAAATCTTGCTGAGGAAAGCTTTTCTGCATTTGGGTACTTGCACATTGTGTATATAAGAATGAAAATCATTATCGCATTGCCAAAATGAAAAGTAGTTAAATTTGTTTCAAGTTGAAAAATTACTACTAGTCCACCTAAAACAATTTGTATTATTAAAAGCAAGGAAGTAATAATGGGCAAGAGTTTTTGTCTACCGATATATTTTTTAATCCTATCCTTAGCAAGAAAAAAAAATAAAATTGAAACTATCAGGCCCATTACTCTGTGTCCATGCTCCATAAAGATTGGAAAATTAATATCAGGAAAAAACTGACCAAAGCATAAAGGCCAATCAGGACAAGCCAGTCCATGTCCTAGACCGCTTACCATATTACCCCAAATCAATAAAAGAATTAAAGAATAAAGTGTTAACTTTTCTAATCTACCCATGGGCGCTTAATTTGCAACTCTAGTAAAAATATCAGTTGCAGAAAATGCTATAAGTAAAAAAAGCAAAAATAAGGGGTATGTGGCGAAAATCCAAGTCATTGAATCTTCATATTTTAAGTGCATGAAATATAGCGCTACTACTCCTGCCTTTATGGATGCAACTAAAAGAGCTATGGGAACATTAAGTGTACCAAAGTCAAATTGAGCAACATATACAGTAATAAAAGTCAAAAACATTAGAAGAAGCCAAATGTTTAAATATGTTTTATAGGGATTTGAACTTGCCATAAAAAACTCCTTAACCAACTAAATAAAGTAATGGAAATAAATAGATCCAAATTAAATCAACTAAGTGCCAATATAATCCACCTATTTCAATAGCTGTAAAATTCTCCTTAGAATATCTACCTTCGTATGTCTTTTTTAAGATAACTCCTAAAACAGCCATACCTATAAATACATGCAACATATGAACACCGGTAGCAGCAAAATAAATTGAGTAAAAAATATCTGTACCAGGGGTTATTCCATTGCTAAGCTTATAAGAATATTCAAAATACTTATTAATTCCAAAAATCGCCGCACATATAATAGTTATCCACAGCATCACTTGAACCAGCTTTATTTTATTTTCTTGTATAGCACTTACGGCAACAGCGACTGTCCAGCTACTAAAAATTAAAATAACTGTATTAACTGTGCCTAAAACAACATCAAGGCTAGCAGAACCTTCAGCAAACATGGTGGGATATTTTGCCCTAAATATTGCATAAGCAGCAAATAGTCCCCCAAATAAAAGCAATTCTGTTGCCAAAAATAGCCACATGCCAAGCTTGGCAGCTGAATGCTCAGTCTCAGGATCGAAGTGACTCTCCTCTTCAACAATAGGAGGGAGCATTTCTGAAGGATAAGCTAATGATTTTATAAACTTCATAATTTGCATACTAAGCCTCCTGTTCTACCTTGGTTCCATAATCGTAAGTTGATGTTGTAACCGTAGGAATTTCTTCAAAATTCAATGTAGGTGGAGGTGAAGGCATTGACCATTCAAGTGAAACAGATCTATATGGATTAGAATCTGCAACTCCAACTGGTTTAAATAAAGTATAAAGCATTAGTATGAAGCCAACACCTAAAATCCAAGTGCCATATGTGGATAATTGATGTAAAGATTCAAATTCTGGTGCGTAATTAAAATATCTTCTTGGCATACCTTGAGTACCTAGAATAAATTGAGGAAAGAATACAACATTGAAACCTATGAAAATTAAAGTAAAAGCAATTTTAGCTTTAAACTCATCAAACATTTTTCCCCACATTTTTGGATACCAAAAGTGTATTGCTGAAAAAAGACCGAAGACTGTTCCACCAATCATAACATAATGCATATGTGCAACAACAAAATAGGTGTCATGGAGATGTATATCAGCGGCAAGGGCACCCAAGAATAATCCTGTAAGTCCCCCAATAGTAAATAAGAATATAAAGGCTAGAGAATATAACATTGCCGTACTGAGCTCCACAGAACCTTTATACATAGTCCATAGCCAATTAAAAACTTTAATAGCTGTAGGAACAGCGACTGCAAAGGTTATTACTGAAAATATAATATTAATCAATTTTGACTGCCCACTTGTGAACATGTGGTGTCCCCAAACAAGGAAGCTAATTAGTGCGATTGCTAGACTAGAGTAAGCTATAGCCTTATATCCAAAAATTGGCTTTCTTGAGAAAACGGGTATTACCTCTGATATGATTCCCATCGCTGGAAGTATCATTATATAAACAGCAGGGTGCGAATAAAACCAGAAGAAGTGTTGGAAAAGGACAGGATCACCACCTTTAGCGGGATCAAAAAAGCCAAGTCCAAAATACCTCTCACCTATTAGTAAAAGTAAAGTTATTCCAACTACTGGTGTAGCTAAAACTTGCAGTAATGATGTAGCATATGCAGCCCAACAGAAAAGAGGAAGCCTGTCCCAAGTTAGTCCTGGTGCTCTTAATTTGTGCATTGAAACGATAAAATTAATACCAGTTAGAATCGATGAAAATCCAAGAACAAAGACTCCAAATGTGACGAGTATGACATTAGTTCCAGTATCGATTGAATATGGAGTGTAAAATGTCCAGCCAGTATCAACAGGAGCTGCTAAAGACAATAATAATATAAGAGAGCCAGCACAATAAATCCAGAAGCTATATAAGTTGAGCTTAGGAAAAATAACATCTCTTGCTCCAATCATAAGTGGAATTAAGAAATTCCCAAAACTCGCTGCAACGCCTGGGACAATAAAAAGAAAGACCATTACAGCCCCATGCAATGTAAATAAGACATTGTATGTTTGAGCACTTACTATTGTTTGGCCAGGACTTAGATGTTCAAACCTTATTAAAAAGGATGCAATAGCAGCCAGAACAAAGAAAATTCCAATCGCCCATAAATACATAACTCCTAATCTTTTGTGATCATGAGTAAAAAACCATGATTTAAAACCCTTGCCATCTTCTAAATAATGTTTATCAAAACTGTGACTATGTGACATAAATCAAACTCCTACTTTAATGTTTTAATATACTCAATTATTGCTGTAATCTCAGAATCGCTTAAAAGACCCTGATATGATGGCATAACTGGAGCATATCCTTTTACAACCTTACCTTGAGGTGGTTTAACGGGGTATAAAATTGAAACTTTAATATAATTTTCATCTGCAACTTCCAAACTTCCATCTGTAAATTCTCTTTCCTTTCCAAATAAAGCTTTCCATGTAGGTCCTACACCATTGGCTCCATCAATGCTATGACATGCCACACAACCTTTTGAAGTATATAATTGCTCTCCGATCTTATCTGGGGCCATATCAGCATACGCATTTTCAACATCAGCTGATTCACCAGATTCCCATTTAGCATATTCAATTTCTGATACAACATGAACTTTCGCAAGCATATCAGAATGCGAAACACCACAATATTCAGTGCAATATATATCGAAGACGCCCTCTTTGGTTGGTGTAAAATTAATAAATGTATATCTATTGCCAATAACATCTTGTTTTACTCTGAAGGCTGGAACAAAAAAGCTGTGTAAGACATCTTTTGATTGCATGACTAATCTAATAGGTTTATTTAAAGGGACATATAATTCATTAAAAGTTTTCTTACCATTGGGATATGCAAATGACCAAGACCACCTTTGAGCTGTAACATTAATTTCATAAGCGCCTTTGGTTGGTGTTGTATATTTATCATAATAAACATATCCATATATAAATATTAAGATACATAATATAGTCGGAATAACAGTCCAAAGAGTTTCTAAGAAACTATCATGGGTGATAGCTGGTGTCTGATCATTGTCAGATTTCTTTTTATACTTAACAACAAAATATATTAATAGAAAGCCAACCAATATACAGGATACTACAGATATAATTGTCACCATCCATAGAATCATATCTACTTGAGGTGCAAACGTTGACGCGGATGTAGGCAACCAGTCCATTATTTATTTTCCCCCTTGTTTTTTCTCAACCACAAAAACCCCATCATTATAATTATGGCAATAAGTGTAATTGCTCCCCCCAACTTCATGACATTTAAAGCTCTGAGTGCATACTTTTTGCCAACGGGGTCAAAATCAAAACAATAAAGTAAAACTTTATCGCTAAGAGAAAATTTACCTGTTGTTCCTTGTGAAGCCTCAAGGATTGATAATTTAAAATCTCTAGGATCATAAATAACCCCAGATAAATATCTCGAAACTACTCTATCGCCTGTTAAGATTATTATACCTGCGGGATGAGCAAATTCATCCCCATCTGGTTGAAATTTAAATCCTACAGATTTAGTAATTTTTTCTATACCAATCTCATCAGAAGTATAAAAAGTCCACTTCTCACCTGGATTAAGATTGGCAGCATATTTTTCCTGGTACTTCTTCGAAGATTTTGGCGAATCATTGGGATTAAAGCTTAATGTAACAAGATTATAATCTATACCAGGCCTTTTTTCTGACTCAAGAACAACGTCTCTTACACCATCTAATATAAAAGAGCACATTTTTGGGCATGAATAATAAGCTAGAACTAGTACAGTGGGTTTTTCTTTATTAAGAATTTGGTCTAAACTTGTCTTTTTGCCATCAGTTGAAATTATTTCTGGGCTAATTGCAAGAGGACTACCATACTTTTCATTCCAACCAACATTATTCTGTATATCAGCCACATCGCTAATAGAGCTTGCTTTAAGAGTTAATAAAATTAAAAAAAATATAAATCTCATCGATCATACAAGGGGCTAAAAGCTTTATTATAAATTGATAGGATATTGTGTCAATCGGTTCAATAAAGTGTAAAATACTTTTTACAAACAAGATTTATTGACAATGTAATATTAATTAAATAGCATTAGGTCTTGATTAAAGTAGGGCCCATAGCTCAGCTGGTTAGAGCTCCCGGCTCATAACCGGGCGGTCACTGGTTCGAATCCAGTTGGGCCCAATGTAATTATAGGTGGTTTTTAATAATGGAAGAAAAAATTACTCAATTTTTGGAACTCCAAAAAATTGATATTGAAATAGCTGATTTCGAAAAGACATTTGAAAATCTTCCAAAAGAAATACAAGAGCTTGAATTTAAAATTCAATCAGAGATTAAAAAAATTGATAATCTTAAAGAGAAGATAAATACATATGAGCAGGATATGAAAAATCATAATTCTGAAATAGAAGCAATAGATAATAAAATAAGTGATCAAGAGGAAAAGTTGTTTTCAATAAGTTCAACAAGAGAATTTGAGGCTTTACAAAAAGAGACAGGTGATTTGAAAAGATTAAAAATCGAAAAAGAAGATCTTCAAATCAAAACAATGGAATCACTTGATGAAGCAAAAAAAAGTTTAAGTGAGATGGAAGAAGTTTTCAAAAATGATATTGAACCATTAAAAACTCAAATTAATTCTTTAGAAGCAGAGCTAAAAGAATGTAATGAAAAAAGAGAAGTCTTAAAAATTTCCAGAAAGAGTAAAACCAAAGAACTAGATAAAGAATTTCTGACTCAATATGAGTCACTTTTAGAGGATAAGCCCCCCGTAATTGTTCCAGCTATTGGAGAGACTTGTGGTGAATGCTTTCTTACAATTCCACCACAAACATATATAAAAGTTTTACAGAAAAATGAAATTGTGAATTGTCCCCACTGTAGAAAGATACTTATACCTCAAGAGACTACATCAAATGAATGACTCGATTAAAATATTTATTGATGGAGCTTGTCAGCCTAACCCAGGGAACGGTGGAATTGGAATTTTTGTATCTAGAGGTATTAATGAAGAAAAATTTTCTTTGCCCTTACATGGCGAGGCGACAAATAATGTTGCAGAATATGAAGCTTTAATTTTTGCGCTTAATCTAATATTGACAAAATATAATGATTTGAAAGAAGTTAAAATTTTTTCTGACTCTAAACTTGTTTGTATGCAATTTAATAAAAAGTGGAAGTGTAAAGATAAGAATTTATTGGTGCTTCTTCAAAAAGCTCAATCATTGAATGATCAACTTCTTCCTGACATTTGCCTATCGTTGATTCCAAGAGAAGATAATAAAATTGCAGATGAACTTGCAAAAGGTGGAATAAGAACTTAAATTATTAATGAGTGGATTGAGTGATCGCTTGTTTTGCAAGAGGAAAGTCCGAACTCCAAAGGGAAGGATACTGGATAACATCCAGGTGTCGTGAGGCAATGGAAAGTGCCACAGAAAATAACCGCCATTAATAAACATATGATATTAATGGTAAGGGTGAAAAGGTAGTGTAAGAGACTACCGCTTTTTTTGGTGACAAAAAATGGCAAGGTAAACCCTATCCGGAGAAAGACCAAGTATAGAAGCTGTTCTCCCTTACATATGCTTCAGGGTAGGTCGCTTGAGTTTAAGAGTAATCTTAGGCCTAGAGAAATGATCACATAAAACAGAATTCGGCTTACTAATCCACTCTTTTAAATAAATTCAACCTTATAAAAGTTTCTTTTTCCGACTTTTATTTGATAAATTTTATTTTTTTCTGGCATAAAATTTAAATCTTTTATTTTATTATCATTCATTTGTATAGAGTTACCTTTAATTAATCTTTTTATTTCAGATCGAGTGAAAGAGTTTTCAGTAAACTCCTCAATAATTTCAATAATATTTTTTGAGTTTATTTCTACAACCTGTTTATTAATGTTTTCTGGAAAGTCTTTTTTTGAAAATGTTTTTTCAAATATATTTTTGGATTCAATAGCTAATTCTTGGTTGTGGTAGTCACAAATAATTTCATATGCGAGTCTTTTTTTCCTTTCTAATGGAGAAGAAATATGATCAAAAATATCTTTTTTATCAGATTGTAAGATTTCAATGTACCTCTCCATTAATTCATCGGAAATAGACATTATCTTTCCAAAAATATCATTTGGATCTTCATCTATACCAATATAATTATTATAACTTTTGGACATCTTAAGAGTTCCATCTAAACCTTCAAGTATGGGAAGAAACAATGCAACTTGAAGAGGTTTACCAAATGACTTTTGTATTTGACGTCCAAGTAAAATATTAAATCTTTGATCTGATCCACCTAACTCTATGTCGGATTCAAGATGAACCGAATCATAGGCTTGAAGAAGAGGATATATGAATTCTGTTAGAGTTATTGAATCTCCTGACTTGTATCTCTTTTTAAAATCATCTCTCTCTAAAATTCTTGCAACATTCTCCATGGAAGACAAATTAATCATTTGTTTTAAATCAAATTTATTAAACCAGTCAGAATTATATAGTACATCCACCCTTTCCTTGCTAAGTATTTTGAATAGTTGATCTTCATATGTTTCAGAGTTTGATTTTATATCATCCTCACTTAGGGGTGGCCTAGTCTTATCCCTTCCAGTTGGATCACCAATACGTGCTGTAAAATCTCCTATTAAAAAACATATATGATGACCTAAATCCTGAAATATCTTTAATTTCTTAATAAGCAACGTATGACCTAAATGCAAATCTGAAGATGTGGGATCAAAGCCTGCCTTAATTTTTAGTGGTTTTTGGTCTTTATAAGAAATCTCAAGTTTTTTTAGAAGTTCATCTTCGGGTATTATTTCGTCCACATTTTCCTTAATGATTTCAAATTGTTCCTTAGGACTCAAAAAACTCATATTTACAATACTACTTTATAATATTGGTTATGTTTAATAATTTTTAAAACCATTTGTAATTGGAAACCTCCTATCTTTTCCAAAAGCTACGTTGGTAACTTTTATACCGGGAGGTCCTTGCCTTCTTTTAAATTCATTTTTATCTATAAGATTAATTATTCGTTTAATGGTATTTTTTTTAATTCCAGTTTGCTTATAAATCTCTGAGATACTCATGAACTTCTCAACATATAATTGAAGGATTATGTCAATTTCTGAGTATGGGGGTAAATTATCTGAATCTTTTTGGTCAGGCCTGAGTTCAGCACTTGGTTCTCTAGTAATTATTTTCATTGGAATTTTATGGTTTTTATATAATCTGTTATAAAACTTTGATAGTCTGTAAACAAATGTTTTTGGAATATCCTTCAAAGGCGCCAAGCCTCCAGACATATCGCCATATATGGTTGAATACCCTACACTCATTTCACTTTTGTTTCCTGTTGATAAAAGCAAATAATTAAATTTATTAGATACTGCCATTAATAAATTAGATCGTATTCTGGACTGTAGATTTTCTTCAGTTACATCAGGGTTCAAGCCAGAAAAAATATCAGAGTATAATAAAGATAAATTTTTATCAAAAATACTTTGAATATTTAATTCCTTGAGCTTGAATCCTAAGTTGTTAGATAAATGTTGAGCTAGGATATAACTTTCATCTGAATTATATTTTGTTGGGAGAGCAAACCCATAAACATTATTTTTTCCAAGTGCTACTGTGGAAATTGCTGCAACCAATGCTGAATCGATACCACCAGAAATTCCAATCACAACTTTTTGGAAACCATTCTTTTGAACATAATCTCTTAAGCCCAAAACCAAAGCATCAAAAATATCTCTCTCTTTTTCAGGTTCAATCTTCAATTTCTTAATGCGCTTAAATGGATACTGAATTGTTTTAGAATCTTCTTTAAATGACGCGGATAAATCCATCAAATTTCCACTACTACTTACAGCCATACTAGAACCATCAAATACAAGTTCATCCTGTCCACCAATCAAATTGCAGTAAAAAATATCAATAGAATTTTTTATTGCAAAGTTTTTTATTTTTTTATATCTCAATTTCTTTTTATCATATGAATATGGGGAAGCAGAAATATTAATCAAAACTTGGGTACCAGAATCTTTTAAATGTTTTTTTAAGTCTTTACTCTGGGTAACCCAAATATCTTCGCAGATTGATAATGAAATTTTATTTTTTTTATAGTCGAATGTAAAAAATTTTTCTCCTGTATGAAAATATCTTTTTTCATCAAACACACCATAGTTAGGAAGATTATTTTTATAATATCTTCCAAAGACTTTTCCATTAATTAAAACAGAAGCACTGTTATAAATATATTCACCATCTTTGTGTGGATGACCAATAATACAACATATATTTTTTGTTTCTTTTGTAATAAACTTTATTTTACTTTCTACTTTTTTTAAGAAAGATTCATTTAACAATAAATCTTCAGGTGGATAACCCGATACTACAAGTTCTGGGAAACAAATAACATCTACTTTATTTTTACGAGCATCTTTAATTGATTTAACAATTTTATCAGAATTCAGATCTAAATCTCCGACTTTACAATTAATCTGTGCAAGAGTTATTTTTAAAGAATTTCTCATATTATTAAATTATAAAGAAATAATCTATAATATTTTAATGATTTTTAAAATTTTTAGAATTCCTATATTAATTTCGTTTCTGTTATTGAGTTTCTTAACTAGTGTTTTCGCACAACAGGATAATATCATTGATTCTACTGGTGAATATATTAAATTAAATAGTTACTTTTATGATGAATCAACTATAAATAAGATCTTTGATGCTGGTATAAATTCTATTAATAATTTTTCTGATGATTTATTAGTTAAATATGATAAAAATTCTCAGACTAATACTTTAAAAATAGAGATAAATGATAATGGAAACCAAAAATACTTAACACTCCAAAATAATGATAATTTAAAAAGCATTACTTATAACCTAAACATAATAGTCAAAGTTATAGAGAACCAAAATTCAAATTCAGAGGATATTGGACTGCTTAGATATATGGTTGCAAATTCCTTACTTCAGGAAGTTGATGAATATTCTTCTGTAATAGAGCCTGATGAAATGGATGAATTTATGGTTGAAACAAAAGGTACTTTTGGTGGACTTGGAATAGTAATTGGTGTCAAAAATAATGAACTAACCGTAATATCCCCAATAGAGGATACACCTGCACAGAAAGTTGGAATAAAGGCTAATGATATAATTAAAAGAATTGACTCCCTAGATACAACTGGTCTATCTCTCACTCAAGCAATAAAAATTCTAAGAGGTGAAAAGGGAACTTCGGTTACTTTATATATTCAAAGAGAAAATGAAGACGAACTAATAAAATTTAAAATTGTTAGAGATATTATAAAAGTTAATAGTGTTACATCAAAAAAACTTGAAAATACTGGATATATCAAAATTAATTCCTTTCAATCTAATAGCTATGAGGATTTTATTGAAAAACTAAACAGTCTTCGCTCTGAGGGTATATCTGGTCTTATATTAGATCTAAGAGGTAATCCTGGTGGGCTGCTGGATCAAGCAATAAAAATATCAAATATATTTTTAAGTAATAAGTTAATTGTCTCAACAAGAGGTAAAAATTCGAGAATGGATATAGATTTTTTCACTAGAAGAAGCTTGGAAGCAAAGTATCTTGGTCCATTGATTGTTCTGATAGATAATGGTAGTGCCAGCGCATCTGAAATTGTTGCAGGAGCTCTGAAGAATAATAATCGCGCTATTGTTATAGGAGAAAAAAGTTTTGGAAAAGGTACTGTTCAAGAAGTATATGAACAAAATGATGGATCTGCAATCAAATTAACAATTGCAGAATATTTAAATCCAAACGAATACAAGGTTCATAAAAATGGTGTAATACCTGATATTGAATTTATTAAAGCGAAAATAAAAGATAATAAGGTTTTTTTCAATGACCAATTTATTGATGAATCAAATAAAAGTAAAAACTATAAAATACTTATGCTTGACGAGAATAAAAATGATGAAGCTGATGAAGTTGATAATAATATTTTGATATCAAAAATAATCTTAAACTCTAATTTTATTGATAAAATTAGCTTCAATGAAAATATTAAAAATTTTCTCATGATGAGCGAGAGCATAATAAGTAGCCAAGCCACAAAATATTTGGAAAATTTTATAGTTGCAATAGACGGATATAAAAACAACAGTGATGTTTTTGATTTGAAGAAGATAAAATTTAAAAATAAAAAAAACCAATTAATAGAATCCGGAAAAACAGAGAAGATCACTTTTAATATTGATAACAAGAATGATAGTAAGATTAATAATTTATTTGTAAAATTAAAATCAGAAAATAAAACATTAAATAATAGATTCTATTTTATTAAGGATATAGATAAATTTGAAAATAAAGATATAAAAATCGAATTAGATATACCTGATTGGGTAGAAACAGGTAATGAAAAAATTGAGTTTACATTGGTAAAACTTGATACATCTAACATTCTTATGCCTAACTTTATTGAATTGGGAAGCGAAACATTAAACCTGAAAATTAAGAAATCTGAATACTTATTTCCTGAAGTATTTTACAGCCTTGATATAAATCCTAAAAATAGTGAAATTAACTTAAAAATTAGCTTAACAAAAACGAGTCATAATTGCAGCAAGTGCTACTTAAAGATTCTTTCTAGAAATAAAAATTTATTAATATCTAAAAGAAACATAAAATTAGAATCTATATCAACAGATGATTTTAATGATTTAGTCTCAATACAAATAGACAAAAAAAACTCTAAAGAAGATATAGGATTTATTCTTAGATTTCATGATGAAAATACCAATGATTATTTTGATAAAGAAATATCATTAAATCTATCCGAGGTATTATCTTATTCGTATAATAAATCACCATCTCCATATATAATCAAAAAGAAAAATATAATTTTCTCTGAGCCAAGCTTTAATCAAACAATATTAGGAAATCTTAAAGATGGTAATTTAGTATATTCTTCTGGTAGTACTAATAATTTTATCCAAGTCAATGAATCTGGTTATAATTTTTGGATTCCCAAAACTTATGTTGAATTAATAGAAAATCAAGAGAAAAATAAGTTTGTTAAAGCAAAAATTATTAGAAAAAGCGATGTTCCACCTCAAATAAAATTAATAGGTGAATTAAATAAAAAATTAACATATGAAATTATTGATGATAGCAAATTAAAAATAATTAATTACTTCTTAAACGATATTAAAATTGGTATTAAAGAAACAAATCTAATTAATGAAAAAATTCAAATTGATTTAGATTTAAATGAAGGAAGAAATAAAGTTTCAATACTTGCAGTTGATAATAATGATTTTAAAACTATAAAAAACTTTTATATTACTAATGATGAGACCTAATTACGTTATTAGTAAAATATTTTCTTTTTTAGTGGTCATTTTTGTTGTCCTCTCTTTGACATTTATTTTATTAAGAGTTTTACCTGGTGGACCTTTTGATAAAGATAAGAAGCTACCTCCGCAAATAAAGGCTAATATCGAAAAAAAATATAATTTTGATAAACCTGTTTACCATCAATATTTGAGCTATATTGTTAATTCTTCTAAAGGAGACTTTGGGATGTCATACTCTTATCCTGACAGGTCTGTTAAAGAGATTGTATTCGAATCAGCAGGCATATCTATAAAAATTGGTGCTTTATCAATTCTATTTACATTTATAGCAACAATCTTTCTATCCGTATACCTATTTGAGAATTCAACTATTCATGCGATATTGATAAAAAATCTACTTTATTTATTTGTGGGTATTCCCACTTTCCTTATTGGCGCATTACTTATTATATTTTTCACGGTTAAATACAATATCTTTACTTTTGGTATTATTTCAAAACCTATTGACTATATATTGCCTATTTTAACTCTTTCGCTTCCATCGATATCATATCTAACAAATCTTTTATTAGAATCTATGGAAAGTACTAGGAATAAAATGTTTTCAAGAATCGCGAGAATAAACAAGATTAGTAAGTTTGATTATATATTTAATTATATTTTGAAAAATTCTTTTATACCTTTAATAACAGCCTTGGGGCCAATTACAGCATTTATGATTACTGGATCATTTGTGGTTGAGAGTATTTTTGCCATACCTGGGACAGGGAAGGCTTTTATCTTCTCTATCATAAATAGAGATTACACATTAATATGTGGTTTGACTTTTTTTTATACAATAATATTACTAATAATAAATACACTAATTGATTTTATATATCCGCTATTAGATAAAAGGATTAAATTAAATGAATATAAAAATTAATGTTGAGTATATTGGCTCAAATTATGCAGGGTGGCAAAAGCAAAAGAATCATATCACGATTCAGGAAATGCTTGAAAAAGAACTGAGCACATTGATTGGAGAAAAAATTTCTCTTGTGGGATCGGGGAGAACAGATGCAGGGGTTCATGCCACTGACCAAGTAGCCTCTTTTAAGCTTGATAAAAATATAAATATTGAGGGTATCATGGCTAATGTTAACAAAAAACTTCCAAAAGATATAAGAATTAAAAAGTGTGAAAAAGTTAAAGATGATTTTCATGCACAGTTCTCTGCTATTAGTAAAACTTATTTATACAAAATAAAAATATTAAAAAATATAGATGTTTTTGAAAAAGATAGAATATTTTACTGTAAGAACGAATTAAAGATCTCCGATTTAAAAATGGTTTCAAAATTCTTTGAGGGAGAAAAAAATTTTATTAATTTTTGTAAAAAAGATTATTCCGGATCTAATACAATAAGAAAAATTGAATCTATTAGCATTACCCAAGCGGGGAATTACATTAACATAAAAATTAAAGGAAATGGTTTTTTAAGAGGAATGGTTAGATTAATAGTAGGTTCAATGATTAATTTCTGTAAAGGGTCATTATCAAAAAAAGAAATAAAAGATGCATTAAATTATGAATCAAAACCATTAAATATAAATTATTCTGTACCACCACATGGTCTATATTTGATTAAGGTAAGATATTAATATGATTTTTCATTCATTAAAAAAAGCTAAAAATAAGATTGACTATCAATACGATACATATGATGAATATAAGAAAAGTTTATCTAAATCAAATCATGAAACGCTACCTTATATAATGCCCACTAAAATCATAGCGGTAGGATTAAATTATCATGACCACGCTGAAGAAATGAAAAAAAAACCGCCAAAAGAGCCCATGATATTTCTCAAATCCCCCTCCTCTCTAACTTCTTTTAATAGTACAATTTTTTTACCAAATCACATGAGTTCAAAAATTGATTTTGAGGGTGAACTTGGAATTATAATAAAAAAAGAAGCCAAGTGGGTTGAAATTAAAGAAGCGCACAAATATATTTTGGGGGGTACATGTGTTAACGATGTGACAGCAAGAGATTTACAAGCTATTGATATTCAGTTTGGTAGAGGAAAGAATTTTGATACATTTTGTCCTGTCGGTCCTTTCGTGTCTGATGATATCGATTACCAAAACTTAAATATAAAAACCATGTTAAATAATAAAATAAAACAAAATTCAAACACTAGCCTAATGGTTCATAAAATAGATTTTCTAATTAGTTTCATTAGTAAAATTATGACACTAAATCGAGGTGACATGATACTAACAGGTACTCCAGGTGGTGTAGGTGAATTAATGAAAAATGATTTAGTAAGTGTTAACATTGAAGGATTAGATCAAACTTGTAACCCTGTTGATTTATGTTTCAAGTAGCAAGGAGATATTAGATGAAAAAAATACTTATTCTACCAGGTGATGGTATTGGACCTGAAGTAACTGATCAATGTATAAAAATTATTGATTTTTTAAATACAAAATCTAACCTGGCAATAAAATATGAAGAAGCTTTGTTCGGTGGTGCATCAATTGATGATAATGGTCAACCACTTAGCAATGAAGTATTGGAAAAAGCATTGGCAAGTGATGCAGTCTTACTTGGTGCAGTTGGTGGGCCAAAATGGGAATCATTAGATCATAATTTAAAACCAGAAAAAGGGCTTTTAACCTTAAGGAAAGAGCTAGAAACTTTTGCAAATTTAAGGCCAGGCAAAGTATTTGAATCTTTATCTAATGCATCGTCTCTCAAACCCGAAGTTTTAAAAAATACTGATATCTTTGTTGTCAGAGAATTAACTGGTGGCATATATTTTGGCGAGCCAAGATTTTCAAAAACTGAAAATGGTAAAAGAATTGCGTCAAACCCTCTTGTTTATGATGAAAATGAAATATCACGTGTCGCAAAAACTGCTTTTGAAATTGCCAGAAAACGAAAAAACAAAGTAACATCTTTAGATAAAGCTAATGTATTAGAGGTTATGCAATTATGGAGAGACGTAGTTAGCGAAATACATGAAAAAGATTATAAAGATGTAGAACTTGAGCACTTATACATAGATAATGCAGCAATGCAAGTTATCAAAAGGCCTTCATCTTTTGACGTAATTCTTGCTAGCAATCTTTTTGGAGACATCATAAGTGATGAAGTTGCAGAATTAACTGGTTCTCTTGGAATGCTACCATCTGCATCAGTAGGTCTAAATAAAGCAATTTATGAACCTGTTCACGGAAGTGCTCCTGATATAGCTGGGCAAAATATTGCTAATCCGATTGCGGCTATCTTATCATTATCTATGATGTTTAAATATAGCTTTAATATGGATGATATTTCCGAACTTATAGATGATTCAATCGAAAAAACCTTGAAAAATGGATTTAGGACAAGGGATATTTCCTCGGAGAATAATGAAAAGATTTTAAACTGTGATGAGATGGGAGATAAAATCTTAGATTATATAAAAAGCATGTTATAAAACATCTTTAATACAACTATCAGTTAAAATTTAGAAAGTGAAGATATTTCCAAAAATTCCTGAAAAAAATGGCATCTATTCTGTATATGGATTAAATAATTCATTGGAGTCAATTTTTTTAACTAAGTTGATTGATAATAGAAATATTTATTATTTTTCTAGCAACCCTAAAAAAGCAAAATCTAAATTTGATGTTGTTAATAAGAATTTTAATGGTGAGATAAGCTATCTTGATGATAGTTTTTTTGATGAATCAATCAGTGTTGCAAAACTTCCACTCTTAGCAGAAATCTTCACGGACTTTGGGGAAAAAAAGAATAGAATAGTAGTGCTTGATATTGATAATATAAATAGAGAATTAACGCTTTTAGAAAAAGCAATAAATTATAAAATTGATTTAAAAAAAACAAATTTAACACAAAAAAAAATAATCGATAAACTCTTAGAGTTTGGGTTTAATAAAACTGAATTTATTAGTGGATTTGGGGACTATGCCGTTAGAGGATCCGTAATAGACATATATAGCCCAAACTATAAAAAGCCTATAAGGATTCAATTTTTTAAAGAAAAAATAAAATCTATTACACCTTTCAATTTAGAAACAATGAAAAGTGAATCATCGGGCGAAGAAAGTTTTATAGTATATAAATATAATCAAGATGATAAAAAAACTAAAAAAAATATCATTGATCTAATACCGGAAAATTCTTTTATCATTTTTGATAAACATTTTAATGCTGAAAATAGAATGATTATTGAATCAATTTCAAAAAAAAATCCTATTATTTTTATAAACCCATTAATAAAAATAGGGGAAAGGCTATATGATTTTGAACTTGAATACTTAAAATTATCAAAAAATAATATTTCTGGTCAGATAAATCAAATTAATAAAAAATATTCTGACTTTGAAATAACTTATCTGATTAATAGTAATCAAAGCAAAAGTAAGATCTCCGATACGGGAAACAATTTTTTTTATGATAATCATTCAGAGAGCTACTTAGTTAGAAAAACAAAAAATGTTTTTATATCTTTAAAAGATGAATTTGAAGAGCCTAGTAGCAAATTCGATGAATTTAAAAAACTTACTTATAAATTTAAGAATTTTTCTGAATTAAAACTTAACGATTTATTAGTACACAAAAAATATGGGATTTGCATATATGATGGACTAACTCAAAAAAATCTTAATGGATCTATTGTTGAGCTTGTACAATGTATTTTTGATCACGATGATTATTTATTTGTCCCTATTACAAAAATAGATTTATTACAAAAATATGTTGGAAATAAAAGTGGAATCAAACCTGACTCCTTGAGGGATAAAACTTGGGGATCAAAGGTAAAAAAAGCTAAAAAAGTTGCAGAAAAGGTAGCTAAGGAGATTTTATCTTTATATGCAAAAAGAAAGTTAACTAGGGGTTTTTCTTTTAAGTTTAATTCTGAAGAGATTGATATGTTTGAAAAAGATTTTGAATATAACGAAACCCCTGACCAACTTAAAGCAATAGAAGATGTTTATGAGGATATGAAGAAAGATTATCCAATGGATAGACTTGTGTGCGGAGATGTTGGTTTTGGTAAAACCGAAATTGCTCTTCGATCAGCTTATATTGCTTCGATGAATAGTAAACAAGTGGCTGTCATAGCTCCTACAACACTCTTGGTTAATCAACATCTAAATACTTTCATAAAAAGGTTTAAAAATTTTCCTATAAATATTCAAAGCGTCTCAAGAAATACACCTCAAAAAGACTTAAAGAAGATCATTCAGGATTTGGCAGATTCAAAAATCGACATATTAATTGGAACACATAAACTCCTTAATGAACAATTTGTTTTCAAAAACTTAGGCTTAGTTGTTATAGATGAGGAACATAAGTTTGGAGTAAGACATAAAGAAAAAATTAAAGAAATTAGAATGGGTGTAGACTATTTAGCACTATCAGCAACACCTATACCAAGAACATTACAATTATCACTGAGTGGAATAAAAGATATTAGTATAATAGCTACGCCTCCTGTGGATAGATTTTCTATAGATACACAAGTTCATCATAATAATAAAAACATTATTAAAAATGCTATTAATTTTGAGCTGGATAGGAAAGGAAGGGTTTTCTTTATTCATAATGAGATTAAGACTATTGAATCTGTTTCTAAAGATTTACGTAAAATGTTTCCATCTGAAAGCATAGAATATATACATGGTAAAATGAACCCAAATGTAATAGAACGTATAATATTAGATTTTATAGATGGAAAAATTTCAATCTTAGTTACTACAACATTAATAGAATCTGGAATAGATATTCAAGAAGCAAATACAATTATAATTAATAATGCAAATAAATTTGGTTTATCTGATCTATATCAAATCAGAGGCAGAATCGGAAGAGGTAATCAAAAGGGTTATGCATATTTAATTTTAGAAAAGGATAAGAATCTTAATGAAAATGCTCTCAAAAGATTAAGTGCAATACAATCATTATCTTCTCTTGGTTCTGGTTTCAATTTAGCAATGGAAGATTTGGAAATACGTGGTGCTGGTAATTTATTTGGTACAGATCAATCAGGTAATGTTTATGATGTAGGTATTGAATTTTATTTAGAGCTACTTGATTCAGAAATTAAAAAAATTAACAATTCATTAATAAATGATGAGATTAATATTGAAATTAATTCAAAAGATAAAATAAGTATTCCTGACCAATATATTTCATCAGCAGAAAAGAGAATTTACTATTATAAAAGGATTTCTTGTATTGATAATAAAAATGAAGCAACAGAAGTTATTGAAGAACTAATAGATCTTTTTGGGATAATTCCTGAAGAAGTTAATAATTTAATTAAACTTTCAGAACTTAAAGTAAAGCTTAAAGAATTAAAAATTTACGATTTTAAACTTAATCAAACGAATATGATTTTTAAAAATAATTATGAAGGTAAATTAAAAAATTTTGAAATATTTATAAATAAATATGATGGAAAAATAGATACCGCAAAAAGAATTTTTGATAGATTAAAAAATGTAGAAAAATTTATTGAAAAATTCTCCAAATTTGAAAATAATAAGTTTATAATTAATTGTGAAGATTTGAGATGAGTTTAAAACAACCGATAATTTTACTAGCAATAACCTTCTGTTTATTGATGCCAGTAACATCAAGTTCAACAATTACGGAAGGTATTGTTGGAATAGTTAATAATGAGGTAATTCTTTTATCTGAATTAGAAGATCATATATATCAAAGTAAAAAAGATACAACTATTAATAAAGATAAGAGTGCTTTCTTAAAAGAATTAATTGATATTAAAATTTTAGAAATACAAGGCAAGAAAATGGGGATAATCGTAACAGATGATAGGCTAGACTTAATAGTAGGAGAAATTAAAAAAAATAATGGTGAAAAGAAGTTTGTCGAAGAATTAAAAAAATCAAATTCAAACATTTATAGGCTTAGATTTGAATTAACTTTTCAAATACTTCAAGAAAATATTTCGCAAGCCGTTCTAAAAAATAAAATTGTTATAACAAATAGAGAGATAGAGAAGTATTATATTGAAAATTTTGGAGAAATTAATAAAGAAAATTTAATTAAAATTAGGGAAATAAAAGCAAAAAAAACTGATTTTATTGGAGATATTCTTGATATTTTCAATCAACCATCTGACAACTTAGATGTTAAATTAACAAAACTGGAAGAAGGTGGTTATTTAAAAGAAGAACCAAGAGATTTGGGATATATTAATCCTGAAGAACTATCCGAACAAATATATAATGAATCACAAAATGCTAAAGTTGGTGATTTGATTGGACCAATTAAAATAGAAGATGAAGCAACTTTTTTTGTTGTTGAGAATAAAATATTTTCAGATCCATCTTTTATAACTATGAAAAATGATATAAGAAATATTCTATATGAAACAAAATCAATTAGTTTACTTGATTCTTGGTTTAGTGATTTACGAAAGAGTTTCTATATATCACAAAGACTTTAAACTACTTTTCTGCATAAAAATCAATTGGTAAGCAAGTACATACAAAATTCTTATCACCAAATGCATTATTAACCCTTCCAACCGGTGAAATGTAACTAAAACTAGTGGAATCTAAATAAGCAGGAAAAGCTACTGTGATAGGGTAGTTAAAGTTTCCATCAACAATATCTTTAAATGTATGGGGCGAATTCTTCAAGGGAGACTCTTTTGGATCTTCTATTTTACTAAATTTCTCAATCTCCTTCTTTATTGCAATTAGTGCATTACAAAATCTATCTAATTCTTTTTTTGACTCACTCTCTGTTGGCTCTATCATTAAAGTCCCAGGAACTGGAAAAGACATAGTAGGTGCATGAAACCCATAATCTATCAATCTTTTTGCAATATCTTCCTCTGATACAACATGATCTTTTCTAATTTGTCTAATATCGATAATACATTCATGAGCCACTCTTCCGTTTCTACCTGAGTATAGGATTGGAAAAGATTTACCAATTTTACTAGCTATATAATTCGCATTTAGGATAGCAACCTGTGTAGACTTCTTTATGCCTTCACTGCCCATCATATATATATACATAAGTGAAATAGGCAATATAGAGGCACTTCCCCAAGGAGATGAAGAAACAGGCCCAAACCCCGACTTAGGTCCAGCATCTGAGTTTAATGGATGATTGGGTAAGAAATTAGAAAGATGGCTTTTTACAGCTATTGGCCCAACACCTGGGCCACCACCACCATGTGGAATACAGAAAGTTTTATGAAGATTAATATGACATAGATCTGGGCCAAAATGTCCAGGCTTAGAAATTCCAACCAGTGCATTTAAGTTAGCACCGTCCATATAGACTTGGCCGCCTGCGTCATGGACCATTTTGCATATCTTAGATATTGATTCTTCATAAACTCCATGAGTAGAAGGGTATGTGACCATTAGGGCAGCAATTTTATCAGGAAACTGTTGTATTTTATCAGCTAAATCTATTGTATCTATATTTCCATTGTCGTCACATTTTACGATTTCTACTTTCATGCCAGCCAAGACAGCGCTTGCTGGATTAGTGCCATGTGCCGAACTAGGAATAAGACAAATATTTCTTTGGGATTCTCCTGTCGCATACAAAAACTTTCTGATAGTAAGTAAACCAGCTAGCTCTCCTTGTGCTCCAGCATTTGGTTGGAGAGATACTTCGTCAAATCCTGTAATAGATGAAAGCATATTTTTTAAATCATTAATTAAAAGTCTATAGCCTAATGTTTGGTTCTTGGGTGCAAAAGGATGTATAGAATTAATTGAAGTCCAGCTCACTGGTATCATTTCTGAAGTTGAATTCAACTTCATTGTGCACGATCCTAAAGGAATCATAGACTTATTTAAAGCAATATCTTTATCTTCAAGTCTTTTTAAATATCTTAAAAAATCTGTCTCAGATCTATAAGAATTAAATACTTCATGATTAAGAAAACTGGTTTTTCTTAATAAACTTTTTGAAATAGAGAGAATATTATTATTAATCTCAGAATCTAAATCATTAAAAGATTCAGCTTTTATACCAAAACAAAAAAGAATATCATTTAAATCATCAAGTTCTGTTTTCTCATCAACAGAGATTGAAATAATATCCTTAGAAAAATATCTAAAATTAATTTTCTTTTTTAAAGCTTTTTTCTTTATAGCTGACAACTTTGACTTAGTAGTTTTAACTGCAATTGTATCAAAGAAATTTGTATTTATGATGTTAAATCCAGAATTTTGAAGCTGTAAAGCAAGAATCTTTGCAATACGGTGAATTTTAAGTGATATATTTTTAAGACCCTGTGGACCATGATATATTGCATAGGCGGCAGAAATAATTGCTAATAGTGCTTGGGCCGTACATATGTTGCTAGTTGCTTTTTCTCTTCTGATATGTTGCTCTCTGGTTTGCAAAGCCATCCTGTAGGCAACATCAGAATTCTTATCAATAGAAATTCCTATAATCCTGCCAGGCAAAAGTCTTTTAAATTTATCTTTACAAGATATGAATGCTGCATGAGGTCCGCCAAATCCTAGTGGGACCCCGAATCTTTGGGAAGATCCAACGGCAAGGTCACAATCCATTTCTCCAGGAGATTTTAACAACAAAAGAGACATTAAATCTGTTGCAAGAATTGATATAGCATCTTGAGATTTTGCTTTTGAGATTAAAAAATCATAATCTTTTACAGTTCCAAGTGTGTCAGGATATTGGGCTATAAAACCAAAAAAAGAATCTTCATATTTTACAAAAAGCTCATCCAAATGTCCGACCGCCACATTAATACCTAATGGCTCAGCTCTGGTTTTTAAAAGTTCAATTGTTTGCAAATGGCAATACTCTGAAACTAAAAAAGTATTTTTATTATTTTTGCAGGAACGGAATGCTACTAACATTGCCTCTACAGCTGCTGTACCTTCATCCAACAAAGATGCATTAGAGACCTCAAGACCAGTCAAATCAATTATCATCTGCTGGTAATTTAAAAGCATTTCTAATCTACCTTGTGAAACTTCAGGCTGATATGGCGTATAGGCTGTATACCAACCAGGATTTTCAAGTATATTTCTAAGAATTACTGTAGGAGTTTTAGTTTCATAGTAACCCATTCCAATATAATTTTTGAAAATTTTATTTTTACTTACTAAATTATTTAGATGATTAAGTGCAGATTCCTCAGATCTAGGCTTTTCCAAGTCTAAATCAACATCTAAAATAATTTTATTTGGAAGTGTATCCATTACTAATTCTTCAAGAGTCTTATAATTTAGGAAATCTAAACAATCAGCGATTTCTTGATCAGAACTGCCTATGTGTCTGTCAATAAATGATTTAGAATCATCAAAGTCATGAATTGGGGAATTAATATTAAAATTATTTTTCATTTATTAAACTCTCGTAATCATCGGGAGATAATAGGCTATCATAATCATCTTGATTAGAAGGCCTTACTTTAATAAGCCATCCATCCTTATAAGGACTGTTATTAATTAATTCAGGAGAGGTCTCAGCCTCTGAATTTACTTCAACTACTTCACAATCAATAGGTGTATAGAGATCAGAGACAGATTTTGTAGATTCTACTGCACCAAAAGTTGTCGATTTAGAAAGCTCATCCCCTACTGAGGGTAATTCTAAATAAACAATTTCGCCCAAAGAGTCTTGAGCATGATCCGTTATACCAATGAGCATTGTCTCACCTTCTTTCATAACCCACTCATGTTCTTCGGTGTATTTTAAATCTTTCTTTATCTCTGACATATATTTATCCTCCTATAAAAATGGATATGAAACCTTTTTTGCATTCTTTAAATTTTTTCTTATTTTTATCTGAAAATTACTCAAATCGGAAAACTTAGAATCTATTAAAGCCATTCCAATTCCTTTTTTAAGGATAGGAGAAAATGTTCCACTAGTAACAGATCCAATTTTATTATCATTCAAATAAATTTCATAGCCGCTTCTCGCGATAGACTTATCCTCCATCTCAAATCCTACGAACGACAACTCATTTGATTCACATTTTTTAATTATGGCATCTTTGCCAATGAAATTATTTTTTGTTTGATCAATAAATTTATTTAAGTTGAAATCTGATGGAACAGTTCCTTTACCAAATTCATTACCGTGAAGAGGAAATCCTTTTTCTATTCTTAAAGTGTCACGTGAGCCTAGTCCACAAGGTTTAATATTTGGAGAAGATTCTAAAATACTTTTATAAATTTCAGGTAATACTTCATTTGGAACGAATAATTCAAAACCATCTTCGCCTGTATATCCTGTTCTAGCAATCAAAAAATTATCCTGATTAGGGCACTTATTTGATAATTTATTAGTTAATTCTTTATCTAAATCAATAATTTTTGTAATTGTGTATTTCTTTAATTCCTCAATATTTGTATCTGGATAAATTTTTGACAAATATTTATAGGAATTAGGGCCTTGTATTGCAATCTGACCATAAAAAGAGCTAAGATTTTTTAAATTAATATCAAAACCTTCACAATTTGACTCAAGCCATAAAAATACTTGTTCAATGTTGCCTGCATTTACACATAGAAAAAATCTGTCATCTGAAAGTTTATATGCTATTACATCATCAATTACATTTCCTTGGTGATCACAAAAGAAGCCATATCGAGCCTGTCCTAAACCTAATCGGGATATATTATTTGTAAAAGTTAAATCCATGAAAGAAAAAGCATCCTTGCCTATAACTTCTATTTCCCCCATGTGACTTACATCAAAAGCGCCTGAATCTCTTCGAACATGAATATGTTCTTGCTCAAGGGAGGAAAACCATAAAGGCATATTCCATCCATTAAATTCAGTAAATTTTGCTCCATTTTCCTGGTGAATATTGTAAAGTGGTGTGGACTTCATTCTTAATATATTTTACCCAAAAAACCAAGTTTTTATAAAAGTAAAATAATTAATTTATAGATTGTATAAGTTGTTTAAATTTCTCTGGGTGATTCACAGCTAATTCGGCCAAAACTCTTCTATCTAAGTCTATTTCTTTAGTTTTCATTGCATGAATAAACTTGCTATAAGTATAGCCTTCTTCTCTCAAAGCGGCATTAATTCGAGTTATCCACAATGATCTCATAGTACGCTTTTTAGCCTTTCTGTCTCTGTATGAGTAGGCCATTGATCTTAAAAGAGTTTCCTTGGCTCTTCTAAATACATTCTTTCTTTGACCCCAAAAACCCTTTGTCTGTTTTAAAAGTCTTTTCTTCCTTCTTTTACTTGCTACAGATGTTTTTACTCTCATGATATTTTCCTATGCAAAGACAACCTTTCTCAAATTTGATGCTTTTTTGCCATCAACTGTGTCAGATTCTTTTAACCTTCTAATTCTAGATTGAGCCTTATGTACATTACAATGATGTTTGCTTCCCTTTATCCTTTTTAACTTACCATTAGGCTTGAGCTTGAATCTCTTTGCTGCACTCCTATTGGATTTCATCTTTTGCGTTGCCATTTGATTTTTTAACCGCCTTAATTTTTTTTGGAAGGACCATCATTGTTAGGTTCTTTCCTTCAAACTTTGGTTCATTATCAAGCTCACCAGATTCAGAGACACTTTCAACAATTTTCTCTACTAATTGCTCACCTAGCTGCTTATGAACAATTTCTCTACCTTTAAACCAAAGTCTTATCTTAACTTTGTGCCCATCACTTAAAAAGTCTTTGAGCCTATTTATTTTAACATTAAAATCATTTTCTCCAATATTCGGCCTAAATTTAATCTCTTTAAGCACTTGTGTTTTAATTTTTTTTTGAGCAGATTGCTTCTTCTTGCTGTCATACATGAACTTTCCATAATCCATGAGTTTACATACAGGTGGTGAAGAATCAGGAGATATTTCTACCAAATCAGTGGAATTTGTTTTTGCGTGATTTAGGGCTACATCTAAATTAACAACGCCTAACTGATCTCCATCTACTCCTATAAGTCTTACTTCGTTTGCTCTAATATCAGAATTAATTCTATTAGCTTTTTTTCTTGACTTAGAAAAATTTTTCTTTCTTATGAACCAACCCTCCCGGATATTTCGTTATTGATCAACTCAGTTAACTCTTTTAATTTTAGTTCTCCTATTTGATCTCCTCCATACTTTCTAATATTAATAGTTTTATTTTCCAATTCATTATTACCTACAATTCCAATAAATGGAACTTTAGATATTTCACTTTCTCTTATTTTCAAACCTAATTTTTCATTCCTATTGTCCATACCTACTCTAATACCTGAGGACGCTAACTGGCTTGAAACTTCCTCAACATATTCAACCTGATCATCTGACACGCTTAAAAGCTTAATTTGATTAGGAGCAAGCCATGCAGGAAAAGCTCCACCATAATGCTCTATCAGAATCCCAAAGAATCTTTCAAAAGAACCAAAAATAGCTCTATGAATCATCACGGGCTGAAGTCTTTCATTATTACTTGAAATATACTCGAGGTCAAATCTTCTAGGAAGATTAAAATCGACTTGGACAGTTGAACACTGCCATGATCTTCCTAAGACATCTTTTATCTTTAAATCTATCTTAGGTCCATAAAAAGCACCACCACCATCATCGATAGAATATTTTAATGATTTATTATCCAAAGATTTTTTTAGAGAATTTGTCGCTGATTCCCACTCATCATCTGTTCCAACATATTTCTTTGGTTTAGTAGATACAAATATTTCATAATCTGAAAAACCAAATTTATTTAGAAATTCCGTGGTCAAGTCCATAACATCTATTACCTCTTTCTCAATTTGATCTAATGAACAAAATATATGCGCATCATCCTGAGTAAACCCACGAGCTCTAAAAAGTCCATGCAATACTCCTGATCTTTCATATCTATATACGGTCCCAATTTCTGCATATTTTATTGGCAAATCTCTATAACTTTTAAGACCGTTTTTATAAATCATAATATGAAATGGACAATTCATTGGTTTGGTTTGATATTTATTTGTATCGATTTCCATTTGTGAAAACATGTTTTCACTATAAAATTCTAAGTGACCACTTGTTTCCCACAAATTAGCTTTAGCAATGTGAGGTGTATAAATTATTTGATAGCCAGATTCTATATGCTTTTCTCGCCAATAATTTTCAATTATATTTCTTATAATGGATCCGTTTGGGTGCCATAAAACCAAACCAGGGCCAATTTCATCATTTATCGAAAACAAATCTAGCTCTTTACCCAATTTCCTGTGATCTCTTTTTTTCGCTTCTTCAATCAACTTTAGATGTTTTTTTAAATCCTTAGAATTGAAAAAAGCGGTACCATAAATTCTTTGTAAAGATTCACGGGTTTCATCACCTCTCCAATAAGAACCAGCAACACTTAAAAGCTTGAACGATTTTATGAAAGAAGTATTTGGCGCATGCGGGCCTCTACATAAATCAAACCATTCGCCCTGTTTATATATTGTTAAATTCTCAGTTTCTTCAAGGTCGTTAATAATTTCTTCTTTAAATTTTTCACCCATTTCAGAAAAAGTTTTCAATGCACTTTGCCTATCAATATTTTGTTGAACGAAAGAGATGTTTTTTTTAATTATTTCCTCCATTTTATTTTCAAAAAGTATTAGGTCATCCTCAGTAAAATTTCTATCAGTATAAAAATCATAGTAAAATCCATCATCAATTACCGGGCCAATTGTAACTTTAGTTTCTGGATAAACACTTTGAACTGCCTCTGCTAAAACATGAGCTGCGGAGTGTCTGATTAATAATAATCCTTTTTCAGAATTTGAATATATTGGAGAGATTTTGGCATCATTATCTGGAGTAAAATAAAAATCTTTTATTTCACCTTCAATTTCGCCGCCTATAATATCAGAACCGAATTCTAGTTTGGTAAAAATTTCACCAAGATTTAATGGCTTATCAGACTCTAATAATTTATCGTTCACACTATACTTCATATTAAATCCATGAGCACGAGTGGATTTGAACCACCGACCTCTTGCATGTCAAGCAAGCGCTCTCCCCCTGAGCTACGCGCTCGTAAAGAAAATATTGTAATTACCTATGTCCATAAATCAAATTTTGTCGACTATTAATAAATAATTATTTATAATTCTCATATGGATATTGAAAACAAAAATATAATACTAGAGTCTAATTTGGAAAGTTACCCTCTACTTAATAGAGGAAAAGTAAGAGATTTATATGATCTAGGTGATAATTTGTTAATTGTCTCCTCGGATAGAATTTCTGCCTATGATGCAGTATTGCCATCAGGAATTCTCGCGAAAGGAGAAGTCTTAACTAAATTATCAAAATTTTGGTTTTCATTAACCGAAGATATAGTTCAGAACCATTTCATAACTGAAAAAATTAATGAAATGTATCCAAACCTTGAAAGTGAGATGGATCAATTAGCTGGAAGATCAATGGTAGTTAAAAAAGCAAAACCGTTACCAATCGAATGCATTGTGAGAGGATACATCACAGGGTCAGGATGGTCTGAATATAAAAAGCAGGGGACGGTTTGTGGATTAAAACTTAAAGAAGGCTTGATTGAATCTGAAAAATTAGATGAGCCAATTTTTACACCTTCAACCAAAGCTGAACAAGGTGAACATGATGAAAATATTAGTTTTGAACAGTGTGCAGAAATTGTTGGGATCGATATAGCCAATAAAGTTAAAGATTTATCTATAGGAATATATTCTAAGGCTCGAGATTATGCCGAATCTAAAGGCATATTGATCGCCGATACAAAATTCGAATTTGGTCAACTAGAAAATGGTGAAATTATATTAATAGATGAAGTATTAACACCCGACTCTTCAAGATTTTGGCCTAAATCTTTATATGAAGCTGGCAGGGGTCAACAAAGCTATGACAAACAGTTTGTAAGAGACTATTTAACATCTATAGGTTGGGACAAGAAGCCCCCAGCACCCGAATTGCCAAGTGATATTTCTGATAAAACAACCGAGAAGTATATTGAGGTATTGGATCTTTTAACCAGTTGAACCTGTTGCTGATTCTTAATTTTTTTATCTATACTTTTTTATTATGGCTTGGAGCAAGTTCGTTAATTTCTGGATCTATAAAGCTCGCAAAAAAATTTAACTTAAGTGATTTTTATGTAGGAATGACAGTAATTGCTATAGGAACATCTCTGCCTGAATTTTTTGTATTGTTAAAATCAGCTTATATAGATGAATATTCTAACAATTTAGTATATGGAACAATCCTTGGAAGCAACATGGCTAATACATGTTTAATTCTTGGTATCTCATTAGTCCTCACTTTCAAAAGAGGTTTTAAATATAAATTAAAAAATCTAAATTTTAACTATCTATTAATTATTATTTCTACATTATGTTTTTACCTTTTTTCTCAAGCAGTTATTAACAATACTCTTTTGTGTTCAATAATCCTGGTTACATGTGCATTCTTCTATACTTCAAGTAAAACTGAAGAAATTGAAGATCCAGGTAGTAGCATATCAATTATTTTAATGATTATATATTTATTAATAGGCCCTTTAATTATATGGTTTGCTGCTGAAGGCATAACATCAACTGGATTAGAAATAATTAAAAAAATGGGTTTAAGTAGTGCATTTGTTGCAAGTGTATTTCTAGCATTAAGCACCTCTTTTCCGGAGATAATTACAACATTAATTTCAATTTTAAAGTATGGCAAAAACGATTTTGTATTAGGCAACATTATTGGAAGTAACATTGCAAATTTTTTAATATTTTCAGTTATAAACCTTATTTTTATTGTACCTATTCCAGATTTTAAAGAGCTGTCACTATTAAGTATATTAATTGCAGAAATATGCCTTTTCTCAATAGTTTTTATATATAGAAAAAATAATTCAATACCTAATAGTTGTGGAATATTTTTAGTTTTACTTTATATTATTTTTATAGTTAATTTATGAGTGTAATACTTAAACCAATATCGGAATCACATATAGAATTTGAGGATATAAGTTCTTTTAAAACACTTGCTGGTGTTGAAAATAAAAATCTAAAAATTATTTCTAAAATTTATGGTGTAGAAATTAGCTGTAGAGGATTAGAAATAAGATTGAATGGCATTCAAAGTTCTATTGATTCATGTACAAAATTACTTCAAAGTTTTTATAAAATTATCAAAAGAGGTTATATGCCAAATGTAAGTGATTTTGAATTAGGATCTAAAATTATTAGAAATAATACTCATAGCATTGAAGAAATTTTCTTGGACACTATATGTCTTTCAACTGATAAAGGAACTATTGCACCAAAAAGTATAAATCAAAAATTATATATAGATTCAATTAGAAAAAATGATGTAGTCTTTGGCGTCGGGCCTGCTGGAACTGGTAAAACATATCTTGCTGTTGCAATGGCTGTTTCATATTTAAATCTTAAAAAAGTAAAAAAAATTATATTAACTAGACCTGCAGTGGAAGCAGGTGAAAAACTAGGATTTCTACCTGGGGACTTGAGTGAAAAAGTTGATCCTTATTTAAAGCCATTATTTGATGCATTAAATGACATGATAGATTCAGATAGGATAAATCGTCTTATAGATAAATCCATAATAGAAATTGCTCCTCTTGCGTTCATGAGAGGTAGGACTTTAAATGATGCATTCATTATTTTAGATGAAGCTCAAAATACAACATCCTCACAAATGAAAATGTTCTTAACAAGATTTGGTTTTAATTCGAAAGTAATAATTACCGGTGATATGACACAAGTGGACCTTGATAGAAATATAAAATCGGGTCTCATTGAAGCAAATTCATTACTTAACAATATACATGGAATAGAATTTATAAACTTTGATAATGATGACGTCGTACGACACCCACTTGTTAAAGAAATTATTGATGCCTATAAGTAAATTATCTGGTCACGCTCAGGACCAACTGAAAGCATAATGATTTTAACATTTAAAAATTTCTCAATATATTTTGTCATAGATAATAAACTTTTAGGTAAGCTTGATTTATTAAGTTGAGAACTATCCCATGATTTAAATGTTTTATAAATTGGTTTTATTTTATTCATTAAATCGATTTCCATTGGAAATTTATTTATTCTTTTTCCATTTAAATCATAGCCTATGCATATATTTATAGTTTTGAACATAGATAGAATATCCACCTTGGTGAGAATTATTTCATCTAGACCACATATCTCTACTGAATGCTTTAAGGCTACTAGATCTAACCATCCACATCTTCTGGGCCTACCTGTGGTCGCACCATATTCATCACCAAATTCTCTAAGTGCTAAACCTTCATCATCTATCATTTCAGTTGGGAAAGGTCCATGCCCCACTCTGGTTGTATAAGCTTTAGATATGCCTATTGCCTTATTAAGCTTTTTGTATGGAACACCAGTTCCTGAGGATGCATTTGCTGAAATTGTAGATGATGATGTTACAAAAGGGTAAGTTCCAAAATCAATATCCAACATAACTCCCTGAGCACCTTCAAAAAGAATACTCTTTCCTCTTTTATCAGACTGATTTAAAAAGTCTTCGGTATCGGTAATAAACTCTTTTAAAAATCTATAGCTCTTGGATAAATCGTCTACAAGATTATTAATATTAATTTTCTTTTGATTAAAAACCATTGAAAGAATTTTATTTTTTTCTTTTAAGGATATTTTTAGTTTTTCTTTTAATTTTTTTTTATTTGATAAGTCTATTAACCTAATGCCTTGTCTTGATATTTTATCCTCATAACATGGACCTATTCCTCTTCCCGTGGTACCTATTGCATTTTTTCCTTTTATTATTTCTCTACCAATATCTATAAGTTTATGATGAGGTAAAATTAAATGAGCTAATTGACTAATTTTTAAATTCTTATAATTAATTTTATATCCTTTTTTTCTCAAGGATTTTATCTCTTCTACGATAATATCAGGATCTATAACTGCGCCGTTACCAATAACTGATATTTTTCCGTTTCTCAGCACACCAGATGGAATGTGATGCAACACAATCTTTTTATCCTTAATAATTATAGTATGACCAGCATTACTTCCACCTTGAAATCTTGAAACTATATCAAATTTTTCTGATAAAAGATCAATTATTCTGCCTTTGCCCTCATCACCCCACTGAGCTCCAACTACTACAAGATTTTTGGTTGTCTTTTTTTTCAACTAAATTTCTTCCTCTATAAATTCTGAAATTGATTTAAATTTTGCTATTCTATTCATTTCACCATCGAATAAAAATACTTGTTTATTCTTATCTAATTTAATAACAATCTGTCCAGTTTGATTTCTAGATTTATTTTTAGAAAAACTTACTATAAATCCTTGATTGGCCAAAAAATCTCTTATCTTAAAAAATTCTGCCATGTTATTTTCTGAGTTAATTATTATAATTGCTTTGGGTTGAAGCGAATCATCGATTTTAATATTTTTTACAACAGACAGTAAATCTAATCCAAATCCAATAGCGGGAATACTCATTTCATAATCATTAAATAAATTATTATATCTACCCCCATTTATCAGTGGTGATTTTGCCACTGGTGAGTTGATTTGAAAAGTAATATTAGAATAGTAGTTAAAGTCTTTTACATCTAAATAATCTATTTCGCATTTCACTTCGGAGTTAATTTGGATAAGATTGTTTTTTATAGTTTGTAGATTATTAACCTCTTTTTTTATGTCAGAATTTATTAGCTTGCTATTAGGTATTTTATTTTTGGTAAAAGGTATTACAAAAGATTTAATAAAACTCCTTTCGCCTTTAGGAAAAGAATTATCTTGGGAAATCTTGATAATATCAGAGAAATTCTTTTTATAGAATAAATTCTTTATCTCATCTCCCGATACTTTCAATCTCGATAAAATAAAATTTACTACAAGTGATGAACTTAGAGTTATAACCTGTTCTGTGAATCCCATTTTTTTCAATAAAGATGAAGCTAATTGTATAATTTCAATATCATTAAATATTCCATCTGTACCTATAGATTCACAACCTAGTTGAAAAACTTCTCGTGAATCTGTTTGAATATTTAACTTGTTTCTTATTACCCTTTCAGCATAAGATAATCTAATTGGAAGCTCAGATGATGAGTAGTTTGATGTAATAAATCTTGCAATCTGGGGAGTAACGTCAGATTTAATACCCAAAATTCCTCCAGTTGTAGGATCAATTAATTTTAAAATATTCTTATTATCAATATCTCTAGAATCAGATACTAAGGAATCGATATTTTCAATAAGAGGAGTATATATTTTATTAAAACCCCAACTTTCCGCCTCTTGAAAAAAAATATCATTAATATATTCAAACTTATTAACTATCTCAGGCGTATAATCTTTTATTCCTGGGGGTAAAGAAACTTTTTTCATTAATCTAAAATCACTTGTTCTATACTATTAACTTCATCCATGTTAGCAATATATTCAAGAGTATCCTGGGATACTGGAGAATCAACCGAAATAAAAGCTAAAGCAGAATCTGAATTGCCATTTTTTTGATTAGATAAATAAAGCCTATTGATATTAATATTTTTCTTACCTAAAGAATTTCCTAACAATCCAATAACTCCGGGTTTATCATCATTTTCAATCATTAAAATATTCCCTTCTGGAATTATATCGACAACATGATTATTGAATTTTGTAAACCTTGGCTCTTTTTTACCAAATGTTGAACCTGAAATAAAATATTCTCCGCTTTCAGATGTAATTTCAACGCTTATAAGACTTGAAAAATCTGAAGAAGATGATTCTTTGGTCTCTATTATTTCTATACCTCTATCATCTGCAATCAAAGGTGCATTAACAAATGTTATAGGAGCATCCATAATAGGTGTTAGATAACCCTTAAGAACTGACATAGTTAAAGGTTTCACATCACCTTCGGTTATCGCTCCAGAATATTTTACATTAATCTTTTTAACACCAGTTTTGCAAATCTGTCCCATAAACTTTCCAAGTTTTTCGGATAATTCAACAAAAGGTTGAATTTTGGACAAAACCTCTAAGTTCATAGACGGCATATTAACTGCATTTAGAACAACATTATTTTTTGCAAACTCAATTACTTGTTCGGCCATGGCTATGCCAACTTTTGTTTGCGCCTCTTTGGTGGAAGCTCCTAAATGAGGAGTAAAAACAACATTTTCTTCCATTTCAAAAATTGGAGATGAAAAATCAGGCGGCTCAGGATCATAAACATCAATACCTAGGCCTCCTATTTTTCCTGCTTTAATTGCATCAGCTACATCATTCTCATTGACAATTCCACCTCTTGCACAATTTATAATTAAAACTCCGTCTTTCATAACATCTATTGATCCTTTAGAAATAAGATTCTTTGTACCTTGTGTAAGAGGGGTATGAACTGATATAACATCTGAGTTCTTAAAAATATCTTCCATATCCACTAAATCAACCGGCATATTTAAATCAGTATCTTTTGAAATAAAAGGATCATGAGCAATTACTTTCATTTTAAGACCAATTGCTCTTTCTGCAACTAATCTTCCAATATTTCCTAAACCAATTAGTCCGAAAGTTTTGCCGTATAGCTCCTTTCCTTGAAAATTAGATCTTTCCCATTTTTTTTCTTTCATTGAAGCAAATGCTTGAGGAGTATTTCGTGCTAAAGAAAAAAGAAGAGCTATAGTATGCTCGGCAGTTGTGATTGCATTTGCAGAAGGTGTATTCATAACAACAATGCCTTTTTTTGATGCTTCAGAAACATCAACGTTGTCCACGCCGATTCCTGCTCTACCTATAAGCTTAAAATTATCGTCAAGAATATCTATAATCTCTTTGTCTATTTTTGTAGCGCTTCTAATTATTACCGCCTGATAATTATTAATTATGGATTTTAACTCTTCTCTGTCAGTTTTCTTCCTAACATCAACACTTATTTCTGGGTGATTCTCAAAAAGGTCAAGTCCCTCTTTTGAAAGACCATCTGTTATTAAAATTTTCAAATAAGGACCTCCAGGATGTAAAATAAAAATATATTTTAGCAATAAGTATATGTCAATTTTTAAGTGAATTGATAAAATTATTTCAACATATAGGATTTAAATGTGGAAGAGAATCAAAAATTAACATTTATTGAGCATTTTGGTGTTTTGAGAAAAAGTTTTATTAAGATTTTTCTTTTTTTAATAGTTTTCTTCATACCTGCTTTTTATTTTCGTGATTTATTGATGGAATTTTCTCTGCATCCCATAATACAAAATTTACCAACGGATTCGAAAATTATTTTCACTAAGCCAACTGAAGGTCTTTCGACTAATATCAGGTTAGCTTTTTTAACAAGTTTTATAATTACTACACCAATAATTATTTATGAAATATGGTCTTTTGTTAAACCAGCTCTATATGAAAAAGAAATTAAATTTACAGCACTGGTAATATTCTTTGGTTCATCACTTTTTTTTCTTGGTGCAGCATTCTGTTTTATATTTGTCGCTCCAGTTGCTTTTAAATTCTTACTGAATGAATATACAAATGAGATAATAACTGCGTTTCCCAATATATCTGATACTATTGGATTTCTTACGTCTTTAATTTTGAGTTTTGGTATAATCTTTGAGTATCCATTAATAATTTATTTACTTTCAAAAATAGGACTTACCTCCTCTAACTTTTTAGCGTCAAAAAGAAAATATGCTATTTTAATATCAACTATTTTATCCGCGGTTTTAACTCCAACAACAGATATTATTTCAATGCTTTTTATGCTAATACCTTTGATAGTTTTTTATGAAATCGGCATAATAATAGCAAAGTTAAACTCTGATTAAATTGATATGAAATGTTAATAATGTAACATTTATACTATCAACAAGGGGGCAAAATGAATATTCAAGATTTGGTTTCATCTAAATATATAGATGAATTTATTATTGGCGAAGAACTTCATCATGGCTGTATTCAGATAACGCCATATAGAAATAAAGAATATATAAAAAAATTTCGCAAGGGTTTCCTTTTAGGAGCTGACAGTAATTTTGCAAAATCTAGTGGTTATATAGATCCTGAGCAAGATATAAAGCAAAGTAAGTTTAATATAGCAGAACCAAGTGTGGTAAGCCAAGGGTACTTGTTTAATGTAGGCTTTGGATTAAGTGTTCATGATATATCCTTTAATGCTATAGCAAATCTATCATATAAAAACTTGCGTTATGGTAAGCCCGTCTTTGAAGGTGATGTACTATTTGGAAAATCAAAAGTTATTGGAATTGAAGTTAAAAAAGATGGCGCTTCAAATGGCTCTGTCCAGGTTAAAACAATTATCACAAATCAACGTGATGAAGTTGTTTTAGAATATGTTCGACAAGTTTTATTGAGGGCAACACCAGGTATAAAAATGGATGCAGCTTCAAATCTCGAAATACAACCAGAAGAAATTGATTTAGACTCTTTAGTCTTGCCTCATGAATTTAAAAATTTAGATAAGAAATCATTAGGTGAAGACGGTAAAGCCTTTAATGACTTCGAAATTAATGAAAGATATGATGGCAATTATCAAAAGTCTATCAATTTAGTTGATTTTTCATGGCTACAAATATCTACACTAAATGATGCTAGTGTGCACCATAATCCGAACTCAAACTTTATAGGTTATGGTGGCGCAATTAAATCTACGGTTGAAGGTGAAATAAGTTGTCATATGCCTCATGCATATTTTCTAGGAATGGTAAATGGTTCACACGATGCGCCTACCTACCCAGGGAATATTATTCAGAGCCTTTTTGATTCTAAAAATGATGATGATGAAAAAATCATTGGTAGCTTTATTGTTCAAGATATGATGGAAGTAGAAAGTAGGAATGATTTAGGAATTCTGAAAATTAAATTAATTGGTGAAAAAATTGTTACCGAAGCCGGAATGAAAGCTTTTGAGAAAGCTGGATTTAAAGGTGTGACAAATATAAAAGATGGTAAAATCAGAGTTCTAACAATGGAAATGCTAGTTGCTGTTCCAAAGAAGGAAGCATTTAAATAATGAAAAAATTTGAAAAAAGAGACTTGCAACATCCTGTTGAATATGAATGGAAAACAAATTTTGATTATTTCTGGAATACAAAAAGTAATCAAAAAGAATGGGTGTTACCTAAAGTATTGAAAGAACAGTCTGAAAAAAATGGCAGTAAAGATTTTTTACAATTTAGCTATAATAAAGCTTTTACCTATTCTGAAGTTAATACTTTGGCAAACCAGATTGCAAATTCCTTAAATAAATTAGGTGTAAAGAAAGGAGAGAAAGTTTCTGTATATATGCCAAATTCATTGGAATTATGCCTATCCTGGTTTGGTATTTTAAAAAATGGCTCAGTTATGGTTCCAATCAATACTGCATATGTTATGGATTTTTTACAGTATATAATTGAAAGCTCTGACTCTAAAGTAATTATAATTGCTGAAGAATACATGGATCGTTTAAAAAATATTGAGGACAGAATTCCTTTAATTGAAAATATTATTGTGTGGCCTAGGGAAGAAAAAAATTCATTAGATCTTATGAATTATAAAGGTGCTGCAAAAGTATACTCTTGGAATGAATTTATAGACTCGGGCGATAAAAATGAACCAGATGTTGAAATAACACATTTAGATCATGCAAGGCTAATGTATACATCAGGAACAACAGGGCGCTCTAAAGGAGTTGTTAGACCTTGTGCCGCTGACTATTCATCAGCAATGAATTATTCATTAATAATGGATATCACTCCTGATGATGTTGTTTTTACTTGCTTGCCCTTATTCCATTCAAATGCAATGGTTATGGGGGTTTATCCTGCAATGATTCAAGGTGCAAAAGTTGTTGTCGAAGAAAAATACTCTGCTAGCAATTTCTGGAAATGGATGAAAGATTTTAAAATTACAAAATTTAATTTAGTTGGTGTTATGTCATATTTTATGTGGAATGCACCAGTTGTACCTGAGGAAAAAGAGCATCAAGTTAAACTTGTCTTAGGTAGTCCCGCACCACATGATATAATCGAAGATTTTATGGAAAGATTTAATATTAAATTTATGGAAGGATATGGCTTAACAGAAGTAGGACAATGTACATTCATGAGACCTGGAGAACCATTTAGGATTGGTTCATGTGGAAAAGAATCGCCAGGATATGAAATAAAAATTGTTAACCCTGAGACTGATGAAGAATTACCTCCAGATACACCGGGCGAGTTAGTACTAAGGCCCAGAATCCCAAATATTTGCCTACATTATTATCATAAAATGCCTGAAAAAACTGTTTCAGATTTCAGAAATTTTTGGTTCCATACTGGTGATTTATGTAGAAAAGATGATGAGGGATATATCTTTTTTATGGATAGGGTCAAGGACTATATAAGACGTAGAGGTGAAAATATTAGTTCATTTGAGGTTGAAAATATGGTTTCATCTCATCCTAAGATTAAGGAAGCAGCCGCAATTGCTGTAAAGGTTGACGAGGAAGGAAGATATTCTGAAGATGAAGTAATGATTATTGTAGTCAAAGAAGAAGGTGAAAATTTAGATCCCAAAGAGATAATAGAATTTCTAAAGCCAATAATGCCTAAATTTATGATTCCCAGATTTATAAAATTTCGCGATATTTTGCCTAAAACACCTACCAATAGAGTTCAAAAAGCCAAATTAAGAGAGGAAGGTGTCACTAGTGACACCTGGGACTCTCTTAATTCTTAATTTTATCTAGCTTACTTATCCCAAGGATACTTTTTAGAAGGTTTCTGGGTATAAGGATTCTCGATTTCAGGTTGAAAATACTTAAACGTATTAACATGTTGATCAGTGTATGATCCTGGTGGGTAGTACTTATCATAGAAATCTAAGTCAAGATTTTGTGCTTGAAACACTAATCTCATATACATTGGATCTACAAAAGCTGGGAAAGACCCGTAAGTATCATAAATATAGTCTGCAACAGATTTCACAATTTCACTTGTTGTATCTGTAGGTCTAGGTGCTTTCACGAGATGTTTATCTGGCTCTTCGTAAGGAAAAGGTTTTTTACTGCTGTCCCAGGCAGCCCATTTATGAGCATCCATCGCATCATAAGCTTCTGACATAGTTTTATAATATGGAGGACAATATCCTTGAAAAACACCGTCTCTACCAACTGGTCTTGTAGGCCCTGTTTTAGGCTGTTCAAACCTAAATCCTAAACCTTTAAATAATTCGGGGTTTGAGCCTAAAGTAAACCTAGGAATTAAACCCGTAAAAGTCCAACCACCAAGTCCTAAAGCTTGTAAGGCAAGTGACATGTTTTGACAAATAAATGCTTGCTCGACATTCAGTCCTGTTAATATTCTCACTTCAAGATCATAAAGAGACATTTTTACTTCTTCTTTTATTCTGCCTTCTTTAATCCATTTATCCTGACCACATGATCTGTTATTTTTTTCATCCCAAATATTAAAAGCATATGTACTACTACAATATAAAGTTAGAAGATTTAAATACTCTTCCGTGATATCAGTAACAGGTATAAATGTAGTAGTTCCAGGCTTATTAGTATTCCATTGGTTAAAGTCAAAAAGACCTGGCATTTTATCAGGCAAATTTGCTCTTCCATCTTCAAGCTTGACTAAACCATCTCTATATAATTCAAGGAGCCTGTCGATTTTATCATCTCTATCTAATTTGAAAAACATATCAAGCTCTTTGTCTTTAGGTAGCATGTTTTTTACATCGACCCAATATAAGCCGCTATCATTTGTAAAGAAAAGTTCTGTTCCATGGTTATTACAAGCTGATGGCCATGTTCTACCTGTCCATTGACATAGTAAATCAATACCATTTTCAGGCGGAAGATCAGCTAAACATAACCCAGTTAGTCCTGTGCCAGCCCAAACAAGCATCGCTTCTTGGAATTCCGTAAGTGGTATTGGTGGAATACCTGATTTGTGACCTAGACTACTGTCTGAAGGCAACTCCATACCAGCACCAAACCTTCTAGATCTTCTATTAAAAATTGCTTCAAATAAAGGATAATTCAAAGCAGCATCATAATTAACTTTTCCATTTTTTCCATTTTTTTTTGCCATAATTTTTCTCCCACTATTAGACTGTGAATTATTATTATAAACTAAAAAATTCTAGATGAAAAAGTGCTTAATCAATATTATTTGCTTTTTTCATTTCATCCCTTTTTAGCTCATTAATTGCTAGTTTTACAGTAGCAAGACCTAAAGTGGAGCATTTGGGTCTAGACAAGGTCAATTCTTCACCTAAAATTTCAGTCATCATTTCAGGTCCCATTTTTAATACTTCTTCAATATCTTTTCCAAGAACTTTCTCTGTTATGATTGATGTGCCTGCTTGACTTACAATACACCCTTCGCCTTCAAATTTTAAATCAACTATTTTTCCATCTTTAACATTTAGACAAATTGTAACAATATCTCCACAACCAGGATTTCCTCCATTTTGACAAATGCTATTCTGAGCTTTATCAGCATCACTGATAGATCCAGAATTTCTTGGATTCTCATAGTGGTCGAGTATATAGTCCATTAATTCTTGTTTGTCTTGTGCCATTATTTAATTATAACCGTTTATAATTTGAACCAGGTATATGAACCTGGTTCAAAATGATTTCTTAAAAATATAACTCAAAGTTTGATTAAAATAAATTTAACTACTTTTCAATGGGTGCTTGAACTAAGTTGCCCCATTCGGTCCAAGATCCATCATAGTTTTTAACATTATTAAATCCCAACAAATATGTCAATACAAACCATGTATGTGATGATCTCTCGCCGATTCTACAATATGCTATGACATCTTGATTTGGATCAAGACCAGCACCATCTTTATATATAGATGCAAGTTCATCTGCGCTTTTAAAAGTTCCATCTTCATTTGCTGCTGTAGCCCATGGAACACTTTTTGCGTTTGGAATATGACCACCTCTTAAAGCTCCTTCCTGAGGATATGCTTCCATATGAAGTAATTCTCCAGAATATTCTTTTGGTGATCTAACATCAATTAGCGATAGTCCAGAGTCACTATGCTTCCTAACATCATCCCTAAATGCCCTAATATTTGAATTAACAGATGAAACTTTATAATTAGTTTCTGGATAATTTATGACATCTTTGGTTACTTCCCTCTTTTCATCTATCCATTTCTGGCGTCCACCATTCATTATTAGACACTTTTCATGACCATATATTTTAAAAGTCCATAGAGCATAACAAGCCCACCAATTACTTTTGTCTCCATAAAAAACTACAGTATCATCAGGGGATATACCTTTTGACGACATTAGTTTTTCAAAATTTTCTTGATTTATATAATCTCTTACAAGACTATCTTGCAACTCAGTTTCCCAATCAAGCTTTATTGCTCCTTCTATATGACCAATGTCATACAATAAAATATCCTCATTAGATTCAATAATTTTAATTCCTTCTTTTCCTTTATTTTCTTGAACCCAATCAGTATTAACTAAAACTTCAGGATTTGCATATTCTGCCATTCTTTTGCCTCCGTTAGAATAAAATTCTAAAAATATAAATAGTTATTTTATACTAAATTTTCTTTTTGGGTAGTAGTATCAAAAAAGTAACTTAAGGAATCCATAGCCTTGGCTTTATATTTTACTTAAGTTATTATTAAATTGACCATGAGTGAAGAGATTAAAGAAGATGTAGAAAAAAGTGATGATCAGCCTATTTCTGCAGAATCAGCTGATAATGAAGAAGAAAATAATGCTGAAGAACATGTCGTCTTGCCTTATCCAGATAGAGTTCCAAATGTCCACAAAGGCACTAGCTATAAACATTCATATGTAATGATAGGGTTTATAGTTGTTTTTATTATTTTCAGTATTATAGCCTCTTTTCTAACGAGTCCTTTGTAAATTATTTAGAATGTTTTCTTAAATATTCAGCAGTTTTGCTTTTTGGATTTTTAATAAACTTCTCTTTATCGCCCATAAACTGAAGATATCCTCCCTCGCTTCCACCCTTAGGACCAAGATCAATTATATAATCTGCGCAATTAATCACATCTAAATTATGCTCTACAATTAAAATTGTACTGCCTGAATCTCTTAATTTGTATAAGACTTTCATTAAATTGTTAACGTCATGGTAATGCAGTCCAATAGTAGGCTCATCAAGTATATAAAAAGTTTTACCTGTATTCTTTTTAATTAATTCTTTTGATAATTTTATTCTCTGTGCTTCTCCACCTGAAAGTGTTGTAGCCGATTGTCCAAGCTTCAAATATTGGAGGCCTACTGAATTTAAAATAGAAATTTTTGAACTTAATAGAGGAAAGCCAGAAAAGAAATTTTCTGCCTCTTCAAATGTCATATCTAAAACCTCAGAAATATTTTTTCCATTATAAGTAATTTCTAAAGTTTGATCATCATATCTTTTTCCATTACATTCTTCACAAATTACAGAAACATCGGGAAGAAAGCTCATTTCTATTTTAAGTGAACCAGCACCTGAACATTGGGAGCAACTCCCCTCTTTTACATTAAAACTAAACCTCCCTGGACCATATCCTTTCATTTTAGAAACCTGTAAAGAAGAAAAAATTTCCCTGATTGTAGAGAATATCCCGGTATAAGTAACTGGATTTGATCTTGAAGTTCTACCAATAGGAGACTGGTCTATACTGATAACCTTATCAATGTTTTCAATTCCTACAATTTTTTCACCTGTAAATATTTTATTTTTATAATTGTTAACTTGTCTTGTGAGGATTGGGGAAATTGTTTGAGATACAAGTGAACTCTTACCTGAACCCGAGACACCGGTTACGCAAATTATATGACCCATTGGTAAATTTATTTGTAAATTTTTTAAATTATTTTTTTTTATATTTGAAATTGAGATAAATTTAGAATCAATAGAGGGTTTTTTATAATTAAGTAAAATTTTATTTTTTTTAGCAAGATAGCTTCCTGTTAAAGAATTTTTTGATTTTTTTATACCTTTTATGTTTCCACTATAAACAATTTTGCCGCCTTGCAGTCCGGCCTTTGGTCCTATATCAATAATATTATCAGCATTTAAAATGGTGTCTTCATCATGCTCGACAACCAAAATAGTGTTACCTTTGTCTCTCAAGCTTTTCAAAGATTCTACTAATCTTGCATTATCAGAAGGGTGTAGCCCAATTGTTGGTTCATCTAGAACATATGTTACTCCGGTCAAATCTGCACCTAGTTGGGTTGCAAGCCTTATTCGTTGTGCTTCTCCACCAGACAAAGTTGGGGCACTACGATCAAGAGTTAAATATGATAAACCAACCTCTTTTAAAAATATCAATCTAGATTTAATTTCAGGATATATTTTTGACCAAATTTCACTTTTACTTCCATCAAAAGATACTTTATCAATAAAACCAATAGCATCTGAAGTATTCATACTGCAAAAATCTGAAATATTTCTGCCACAAATAAAAATATTATTTGACTCTTTTCTAAGTCTTGTCCCATTACAGGATTCACATTTTTTTATCGATGTATATTTAGATATGGCTTCGATTGATTCTTCAGATTTAGAGCTAGTAATCCAACTTTGCAATATATTAATTACTCCTGGGAACCTCTTGTTGCCTTCATAAGAGTCAATGAAATCTGATATATTATTGGATTTTGAGCCATAAAGTATAAGATTTTGATTTTTTTTTGTTAGCTTAGAAAAAACTTTATTTATGTCTATTGAATTCTCAGATGCGAAATCTTTGACCATTTTTTTATATTGAGATAGTGAGGAAAAAGGAATTATAGCGTTATCTTTTATAGATTTTTCATAATCTATTGCTAAGTTCTCATCTATTAATTCAAACTGTCCTATTCCCTGGCAACTATTGCAACATCCATAAGGACTATTAAATGAGAATAGTCTAGGCGAAATTTCAGGATAGCTGATACCACATCTTAAGCAGGTTAGTTCGGAATTAAAAACAAGTCTTTCAGTACCAGATTCTAATATGATGACCCCGTCACCAAAATCAAATCCTAAATCAAGTGATGATTTAAGTTTATACATGTTCTTAGCAGGTGTGGTAATAGTATCAACATAAATTTCAAGAGTATGCTTTTTATTCTTTTCTAATGGTGGAATTTTATTAATATCTAATGTTTTTCCATTTAGTCTTGCTATAGAGAAGTGCTTAGATGCAAATTCTATTTCTTTTTTAAATTCTCCCTTGTTTCCTAACGAAATAGGATAAAAAATATCGATATTTGAGTTTAACAATTTTTCTTTTTCAAGTCGTTCTAAAATATTATCAACTGTTCCGCTAGAAATATCATCACCACACTCATAACACTTTGGAGTTCCTAGTTTTGAATATGCAAGTCTTATAAAATCATATATTTCTGTGATTGTGGCAACAGTTGATCGTGGGTTTCTCATGAAAGTTTTTTGATCTACTGATACTGATGGGGACAATCCTGAGATATAATCAAGGTCAGGCTTTCTGAACTTTTCTACAAATTGTTTAGCATAACTTGATAAAGATTCTAGATATCTTCTCTGGCCTTCAGCAAAAATAGTATCGAAAGCTAAAGTTGATTTTCCCGAACCACTTACTCCTGTGAAAACCGTGATTTTTCCCCTAGGAATATCAACGTCAACATTATCTAGATTATTTTCCCTAATGCCTTTAGCAATTATTCTATCCACATTAATAACTTAACCAATTAAAAATTTTTTTACTGTTGTTGTCATTTAATAGCTCTGGATGCCACTGAACACCTAAAACTCGTTTATTTTTGGATTCAATTGATTCAATAATTTCATCATTGGTTCTTGATGAGGCAATTAAGTCTTTACCTAATTTGTCGATACATTGATGATGAAATGAATTAACTTTAATCTTTTCTCGTTTTAAAATATCAGCAATCAATGTATTTTTAATTATATCAATCTCATGTAGTTTTATTTTTGAGTGATTAATCTTTGTTTTAATTTGTGAAGGAATATCCTGTATTAATGATCCTCCAAAAAAAACGTTTAAAAGTTGCATGCCGCCGCAGATTCCTAAGATTTTTTTATTATTCTTTTTAAATTCTTTAATATAAGCAATCTCGCTAAGGGTTCTCTTAATATCTAATGAATTAATTTTAAATTTTTTCTTTTGTCCATAGAACTTAGGGTCAATGTCCCTACTTCCAGAAATCAAAATACCATCAATTTCTTTTGATATTTTTTTAATGTATCTTGAATTTTCAATCATTGGAAGCATCACGGGCACCATATTTAATTCCAATATTCGTTCAAAATAAAAAGATTCTATTTCATAAAACTTCCCTTTAATATCAGCAGTGATTCCAATAATTTTTTTCTTCATTTATTAATTATTATTGATTTTATCAAATAATAAAAATGCTTTTAATTTTAAAGAAATCATATACCATTAGGAAATTATGTTTAAAGAGGAATATGATGTCATAGTTGTTGGTGGTGGTCACGCAGGTTGTGAAGCAGCACTTGCTGCTGCCAGACTTGGTAGAAATACAATATTGATTACAGGCAATATTGACACAATTGGTGTTATGTCCTGTAATCCATCTATTGGTGGTGTCGGTAAAGGACATTTAGTTAGAGAAATAGATGCATTAGGTGGAGAAATGGCAAAAGCTGCGGATTTTTCTTCTATTCAATATAGAAGACTAAATACAAGAAAAGGGCCAGCTGTTCAAGCAACTAGAGTACAAGCAGATAGAAATCTCTATAGAACCTATATGAGAAATAAATTGGGTAATCAAAAGAATTTATTAATTCTGCAAAGAATTGTTGAATCTTTAATTGTAAAAGACAATAAGATTCATGGGATTCAAACTAGCTACGGGGAAGATTTTTATTCTAAAACTACTATTATTACACCAGGTACTTTTCCTAATGGGCTGATTCATATCGGAAAAAACAAAAATTCAGCAGGTAGAGCTGGTGAACCACCAACTGAACAAATCTCAAATTCATTTAAGAGTTTAGGACTTGACGTTGGAAGGCTTAAAACTGGAACACCTCCCAGACTCGATAAAAACACAATAGACTGGTCTAAGACTCAAGTTCAAAGTCCTGACGAAAATCCTTCGTTCTTTTCTTATCAAACTGAAAAGATTGCCAATAAGCAATTACCCTGTCATATAACTTATACAAATGAGAGAACTCATGAAATTATCAAATCTAATTTAGATAAATCACCTCTTTTTTCGGGTGAAATCAAAGGGGTAGGACCACGATATTGTCCTTCTATTGAAGATAAAATTGTGAAGTTCGCTGATAAACTAAGACATCAAATTTTTCTAGAACCAGAAGGGTTAAATACAAATGAAATATATCCTAACGGTATATCAACAAGTCTGCCTTTAGAGGTTCAAATTGAGATAATAAAAAGTATTGATGGTCTAGAAAATGCAAAAATGATGAGGCCAGGATATGCAGTTGAATATGATTATTGTAATCCTCAAGATTTGGATCTAACGCTAGAAAGTAAAAAAATATCTAATCTTTTTTTTGCTGGTCAAATTAATGGAACAACTGGATACGAGGAAGCTGCTGCTCAAGGTTTGATTGCAGGAATAAATGCCTCATTAAAAGTTAAAGGTGAAAATGAATTTATATTGTCTAGAAGTGAATCTTATATTGGAATACTAATTGATGATTTAATTACTTTAGGAGTTGATGAACCATATAGAATGTTTACCTCAAGAGCGGAGCATAGATTACTTTTAAGAGATGATAATGCTGATATGCGACTTACTGAAAAAGGTTTTGGGATTGGGCTCGTAAGTGAGAAAGACTTTATCAAATATGAAAATAAAAAAAGTGAGTATATACAACTTATGGAATACTATAAAAATACAAAAGTATCTCCGGATAAAAAAACCAAAGAGATTTTTTCCAAAATTGGGTTAGAAGAAATGAAAAAACAATATAGTCTCAAAGAATTATTGAGGAGACAAAATATTGATTTCGATACATTGAAAAAAATTAATCCAGACATATTAGTTCCCAAAAATGAAATAATAAAAAATTTAATAAGAAATGAAATTAAATACGAGGGATATATTTCTAGACAATCTGAAGAAGCAGAAAAAATTGATAAATATAAGAATATTAAGATTCCAAAAGATTTGAATATTTCATATATTTCTGGACTATCAAATGAATTGAGGCAAAAAATTGAAAGAGTAAAACCAAAAACAATTGGGCAAGCATCTAGAATTTCTGGTATAACTCCAGCTGCTTTAAATATATTAATGATTCATATTAAAAAAAATGAAGCTGAGAAAAGTCTATCTTAAAGATATTTTTAATTCATCTAAATTATCAATAGGCAAATTACAGCTATAATTCGAACATAAATAAACTTTAATTTTTTGGGACGGTGATGGTAAATAAGAATACTTTTCTGAAAAGTTAGTAAATATATTTCTTTGGCTTTCAGAGTTAATATAAATTATTGTTTTGTTTTGATTTTTGAAATTTAGAATAAAGTTAATCATTTCATTTGAATAATCAACTTTTTCATCATTAGAAGTTATAACAAATTGATCTAAATTATCATATAGTAAAAAATGATTTGATAAAAACATTCCTAAATTTATTGGGAATTTTTTTGCCATTTCTCCAAGCTTTGAAGATAGGGTATTGGCAATGTCTTCTAAGTTCTTATCAAAAAAATATTTTGCTAACTTTGAAAGTGAGTACAAAGCAATCGAATTTCCACAAGGAGAAGCCCCATCCAACAAATTTTTCTGTCTGACAATTAAGTCATCACTATTTTTTTTGGAAACAAAGAATAAGCCTTCTTCATAATCCCAAAAATAAAATATCATTTTTTCACATATTTTATAGGCCTTTATCAAAAACTCTGGATTTAGTGTGGTTTCATATAGATCTATTAAAGATTTAGCATAAAAAGAATAATCATCTAACATTCCATCGATACAAGCTTCGCCGTTTCTGTAGCAATGTAATATTTCTGAATCGTTAATCATATGGGTCTCTAAAAAGTTGTTGCAATTTAAAGCCATTGAAAGTGAGTTGTCACCATATCCTAACCTAGCAATTTTTGATAGTGAAGATATAGCCATAGAATTCCAATCGGTTAATATTTTGTCATCTAAGGAAGGTCTTTGTCTATCATCTCTGATAGTTTTTAGCTTTAACTTAATTCTATCCGCTTCAGCCCTAATCATTTCTTCTTGTAATGAGAAAGTCTTAGCAAAATTTTCAAATTCATCTTTTAAATAAATTATATTTTTTCCATTTACTGTTTTTGTAGTTTCCTCAAGAAAATTTCCTTCGGAATCAATATTGTACAAATGTTTAAAAAACTGAAATTCATCTGGTTTCAGAACATCTTTCAATTCTTTTTCATCCCATAAATAAAATAAGCCCTCCTCACCATCAGAATCAGCATCTTCCGCAGAGTAAAAACCATTTTCAGGTGAAAGTAAAGTTTCAGATAGATACTGAGTTGTTTTATTAATGTTGTCAGCATATAAATATTTTGGAGTCAAAAGATACGCGTAATAAAGTGATTCTAAAATATTTGCCTGATCATATAGCATCTTCTCAAAATGTGGTACGAGCCATTTCACATCAGTAGAGTATCTATGAAAACCGCCGGCTAAATGATCATTAATTCCACCTAATAAAATTGATGTAAGTGTTTGGTCAATCATACGTAATGCATCCTTATTTTTAAAAAAATGATTAAAACTATATAAAAAAATAATATTTTGAGGAGAAGGAAATTTTGGGGCCTCTCCAAAACCACCATATTTTTCATCATAAAAATCTTTTAAATTTTCAAAAATATCTTCCATATCACTTTTATCTATAAAGCTCGAGGGAATTCTAGGGTTGGATGCATCCTTTAAGGATCCCACAATACTATCAACAGACTTTATTACATCCTCTCTATTATTCTTCCAAACTTCATAAATCTTGGGTAATAAATCTTTGAAACCAACCATGCCTCCTCTGGCATCCTTAGGAAAATAGGTTCCAGCAAAAAAGGGTTTTTTATCAGGTGTCATAAAAATTGATAATGGCCAACCGCCACGTTGTGTCATTAATTGACATACAGACATGTATATACTATCAATATCTGGTCTTTGCTCTCTATCGACTTTAATTGATATAAAATTTTCATTTAAAATTTTTGCAACCTCTTCGTCTTCAAAGCTTTCGTGCTCCATAACATGGCACCAATGGCACGTAGAATATCCTATAGATAAAAATATTGGTAAATCTTTGGCTTTAGCTATTTCAAAAGCCTCACTACACCATGGATACCACTGAACTGGATTTTCAGAATGTTGGAGTAAATAAGGGCTATTTTCTTTACTAAGTTTATTCTTCAAAGCTTTCCATCTCTTTCATAACCATCTGCATATCTTCCCAAACTAGTTTCTTTTTAGTGGGATCTCTCAAAAGAGCAGCAGGATGATATGTAACAATAATTTTACTATTAAATTTATCATGAAAAACACCGCGTAGATTTTTAATTTTTTCCTCTGTATCTAAAACTGCTTCGGCCGCAGCAGCGCCAAGGCAGATAATTATTTTTGGATTTATTTGATTTATTTGGAAATTAAGAAACGAGAAACATGAATTTATTTCTTTAGAACTTGGCTTCCTGTTGTTCTCAGGCCTACACTTTACTACATTGCATATATATATGTCTTTCCTATGCAACTTCATAGCCAAAATAATTTTATCTAATAATTGTCCCGCTTTACCTACAAAAGGCTTACCCGCAATATCCTCATCCTTGCCTGGTGCCTCACCTATGAACATTAAGTTTGCATTTGTATTACCTTCACCAAATACCGTACTATTTCTATTTTTATGAAGTGCACATATTTCACATTCATCCACAATTGTTGCAACTTCATTCATATTAAGATTAGCAATATCAATAGATGTATTTTCTCTAAATAGGCTAGAAGTTATTTGTCTTGGAAGGAAAAGGCCCCTAACTCCTAATTTGGACAAATTTCTTGCCTTATTCAGAATATTATCAAATTTTTTTTTGGTATCTTGGTTCATTGTATATATATTTAAAATAAACTAATTATTATTTAAATAAAATGAATTATATACCATCAGAGATTGAACCTAAATGGCAGAAAGAGTGGGAGAAGAGTAAAACCTTCAAATCAGAAATTAATCCAACAAATAAAAAATTCTATGTTCTCGAAATGTTTCCTTATCCCTCAGGAAAAATTCATATGGGCCATGTTAGAAATTATGTTATAGGAGATGTTGTAGCAAGATTCAAGAGGTGCCAAGGTTTCAATGTCTTGCATCCTATGGGTTGGGATGCATTCGGAATGCCAGCTGAAAATGCCGCAATCAAAAATAATGTTCATCCACGTGAATGGACTTATAAAAATATTGAGACAATGAAAGTTCAGCTTCAGGAACTTGGTCTATCATATGATTGGGAAAGAGAAATAGTTACATGTGATAAAGAATATTTTATACACGAGCAAAAATTTTTTTTAGATTTGTTAAAAAATGATTTTGCATATAAGAAAGAATCCTTTGTTAACTGGGACCCAATAGACAATACTGTACTAGCAAACGAACAAGTAATAGACGGTAAAGGCTGGAGATCAGGAGCACCAGTAGAACAAAAAAAACTCTCCCAGTGGTTTTTAAGAATAACTAGCTTTGCTAATGATCTTGTAAGCGAACTAAAAAACTTAAAAGGTTGGCCTCAAAGAGTTTTGTCAATGCAGGAAAACTGGATTGGAAAATCACTAGGTGCAGAAATTAAATTTTACACAAAGGATAAAATTGAAATAGACGTTTTTACAACCAGACCAGATACCATATTTGGTGCTTCATTTATAGGCCTGTCACCAGAACACCCTATAAGTCAAAAACTTTCCAAAAAAGACGAAAAAATTTCGGAATTCATAAAGCTCTGTAAACAAACTTCTACAACAACAGAGGCGCTTGAAAAGGCTGAAAAAGTAGGGATGTATACTGGCTTAAAAGTTCTGCACCCTTTTACCGATGAAGAGTTGCCGGTGTATATTGCAAATTTTATATTAATGGATTACGGAACAGGCGCAATATTTGGATGTCCTGCCCATGATCAAAGAGATTTTGAATTTGCAAAAAAATATGATTTAAATATTAGGCAAGTAGTATCTAAAAATGGAATAGAGGATAATCTTGATGAAGCTTATGTTGAAGATGGTAAATTAATAAACTCTCAATTCTTAGATGGTTTAAGCGTTGATGAAGCTAAACTCAAAGTAATTAAAAAATTAGAAAATGATAAAATCGCAAAAAGCTCGGTAAAGTTTAAACTAAGAGATTGGGGTGTATCGAGGCAAAGATATTGGGGTTGTCCAATTCCTATTATTTATCTCGAAGATGGAACTATGGTCCCTCTTCCGGAATCATCACTTCCTGTTGAATTGCCCGAGGATATTGACTTAAGTAAGCCTGGGAACCCTCTAGAGAACCATCCGACTTGGAAACATACAGAATGTCCATACACCGGAAAACCAGCAATAAGAGAAACTGATACTTTTGATACTTTTTTTGAGTCATCATGGTACTTTGCACGATTTACTTCTCCGAAATCTAAAAATATCTTTGAGAAAAAAAATTTTAAAGCTTGGATGCAAGTTGACCAATATGTTGGTGGCATTGAGCATGCAATTTTACATCTTCTTTACTCAAGATTCTTTTTTCATGCCATGAAGAAAATGGGATATTGTGAAATTAATGAACCATTTAAGAATCTACTAACTCAGGGAATGGTTTTAAAGGATGGCGCAAAAATGTCTAAATCTCTTGGCAATACAGTCGATCCAAGTGAAACAATTAAAATTTACGGTGCTGATACTGTAAGACTTTTTGTATTATTTTCTGCACCAGTTGAAAAAGATTTGGAATGGAGTGATGATGGTATTGATGGATCTAGTAGGTTTATAAAAAGGATATGGAAGATTATAGATGAAAATATCGAACATGTAGAAAAATATTATGATAAAAGTTTTGAAAAGATTTCAGATATTGAAAAAGAATTCTTAATTAAAATTCATAAAACAATAGAGAAGGTAACAAATGATATAGAAAGGATTCAATTTAATACAGCAATCGCATCCATGATGGAGCTACTCAATCTTGCTTATAAATATAAAGATAGTCAGAATATTGATAGAAAATTAATTGGTTTTTTCGTCTATACTTTCATGATTCTTCTAAATCCATTTATGCCTCATATTGCTCAAGAATTATGGAGTAGGTCTAAATTTAAGAATGAAAAATTAGATAAAATTTGGATTTTAGCAGATAGTAAAATTATTAATAAAGATATAACAAAGATCGCAATACAAATAAATGGAAAAACGCGAGGGGTTATAGAGTTTAATAATAAAGAGATTACTGAGGATGATATTATTAAGAAAATTAAAGATGTAGATTCACTTTACAAATATATTGAAAATGAAAAAATAACTAAAACCATTTACATAAAAGACAAAATCTTAAATTTAATAATTAAATAGTTAATTTTTCAATCCTTGATACAGCTTCTAGCAATTGTTTATCGTTTAAAGTAACAGATGCTCTTGTATAACCTTCGCCATATATACCAAATCCTGTACCAGGGGTCATAACAATTCCTGCTTTCTCTAATAACAAATTAGCAAATTCAGAAGATTTAAGGCCATTAGGATTTTTAAACCAGACATAAAAAGTACCTTCAGGCTCAATTACTTCAATGCCAATTTTTTTTAAACCATCTGAGAGCAAATTGCTTCTTTTTTTGTAAATTTCAGTTCTCTCGGTCAATCCATCCTCGTAATTTTTCAGAGCTTCTATTCCAGCCTCTTGAATAGCTTGAAATGCACCTGAATCTATATTTGTTTTGACTTTACCAATACCCGAAACAGCTTTTTCATTTCCAACGACATGACCTAATCTCCAACCTGTCATGCTAAAAGTTTTGGATAAGGAATGAAACTCAAGACCAACATCCATTGCACCGTCATATTCAAGAAAACTTTTGGGCTTGTTTAAACTGTTAAAATAAACTTCTGTATATGCAGCATCATGACAAATCAATATATTGTTCTCATGGGCAAATTCTATAACATTTTTAAAAAAATCATCAGTAGCAAACGCAGAAGTTGGATTGTTAGGATAATTTAAAAACATAATTTTAGCTTTTTTAGCTATATCATTTGGTATTGAAGATAAGTCAGGCATGAAACCATTCTCTTCAAGAAGAGGCATTAAATAAGGTTTTCCTCCAGCAAATTCAGTAGCTATTCCATATACTGGATATCCTGGATCGGGCACTAATGCAATATCCCCAGGATTTATAAAAGCTAATGGTGCATGGGCTACTCCTTCTTTAGATCCTATTAGAATAATAACGTTCTTATCACCATCAACATTTACATCAAACCTTCTTTTATACCATGATGCAACCTCATTTCTAAAAGACATCATTCCAGCGTATGAAGGATATCTATGATTTTCAGGATTATTTGCTGATTTATTAAGTGCGTCTATTATTCTTTTTGGAGTTGGTATATCAGGATCTCCGACTCCTAAATCTATAACATCTATTCCTTTATCTATTAGTCCTTGTTTCTTAGCATCAATTTCTGCGAAAAGGTAAGGTGGTAAATTATTAATTCTGTCTGCCCATTTTATATCCATAATCGGATAACTTTAACGTAAATAAATATTACTTCAAATAATTCTACTAAACTGTATTACTTTAAAAACTTCACCCATATAAACTGGGGATACTAAATTTTTTAACTTGACGAGTTCAATATCTCGTTTATTTATTTCATCATTAATAATATCAAGAAAAAAATTATCTAATAAAAATCTAGATTGCGTTTTATAGTAATTCTCAGAAAATCCATACAAACTCAACTGTTTTAGTAAAATTTCAAAATTTATTGAATAAGTTATATCTTTTTGATTTCTATCATAAAAATTTTGACTCACTTTATTATTTTGGAAACATCTTGCAGTTCCATTTGGGTTTTTAGGTGAACCAAATGATATTTGCTTTTCACCATAATCAATTATAAGTAGCAAAATATTAGATTTAAGATTGTTTATATCATACAAAATATCAAAAAATTCGGAACCAGGAAACTCAAAAAAATAATTATTATTAATTTTTATATTTAGTGAAGATATTCTGTTTATCAATTCTTGTCTTGCAGCAACTTCTTTTTCGATATATTTACCCATTTCATCTTTAAAAATAGAAATCTCAAATAGTTTATTTTCTCTCGAAATACATCTATGAAAAGGTAATGCATCAAATAGCTCATTACAAAATAGAAAAGAATTTTTATTTTCAGCATCAAAACTCTTTAAATCGGTCAAAAAAATAAATTTTGATTCATGATCCTCAAGATTAGCTTCTATTTTGCTTCTTAGTTTATAATTTTGGTCAATAAGGATAAAGCTAATTAAATTATAAATTTCCAAATTATACGTTTTTATATAATCCAAAATATGTTTTGTTAACAAAGCATCATTACAGCCCAGCTCAATAATATTGAAAGGTGTATTTCCAAATTTCGTAATTACTTCATTGATAATAAAATATCCTAAGGAAGATCCAAAATACTTGCTCAAAAGAGGTGATGTAATAAAATCACCCTTATCCTTCAAGGATTTTGACGAAAGGTAATAGCCCTCTTCACTAAATGCACTTTGTCTTACAAATTCATCAAAATAAATATTACTCATTACCAATTTATATATTAAAAATATATATCATGATTCACAAATTGTTTACCTTTTGTATCTGGGTTAAAATATGATCATGGCAAAAAACAGAATCAATAAGGTTTATACAAAGTTTGGAGATGCAGGAAATACTATGCTGGTTAGTGGTGAAATAGTTTCCAAAGATAGTATTAGAGTTGAAAGTTATGGGGATATAGACGAATTAAATTCTTTTATTGGATTAGCGCTAACAGATAAAATTTCTGCTAGAGGAAAAAGAATTTTAAATAAAATTCAAAACGATCTTTTTATTCTAGGTGCTGATCTTGCATCGACCAAAGATATAAAAGTTCCGAGGATAACAAAAACTAAGATTAGTTGGATTGAGAAAGAAATTGATAAACTTGTAGATATTGTTGGGCCTTTGAAAGAATTTATTTTACCCGCTGGATGTTTTACTGGGACTTGTCTTCATTTATCAAGAGTTGTTTGTAGAAGAGCGGAAAGAAAAATGGTTACTTTATCAAAAGATGAATGGATTAATTCTAAAGCTCAAATTTATGTGAACAGGCTATCCGACTTATTGTTTGTACTTGCAAGACATGAAAACATATCTGTAGGTGAGGGTGAGGTTCCAGTTAATTTTAAAAAATGACATCTAAGAATAATTTTTCTGAAAAATTTAAAGAATCATATAAAAATATAAAAGATCTTCATATTTCTAAAACCACTAGTTCCATTGATCTAGTTCATAAGTTTTCAAATGAAATTGATAAACTGATTTCGAGCGAAATTGACATAAACTACCGCTCAAGTGGTATTGCAATTCTAGCTCTAGGTGGATATGGCCGAAGAGAGCTCTGTATTAAATCTGATATAGATATTCTAATTCTATATGAAAAATCAAAGCTTTCTCATGCAAAAGAGCTAGCCGAAAATATACTTTATAAGCTCTGGGATACAGGACTTGAAATAGGTAACTCTTTAAGATCTATAAATGAATGTCTCGAGCTAGCAAGCATGCAGGATTCTTCAATTTTATCCTCTTTAATGGATCTTCGAGCAATAACAGGCGATTCAAATTTATGTATGGATTTAAAGAATAGTTTAAATAAAAAGCTATTACCTAACATATCCCAAAATTTTATAAATAAAAAACTATTGGAAAGGAGACAAAGGCATAGGAAATATGAAACACCATCATATCAAATTGAACCAGACATAAAAGAAGGAAGGGGTTGTCTTAGAGATATTCATAGTCTTTTTTGGATATTAAGAGCAAACAATTGTGATATTGATATTGATAAATTTTATTCAAATGAATTTATAACAAAAGAAAATTTAAATATTATTAATAATGCCCAAGAGTTTTTTTTAAATTTAAGAAATCATCTTCACATAACTAAAAGTTCCTACATAGATGTAATTGATTATGGTTCACAGAAAGCGATAGCAGAATTTTTAGGAATAGAAAATGATGATTTTTTAACCAAAGAAAATGTATTAATGAAAATCTTCAATGAACACAAAAATTTAGTTTTTGATACAACAGATAAAATAATTCAAAGAATAACAAATAAAAAAATATTTCAATCAAAAAGAATTCAAAATTTAGATGATTTTTTTATAATTCATCGAGGAAATCTTAAAGCGATAGATCCCTCCCAAATAATTAAAGACCCATTGAACATTATTAAGGCATTCGAATTTGCATCGAACCACAAGATTGAAATTTCTGATGATGTTTTAGTAGAATGTAAAAAATTAACAAAATTAAAGATGACAAAAAATGAAAAGATTATATTCTTTTTTTCGTTCACCGAATCATTAAAAAAATGTAAGAATATTTCAACTTTTATTGAAAATCTAAATAAAACGAAACTTTTAAGTTTTTTTGTTCCAGAGTTTGAAAAAGTCAGAAATCTTTCTCTTGCTGATCCATCTCATATCTATACAGTTGATGTTCATTCAATATATCTTATCAAAGAATTTGAAAAACTAATCAACGATGAATATGAAGATGTGTTTCCATTTGAGACAAAAATTGCAAAAAAAATAAAGAAAAAAGATATTTTTTCTATGGCTGCGCTATTACATGATATAGGAAAAGGCTATGGAAAGGGGCATTCGGAAAGAGGAGCAAGCATGTCAATAGAAATCTGTGACAGGCTATCTATTCCCAAAGACTCTGCTGATTTGATCAAGTTTTTAATCAAAGAGCATCTTACTATGTCTAGCTTTTCACAAAAAAGAGATATGGACGATACAGAGCTAATAGACGAATTCAAAAAAAGAATAAAAACTATTGAGAAGTTGGAATATCTTTTTATTTTAACTTTCTGTGATCTTAGAAGTGTTGCGCCAGATGTTTGGTCTGAATGGAAGGGAAATTTGCTAAGGCTTTTATTCAAAAAAACATTGCAACTAATGTCAAAAAACAACCAACCAAAAGTTGTTGATAAAGATCATGGAATTTTTAAGAAATATAGTCACGAGGATTTAGAAAACCTTATTGGTAAAAAAAGCAAACAATATCTAGATGTTTATTCTGAGGATGAAATAGATTATCAATTAAAAATCTTAAAAAAATCAAATGATAATTTGGTAATGGGAATTAGATACAGTCAGAAGAAAAAAATTGATCAACTAACTTTTTGGTCAAAAAGTAAAAAAATTGCATTTATAGATATATGTAGAGTACTTAGCAAAGAAAGTATTAACATATTTTCAGCCAGGCTAGCTGAACTTAAAAATAATTTGCATGTCTATACCTTAGAAGTTAATAGGTTTGGCAATTCAACTTTTAACGATAGAAAAATATGGAACAAAATAAAATTAACTCTTCAAACTTTTGAAACTATTGAAGGAAATGATCAAGAAGATAATTTACGGGTTATAAATAAATATAAATCAAACTTAAAAGCAAAAGTCAAAATTGATAATGACTTATCAAGCAAATTTTCAATAATTGAACTTACAGCAACAGATAGGCCGGGAATGCTATATAACATAGTTAGAACATTAAAGGCCATGGGTCTTAGGATAAGATTTGTTAAAATTTCCACAAAGAGGAAGACAGTTGAAGATGTTTTTTATGTTACAAGAGGATCGAAGGGTAAAATATTTGATAGCCAGGAAATTGATACAATAAAATATAATATTATGAGTGTGATACAATGAAAACTTTAGAATCCTTTGATACACCAATAGATTGTGATTTTTTAATAATTGGTGCAGGACTTTCAGGCTTATATTCAGCATTATATGCTTCGGAGTTTGGAAAAGTTTGTATTCTTACAAAATCTTCAATAGATGAAAGCAATTCCTATTGGGCACAAGGTGGAATCGCAGCTGCGATTGATACAAATGATTCTGTTGATTCACACTTTGAAGATACAATTGCTGTTGGATCAGGTCTAAATAAAGAAGATTCATCAAAAATAATGGTCAGAGAAGGTTTTGACAGGGTTAATGAACTAGTCAAAATGGGAATGGAGTTTGATTCAGACTCATCAGGTTTTGAACTAGGAATCGAGGGAGGTCATAGCAAAAGAAGAATTTTACATGCTTTAGGAAATGAAACAGGAAGAGCAGTTGTAGAATTTTTATCTAAAAAAATTGAAAAAAATAAAAACATAAAAATTCTTGAAAATACCTCTGTTATTGAATTATTTTCTGATAAAAGAGAATGTTTTGGGTGCCTAGTTCAAGGGGATAAGGTAAAAAAGAAAATTGCTATCACTGCTAAATCTACAATTTTAGCAACTGGAGGTGCATGCGGGATTTACTATAACTCTACCAATCCTTCAGCAACATCGGGGGACGGAATTATAATGGGCATTAATGCTGGCGCTACTGCGATAGATATGGAATTTGTACAATTTCATCCAACGGTTTTTTTTAAAGATGGAGCCAAAAATTTTCTAATTAGTGAAGCATTAAGGGGCGAAGGAGCAAAGCTGACAAACCATTCGGGTAAACAATTTATGAAGAACTATTCTGCAAAAAAAGAATTAGCATCTAGAGACATTGTTTCAAAAGCTATATTTAATGAAATGAAAACTAATGGCGAAAAGAACGTTTTTTTAAATCTTGAACACTTAGATCCGAGCCTAATAAAGTCTCGTTTTAAAAATACATATGAACTTTGTTTAAGAGAAGGTATCGACATTACTAAAGAAAAAATACCTGTTGCGCCTGCAGCTCACTATATGATAGGCGGTATAAAAACAGATATATATGCAAGAACTAATATTAAAAACTTATATGCTTGTGGAGAAGTAGCATGTTCGGGAGCACATGGTGCAAACCGACTAGCAAGCAACTCATTGCTGGAATGCCTAGTATTCTCAAAAAGGGCTGTTGATTCTTCGCTTGAATTTTCAAGAAAAATAAAAAAAATACCTTCTAAAATAATCAAAAGGGCAGAGCAAATATCATTAATTTCATCAGAGAAGAAATTTGAAAAATATTTAAGCTTGCGAATGTCTATATCGCAATTAATTAATAACTATGTTGGTATATTGAGAAATAAAAAAGAATTATTACTAGCAATGGATGAGATTTCATCTATAAAAAAGAAGGATTTAGATTTAAACGATATAATAGATAACAGAATTCTTAACCTAAAAACATTATCATACATTATGACAAAATCTGCTCTAATTAGAGAAGAATCTAGAGGATGTCATATGAGAGAAGATTTTTCAACGAAAAACGATAAATGGTTAAAGCACATAAATTGGAAATTTTCTTCAGGATCGCTAAGATTTAGTTATACAAACCACTAGTTGTATGAGGATGTATACCAATTTGGTAACTATTAAAATAAATGTTAAATAAAAAAAATTATTTTTTAAAAAACCTATTTCGTTATAAAGAAAAGATGCTATACTTTTTTCCTGATGCATTGCCTTATAGGCTTTTTTATTTAAAAAAATTTGGGTTGTAATTTATTATGAGTGTTGAAAAACAAATAGCTGAAGTTGATACGATTACAGTAAAATTTGCGGGAGATTCCGGAGACGGTATTCAATTAACCGGTGACCAGTTCGGTAATACAACTGCAATTGCTGGAAATGATTTTGCTACATTTCCTGACTTTCCATCTGAAATCAGAGCCCCATTAGGAACAACCTATGGTGTTTCTTCTTATCAAATACAATTTGCCGCAAAAGATATATATACACCCGGTGATACTCCAGAGGTTTTAGTATGCTTCAATCCTGCAGCACTTAAAGTTAATCTAGGCGTTGTTAATAAAGGTGGTTTGATAATAGTTAATGAAGATGAATTTACAGATAAGAATCTTCAAAAAGCGGGTTTTGAAACAAACCCATTGGATCCCAGTGATGAAACTTTAAGAGACTTCAGAGTTCACAAAATCCCTATTACAACTTTAACTTTGGAATCTTTAAGCGAAATGGAAGATATGGGACATGCAGATAAACTAAGATGTAAAAACTTTTTGGCTTTAGGGGTTGTATCCTGGCTTTTTTCTAGACCATTAGAGCCAATCGAAAAATTCTTGAATGCTAAATTTGGTAAAAAACCACAAATTTTAGAAGCAAACTTGAAAGTACTTCATGCCGGCTTCAACATTTGTGACACAATGGAAATTTTCCCTATAATGTACAAAGTTCCTCCTGCTAAGCTTGAACCTGGAACTTATCGAAATATTAACGGTGCACTTGCCACCTCTTATGGATTGTTAGTTGCAGCCGAAAAAATCAAACTCCCAATAGTTTTTTCAGGATATCCAATAACTCCTGCCAGTGAAATACTTCATACATTAGCTGCTTTAAAACAGTTTAATGTTTCTGCAATACAAACAGAAGATGAGATAGCTGCCGTAACAATGGCTTTAGGTGCGGCATATGCGGGATCATTAGGGATCACTGGTAGCTCGGGACCTGGCCTGGCATTAAAAGTTGAAGCTATTAATTTAGCCGTTATGACTGAGCTTCCATTAATCATCTTTGATTTTATGAGGTCCGGAATATCAACCGGCATGCCAACAAAAACGGAACAAGGTGATCTTCTTATGTCGATTTTTGGCCGTCCTTCCGATTCTCATTTAATTGTTTTAGCACCTTCGTCCGCAGCTGATTGTTTCTGGATTTCTATCGAAGCTGTGAGATTAGCCACTAAATATATGACACCTGTAATTGTATTATCTGAGGGTTTCTTGGTGAATTCTTCTGAGCCTTGGAAAATACCTGACATTGATAAAATACCTGAAATGGAAGCTCCTTTTAGGACAGACCCTAAAGACTATCTTCCATATAAAAGAAATAAAGAAACTTTGGCAAGAGATTGGGTCAAAATCGGTACTCCTGGCCTAGAGCATACAATTGGTGGACTTGAGAAAACCAACGAGACTGGTCAAATAACCCAGGACCCTGATAATCATGACTTAATGACAAGGTTGAGATTTGAAAAAACTCAGAAAGTTGCCAATGACATTCCTGATTTGGAAATATTAGGCGATAAAGATGCAGACTTGCTTCTTGTTGGATGGGGAAGCACGCTAGGAAGTATGAGAGCCTCAATGGAAGCTGTTCAATCAACTGGCAAAAAAGTTGCAATGATTAATATTAGGCATCTCAATCCATTGCCAAAAAACCTTGGTGAAATTCTTAGGAATTACAAAAAGGTTGCTGTGATTGAGCTGAATTTAGGGCATCTAAATATGATTATTAGATCTAAATTTATGATAGATACAACATTTTTAGGAAGAGTAACTGGACAGCCAATACCAGTAACTGAAATGATAGATTTTATTAATAAAGAATTGGATTCAATTAAGGAGCATTAAAGAGGGAATAAAATGAGTACATCGACCGAACAAGTAAAGTATAAGTCCACAGATTTTAAATCTGATGCCGAGCCAAGGTGGTGTCCTGGCTGTGAAGATTATGCAATTCTAAAAGCTGTTCAAACTGCAATGGCAAAAATTGGAAGGCCTACCCATGAACATGCTGTTGTTTCTGGAATAGGCTGTTCCTCTAGGTTTCCTTATTATATGAGCACATATGGTTTTCATACAATTCATGGTAGAGCGCTTCCTATTGCAACAGGACTTAAAGTGTCTAATCCGGAGCTCGCGGTTTGGGTTGTAACCGGTGACGGTGACGGAATGTCAATTGGTGGCAATCATTTAATCCATGCCTTAAGGAGAAATTCCGACTTAAATATATTGCTTTTCAATAATAGAATATATGGCCTTACAAAAGGACAATATTCCCCAACTAGCACAAAAGGAATGGTAAATAAAACTGCTCCTTATGGAACTATAGAAGACCCAGTTGATCCTGTAGGTCTTGCTGTTGAGTCTGGCGCAACATTTATTGCCCAAATTGCGGCTTCTTATGTAAAAGAGCTTGTTGATGTATTAGTTGAAGCATACAACCACAAAGGAACTTCTTTTGTTCATATTTATCAGAATTGCTATATTTATAATAATGGTGCTTTTGACGGATTCACTGATAGGCAAATTAGAGACGATAATAATATTAAAGTAGAAAATGGAAAGCCATTGATTTTTGGCAAGGAGCTAAATAAAGGCTTAGTTATGGGATATGGGAAATTTGATGTAGTAGAATTCGAACCAAATAAAATCCCTGACAACATTGTAATATTCGACGAAAAAGATCCTGTTTTAATAAGAATGATTACCGATATGAGATTTCCTGAACATCCGGTACCTATGGGAATTATTAAAAGAGTTGAGGCACCAACTTTTGAAGATGTTGTTTCTGACCAGATAACAATGGCAAAAGAAAAATTCAAACCTGATCTAAAAAGACTTATTAGTTCTGGTGATACCTGGGAAGTTAAATAATCCCCGCCCGATGAACAATGCTTTAAAAAAAAGTATTAATCAAATTTTTAAAATAGCTCTTCAAGAAGATAAAACACTTAAAGATATTTCATCAAAACTTTTATTGAACAAAAAAAATATTAACGTAGAAATAAGATTCAAGTCTAATGGAGTTCTTTGCGGAACAAACATTATTGATTTTATATTAAAATGCTATAACAAAGGGCTAAAAGCAAAATGGAAGTATAAAGATGGAAGCAAGATAAAAAAAAATACTGTGGTTGGCATTATAAGTGGGCCTTCTATATATTTAATTTCCTTAGAAAGAATAATACTTAATTTTTTACAGCGTCTGTGCGGAATATCCACTCTCACTGACCAATATGTTAGAAAGGTAAAGAAAGGCATAAAAATATTAGATACAAGAAAAACTATTCCTGGGTGGCGTCTACTAGAAAAATATGCGGTAAAAACAGGAGGAGGAACTAATCATAGAAAAGACTTAAAAAGCTCATATCTTATAAAAGATAATCATATACAAGTTGCAGGAGGCATAGTAAAAACGCTAGAAATTGCTAAGGAAGCTCTGGTTGTAAAAAACTTGGAAATAGAAGTCTCCTCAATTGCTGAGTTAAAAAAAGCTCTGGACTATAAACCAAAAGTTATCATGTTAGATAATTTTAATGTTGATAATATAAAAAAATCGGTTCAACTGATCAGAATGAGAACTAAATCAAAAATTGAAGTTTCTGGTAATGTTACGATTGAAAAAATTAATGAAATTAAAAATCTTGATATAGATTATATATCGGTTGGTAAAATAACACACTCTGCAAATTTTCTCGATATATCTATGAATGTGTTAAAATAAAAATTTCAGGAAAGATATGGATAAAATTACTGAGAAAATAAATGAACTTAGAGATAAAAAAAACGCAGTTATACTCGCGCATAATTATCAAATACCCGAAGTGCAAGATATAGCAGATCATGTTGGTGATTCACTAGGCTTATCAAGAATTGCGGCAAAAACTGATGCTGATATTATAGTTTTTTGTGGTGTTCATTTCATGGCTGAGACAGCATCAATACTTTCTCCAGAAAAAAAAGTTTTACTTCCTGATTTGGAGGCAGGGTGCTCCCTAGCCGATTCAATTAACATTGACCAACTTAAGGATTGGAAAAATAAACATCCAAATTCAATTGTTGTTAGCTATGTTAATACAACAGCGGATATAAAAGCAGAAAGTGATTATTGCTGTACCTCATCTAATGCTCTTCAAGTTGTTGAATCTATAGATGAGGACAAAGATATTCTTTTCTTACCTGATATGTTTTTGGGGGCTTATGTGCAGAATAAAACCAGAAGAAAAATTAAAATATGGCCTGGTGAGTGTCATGTTCATGCAGCTATGAAGTATGAAGAAATAAGAAATCTTCGTGAAGAATATCCTGACTCTGAAGTATTAATCCACCCTGAATGTGCATGTGGTTCTCAAGCAATGCTGATGGCCCAAAGAAATAATGATGATTCAATTCACTTTTTATCTACCGAGGCTATGGTGGACAAGTCTAAAGACAGTAAAAGTAAAAATCTTATCGTTGCAACCGAAGAAGGAATAATTCATAAAATGAAAAAAACATGTCCTGACAAAAATTTTATTCCAATAAATAGAACAGCAATGTGTAACTTTATGAAAATGATAACTGTGGAAAAAATTTACTACACCTTAAAAAATGAACAACCAGAAATCAAAGTTCCTGAAAGCTTAGCCAACAGGGCAAGGCTGGCTATAGACCGGATGATTTCTATTGGTTAATTTAGCCGCGGGTGGATTCGAACCACCGACATACGCCTTATGAGAGCGTCGCTCTACCCCTGAGCTACGCGGCCTAGATGAGTTTTTGAGTTTATCATGTCATTAAATAGTTTCAAGGATGTTAAAATATTATATAAATGGAATTAGGCAATAAAAGATCAACGGCTGTTTATATAATTTTGGCGGGAATATTTATTTCCTCAATGACAATGCTTAACATACTTGGAACATCTAGGTTTGTGGATTTGAGCTTTGTTTTTTTTGGGATTGAAATTCCTGTTATTGTTGCAATTGGCGTTTTACCATATCCAATAACTTTTTTATGTACGGATTTGATATCAGAGCTTTATGGTAAAAAGAAAGCTACATTGATTGTTTGGACAGGCCTGGTGGTGAATATATGGCTTGCCATAGTTCTATGGTTGGGTGGGATTGCGCCTGAGTTTACAACTTCTAGCGAAAGCATTTCAACTAATAACGCATTTATGACAATTAGAAGTCTTGCGTTAGGAACAATTATAGCATCTATGATTGCATATTTTTTAGCCCAATATATCGATGTTTCAGTTTTTCATTTTTTAAAAAATTTAACACACGGGAAGTACTTATGGATTAGAAATAATGGATCTACAATGGTGAGCCAACTTGTAGATACTACTGCAGTAATTTTTATTACTCACTATCTAACATATTCTATCCCGATTCCAGAGGGGAAATCTGAGGTTGAAGGGCTGATTACTCTCGTATTATATGCTTACATATTTAAGTTTATTGCTGCTCTTGTCGATACGCCAATATTTTATATATCGGTAAAATATTTAAAAAAATATATAAAAGAAGATCATGAATAAAAAGGTATTAAACAAGATATATGACGTCGCTATAAAAGCTGCTGATCCAAAAAAATGTATATTTGAATCTATAAAATTAGAAGGTGAAAATCTTTTCATCAAACAAAAAGTTTACAAAATTAGTGATGTAAAAGATATATATGTCATATCATTCGGAAAATCTTCTATACCAATGGCAGAAGCAACAGAAAAAATTTTAAAAAGTATGACAAAAGAAGTATTGGTGATATCAAACGAAGAGCCAAAAAGAAAGTTAAAAAAATTTAAATATGTAGTATCATCACATCCAATACCAAATTTCAAAAGTCTTCATGCTGCTAAAAAAGCTATCAAAACTCTTAAAAAAGCTGGAGAGAAAGATTTAGTTATTTTTCTCATATCTGGTGGTGGAAGTTCATTAATGGCAATGCCAATCAGCCAAATAAAATTAAATGAAAAAAAAGCTATATTCAAAAAACTTATAAAATCCGGTCTAGACATAAAATATATAAATTATGTTAGAAAAAAGATATCTGCTATTAAAGGTGGAAAGTTGTTAAAATATGCGGCGCCAGCTAGTGTCTGCAACTTAATAATCTCTGATGTTATTAATGGAAAACCTTCTGATGTTGCATCAGGGCCAACAATAGTTAATAAACAACAGTCAAAAACATTTATTAATAATATTAAGAATAGTGATATGTTTCATGAGATGTCTAGTGACTTAAAAAAAGTTATAACGAAGAAAGAACATTCTTCTAAAAAAGTTTCGAATTTAAATATAGATACATTCATAATTAGCGATAACAAGAAAAGTCTAATAGAAGCAGAAAAGTATGCGCAAGCAGAGGGATTCAAAACAATCTTATACTCGACGAGTATCCAAGGTGAAGCAAAGAAGTTGGGTGAATTCTTTGGTAAACTTGCTATCAAGTTTAAAACAAAAAATAGTATTGGCCGCACTTGTATAATTTTTGGTGGAGAAACAACGGTTAATGTCCTGGGCAAGGGCAAGGGTGGTAGAAACATGGAGATGGCTCTAAGTTTTTCCCGTGAGATAAAAAATAAAATAGGTATTAGTGCATTGTTTGCAGGAAGTGATGGAATTGATGGGGGCACCGAGTCAGCTGGAGCGTATTGCGATTATAAAACCTATCGTAAAGCAAATGAAAAAGGTCTGAATATAGAGAATTTTTTAAAAAACAATGATTCCTTTAATTTTTTTAAGAAATTAAAGAATTTAAAAATTACAGGAAATACGGGCTGTAATATTAACGATATAGGAATAATTTTAATAGAAAATTAAGTAAAAATTTACCTTCTGTCCTTAATATTATAAAATTTATATATGGCTGAATTTTTAAAAACACTACCTCAAAATATTGATGCAGAGAAAGCTGTTTTAGGATCAATTCTATTAGACGATCAAGCAATTAACGCTGCTCTTGAAGAAGTTGGGACAAATGATTTTTATGACCAAAATCATAGAAAAATTTTTTCTGCTATGCTTGAGCTAGATAGCGAAAACAAGCCTATTGATGTTGTAACTCTATATGAAAAACTAAAATCAAAAAAATCTCTGTTACAAGAAGTAGGAGGAAGTACATATTTAACACAGCTTGTTGAGTCCGTTCCAAGCTCAAGCAATATAAATATATATGCTAGATCAGTTAGAGAAAAATCTATTTTAAGAAGTATGATTCAGACTGCTTCTGACATAGTAAGCGAGGGTCAACTGGATCAAGTAGATGTTAACGATTTTTTGGATCAAGCCGAAAAAAAACTTTTTGATATATCACAGAACAAAAAAAGACCTGGTTTTATGTCCTCAAAAGAGTTGTCTCAGGAAACGATAAAAATAATTGAAAATTTAGCAAAACGAAAAGAAGCAATTACTGGTGTCCCTAGTGGTTTTAAAAAACTTGATAAAATGACTGCAGGGTTGCAATCTTCAGACTTAATAATTTTGGCTGCGAGGCCAGGTATGGGTAAAACATCGTTTAGCTTAAATATTGTTTTAAATGCTGCTATAACAAATGGTTTAAATGTTGGTTTTTTTTCTCTTGAAATGACAAAAGAGCAGTTAATGATGAGAATGCTTTCCTCTAAATCAAAAATTAATTTCTCTAAAATTCGAACTGGCTTCTTATCTGATAACGAGCTTGATTCGATAAAAAATTGTAGCAATTCTTTTGAAAGATCAAATATCTATATTGATGATACACCTGCTATCAACTCATTAGAATTAAGGTCTCGAGCTAGAAGGTTGAAAAGCGATAAAGGGTTAGATTTATTGATAGTTGACTATCTTCAGTTAATGAGAGGAATAACTAGAAGTGACAATAGAGAAAGAGAAATTGCGGAAATATCTTCGGCACTCAAATCTTTGGCAAAAGAACTTCAGATTCCAATAATAGCAATTTCTCAACTAAGTCGTCAGACCGAAGCAAGAACTGACAAGAAACCACAACTTTCCGACTTAAGAGAAAGTGGTGCTTTAGAACAGGATGCCGATATGGTTTTGTTTATTCATCGTGGAGATGCTTACAAAAGGAATATTGAGGAAAGAGATGGCATTGCTGAAATTATTATTGGAAAACAAAGAAATGGGCCCACTGGAACTGTTACTTTAGCATTTTTAGATAGTCAAGGCGTCCCAAGCTTTGAAAATCTTGCAGAAGAATATTCCGAAGATCTTGATTCATAATTTTATATTAACAGAAACAGGGCAATGATCTGATCCGTGAACATCATTATGTATTCCAGCGTTTGAAATAATTTTAATATTATTGGTCCAAAAATAATCTATACGCCAACCAGCATTATTTGCTCTAGCATTTCTCATATATGTCCACCAAGAATACTTTACTGAATCAGGATTAAAGTACCTAAAAGTATCTATAAAACCTGACGCTTGTAAATTGTCCATCCAATCTCTTTCTACTCTTAAAAAACCAGATGTATTTTCGTTCGGCTTGGGATGCTTTAAATCAATCTCATTGTGTGCAATGTTATAATCACCGCAAACCAGTACGGCCTTCTTCTTTTTATTTAGCTTCTTTAATCTTTTTAGCACAGCATCATGAAAATCTAGCTTATAAGAAAGTCTTTCATCTGACATTTGGCCATTAGGAAAATAAAAATTAAGTAAGTAAAAATTTTTAAATTCAAAAATTTGATTCCTTCCCTCTACATCAAATTTTTCATCTCCATTTAAAGAAGTAGAGTAGGATATGGGTTCGTGCTTAGTGTATGTAGCAACACCCGAATACCCTTTTTTTATTTTACAGGATTCAAAAAAAGAACTGTAATTTTTAATATTAATAACTTCATCAGAAAGTTGTTCGATATTTGCTTTGGTTTCTTGAAGACATAAAATGTCAGGTTTAAATTTTTTTATAAAATCCATAAAACCTTTTTTTTGAACCGCTCTTATTCCATTCACATTCCAAGAGAATATTTTCATAAAGATAGTTTATACTAAAGCTAAAGATTTAGAGAAAATTATGAATTTTATATTAGTACCATTTAAAAATTTCAAAAATGCAAAGTCAAGATTAAGGAAAGATCTATCTGATAAAGAAACAAAAAAAATTGTTAAATTAATGCTAGAGGACGTCTTAGAGCAGGTATCTAAGTCGAAACTTGGAGACAAAAAATTTTTGCTAACCAATGATTCTGAAGCCATAGCTTTGGGACAAAAATATGGTCTTGAAATAATATTGGAAAACAAACAAATTAATGAAAGTACGTCTGTGGATAACGCCTGTACTTATCTTAAAAAGATTGGTGCATCTGCTGTTTTGAGGCTTCCTGGAGATGTACCTGCCATATCACATCAAGATATAGATGAAATAATTCACAATGGAAAAAAGGACAATGTCTCTGTTCTTGTACCCTCAGAAAGCAAGCTGGGGACAAATGCGTTCTTCAAGTGTCCGCCTGATGTAATATCATCATCGTTTGGGGAAAATAGTTTTGAAAAACACATGGCTTCATTCATTGGTAACGACATAAAATTTAAAGTAATGGAAATAGAAAATGTTTCAATCGATATTGATAGTATAGAGGACTTAAAAAAAATTAAGTCCTCAAATAAGAGAAGTAAAACTATAGATTATATAAAGGAGACTAACCTATAACTGCAAGAACATCGGTTTCTTCAAGAATTAACAAGTCTTCTCCGCCAATTGAAAGCTCGTTGCCTCCATATTTGCTAAAAAGTATTTTGTCACCTTTTTTTAATGTTAAAGGTGTAACGTTTCCTTTGCTGTCCGACCTTCCGTTCCCAACAGATACAACTTCGCCTTCAAGGGGCTTCTCTTGAGATGAATCGGGAATGATAATGCCTCCTTGGGTTTTTTCTTCTGCAGACATTCTTTTAACTAATATTTTATCCCCTATAGGTCTAATACCTTTTTGTTTTTTCTTAGCCATTATTTTTTCTCCTTAAATAATTTTTAAATAAATTTGATAGAAAACTCATGCTTATGTTTTTTATTAAGATTTATTATCAATGGGGTGATAGCCTCAATCATTGATGAAATCTCTAAAGGTCCCGCGTCAATGGCTCTCAGCGAAGGCATTTCCTCGGTTAGCTTTGTTGTTAAAGCTTTGGCTTCATCATTGTCACCACATATTACAACATCATAATCCAATGGTTTTTCAAAATTAGCCAAACCTTTGGCAGGAATATTATGGTAGGCGCTTACGACATTGACTGTATCGGGCAGCGTATTTTGAATTTCAATGGCTGCAGATCCTACATCTGGCGGATTATATGATACAACTGGTCCAAAACTCATAGGGACAACAGGCGAAATTACCAACTGATTACTAAAAGAATCCATCAGATCCTCGAGTGTTGATTTGGTGTATTCTGGAGGGAGGCAGACTACTACGACTTCACTTCCCTTTGCAGCATCAGCATTAGCATAGCCAACTATGTTTGCATCGATTCCCTGAGCTTTTGCTGTATCAAGCATTTTTGCTACTTCTTCCTGGGCTTTTTCTAATTTCCTAGAACCTATTAAAATTTCGTGGCCTGCTTTAGCCCATCTAATTGCCAAACCTTCAGCAAATGAACCTGTACCACCTAATAAACTTATTTTCATAATAACTCTCCTAGCAGATAATTAAGTTTGAATATTATAACAGTTTTTTGATGCCAGTTATAATTTTTTGTTTTTCATCAAAAACAACTTCTTTAATTTTTGACTTTAATCCTTTTTTTATCATTATGCCATTTTTAGGTACACCAAAAAACTTTGAAAGAGTTTTAATCAGTTCTATGTTAGATTGACCTTTGTATGGAATAGCAGATATTTTTACAGTTAATATTTCACCATCAAAGCTTAAAACTTCAGATTTATTAGATCTAGGCTTAACCAAAACCTTAATAATTACCAAGATAGCCCTTTGTTGGCTATATCATAAAGTAGACTTACTATAAATGATTTAAAAAACTCAATAGCGAGTAACACAACAATTGGTGATAAATCAATTCCTCCAAAATAAGGTAAAACATTTCGAATTGGTGAAAGCACAGGCTCAGTCACCCTAAATAAAAACTGGACAAGTGGATTGTATGGGTCGGGACTAAACCAGGAAATCAAGGCTCTCCCGATTATCAGCCAAACCATTAAAGATAAGACCAAATGGATAACTCTTGCTAAAGCGATTATAAAGTTTTCAAATACCATTATTTTTTTATTATACTAGAAATCTTATTGGAAATTAATTTAGACTTTTCACTAGCTCTGGAATGACCTTCTAATATAATTTTTTTAAATCCTCTTTTGCTTAAAGCCTTAACACCTTCCTCAGTGGTTCCACCTCGAGAAGAAACTTTATCTATGAATTTTTTAGGATCCATTCCTGAGTGTTTAAGAAACTCTAATGCACCAGTTAAAGTTTGAGATGTAATGTTTTGTGATTGTTTTTTTGTGAAACCACTTTTAATACAAAACTCAAGTACTGAATCATAATAATAAGCCAGAAATGCTGGGCCAGAACCAGAAATTGATGTAATGGGATCGAACTTGCTTTCTCTGGATATTTTTATTGTTTTACCAAACTTTTCAAGAATACTCAGGGTTTTCTTCATATCATTGTTGGTACATTTTGAACCAAACTTAACTGCAGTCATCCCAAAGCCATATGAGGCTGGAAGGTTGGGCATTATTCTCACAACTTTTATTTGATTTATTAATTTTTGTATAATACTAATTTTAATGCCTGCGGCAACTGATATTATAATCTGAGTTTTTTTCAAATATGGCTTAAGGTCAGATAAAACATTTGTAACAAGATTTGGCTTAACACATAAAAAAATCATATCGGAGTTTTTTGCTAGAAGTTGTGGAGTAAGACATTGTTTAACATTAAGTTGTTTAACTTTTATAAATTGTTTCTCATCAATATCAAAGGCGGAAATGTTAATGGCTTTATCGTTGAGACGAATTCCTTTGATTAACGCTTGAGAAATATTGCCCAAACCCATAAATCCTATTCTCATCATTTTTTATTATACCACTTATCTTGGCCCGAAAATTTTAGTGCCTACTCTAACAATAGTTGAACCCTCTTGAATTGCGATTTTGTAATCATTGCTCATGCCCATTGAAATTTCAAGTAAATCGGTGTCTTGAAACTGAAGGCTTAATTCCCTCATTGATTTATAATTCTCCCTTGTTTGATCTTCATCAAGATTAAAATCAAGAATTGTCATAAAACCGCAAACCTGTAAATATTTGAATTTTTTGATTGCGACGAACGATTTAGATAAATTTTCTTTAGAAAAACCCGACTTATTTGGATCGTTTGATATATTTACTTGTAATAAAATTCTTTGAACAATAGAAAATTTTTGACAATAATCGTTGATATTGCTTGCTAATTCTAAGGTATCAACAGAATGAATTAAAAAAGCTTTTCCTGCTACATATTTAATTTTATTTTTTTGTAATTTACCAATAAAGTGCCATGACAAATCTAAATTTTTTTTTGCCTTATCTAAATCTTTGTCTCTTAGCTCTTGTGGGTAGTTTTCTCCAAAATGATTAATCCCTAATTTATTAGCTACTTCTATAAGTTGTAATGGCTTTTTCTTAGATACTGCGATAAGCTTTGTATTAACACCTTCTTTTTCTGTAAAAGAGTTAAATTCTGTTAAAAAAGATTTAATAATATTTTTCTGTTGCTCAAAATTCATATGATTATTATATAATCACATAAATGAGAATGACATTAAAAAACATAAACAATGAAGTTGTTAAAAAGCTTAAACAAGCTGGTGTGGACTCACCGCAACTAGAGGCAAACATTATTTTGACCTTTGCTACGGGCATGAATATGGAAAAGCTTTTTTTAAATGCTGATCGAAGTATAAATCAAAAAAAAATTGACCTTATAGAAAAATTAACAAGTAGGAAAACAAAAGGAGAACCAACTGCGTATATAACTAAAAATTCATACTTTTATTCTTTAGAGTTTCACGTTAACAAAAATACGTTAATACCAAGGCCAGAAACAGAACAGCTTGTGTCGGAGTCCTTGAAGCTAATTCAAGAAAACAATTATTATAAAATCCTGGATTTATGTTGTGGAACTGGATGTATAGGAATATCTATTTTGAAAAATTCAAAAAATAAAGTAGAAATTAGTTTCTCGGATATATCTAAAGAAGCCCTTGAAGTTTGTAAAAAGAATATAAAGAAACATAAAGTTAATAGATATTCAAAAATATTAAATCAAGACTTATATGGGAAAGATTCAAAAAAGTACGACCTTATTGTATCAAATCCTCCTTATGTATCAAAAAAAGATTTCATAAAGCTAGAAAAAAATATAATAAACTTTGAACCGCGTCTTGCTTTAATCTCAGATAAAAATGGGATTTATCATTTGGAAAAAATTATTTTAGAATCTCAAAAAAATTTAAAAATTGGCGGGTCTTTGATAGTTGAAGTTGGTGCGAGTCAGGCAAGTAAGGTGATAAAAATTTTTAAGAAAGTTGGTTTTAATGATATTGTTGTCTCAAAGGATTTAAACAAAATAGATAGGATTATCAGCGCAAAATGGACAAAATAATAATAGAACATTCACCCAATCTTTCTGGGAGCATTTCAATATCCGGGTCTAAGAATTCATCTTTACCAATCTTGGCGGCAACTTTGATGTCGGGTGGCAACTATAAGATAGAAAATGTTCCAGAAATAAGTGATGTCATAACAATGCTGAAGCTTATAAGAAAGCTTGGCGGAGAATATAGCTTTGATAATGGAAAAGTTGAAATAAATACCGAAGGTGTTAATTCATTTGAAGCTCCCTACGAGCTAGTAAAAACAATGAGGGCCTCTGTTTTGGTTTGGGGAGCCTTGCTGGGACGCTTCGGAAAAGCTAAGATCTCATTTCCAGGGGGTTGTGCTATAGGTGACAGGCCCGTTGATCAACACATTAAAGCATTTGATTCTCTTGGATATAAAACAGATATAAATGATGGATATTTGGAAACATCCAAGGTTTCCAAAACCGGCGGGGTTTTTGAGTTTGAAACTAAAAGTGTAACCGGCTGCGAAAATGCAATTATTGCATCAATACTTGCTGACAAAAAAACTATCATAAAAAACTGCGCGCTTGAACCAGAAGTGGGAGATCTAATAAGTTTTCTTAAATTTTTAGGAGCAAAAATTGAAGTTAGTGGATCGACAGTGGAGATAATGCCTAGTAGTTCTCTAAGTTCTGGCAATGGGGCTTATTCTGTTATACCTGATAGAATTGAAGCTGGTACATTTGCTGTGCTTGGGTCATTGCCTGGCAACAATATCAAAATACTAAATTGTTCTCCAAACCATTTAATTGAACCCCTAGAGTGTTTAAAAAAATCAGGACCTATAATTGAAAGCAAAGAAAATGAAATGACAATCAAGGGGGCTGAAGAAATTTTACCTATTAATTTAGTGACAGAGCCATATCCTGGTTTTCCAACAGATTTACAGGCTCAGTTCATGATTTTGGCTTTGCTTGCGAATGGGAAATCAACTTTTCATGAAACAATATTTCCATCTCGCTTTATTCATGTAGCTGAGCTCAGGAAACTGGGGGCTGATATTGAAGTTAACAACTCCTCGGCTACCATATTTGGAGGCAAAAGTTTAGCAGGGAGCAAAATGCAGGCAAGCGATCTTAGAGCAAGCGCTTCGCTGGTTTTAGCAGGAATTGTATCAAAAGGAAGGTCAGAAATAAGTCGTGTCTACCACCTTGACAGAGGATATGAAAAAATAGATTATAAACTCACGGAACTCGGAGTTAAAATTTGGAGAGAGAAAGAATAGTACTAGCAATTGCAAAAGGCAGAATAATGAAAGATTCTCTTGCGGCTCTTAATAAGGGTGGCATATCAGTTTCTTCAATTAAAGAAGATTCTCGCGAACTTGTATTTGATCTTGATGGATATAGGATTCTGTCTTGTAAGCCGGCAGATGTACCAAAATATGTAGAGCTAGGAACTGCTGATATCGGTATTGTAGGATCCGACTGTATATCTGAAAGTGGTTGTGAAATTTATGAACCCATGTCGCTGAGTTTCGGGAAATGTAAAATGGTAGTTGCAGCTATGAGAAAAAACAAAATCAATTTGAAGCCTGGTGAAGAAATAAAGGTTGCAACCAAGTATCCCAATATTACAAGAAAATATTTTTCTAAGAAAAAGTTGATACCAAACATTATCTACCTCAATGGATCTGTTGAACTTGCACCAATTGTTGGATTGTCAGATGTGATTGTTGATATCACAGAAACTGGTGAAACAATTAAAAAAAATGACTTAAAAATTATCGATACAATAATGAATATATCAGCAAAAGTAATTGTAAATAAAACAAGTCTTAAAGTAAAAAAAGATTTGATAAATGATTTTCTGAAAATTTTCAAAAAATAATTTTTTTAACCATCTATTATTATTGGATAAAATTTTTTAATAAAATTTTTTTATTTACGTTTAGAAAATAGTTTGTTAATATTAAAAAGCAATTGTGGATAAGCCATAAGTTATACAAATTATTAACTTTTTTATCCACATTTATCCACATTATGTGGATAACTAGGGGTGAAAATGTCTGAAGACAAAAAAGCTTTGCCTGCCTTAGATTTAGAGCATGGTGACAAAGATTTAATAGATAACAACATCCTTGGTGCAATGGTTCTAGATTCAATTGGGGAAAACTACCCTGGAATAAAACAATTTTTTAATACTCTAAAACTTCTTGAAATTAGTGAAAAGGAAGCCATTTTTGTGGTCTCTGATGAAATGACAGCTGAGTGGATCAATAATCATTATATGCATATATTAGAAAAAGTATTTTTTGAAGAGTCAGAAGAACATATTGGAACCAAAAAATTGGTTGTTAAAGCACAAGAAGAGTCTCAACTTAAAACTACAACTATTAAAAAGTCTAGAGTAAAACAAGAAGATGGACCTATCAATGTGAAAATTGGAACCTTAAATGGTAAACAAAGGTTTTCCACTTTTGTAAAAGGAGCATCTAATACGCTGGCCGCAATTGCTGCGGAACGTGTGGCCGAAAAACCCGGACAAACATACAACCCTCTTTTTGTCTATGGTAGAACTGGTTTGGGGAAGACTCACCTATTAAATGCTGTCGGTAACACCGTCTTAGATCACGATGAAGGGGCAAGGATTTGTTCACTTTCCGCTGAACATTTTACAAACAAAGTTATTTCATCAATAAGATCCGGGAAACAAACTGAATTGAGAGATGCTTTTCGATTTAATTGTGATGTTCTGTTAATTGACGATATCCAATTTTTAGCTGGTAAAGAGGGTACGCAACAAGAGTTTTTTCACACCTTTAACAATCTTTACGACAACAACAAACAAATTGTTCTTACTAGCGATAAACCACCACACCAACTATCCGGGATTCAAGAAAGATTAATTGGTAGGTTTGAGTGGGGTTTTGCAGTAGAAGTGCTTCCTCCGGATCTTGAACACAGGGTAGCTATTTTACAGACCAAAGCAAAAAATCTAGGTGTTGTTTTAGATGAAAACATACTTTTCATCATTGCGGAAAACTCTGGAGGCTCTGTTAGAGAGCTTGAGGGGTTTTTTAATAACGTTGTTGGGCAATCAACAATGTTGGGGGTTCCTATTGATAAAAACCTAGTCATGGATGTCTCTAGCAGGCTTATGAACAACTCTGCTCCTGATCAAATAACTGTGGAGCTAATACAAAAAGAAGTAGCAACCTTCTATGGCACAACAGTACAAGATATATGTTCGAAGAAGAGGACTAGGGGTGTGGTTAGACCAAGACAGGTTGCAATATACCTTTCTAGGATGTTTACCGACAACTCGTTGTTAGACATTGGTAGAAAGTTTGGGGGGCGAGATCATTCAACCGTTCTTCATTCGGTTGCGACCATAGAAGATTTGTTGGCCAAAAACCCGTCTCAAGAAAACCCCATTAGGATTTTACAAAGCAAAATGAGAAAGCTAGCTGGTGGAAAACTGGTTGATTAATGTAGATTTCTTTGTTTAGTTTTTACTTTTTTTTAAATCTCTCTTTTTTTTGTTATTTGGTGTTAGTAAGTTTAGATATTATGTTCGTATTTTTTTAACCAATTTCTTTTGTTTTTTTAATATTTTAATACTTTTAAACATATAAACATTGCCTACTACTGCTACTAAATATAAATTAATATTATATAATAGAAACAGTGATAAGTTTTTCTGTAGATAAAAGCGAATTTTTAAAACACATTTATTTTTGTGTGGGTATAGTTGACAACAGATCAACAATGATGGTGTTGTCTCATATTTTTGTAGAGGCAAAAGATGATAAAGTCTTTCTATCATCAACAGATCTTGAATCCTCTGTTTATTCATCTCTTCCAGCAAAAGTTGATTCACCAGGATCTATATGTATTTCTGGAAAAAAACTTTATGATGTTGTAGACAAACTACCTGAGGAAAGAATCAACCTCTCCTTGTTAAGTGACTCACAAATTGAAATATCTTTCTCGAGCGGCAAAACAAAGATAAAAACTCTCCCAGGAGAAGATTTTCCTCAAATACCTAAACCCCAGGACTTTGTTTTTAGAACCATAAAAAGTGAAACACTGTTAAATATTATTTCAAAAACATCTTATTGTGTAAGCAACGATGAAATGAGAAAAAACTTAACAGGACTTTATTTCGACTTAACACAACCCGGAAAAATAAAAGCCATTGCAACAGATGGCCACAGAATGAGCCTCGTGCAGGAAGAGATTGAAAATACAATAACAGAATCTTTTATTTTACCAAAAAGAGCAACAAACGAGATAAAAAAATTTATAAAAGAATCTGAAGCAGTAAAAATAGGGGTTGGCAGATCTTTTTTTATATGTGACAACGGACAAACATCAATACTTTCAAGATTAATAGATGTAAAATTTCCAGATTACACACAGGTTGTTCCGAACAACACAAACAACAACTTTCAAATAGACAGGGAGAAACTCTTGCAAACACTTCAGAGAGTAGCAGTTGTTCTTTCTGAAAAAACCAAAGGGGCAAAAATAACAATTTTGGAAAAGCACATTGAGATTAGATCTTTATCAGAGACAGGAGAAAGCGCAGAAACAATAGAAAAATCACAAAACACCCAAAACATAGAAGTTGGGTTTAATGTAAAATATCTTATTGATGCACTTAATTCTTTTGAATCCAAAGAGGTTTGTGTTTCTATAAACGATGAAGTTAGTCCAGCATGCATATATGAAAACGATGCTGACCAAGAAAAACAAAAGGCTATAATAATGCCGATGAGGGTTTGATTGAGAAAAAAACTAGATAATATCAGAAAAAAAATAGACACAACAGACCGACAAATATTGTCCTTGTTGAACAAACGCGCCTCGCTTGCGCAACAGACTTCTCAATATAAACGAACATCTTTTTATGATCCAAAGAGGGAGAAAGAGGTATTAAACAAAATCTTTAAAAAAAACAATGGACCATTATCAGAAAAAGATATACAAAATATCTATTTAGAGATTTTATCTTCATGTCGCGAAATACAGGCCCCTACAAATATTTCTTATCTAGGCCCACCAGGCTCACATACACACGAGGCCGCACAGAAAAAGTTTGGCGAGAGAAGCAACAAGATAGAATCAAAAACAATAAAAGAAGTTTTTCTTTCTGTTGAACAACAAGAATCGGATTTCGGAATTGTCCCAATAGAAAACTCACTTGAAGGACCCGTTGGTGAAACTCTAGATCAACTTCTAGTTTCGCCTGTAAAAATTGTTGGAGAACTGTCACGAAAAATAAAACATTCTTTATTGTCCAAGGAAAAAAATTTAAGCAAGATTAAAACAATATATTCTCACCCGCAGGCGCTGGCCCAAAGCAAAGCGTGGATCTCCAAAAATATGCCGACCGCAGAAATAAAGGAGTCAGCAAGCACCTCTGAAGCCGCAAGACAAGTGAGTTCAAAAAAGGGTGCGGCATCTATTTCCCCAGCATCTTGCAGTGGTTTGTATGATTTAAAGATATTGTCTGATTCGATTAATGATGATAAAAACAACACGACTATTTTTATCGTGATAAGTCGTGATCATAAAGAAGTTGAAATTAAAAAGAACTCCAAGGTTTCAATTGTATTTACCCTGCCTGATGAACCAGGGTCTCTTTTTGAATGTTTAAAACCCCTCAAAGAATGTGGATTAAACCTCACCAAAATACAGTCGAGGCCATCAAGAAAAATTCAATGGGACTACAACTTCTTTGTGGATGTCCTTGTTGGTGCCAAAGTCTCCCAGACTATTAAGGGCCTTGAGAAAATTAAAAAAATAGCATCTTATTTCAAAGTTTTAGGAGCTTATTAATAGTAATGAATAGCGCAAAACGAATAATGAGCCTGCCCAAATACGTAGGCGGCAAACCTATAGAAGAATTGCAAAGAGAGCTTGGAATTAGCAATCCTATTAAACTAGCTTCTAACGAAAATCCAATAGGACCTTCACCAGCAGCAATTGATATTATGACCAAAAGTCTTAGCAAAGTCTCATCCTATCCCGACGGCGATTCTTATTATTTAAAAAGAAAAATTTGTGAAAAAGAAAACCTTTTGCCTAATCAAGTTGTTATTGGAAATGGATCTAATGAAGTATTAGAGCTTATATCCCATGCATATATAGAAGAGGGAGATGAGGTAATTATGGGAGAATATTGTTTTATTGTCTATCCGATTGTTACCATGTTGTCAGAGGGAAAGATAATAAGGTCCTCAATGCCAGACTTAACTCATGATATTCAAAATATAAAAAGCCTTATAACCGAGAAGACAAAAGTAATTTTTATAGCAAACCCTAACAACCCCACTGGAACGAAGGTTTCAAAAACTCAAATCCACGATCTCTTAAATTCGATACCAAAGTCAATTTTGGTTGTAATTGATGAAGCATACTGCGAATATGTTGATGAAACACAAAAAATGAATGTACAACAAGATATTAACAATTGGGAAAACTTAATAGTAATAAAAACATTTTCAAAAATATATGGCCTCGCTGGCCTTAGAGTTGGTTATGGTATGAGTAATGAAAAAATAATTGAAAAAATACACAAACCTCGTGAACCCTTCAATGTTAATATAATTGCACAAATTGCAGCCGCCGCAGCACTGGACGATTTAGCGCATATAGAAAAATCACAACAAGTAAATTCTGCTGGCATGTTCTTTCTAAAAACAGAACTAAAAAAAATGGGACTAAACACTTTTCCGTCGTATGCAAATTTCATTTTGATTGATTTTGGTATACCCGCAAGAGTTATCTACGAGGAACTTTTAAAAAAGGGGATTATTGTAAGGCCTTTAGAAAACTATAATTTGCCAAACTGTCTGCGTGTTACTATTGGTACAGAGGAAGAAATCAAATTGTTTGTAACATCTTTAAAAGAGGTCTTAAGTGCTATAAAATGAAAATTTTAATATATGGTTTAGGACACATTGGTGGCTCAATTGCTTTGGGAATAAAAAAACATAGTTCAACCAATCATAAGCTGTCTTTTGTTGATTCAGACAAAAAAACCCTAGCCATGGCCCATAAAAAAAAATTAACAAATGGATTTTTGCCCAGTGACAAAAGATGCACAAAGGAAATTGAGTCCTCAGATATTATTTTTATCTGCGTTAGCCCTTCAAATATTCCACAGGTGTTAAAAAAAATAAGAAATTGTAAAACCAAACAAACATTGATAGTAACCGATGTTGCTAGCACCAAAAAAGATACTATTTCTAATGCTAGAAAGACATTTAAGAATCAAGTATCTTTTGTTGGCGGACATCCTATTGCGGGCACAGAGAAAAGTGGATTTGAAAATGCAGATCCAAATCTCTTTAAAAATAGAATTTTTGTCCAGTCAGGTTTGATTGGAAAAAAATCAAATAAATCTAAAATAATGAAAATATGGAAAGAACTTGGATCAAAAACTATTGAGGTTACACCTTCTGAGCATGATAAAGTTTTTTCTTATTTAAGCCACCTGCCGCATGCCCTTTCATTTTGCTTGAACAAGGTTGCTACAAAAGCACTGGGAAAAAACAAGATTGAAATGCTTGGCGGATCTAGCTATAAAGATTATTCAAGGATATCATCTAGTTCCGAGAATCTGTGGGCAGACATTTTTTTATCTAACCAGAAAAACTTAATTACATCTATTAACAGCTCCATAGTTTTCCTAAACAAGCTTAAATCTGCTTTAAAGCAAAAGTCTGACAAGAAAGTCTCAAAGTTAATAAAATGAAAAACTTTATAAGTCTTGATTTTTCCCTAGTAATATTTAATATTTATAGTTGAGCACCTCGTATTTTGACCCCGAGAGAAAGAGAGTTATATATTTATGAAAGCTATATTACTAACTTTATTAATTGTTCTTGCGCTGGGATTTTTCTTTAGAAATGTTTTGAGTTTTCTGAAGGTTATGTTTTCAGCAAAAAAGAAATCTTTCAGAGCTGACAATATTATTGAAAGAACTAAAGGTTTTATTGTTTACGTTATTGGTCAAAAAAGAATCTTAAAAAATTATACTTGGGCAGGCGTTGAACACTTCATGATTTTTTGGGGCTTTATGATAATAACCTTTGGGTCCATAGAATTAATTGTCATGGGCTATCTACCTGGGTTTGAGCTTTTTGGTTTTCTTGGGGGCACAGCACAAGAGAATTTTTTACTTATTTTAGATATAGTTCAAGCGCTTGTTGTCATAGCCTTAGTGATGGGAGTTTTAAACAGGACTGTAATACCAAGTGGTAAGAGAAGAGAGGTTAACAGCATTGATGCTGTTGTTATATTGGGAATGATCTTTGGACTAATGCTCACAGACTTTGGATTTAGAGCGTCAAAAGTTGCCATGGGAATTGAGCCACAATCCTGGCTACCTATATCGTCTTTCTGGGCCTCAATTTTTTTAAATAATCTAAATGCGTCCACACTAGCTTTTAGTGCAGAATTTTTCTGGTGGTTTCATATAGCTCTAATACTCGCTTTTTTAAATTATTTACCGTATTCAAAGCATAGCCACGTTCTTACGGTTGTGCCAAACGTATTCTTTCAAAATTTAGAGCCCAGGGGAAAAATGAATAAAATTGACTTTGAAAATCTTCCAGACGATGTAGAGCATTTTGGAGCAGGTAAATTTGAAGACTTTAGCTGGAAAGATGTCCTGGATGCCTACACCTGCACAGAGTGTGGTAGATGCACAGACAACTGTCCTGCTTGGGCAACAGATAAGTCTCTTTCGCCAAGAGATATTGTTACAAAGTTACGACACTTTGCTACTGCTAACGCAAATTCTGAAGCTTTAAACGAAGAATATTTGCCAAGCGAAGATTGGGTTACTCCAGATGAATTATATGCATGTACAACATGTAGCGCTTGTGTAGAACAGTGTCCATTGTTTATCGATCAAATGGGTAAAATTCTTGAAATGAGAAGATTTTTAACTATGGAGGGTCAACTGACAGGAACAGCAGTAAGAACTCTTCAAAAATTAGGAAGTCATGGAAATCCTTGGGGATTTGAGTCAAGTGATAGAACCCCATGGGCAAAAGAAAAAGAAGTTCCCGTTTTAGGTAATGGCGCAGGCGATTCAGCTGAAGAATTTGATGTAATTTTTTGGACAGGATGTTTCGGAGCTTATGACCCACGCGGTCAAGAAGTTGCATCCACTATTTCAGAACTATTAAAAGAAGCTGGCGTTAAATTTGCTATTATGGGACCAAACGAAACATGTACCGGCGATCCAGCTAGAAGACTTGGCGAAGAAGCTTTGTTCCAAGAATTAGCAATGACTAATGTTGAAACAATGAACGGGTTCAAGGTCAAAAAAGTTATAGCGAATTGCCCGCATTGCTTTAATACCTTGAAAAACGAATATCCAGATTTTGGTTCAGATGTTGAAGTTGTTAGTCACACTGAATTCCTAAACCAATTAATTAAAGATGGAAAACTTAAGCCAGTAAAAGACCTCGATGAAACAATTACATATCATGATCCTTGCTACTTGGGGAGACACAATAAAGTTTTCGATGAGCCTAGAGAAATATTAGAATCAATACCCGGTTTAGAGGTTAGCGAGCTTGAAAGAAGCAGAGAAAACAGTTTTTGTTGTGGAGCCGGGGGTGGTAAAATTTGGATGGAAGAAGAAGCTCCAAGAGTTAATTGGAATAGATTTGACGAAATTGCTGACCACGGAGTTGAGACAGTAGCTGCTGCATGTCCTTTCTGTAATGTAATGTTTGAAGATGCAGCTAAATATTCAGGTAACGATAAGATTAAAATCAAAGATATTGCCGAACTCTTGAAAGATTCACTTGATTTGCCTGTTAATAATTCAAATTTTGAAAAATTAGCTAGCGATAAAGATGTTGAATCTAAAGATTCCTCTAGTGAAGAAAATGAAGGCTCACCTCAAGTCTAAGAACTTTTCTTGGGACCCCAATAGCAAATTCAAAGAAATATACTTTGACAAACCCATTGGCTACATTTTCCAAAAAAAAACAGGAACGACCTTAGTTTTAAACTCAAAAAAAAATTTTTTTCCAAATAAGGATATTTTCGCTATCATCAAAACTGAATTGAAAGGAAAATACCTTGTTGGTTATTTCTCTTATGAATTTAATATTAAAAATTCAAAGGGAGGCTATGATGCAATATTCAATATCTTTTCCCGTCAATCTGAAAAGCCAAAAACAAAAAATCACACTAGTCCTATTCTAAGCAATTTTTTAAAGTCTACTAACGACAAAGATTTTATCTCATCTGTAAAAAATGCAAAAAAATTAATTGAGAAAGGAGAAATTTATCAGATAAATTTAACTCGCGAATTTTCTTATCTTTCGAACAAAGACAACTATAGACTTTTTCTTGATTACTTTAAAAATCAGCCTGTAGAATTTGGATGTTATATTGAATTTTTTGATCATGTTATTATTTCGGGCTCAATGGAACTTTTTTTAAGACGGAACAAAAACACTATTACAACTAAACCAATAAAAGGTACTGCTGAAAATCAAACTAATTCTGCCAAAGCTTTGGATAAAGATTTAAAAGAAAGGGCAGAAAATTTAATGATAGTAGATTTGATGAGAAACGACCTATCTAGGATATGTAAGCCCGGATCAGTAAAGGTAGACAAATTGTTTAAGAAAAAGAAGTATTCAACTCTTACTCAACTTGAATCAACGGTAACAGGAAAACTTAATAAACAGACATCTTTAAAAGAGATATTTACAAATACAATGCCACCTGGTTCGGTAACGGGTACCCCAAAAAGTAGGGCTATCCAAATTATTTCTAAGATTGAATCACATAGACGTGGCCCATACTGTGGAGCAGTTGGCTATATCAAACCCAATCAAGATTTTTGCTTTTCTGTTGGCATAAGGCTTTCAAAGATAAATGAAAAGAAAAAATTATTTTTTACAGGAGCAGGAATTGTTTGGGACTCGGTCCCACATAAAGAAAATGCAGAATCGCACTTGAAAGCAAAGGCATTTCAAAATACATTATCTAGTTCATGAAAGAATTTTTATATTTTGATAAAAATCCAAAGGATTTAAAAGATGTCAACAGAAGCTTGATGTTTGGAGAAAGTGTTTTTGAGACTTTCAGATACAAACAAAAGCTTCCAATTTTTTTTAATGATCATATGGAGAGATTAAAAAAATCATGCGAGTTTATTGGAATAAGTTTCCCTGGTGATTTTTATATAGAAACAATCATAGAAAAATTTATCAGTGAGCATGACACAAAACATATTAATAATATGATCAAGGATTTGATCATCAAAGTCATCGTTTTCAGCAACGGAGGAGCTTCATATGGAGAGTCTTCTAAAGAATCTAGATTGTGTGTTTCTGTAAAAGAAAATGATGACAAACCACCCAAAGACTTTAAAGTTTGTCTTAGCAGATATGTTAAAGCCTCCTTTAACCCACTTAACAAATATAAAACTTCTAATTATTTAATGTCGGTAATTGAGAAAAAAATAGCACAAAACAAGGGTTATAATGATGCGCTTTTTGTGAACGAAAAAAATTTAGCTGTAGAAACAACATCAGGTAATTTTTTTTGGATCAAGGGAACTAACGTATTTACACCATCAATTGAAAATGGTGCACTGCCTGGCATTGCTAGAAATCTTATCATAAAGGCTTGTAAAAAAAATAAAATAAGACTACATGAGGGTGATTATGAGCCAGGATCAATTATATTTCCTGAGGCGATGTTTATTACTAATGCTGCTAAAGGTATTGTTGAGGTAACGAATTTAAATAATATCACCAGGCCTACTCAAACTAATAAATTGTTCCCTAAAATCAAGGAAGAGTTCCATAGATTAATGGAATGGGATTAATGTTGCCTTTTAAAGCATTTCAATTTACAATTTTCCCTTAACTTAATGATTATTAATTAAGGGGGAGCTTTTAATATGTCGAATTTAAGAGATGTATATATAATTGGGGTTGGTCAAACTCCATGTGGTAAGTACCCAACTAAAGCAGCTCACGTTTTAGGTCGTGAAGCATCTTGGGGTGCAATCAAGGATGCAGGAATATATGCCCGTGATATCGAAATTGGCTTTTGTGGTCATGTTTATCAAGGCATGGGTGTAGGTCAACGAACACTAAAAGATATCGGCTTAGTTGGTCAGCCAGTTATTAATGTTGAAGGAGCATGTGGAAGTGGAACACTGTCTTTCTGGGAAGCCTGGAGAACGATTGCTTTTGGTCAACACGATGTTGCCTTAGCGTGGGGTGTAGAAAATTTAAGTAAAATAATGTCCGGTGGCCCTTTACCTCTTGAGGAAGACGATATAGAAGTGGCGCTTGGAATGAGCATGCCTGGTCTTTATGCAATGAGGGCTAAAAGGTATATGGATGAATATGGTGTATCAAAAGAGACGCTTGCAAAAGTTGTTGTTAAGAGCAGACTTCATGCATCGAAAAATCCAATCGCACAATTTAGAAAAGAAACAACTATTGATGCAGTTTTAGGTGATCCAGTTATTTGTGATCCATTGACAAGAAGTATGTGTTGCCCTGTAGGCGATGCTTCTGCAGCTGCAGTTCTTGTTTCTGGCGAAATGTTAAACAAAATTAAAAGAGACGAATCAAGACTTCCAATCAAAGTCTTAGGTTGTGTAGCTCAATCTGGAGGGTACGCATCCGCAACAGGCTTAACCTGTGATCCATCTGAAAACGTAGCAAGAACATCAAAAATGGCATATGAACAGGCTGGTCTCGGACCAGAGGATATGGATGCAGTTGAAATTCATGATGCATTTGCAATTGCTGAACTTATTGTTGCCGAAGCTTTAGGGTTTGCTAAAAAAGGCGAAGGTTCAAAATTAATTGAGGAAGGAACTTCGAACTACGACGGAAATATTGCAATCAATCCAAGCGGCGGATTGCTTTCAAGAGGCCACCCTGTTGGAGCAACAGGCCTTTTGCAAACTGTTGAAATAGTAAATCAACTAAGAGGTGAAGCAACAGGATGTCAGGTGCCTGATGCAAACATAGGTCTTATAGAGACAATGGGTGGAGCCCAACCAGCAATGGATGGTATCACATGTGTTGTTAGCATATTAGGCAAGTAATTGTTTTTTTAAGGAGATTTAAAAATGAGTGAAGAACAAGAAAGAAAAGTTTTACATCCAGATTTTTTTACTGAAGATCCAGAACCAAGGTTGATTGCCGGTAGATGCAAAGTTTCAGGAAACTGGACCTTTCCTCCCTATCTAGCTGATCCGGTTAGTTTTCAGGACGAGATAGAACATGTACCATTACCTAAAGTTGGCAAACTCCATTCTTTTACTATTGTTAGAAGAAGTTTGCCAGATTTTCCAGTCCCTTTTGGATTGGGGTTAATTGATTTTCCGGAACAAAAAGTTAGAGTTATGGCACAAATTGAAGCCGATGATTTAGAAAACGACTTATCTCTAGATATGGACGTTGAGACAGTTGTTGGCATCGTTAGAAAGGCTAAGGATGGATCTGATATCTATTCTTATAAATTTAGGGCATTAAAAAAATAGGTTTTTAGTTAAAAACTTTAAATTTATTGCAAAAAAATAGCAAAACCTGTACTATTAAGGAGTTGCTTTAAGTAATTTTATTTAATTATAGGAGGGTCAATTATGGCTTTAAATTATCAAAGTGTAGATTTCGTAAAAGTTTTAGGCGAAAGACGTTCTTGCAGATTTTATGATCCTGACAGACCAGTCGAAGCTGAAAAAGTTCAAGCTATTTGCCAAGCTGCTAGAAATGCTTCACATATGGGTAATGCTAACTGTATTACGCTTACTATCGTTGAGGATCAGGCTAC